>Ga0209751_10001854_pt1 | contig 21422 bp, 15 predicted proteins | sample RifCSP13_1_FD_184019 | JGI IMG/M metagenome (GOLD analysis project Ga0209751, IMG submission 184019) | Soil microbial communities from Rifle, Colorado - Rifle CSP2_sed 13_1 (SPAdes) (version 2) | ecosystem: Environmental > Terrestrial > Deep subsurface > Rock core/Sediment | place: Rifle... | reverse complement strand
ACACCCGGTCCCATCCCGAACCCGGCAGTTAAGCCCGCCAGCGCCGATGGTACTTGGCTGGAGACGGCCCGGGAGAGTAGGTCATCGCCAAGGGGCTTTTTCTTTCTTACCCGTGAGGGCGAACTCCGGTCCGTCCAGCCGGGTATCCAGCCGACACCGAGCGATCCCGTGATCAAGCACTTGGAGCGGTGGCCTGCCCACCCGTTCCTCTTCGCGCTGTACCCCGTGCTGGCGCTGCTGGCCGTCAACGCGCAGGATGTTCCTCCCCAGGCCGCTCTGCGGCCGATCGTTCTTTCGCTGGCGCTCGCCGGCGGCCTGCTGGTCCTGACTCGCATCGGCCTTCGCCGTTGGACGGAGGCCGCCGCCCTGACCACCCTGGCCGTGCTCCTCTTTTTCGCCTACGGCCATGTCTACGCCCTGCTCCGGACTGTGCCGACGCTGGGATCGGCCATCGGCCACCATCGCTATCTGATGGCCGTCCTGCTGCTCCTGCTGGCGGCCGGGACGGTGCATCTCGCCCGCCATCGAGTCCGGCCTTCCTTGACGCTGGTGCTCAACCTGATGGGGCTCCTGGTCGTCGGCCTGGCGCTCGTCCAGTCCGTCGCCGTCTATGCCCGGGAATGGCCGAACCAGGCCTCTTCTTCTCCGGGCCGCACTTCCGATCTCGAGCTTTCCCTGCCCCCGGGCGAGCCGGCGCCGGACGTCTACTACATCATCCTAGACGCGTACACACGGGCCGACGTCCTGCAAGACGTCTTCGGGTATGACAACCAGCCCTTCCTCGATCGACTCGAGGCCCTGGGCTTCCGCGTGGCGGAGGAGAGCCGCAGCAACTACGCCCTGACGCGTGTCTCCCTCCCCTCCTCCCTGAACATGAACTACATTGAGGCTTTGGGCCCGGCCCTGGAGCCCCAGGCGGCCGATGCCGGGTGGTTGGATGAGGCCGCCAAGTACGGGCTCGTGCGGGTTGGGCTGGAGGACTTGGGCTACCGCATCGTGGCGGTCGAGTCCGCGTATGGGATGACCGACTGGGTCGATGCCGACGTGTACCTGGCACGCCGGCCGCAGGCCCTGGCGGACGCCGGGGAAGTCGGGGAGATGACCCCCTTCGAGGTTCTGCTCCTGCAAACGTCGATCGGGCGACTGGTTCTGGACGGACGGACCCGACTCAATGCCCTGTTGCAGGCGAACATCGAGGGCCCGCATGAGCAGCACCGCGAGCGGATCCTCTTTGCGTTGACCGCGTTGGAACGAATGGCCGGCGTGGCGGGGCCGAAATTCGTGTTTGTCCATATCCTGTCACCGCATCCGCCCTATGCCTTCACGGCCGACGGCGGGATCGCCCGAGAATCGGATATCTTCTCGCTCAACCCGGAATCGGAGGCCCTGACCGCCGACACGCGCCAGGGGTACCTCGACCAGATCGCCTTCCTGAACACGCGCATCCTGCAAGCGGTTCAGACGATCCTGGCCGAGTCACGGGTGGACCCGATCATCGTGATTCAAGGCGACCACGGCGCTCTCGGCGTTTCCGCCGAAGACCGAATGAAGATCCTGAACGCTTACCATCTCCCGGGCGATGCGAGCCGGCTCGTCTATGACACCATCAGCCCGGTGAACACGTTTCGCCTGATCCTGCGCGAGTACTTCGGCGCGGACTTGACCCTCCTGGAAGATCGCAGCGCCTACTCCCCCTTCGACCACCCCTTTCAATTCACGCCCGTCCCCTGATCGGACGCCGCTGAACCCGGGGTAGGCCGGGCCGCTCGCACGGCCGAGACCCGCCCCCGCGAGCATTCCGAATCTCCCCGGTACGGCTCGCCGGCCGGCGGCCAGTACCCCGGTCGTCTCTCGTTCCGCCCGCGTCGTTAGGCGATTGCAATGTGGGGCCGCCCCCGAACCCACCTAGACTCGGGGCGATAGTGATGAGGCCCAACCAGCGAGGCGAATGATGCATCAGCAAGCGATCCTGGTGATCGACGACGAAGGGCCCTACAGCCGGGTGGTTGCCGAAGTGTTGCAGAAGAAGGGGCTGCGGGTGCGCACCGCCGCCCACGGTCCCAGCGGCCTGTTCGCCGCCAAACGCGACCAGCCTAATCTGATCCTGCTCGACATCATGATGCCGGAGATGGACGGTCTTTCCGTCGTCCGCAAGATTCGATCCGAGCCGGCTTTGTCGAAAACGCCGGTGGTCGTCATCAGCGCCCTGGCCGCGGCGGAGGACCGCCGGGCCGCGCTGGAAGCCGGAGCCGACGCCTTCCTGGCCAAACCCTTTACGATGGAAGAGCTGACCCAGGCCATCGGGCCGTTTGTGAACGTCGAGATGGCGCAAGACACCGTTGAACCCACCGCGAGCCCCGGCGAGTAGGAGATCAGGCGGGGACCGTCGAGCCCTGCCCGGGACTGGGCTGGGAACGCAAAGGTGCGTCGACGTCACCGGCTTGCCCGAAGGCGATGTCGAAGTAGAATCGTCCCGGCTGGGGGCCGTCCCAGCCGGAGAGTTGTGGGACGCTCTCCGGCTCGCAGGTGGAGGAGAGCCGGTCCAGGTGGCCGGCAAGGGGGCCATCGATGGGGAGTAGGCCGCTCAGCAGCCTGAGGGCGAGGCTTCTTCTGCTCGTCCTACTCGTTGCGTTCCCCGTCACCTTGCTATGGGGATTCTCTGCACTTCAGATTCGCCAGCGAGCCCTCCTGGATGCCGAGTCCCTCGTCCTCCAGGTAGCGCGAAGCGCCGTGCGCGAGCACGAGGCTCTCGTCCAGGGCGCACGGCAACTGCTGCCGGCGTTGGCGGCGAACCACGAAGTCGTGGCGTTGGCGGGCCCGGCCTGCAGCCGCGAGTTCGCCGCTCTTCTCCCCCAGTATCCCTTCTATGCCAACTTCGGTGCGATGGACGTCGACGGCTTGATCTTCTGTAGCGCCCTGCCCTTCACGCCCCCGATCGATTCCTCCGACCGTTTCTACTTCCAGAGAGCGATGGCCAGCGGCGGATTCGCCGTGGGAGAGTTTCAGATCGGCCGGATTACCGGCATCCCGACGGTCAATTTCGGGTATCCCGCTTTCGATGACGACGGGACGATCGTGGCGGTGGTCTTTGCCGCCCTCGACCTGACCTGGGTCAACGACGTGGCCGCCGCCTCTGAGCTGCCGGCCGACGGCACGATGACCATCTTCGACCACAACGGCACCGTATTGGCGCGCTACCCCGATCCCGAGGCATGGGTGGGCAGGGCTGACCCGGAAGCAGAGGTCGTCGAGGTCGCCCTCGCCGCAGGCGGGGAAACCTCGGCCGAGGCGCGCGGCCTGGACGGTGTCGACAAGGTCTACGGCATTATCCCGCTGGCAGGCGAAGATCCTACCTCACTGGTTTACCTCACCGTCGGTATCCCGGTCGACCAGGTCTTCGCTCCCGTGATGGCGGTCGAGCGGAACCAGCTGCTCGGCCTCCTGGTGGCGACGGCCTTTGCCGCAGCGGGGGCCTGGTTGGTTGGCGAACGGATGGTCGTCCGCCGTGTGGACGCCATCGTCCGGGCGACGCGAGAAATCGGCCTGGGTCACCTCGGGGCCCGGACGGGAGTTCCCGGCGGCGAGGATGAGTTGGCCCGCTTGGCGCACGAGTTCGATGCGATGGCCGATCAGCTGGAGGCGCGCGAGAGCGCCCTGCTGGACGCGACCACGGAGCTACGGCGGGTCAATCGCGCGCTGGTCATGTTGAGCGCCTGCAACCAAGTGCTGATCCGAGCCAACGATGAGAACGCGCTGGCGCAGCTCATCAGCGAAACGATCGTCGGCCAGGGCGGTTTCCGCCTGGCCTGGATCGGGCTGGCCGACCCGGAGAGCCAACACAAGCTGCGCATCCTCGGCCGAGCCGGTGCGGCCACCGCCTACCTGGATGAGATCCCGCTCACCTGGAGCGAGGATCCTTCTCGGCAAGGGCCCGGGGCGACCGCCATCCGCACAGGGCTGACAACGGTCGTTCGAGACATCTGGACGGCCGAGGTCAATCCCGAATGGCGTCGTCTGGCTTCCAAGTACGGTTTCGCTTCGGCGATTGGACTGCCTCTGCGGCGGAGGGAACGCACGATCGGGGCCCTGTCGCTCTACGCCGGCGAGCCGGAAGCATTCGATCCGGAGGAACTCCGGCTGCTGACCGAGTTGGCCGACGACCTCAGCTTCGGGCTCGAGGCGCTGAGCAGGAACGCCGAACGCCAGCGGGCGCAGGCCGACGTCATCCGGCTGGAAGCTTTCCACCGCGGCATCGTCGAGAATGTCGCCGAGGGGATCACCCTGTTCGACTCCACCGGGCACCTGACCTTCGCCAACAGCACCGCCGAGGCGCTGTTGGGCTACGGCCCTGGCGAGCTCCTCGGCCGACACTGGAAAGACCTCGTCCAAGTCGATGAACATGCCGCCGCCGAGCAGCGTCGCGACCGCCGCGGCCGTGGCGAGGTTGACCGCTTCGACGCGACCCTCATCCCGAAGGATGGTCAGCCCGTCCAGGCCCGAATCAGCGCCACCACCTTGTTCGAAGACGGGAAACCGTCCGGCTCGCTGTCGGTCTTCAACGACGTCACGACGGAGCGCAAGTATCAGCGCCGCGCCGAGCTTCAGGAGCGCCTGGCGGCCGTCGGCCAATTGGCGGCCGGCATCGCCCACGACTTCAACAACATTGTCGGGGCGATCATTCTGTTCGGTGAGCTGTTGCTGGCCGAGAAGGGATTCTCGGATTCCGCCCGCGACCGCATCCGTCTCATTGTGGAACAGGGCCACCGGGCGGCCGAGCTCACACAGCAGATCCTCGACTTCGGGCGCAAGTCGATCGTCGAACGGCGGCCGACGGACCTGCTGCGCTTCCTGCGCGAGTTCGAGCGCCTTGTCGGGCGGACGCTGCCCGAGCCGATCGGTGTCCGAATCGAAGCCGGCGCCGCCGAGTACATCGTCAACGCCGATACTGGACGGCTGCAGCAGGCCCTGCTCAACCTGACGTTGAACGCTCGCGACGCCATCCCCGAGGGCGGGGTGATCAGCTTCCAGCTATCCCATATGGAGGTGCGGGCGGATGCGCCGCCCTATCGCGATATGCCGGCCGGATCGTGGATCCTGCTGTCGGTCAGCGACACCGGGACGGGCATCCCGCCGGAGGTCCTGCCCCACATCTTCGAGCCGTTCTACACGACCAAACCCATCGGGGAAGGCACCGGCCTCGGCCTTTCGCAGGTGTACGGCATCATCAAGCAGCACGACGGCTACATCGACGTGCAGAGCACGCCCGGCCAGGGGACGACCTTCCTGATTTACTTCCCAGCGATTTCGGCCCCGCACTGGGAAACGATCGCTGAGGGGCAGCCGCCCGACTTTCAGGGCAAAGGCGAAACGATCCTGGTCGTCGAAGACGACGAAGCTGCCCGCAACGCCCTGGGCGAGACGCTGCAGCGGATGAACTACAACGTCATCCTGGCCGAGGACGGCGCCCGGGCGCTGGAGCTGTTCGAGGGCGCCGGCAGCAAGATTGCCATGGTGATCAGCGACGTTGTCATGCCCCGCATCGGCGGGATGGAGCTGTTCCGTGAACTGCGCAAGTTGAATCCCGAAGTGCGTGCGCTCCTGGTCACCGGCTATCCGCTGGGGAGGGACACCCGTGAGCTCCTGGAAGCGGGCAAGGCCGGGTGGATCCAGAAACCCTTCGACAGCCGCACCCTGGGAACCCGCATCCGGTTGATGCTGCGCCTGTGACCGCCACCATTGCCGATCAGGGGAGTTCGTCGAGGAACGCCCGTAAGATCCAAAGCCGTCCGTCGTCGCCGGGTTGATAGGTGGATGTAAGCCGGGTTCGTCTACCCGGCGCATACAATGACCTGTGTCCGCCATCTCCTCTCGCCGGGGGCGTCCGGATGGATCGAACTGCCGTGCTGGTCGTCGATGATGAAGTCACCTATACCGGGGTCCTCCAGGAAATCCTCAACTCGTATGGACTGAACGCCGTCATTTCTCATCGGGCCGACCACGCCCTGGCGATTCTCGACAGCCTGCAGCCCCGCCTGATCTTGCTTGACATGATGATGCCCGAGATGGACGGCTTGACGGTGCTGCGCCACATCCGCAGCCGGCAGGCGTTCAAGATGACGCCGGTGATCATGGTCTCGGCCAAGGTCATGCCCGACGAAAAGCAGTCGGCCTTCAAGGCCGGGGCGACCGCCTTCTTGGCCAAACCCTTCAACGCCCGCGATCTGCGCGCCGCCATCCGGCCGTTTGTTCAGATCCCGGACACCGGCATCCTCAACTCGGACACACGTCCCACCCGCTCCGCCTGATCTCGGATCCCATCGAGCCCGACGGGACGTCGTTTCCTTCCTAGGGGGAAGGAAATGCTCCCCTTCGGCGGCCTTCTCGCTACGCGAGGGCCAGCGCCGCCGAAGTCGGTGCGCGCGGGCGGCCGGAGTCGAAGGGCGCGCTTCGACTGCGGGTCGAGACCCGGATAGAGCCCTCGGGTCGGACCTCCGCTCGGCGCGGGCTGGGCGACTCTTGCCTTGCCCCTCGCGGCGCGCTATCATCCGCGTATGGATGAGGCCGGGCTCATCGCCGAGGCGCGGCGGGGGGACCTCGACGCCTTCAACCGCCTGGTGTTGGCTCATCAGACCAAGGCCTTCAACCTCGCCTGGCGCATCACCGGCGACGGGGAGGCGGCGGCCGATGCCACCCAGGAGGCGTTCGTCTCGGCATTCCGCAAGCTGGCCTCCTACCGCGGCGGTTCTTTCCGGGCCTGGCTGCTGCGCATCATCACCAACGCCTGCTACGATGAGCTGCGCCGGCGGAAGCGCCGTCCGGCCGAATCGCTCGAAGCACTCGAGGAAGCTTCCGCGTCGGGCGAGGGGATTCACGCCGTCGATCCACTCTCGTCGAGCAGCGACGATCCAGAAAAGGCCGCCGAGCAGGCCGAGGTCACGCGGGCCATCGAGCGTTGCCTGGGCCGGTTGCCCGAGGACTTCCGTACGGTGGTGGTCCTGGCCGATGTCCTGGCTTTGGACTACCAGGAGGTGGCGGCCGCGATGGGATCGCCGGTGGGGACGGTGCGCAGTCGGTTGGCGAGAGCCCGCGCTCGGCTGCGCGAATGTCTCGAGTCGAGCCGGGAACTCCTCGGGGGGGAAAAGCGTCTCGCGGAGGGGATCGCGCATCGTCGCGCTGCGCACCCTGGAGAGGGCCCGAAGGGGAAAACCGCTTGAGCCGCCTGAGCCGCCTTGCGCCGAATGACCTGGAAAGCCTGTCGGCTTACGTCGATGGCGTGCTTTCGGCGCGCGATCGGTCCAGCCTGGAAGCCCGCTTGCAAGCTGACCCCGAGCTTCGTCAGGCGGTGGCCGAGCTTCGATCGGTAAAGGCCTCGCTGGCCGGATTGCCGGAGCGTCGTGCACCACGGAACTTCACATTGCGTGAGGCCGACGTCGGCCGCCATGCCCCGGCACCGACCTTCGCGTACCTTCGTTTCGCCACCATCGTGGCCAGTGCGCTGTTCGTTCTGACGACGGCCGTCCGCTCGGTGTCGCTGCCGATCCTGCAGATGGCTTCCGCCCCCGCGCCCCAATTCGCCGCCGAAGTCCAGGGCGAGATGGAGCCGCAGATTGCCGGGACGCAGGCGGGCGCCGAGCTGCGAGCCGAAGCCCCGGCCGCCGCGGCGCCCGAAGAAGGTCTGGCAGACGAGCTCGCACCCGCCCCGACCCCGACGCCCGCCGCTACGGCTTGTCCGGAGTGCCCGACCTCCCTGGCGACGGCCAAGGCTGAGGTGGGAGAGTCTTCCAATGATGTCGCCGGCCAGGCCGGCCGGGCGGCGAACGCCATCGAGCCGCTCGCGGCAGCGCAGGGGGCCTTGGCGCTTGCCGCGATCGTCCTCGGCCTGCTCACACTGCGCGCCCGCCGGCCCTGAGGGAAGTCCCTCGCGGCGCTCGGGATGATATCGAAGGGTGAGGATGGCCAATCGGAACGTCCGCTTCTGCGCCGAATGCGGCCATTCCGTCGAGGAGCGTTTTGCCTTCGGCCGAATCCGTCCCGCTTGTCCGCGCTGCGGCTGGATCCACTTCGATGATCCGAAGGTCGCCGCCGGAGTCCTCGTCGTCCAGGATGGAAAGGTCTTGCTGGTACGCCGGGCGATCGAACCGCAGCAAGGCCGCTGGTCGCTCCCGGCCGGCTTCGTCGACGCCGACGAAGACCCGCGTCGGGCGGCGCAGCGCGAGGCGCTCGAAGAGACGGGCCTGCAGGTCGAGGCGACGGGAGTCCTCGACGTCTTCTCGGGGCGCGAGCATGACGCCGGCGCCGACATCATCCTGGTTTTCACGGCCCGGCCGTCCGGCGGTGAGCTTCGCCCCGGCGACGACGCCGACGCCGTCGGGTTCTTCGGACCGGACGAGCTCCCGGAGCTTGCCTTCCAGGCGACCCGCCGGGCCCTCGAGGCCTGGCAGAACCGGCAGGCAAGTGTCCCGTTCCGTAAGTAGCCTGATTGTGACTGGCCGCGGGGGTAAGGGCCGAGCCTTTCGCGTGGACCGCTATGCCCGAGTCTCGATCCTTGCCAAGCTCGAACGCCATTGTCGACTTATCGGCGGAATGGGACGCTGGGGCCTGATGCTATAATCCCCGAGTCGACCCGCCCGGGGTCGCTTCATTTCGATGACTGGAAACGTGGTCTCGGCGCGCTTCGATAGCATCCCGAACGAGTGAGGGACAAGCTCAGCGCGCCCCTCTCACCAAGGGAGGCACCCTGAGCCAGCCTGCCCCGAGCGGAGTCGCGGGGTCGAAGGGTGCCAACGACATGCTCCGCTTTGATGTCTTCACCGTTTTCCCCGACTTGCTCACTCCCTACCTGGCTGCCAGCGTCCTGGGCCGGGCGCGCCAGGCAGGGCTGCTCGAAGTGAGGCTGCACGACCCGCGGGACTACACCACCGACCGCCATCGCACCACCGACGATACGCCTTATGGCGGCGGCGGCGGGATGGTGATGAAGCCTGAGCCGCTCTTCGCCGCCGTGCGCGCGGCGTTGGGGGACGCCCTCTCAACCACGCCGGTAATCCTGTTGACGCCGCAAGGGCGGCCCTTCACGCAGACCGCAGCCCGGGAATTGGCCGATCGGCCGCGGCTGGCGCTGCTCTGCGGCCGCTACGAAGGCGTCGACGAACGCGTGCGTCAGGGCCTGGCCACCGACGAGATCTCCATCGGCGACTACGTCGTCACCGGCGGAGAGCTCCCGGCGCTGGTCGTCATCGATGCTGTGGCGCGCTGCCTGCCCGGGGTCCTGGGAGATGAGGATGCCGCGCTGGATGACTCGCATGCCTCGGGACTACTCGAGTATCCGCATTACACGCGGCCGCCAGACTTCGAGGGGGGCCGCGTCCCGGAGGTCCTGCTCTCCGGAGACCACGGACGCATCGCCGCTTGGCGGCGCCGTCAATCGTTGGCCCGCACGCTGCGGCGGCGGCCGGACCTGCTGGAGCGCGCTGAGTTGACGACGGAAGACCGGAAGCTGCTGGACGAGATTCAACGGGGACTGGAAGGGGGCGAATCACCTTCCGATGAGTAGAAAGATTCAGCCAGGCATGGTTCCGTCCTCACCCCCTGCGATTCCCTTCCGCTCGCGAACCCAACCGCATGCAGGGGGAGCCCCACAGGGGTGCTTCGCGAGGGTGAGGGGTGGGGGTTCAAGGGCCTCGCTGGGATCTCAAGCCTCCCAAGTGGGACGGAGGCCTTTAGCGCTCGCCGCGCTCGGCGCCTGCCTTCTCGCGGCGGCCGCCTGTACCGCGCCGGCCCTCGATGTCCCGTTTTCCCAGGGCGCGGTCGATACGCCGACCCCCCCGCCTTTCCTTCCCACGGCGCCCCCGGCGCCGAAAGTCCTCGTCGTCTGCCTGGCCGAAGAGCCGGACACGTTCTACCTTTATGACTCTCCCAATTCGTCGGCGCAGACGCTCCTGCCGGCGCTCTACGACGGACCGTTCGACGTCCTCGATTACGAATACCGCCCGGTGATCCTCGAAGCGGTGCCTTCGGTCGAGTCCGGGACGGAGCGGCTCGAGACGGTCTCGTTGGCCAGCGGCGACCTCTACTTCAATCCGGAAACGATGCTGCCGGAGACCCTGGCCCCGGGAAAGCCGTACTTGCCGTCAGGATGCACTTCGCCCGATTGTCTGCGGCGCTCCGAGGGCGGTCAGATCCAAATGGACCGCCAAGTGGCCGAGTTCCGGTTGTTGCCCGACCTAGCCTGGTCCGATGGGACGCCGCTGACGGCGCGCGACTCGGTTTTCTCTTTCCGCCTCGACGGCGATCCCGGCACGCCCAGCCTGAAAGATCGGGTCAATCACACCGCCTCCTACGAAGCCGTCGACGACCGGACGGTGCGCTGGACCGGCATCCCCGGCTACACCGATCCCGAGCTCGCCGGCAATTTCTGGACTCCCTTGCCGGAACACTCGCTGGGGGAGGTCGCGCCGGCGGATCTTCCCCAGGCCGAAGCCGCGCGCACCATGCCGATCGGCTGGGGGCCTTACGTTCTCGAACGCTGGACGCCGGGCGAATCGCTCGAGTTCAGCCCCAATCCAAACTACCACCGCCGCGGCGAAGGTCTGCCGGCATTCGGCCGCCTCCAGGCGCGCATCCTCGCGGTGGGGACGGAGGCGGCGATCCAACAAGTGTTGACCGGGGAGTGCGACGTCCTCGAAGAGTCGCTGCTGGATGACTCTGCTCTGGGGACCCTGGCGCAGCTATCCACGGACCAGCGGCTGAAGTCGTCGGCGACGCCCGGCGTCCTGTTGGAGCGCCTTGATTTCCAGACAGCGCCGGCGGGGGAACGGCCTGCGATCCTGGCCGAACAAGGTGTGCGGCGGGCCCTGGCCGCCTGCATCGATCGACAGGGCGTGATCGCTCGCGCCATCTCCGGCCTGAGTCCAATTCCGTCCGGGGTGCTCACCGCCGGCCATCCTCTGGATGCCACGGTGGCCTCGTCGATCGTCTACGATCCGGCCGGCGCCATGGCCGCGCTCACGTCGCTGGGCTGGATCGACGACGACGAGCGTTCGGCCACGCCGCGTGTGGCGCAGGGCGTCGCCGGCCTCGACGATGGCACCCGGCTGGTTCTCTCCTTGCGGACGGCCTCCGGACCCGGTGAAGAGTCCGTGGCGCAGGCAATCGCCGACGGCCTGGCGGGATGCGGGGCGGGTGTCGACGTCGAGAGCCTCCCAGCCGAGACGCTGTACGCGCCTTTCCCGCAGGGTCCGGCGTTCGGTCGCGACTTCGATCTCGTCTTGTGGCCGTGGCTCGGATGGGTGACACCGGCATGCGAGCTCTTCACAACGGCCGAAATCGCTTCCTCAGGGAATCCAGAAGGGAGCAACGCCAGCGGTTTCAGCGACGCCGCCTACGACCGCGCCTGCGCCGAGGCGAGACTGGCCCCGGCCGGCGGGACGGCCCTGGCCGAGGCGATCCGCGAAGCGCAGGCGATTCTGGACGCCGCCGTTCCCTCCCTGCCGCTCTTCCTGTGGCCGCGCCTCCTGGTCGCGGGCCAGGGCGTCTGTGGGCTGAGCGTCGATGCGACGGCGGCGCTGTTGTGGAATCTGGAGAATCTGACGCCAGGGCCGGGGTGTGATGTTTCTGCCCTACCCTAGCCCTCCCCCTTACAGGGGGAGGGACTACGCCCCCTCCCCCTGTGAGGGGGAGGGTGGGGGTGAGGGTCGAGCGTCTCGCATACCTAAGTTCAGGAGGGTTAGGACTCATCGTCGCGCGGGCCCCTGCACGCGTTGACGGGGTTGGGCTTTACGGTATAATTCTCCGGCGAGCCTGCGCGACCGAGCCGGGGGGAGGCGGGTCGTTCCCCGGTAGTTTGAGCACCGGGCCCGCCAGACTCACCGGCTGTGTACTCCCGCCGGCTCAACTCACCCAATGGCCATCCTCCAACAGGAGAGCAGTCCCCGGATGCTTCGCGACTTAGGCACCTCGCCGCGCGTTCTCGACGTCACAGACCTGGCAACCCAATTCAAGACCTCGGACGGAGTTGTGCACGCCGTCAACGGGGTCTCGTTCCATCTCGACGCCGGGGAAACGCTCGGCATCGTCGGCGAGAGCGGCTGCGGCAAGACCGTGACGGTTCTTTCAATGCTGCGTCTGATCCCCGAGCCCCCGGGCCGGGTCATCCGGGGGCAAGCCGTCTTCCTCGGCAAAGACCTGTTGAAAATGACGCCGGACGAGATCCGCCAGGTGCGCGGCGCGCAGATCGCCATGGTCTTCCAGGATCCGATGACTTCTTTCAACCCGGTCCTGACCATCGGCCGACAGCTGACCGAGCCCCTCGAGATTCATCTGGGGATGACCGGCAAGCAGGCCAACGCGCGGGCGGCGGAGTTGCTGGAGATAGTCGGCATCCCCAAGGCCGCCGACCGCCTGGGGGACTACCCGCATCAGTTCTCCGGCGGCATGCGTCAGCGGGTGATGATCGCCATGGCCCTCTCCTGCACGCCGCAGATCCTGATCGCCGACGAGCCGACGACCGCCCTCGATGTGACGATCCAGGCGCAGATCGTCGAGCTCGTCAAGCGCCTGCGGGACGAGATCGGTATGGCGATCATCTGGATCACGCACGACCTGGGGATCATCGCCGGTCTGGCGCAGCGGGTGGCCGTCATGTACGGCGGATACATCATCGAACACGCGCCGGTGAGGGAACTTTACGCCAATCCGCTCCATCCCTATACCATTGGGCTGATCGGAAGCCTGCCCCGCCTCGATCGGCGGCGTGAGCGGCTCGAGTCGATCGACGGACTGCCGCCCACCCTTTACGAAGAGCCGAAGTACTGCCCGTTCGCCGACCGCTGCACGTTCGTTCACGACCGTTGCCGGCAGGAGAACCCACCGTTGATTCAGGTCGCCCCCCATCACGAAGCGGCTTGCTGGGTGGATGTCCGTACGGGAGGGCTGCGGGCATGACCGAGGCCGCTGCGATCGAAGCCCCCGTCGCCGCCGCAGCACCGGACGACATCCTGCTGCGGGTCGACCACCTCGTCAAGCATTTCCCCATCACCCGCGGCATCATCATTCAGAGAGTCATCGGCGCCGTGCGCGCCGTCGACGACATCAGCTTCGAGGTCAGGCGCGGCGAGACCTTCGGCCTGGTCGGGGAGTCCGGCTGCGGCAAGTCGACGACCGGCCGGACCATTCTGCAGCTCTACCCGCCGACGTCCGGTCACGTCTACTTTGAAGGGCAGGACTTGGTCGGCCTCAACGGGAACGACATGCGGCGGATGCGGCGCCGGATGCAGATGATCTTCCAGGACCCGTACGCCAGCCTGAACCCGCGCATGACCGTCGGCGAGATCATCGGCGAGCCGCTGATCGTCCATCAGACGGTGCGGGGCCCGGCGATCCTGCAGCGGGTCGATGAGCTGCTCGAGCTGGTCGGCCTCAACCCGGCCTTTTCCAACCGCTATCCGCACGAGTTCTCGGGCGGCCAGCGGCAGCGCATCGGCGTGGCGCGCGCCCTGGCCCTCAATCCGGCATTCATCGTCTGCGACGAACCGATCTCGGCGTTAGACGTGTCGATCCAGGCGCAAGTCGTCAACCTGCTGGACGATCTACAGGACAAGTTCGGCCTGACTTACCTCTTCATCGCCCACGACCTATCCATGGTGCGCCACATCTGCGATCGGGTGGCGGTTATGTACCTGGGGGTCCTGGTGGAGCAGGCCGAGCGGGACGAGCTGTATACCCAGCCGCTCCACCCCTACTCCCAGGCCCTGCTTTCGGCGGTTCCGGTGGCCGATCCCCAGGTTGAAGAGAAGCGAAAGCGTATTATCCTTGAGGGGGACGTCCCCAGCCCAGCCAACCCCCCTTCCGGCTGTCGTTTCCGCACCCGTTGCTGGCTCGCCGAGAAGGTCTGCGCCGAGAAGGTGCCGGCCTGGAGGGAAATCTTGCCGGGCCACTGGGTGGCGTGTCATTTGGTCGATTCGTCTGGGGCTCTGACGCCAGGCGTTAGCGGCGAAGGGAGGTGAGGCTCAGGGCGAAGGTACAAGATTGCTCGATCGGTAAGCAAGTCAATTCCAGATTTTGCGAATCCCTATAGGAGGGGAAGCATGCGCACCAAGTTCGTTGTTCTGTTTTCGCTGCTGGTCGTCGGCGGGATGATCCTGGCGGCCTGCACGCCGGCGGCTGAGCAGGCCGTCGTCACCGTCATCGTCGGCGGCGAAGTCCAGGTCGTGACCGCCACGCCCGGCGCCGAGCCGGCGGGACCGAAGATCGTCACGCTGGGCTTTGGCGCGCCGGGCGACATGTCCACGGCCGACCCGAACCTAGCGACTGACACCTCGTCAGTGACCATCGTCAACGCCACGACGATCGGCCTGAGCTACCTGGACGAGTCCACGACCATTCTGTACCCCGGGATGGCCTCCAGCTGGGACATCTCCGAGGATAGCCTGACCTACACCTTCCATCTGATCGAGGGCATCCCCTGGGTCCGCTGGAACGGTGAGGAAGTCGTCCAGGTGATGGACTGCCAGGAGACCCCGGCGGTCCGCACCGTCACGGCGCACGACTTCGAGTACTCGATCAAGCGCGCCCTGGCCCCGGAGACCGCTTCCGACTACGCCTACGTACTGAGCTTCGCCATCGCCGGCGGGTCGGAATACAACAGCGGTGAGGGCACGGCCGACGACGTGGCAGTGCACGCCGTCGACGACGCCACCCTCGAGGTGACGTTCCTCAGCGACGCCGCCTACAACGCCAACATCATCGGGCTGTGGACTGCCCACGCTGTGCCCCAGTGGATCATCGAAGGCGATGACTGCACCGATGCCCGCGGCGATCGCTGGTCCGAGCCCGGCTTCCACCAGTCCTACGGGCCCTTCGCCCTCAAGGAATGGATCCACGACTCGAGCGTCACCATCATCCGCAACCCCTTCTGGCCCGGCACCGAAGCCATCCCCGTGCCCAAGCTGGACGAGGTCGTGCATGTCCTGACGCTGGAAGCCTCGGGCGAGCTGGCCGAATACGAAGCCGGCAACCTGGACGTCTCGTCGGTGCCCCTGGGCGACATCGAACGGGTCAAGTCCGATCCGGTCCTGTCGCAGGAGTTCCGCATCGCCCCCGTGCTATGCACGTACTTCTACGGGTTCAACACCCAGGCCGAGCACACGGACGATGTCCGCGTGCGGCGGGCCCTGTCGATGGCGCTCGACCGCCAGTCGCTGGTCGACAATGTGACCCGCGGCGGGCAGGAACCGGCGCAGTGGTTCGCCCGGCCGGGCCTGACGGCGGCGCCGACGATGGCCACGCACCCCGATCTCGGCATCCAGACCGATCCGGAAGCCGCGGTGGCGGAGTTGCAGGGCTACCTGGACGAGAAGGGCCTGACGGCCGACCAGCTGGACATCACCCTGATGTTCAACACTTCTGCCGGGCACCAGGCGATCGCCGAGGCCATCCAGCAGATGTGGGCGACCACGCTGGGCATCAACGTGCAGTTGACCAACCAGGAGTTCGCCGTCTTCCTCGACACGATCCTGGATCCGGTCGCCACGCCGCAGGTCTATCGCCTCGGCTGGTGCCAGGACTACCCGGACGCCAACAACTTCACACGCGAAGTGTTCGCTGCCGGCGGATCGCAGAACCCGAACTCGCCGGGCCCCGGCGGCATCGGCTGGTTCAACCAGGAGTTCGAAGACCTGGTGCTCCAGGCGGCTGCCGAGCGCGACCCGGCGGCCCGCGTCGAACTGTACGCCCAGGCGGAAGAGATCCTGGTCGATACAGACGCGGCGATCATCCCGATCTACTGGTACACCTCGGTCGGGCTGACGAAGCCGTACATCACCCGCACCTACACGGTGACGGGCCACAACGAGTTCACGCGCTGGGATACCAGCAAGTAGCACTGGCACGATCTGGGGGGAGGGCACGGCCCTCCCCCCAGAAAACTTCTGTCTATCCCGGTTGCGGCGCGGCGCCCTGATCCGCAGGACGTTGCGCCGGAGTCGGGTTGGCAGTCCCGTCCCGGGAGTAGGGTGCAATGGGCCGATACATCATCCGGCGGCTGCTGTGGCTCGTGGGTGTCCTGTTTGTCGTCTCGCTCATGACCTTTGCCCTGATGCACTCCGTCCCCGGAGGCCCCTTCGACAAGGAGAAGGCCGTCCCCGAGGAGATCAAGGCCAACCTCAATGCGCGCTACCACCTGGATGAGCCGCTCCCGGTGCAGTACCTGCTGTATGTTTATGAAGTTCTGGTGCCGCAGCTCTCGAAAACGCCGCCGGGCATTTCAATGCTCGACGACGGGATCATCAATATCAAGGTCAGCGAGAACCTGTGGTTCAAGTGGATGAACTTCGGCCCGTCCTACGCCTCGCGCACGCGCACGGTCAACGACATTTTCCGGGACAATCTGCCGTTGTCCTTCCAGCTCGGCGTGATGGCCCTGGTAGTGGCGGTGGCGATCGGACTTCCGCTGGGCGTGATGGCCGCCCTGAAGCAAAACACGTTCATCGACTACAGCGGGATGAGCTTTGCCATCCTTGGGGTGAGCGTCCCGGTGATTGTCCTGGGCCCGATCCTGATCGCGATCTTCGGCGTCACCCTGGGCTGGCTGCCGCCGACGGGGTGGGGCGCCAAACCGCCGTGGACGATGGGGCTCTTCCCATCGGAGATGAATCTCGACTACTTCCGCTACGCCTGCATGCCGGTGTTCGCCCTGGGTATCGGCAGTGCCGCCGTGATCGCCCGCGTCAGTCGGGCCAGCCTGCTGCAGGTCATCCGCGAAGACTACATCCGGACCGCCCGCGCCAAGGGCTTGGCCGAGCGGCTGGTGGTCACGCGGCATGCTTTAAAGAACTCGCTGATCCCGGTCGTGACGGTGCTCGGCCCGCTCTTCGCCGTGCTCGTCACCGGCACCTTCGTCACCGAGCTGATCTTCGGCCTGCCCGGGATGGGCAAGTATTTCGTCACCAGCATCACCAATCGGGACTATCCGGTGATCATGGGGACGATCCTGCTGTATGCGTTGTGCCTGGTCTTCGCCAACCTGGTGGTCGATCTGGTCTATGCCTGGCTCGACCCGCGCATCCGGTATACCTAGGTCGGTAGGAGGTCTCCATGGCCGTTCGCAGCGACGTTTTGCGTGCCGGGACGGGCGGGGTCCCCCTCACTCGCAAGCGGGAGAGCCTGTGGGCGGATGCCTTCCGCCGGCTGCTGCGCAACCGAGCGGCCGTCGTCGGCGGGATCTTCGTCATCACGCTGGGCCTGGTGGCGATCTTCGCACCCGTCATCGCCCCCTACTCCTATCAGGAGCAGGTCCTGCCGGATAACAACGTCGTCCCGGCGTGGGTCGTGAAGGTCTTCCCCTTCATGGCCGGGTACGCGCGGATCAGTGACAACTATGCTTTCGGCGCCGATTACGTCGGGCGCGACATCATGAGCCGGGCGATCTATGGCGCCCGCGTCTCGCTGACGGTGGCACTCGTGGCACCCCTGATCAGCCTGTTCATCGGCGTGATCTTCGGCAGCATCGCCGGATTCTTCGGCGGGCGCGTCGACAACCTGATGATGCGCATCGTCGACGTCTTGTATGCCTTCCCGACGCTGTTGTTTATCATCCTGTTGATGGCCTTCTTCAGGGGGACCTATGCCAACCCGGAGCCGGGGTCGTTCACCTTCGTCCTGAGTTCGCTCGACCAGAAGATGGGCGGGATGCTGTTCATCTTCATCGGGCTCGGGGTCACCGCCTGGGAGACGATGGCCCGCCTGACGCGCGGGCAGGTGCTCTCCGTGCGCGAAAAGGAATTCGTGGAAGCTGCTCGCACCGTCGGCGCGGGTAACCGCCGGATCATGGCGCGCCACGTCCTGCCCAATATCATCGGCGTCCTGATCGTCTACGAGACGCTGGCGATCCCGGCTTATATCGCCACCGAGGCTTTCCTGTCCTTCATCGGGCTGGGCGTGAACCCGCCGACCCCGTCGTGGGGCATCATGATTGCCAACTCGGCCAGCTCGGTCCGGACCCATCCCAACCAGGTGCTGCTGCCGGCGCTGATGTTGGCGATCACCATGTTCGCCTTCAACTTCCTGGGTGACGGTCTGCGCGACGCGCTCGACCCGCGGTTGCGCGGCACTCAGTAAACTCACAGCACCGACGCTATCCTAGGACGCCGGCCGAGCATGGGCCGGCGTCTCTCATTGATCGTCATTGCGAGGAGCACCGAGCCGAGGCGAGGTGCGACGCCTGCCCTGAGCGCAGCGTGAGGGTGGCAATCTCGACTCGGGGAGATTGCCACGCCGTCCCTCGTCTGAGCGCGGTCTCTACCCTCTTCAGGGCACCCGAAGGGGTGCAGACCGCCAAGGGCGGGACGGCTCGCAATGACGATTCCGTGTGGGGATCATCCGACGGCCGAGCAATTAATGGGCCGAGGTCTTTCCCACTGGCGGCCCACCTCCCTGAGCGAAGGGAGCCTCGTGTCAGGAAGGCGGGTCGCACCATGCGGCCGAAGCCTGCCCCGAGGGGATCGAGGGGTCGAAGGTCGCTTCGATATCATCCCGAGCACCACTTGCGACGCGCTGCGCGGAGCGCAGTGCCGGTGAGCGAGGGACTTCGGCCCTGCCATGAAGGGCCTCCGCTCACGCTACGATATCATCCCGAGCGAGGCGAGGGACTGCGGCCCTCGGCCAGACGGCCTCGGGCCTCCGCTTCACGCTTCGATACCATCCCGAGCGACGCGAGGGACTTCGGCCCTGCTTCGCAGGGCCTCCGCTCAGCGAGGAGCTTGGCAGGGTATACTTCCGCACCGTTTCCGACGACGACCGGACCGAACCCCTTCCGTGACAAGTCCGTCCCAGGCCCCCGCCAAGTCCGAAGCACCGCCGGAGCCGCACGTCACCTTGCTGGTCGTCGAAGACCTGCGCACCCATTTCTTCACCGACGACGGAGTCGTCAAGGCCGTCGACGGGGTGAGCTATCAGGTGCGGATGGGCGAGGTTTTCGGACTGGTGGGTGAATCGGGATGCGGCAAGAGCGTCTCGGCCCTCAGCCTGCTGCGCCTGATCGATCCCCCCGGCCGGATCGTCGACGGCCAGGTCACGTTCCGCGGCCAGGAGCTCGGGGTCCTGTCCGAGAAGCAGATGACCGAGCTGCGCGGCAGTCAGATCTCGATGATCTTCCAGCAGCCGCAGTCGAGCCTGAATCCGGTATTCAGCGTCGGCGAGCAGATCGCCGAAGTCCTCCGCCTTCACATGGGGATGAACCGCCAGCAAGCCTGGCAGCGGGCGAGTGCGTTGTTGACCTCCGTCGGGATCCCCGATGCCGAATCCCGGCTGCGGGCCTATCCGCACGAGCTCTCCGGCGGTCAGGCCCAGCGCGTGATGATCGCCATGGCGCTGGCCTGCTCGCCGGCGCTGCTCATCGCCGACGAACCGACGACGGCCCTCGACGTCACGATCCAGGCCCAGATTCTGGACCTGATGCGCGCGCTGCGGGAGAAGCTGGGAACGGCGATCATCTTGATCACGCATGACCTGGGGGTCGTCGCCGAAATGGCCGATCGGGTGGCGGTGATGTACGCCGGCAAGATCGTCGAGGAGGCCGAGGTCGAGACCCTGTTCGCGCGTCCGCTTCATCCGTACACCCAGGGGCTGATCGCTTCGATTCCGGTGTTGGGGACGGTCCCGGATCGCCTCGAGGTCATCCCGGGATCGGTGCCGAACCTGATCAACCTGCCTGCCGGCTGCCGCTTCGCCCCTCGCTGTCGCGCCCGCCTGGCGCACGACCTCTCCATCTGCGATGACCTGGAGCCGGACCTGGTCGCCCACGAAGACAAACACGCCGCCCGTTGCTGGCTGTACCAGAGCCACGGCGATCACCACGCGCCGCTGGCGGCCTCAGCCAGCGCCCAAGCATGAACACGCAGCTGCCTTCGTCGCCGGCCGGCCCCAACGGGCGCGTCCTGATCGAGGTCGACGATCTGGTCAAGTACTTCCCGGTGCGCGGCGGAGTTCTGCAGCGGATCATGGGCTGGGTCCAGGCGGTCGATGGAGTGACGTTCGCCATCCGGGAAGGAGAGACCCTCGGCCTGGTGGGCGAGTCGGGCTGCGGCAAGACGACGGTCGGACGGACGATGCTGCGGCTGATCGAGCCGAGCGCGGGCGCCGTCCGCTTCGACGGCGTCGACGTGTTGAAGCTGCGCGGGGCCGACCTCAAGGCGATGCGCCGCAACATGCAGATCATCTTCCAGGACCCGTACTCGGCGCTCGATCCACGGATGCCGATCGGCCAATCCGTCGGGGAGGGGCTGCGCATCCATAAGATCGGCACGTCCGAAGAACGCCGCGCCATCGTCATGGACACGCTGCGCAAGGTCGGCCTGGAACCGTACCATGCCCGGCGTTACCCGCACGAGTTTTCCGGCGGGCAGCGACAGCGGATCGGAATCGCCCGAGCGTTGGCGCTCCGGCCGAAGTTCATCATCGCCGACGAGCCGGTCTCGGCGCTCGACGTTTCGATTCAATCCCAGGTGCTGAATATCCTCAAGGACCTTCAGGACGAGTTCCATCTGACCTATCTGTTCATCGCCCACAATATGAGCGTCGTCGAACATATCTCCGATCGGGTGGCGGTGATGTACCTCGGTCGCATCGTCGAGCTGGCCGGCCGCGAGGACCTCTTCCGCAACCCGCTGCATCCGTATACCCAGGCCCTGATGTCGGCCATTCCGATTCCGAACCCGCGCCTGCGGCGAAAGCGGATCTTGCTGAGCGGCGACGTGCCCAGCCCGCTCAATCCGCCTCGCGGCTGTCGCTTCCACCCCCGCTGCCCCGTGGCGCTGGAACACTGCGCCGTGCAGGAACCGCCGCTGGTCGAAGTCAGCCCGGAGCACTGGGTCGCCTGCTGGCGCGTGGGTTGAGGCATCAACGCCCTGCGACTGGACTTCGACCCTCTGCCTTTGTCATTGCGAGCCGACCCGAGCGAGTGCGAGGGTCGGCGTGGCAATCGCCTCATTGATGAGATTGCCACGCCAGCGGAAGACCGCTGGCTCGCAATGACGAAGCCGAGCAAAGGGGCTGCAAAGCCGCCCCGGCCTTTGTGACCTGGGCCCATCCCCCCGGAAGGCTTGGTCCATTTGCGACCCTCACCCTGCCCTCCCCCTGCAGCACAGCGATTTCCATCTGGGGTTGAGAGGTAGGGGGAGGGAGGTTATCTCGAGGAGGGCGGGGGGCGAAAGCTCCCCGCCCTCCTCGGACTCCTCCCCCTCCCCGATCGGGCCAGATCCGCCTTGAGTGTCCCATCGGGGAGGGGGCAGGGGGTGGGGGATGGGCTGGACATCTGCCGGCGACGGATTGGGCGCTCGATCCCCCATGCTAGAATCCCGGCATGGCTCCCCGCATCCTGTTGGTTGACGACCAGCGCCAGGTCACGCGTATGCTGCGTACCAGCCTGG
>Ga0209751_10001853_pt1 | contig 21428 bp, 23 predicted proteins | sample RifCSP13_1_FD_184019 | JGI IMG/M metagenome (GOLD analysis project Ga0209751, IMG submission 184019) | Soil microbial communities from Rifle, Colorado - Rifle CSP2_sed 13_1 (SPAdes) (version 2) | ecosystem: Environmental > Terrestrial > Deep subsurface > Rock core/Sediment | place: Rifle... | reverse complement strand
CTCGTCCGCGTAGACGCGGGCGCGGAGCTCACTCGAGCGGTAGTCGAGCTTCGGAAGCGACGGGACTCCGAGCCAGCTTTCGTACCCGGTCTCAAGCCGGTCGTCGAAGAAGAAGAACTCCCGCTCGAGAGCGCCAGGATGGTCGCGGGCAGCGACGAACCACTCGTGCCCGGCGCCGACGTGATTTGTGGTCAGATCGCCGAGCACGCGGATGCCTCGATCGTGTGCCGCACGGACGAGCGAGACGAGGGCCGAATCGCCACCGAGGAGCGGGTCCACCTCGTCGAAGCTCCGTGCGTCGTAGCGATGGGTACTCCCGGCGGGGAAGAACGGCGTCAGGTAGAGGACGTTCGCGCCGAGCTCCTGAATGTGGTCGAGGTGCCGCTCGGCCCCGACGAGGTCGCCGCCGAACCACTCGACGGGCGTGTCGGGTCCGCGGCCGGTGGGCAGCTCGTCCCAGCCCCGTGGAACAGCCCATTCCGGCGCCTCGAGCCCGAGCCCTGCAGACGCGAACCGGTCGGGAAAGACCTCGTACACGACCGACTCGAGGTGCCACTCCGGTCCCGACGGACCCGGCGTCGCGACGAAGTCGTCCGCATCCGGGACGTCGAACGGCTGGAGGCCCGCGGCGTTGAGCCACACATAGCCGAAGTCACCGCCGGACAGGAGCCAGCGGTACGGCGTCTCCGGGTTCCAGACGGGGAAGCTCGCTCTCCACCAGACGTCCGCGTCCGTCTCCCGGTCGACCTCGGCGACCGCGATCTGCGGCTCTCCGTCGCGCACGTAGCGGACCGCAACCGAGTCGGCAGCGGCTCCTCGCGGGAGCCGCAGGAGCACGGTCGTCTCGTCGCCGAGCTCTTCCGGCGGCACGGGCACGTACAGCTCCGAGCCGTCGTGGTGCGGCATGGACAAGAGCGAGCCCATCCCTACCCCTTGACTGCGCCGCGGGTGAGGCCCTCGGCGATGAAGCGCTGGAGGAAGAAGAAGAGGATGACGACCGGGATCGCGGCGAGTATCACGCCGGCGCAGAACGTCCCCCACTGCTGGGCGTACTTGTCGTTGATGAAGCCGTACAGCCCGACCGTCATGGTGAACTTGTCGGTCGTGTCGAGCAGGACGCTGGCGATGATGAACTCGTTGATCGTCCCGATGTACGAGAGAAGACCGACGACCGCCAGCACGGGCGCCGCGAGCGGGAGGATGATCGCCCAGAAGACCTGCGATGGGGTCGCCCCGTCCACGCGGGCCGACTCGTCGAGCGAGTCCGGGATCGAGTCCAGGAACCCCTTCATCAGCCAGGTGTTGACGCCGAGCACCCCGCCGAGGTAGACGAGGATGACGCCGCTGCGCGTGTCGAGGCCGATCGCCGGGAAGACCTTGCCGACGCGAAGGACTATGAGGTAGATGGCGACGACTGCGAGGAAGGTCGGGAACATCTGGATGAGGAGGAGCGAGAGCATCCCCATCCGGCGGCCCTTGAACCGGTACCTCGCGAAGGCGTACGCCGCGAGCACGCCGAAGAAGACCGACAGCACGGCTGTCGTCCCGGAGACGAAGAGCATGTTCACGTACCAGTTCTTGTAGGGGATGTCGAGGGCCGCCTCGCTGGTTCCCTCCTCTCCCGGGGTCCCGCTGAGGATCGACCGAAAGTTGTCGAGCGTGACGTTCTCCGGGATGAGCCCCGAGCCCGACAACGAGTCGATCGGGTTGAACGCTGCGGACACGACGTAGAGGATCGGGAAGAGCGCGAACGCGATCGCGATCAGGCTCACGAGGTAGCGCCACCAGTTGCCGGCGAGGATCGGGCGCCTCCTCGGCGCTGCCTCCGCGACGCGGGGAGCGGCGACTTCGGCTTGCTCGAGCGTCGTCATCGGCCAATCCTTGGCCGATGAGTGGGGAGGGGTGTGGGGAACCGGGAGGTTCCCCACGTTTTCAAGAAGAAGGGGGCACGCGGGGGAAACATGGTTGCCCCCGCGAACGCGAGCCGCAGGCGAGCGTTCATCGAATCGTCTCCAGGCCCTTCGTGCGCCAGAACGAGATCGCCGAGATCCCGGCGACGATGAAGAAGATGAAGATCGACACGGCGGCCGCGAGCCCGTACTGCGCACCCTGGCCGGCCGAGAACGCGAGCTTGTACGTGTAGCTGATGAGGATGTCCGTGGAGCCGGCCACGCTCTGCTCCACCCCGTAGGGGCCGCCGCCCGTCAGGAAGTAGATGTTGTTGAACACGTTGAAGTTGAACGCGAAGGACGCGATCAGGAGCGGCGCCGTGACGACGAGGAGCAGCGGGAGAGTCACACGCCGAAAGACCTGCAGTGGACCGGCGCCGTCCACGCGCGCGGCCTCGGTGAGCTCCTCGGGCACGGCTTGGAGTGCCGCCGTACAGACGAGGAACCAGTAGGGGAAGCCGATCCAGACGTTGACGAGGATGCACGACACCTTCGCCCAGGTGGGGTCGAAGAGCCACGGGACGCTCGTGCCGAGGGTCTCGTTGATGACGCCGAACTCGTCGTTCAAGAGGCCTTGCCAGACGAGCACGGAGAGGAACGCCGGAATGGCGAACGGAAGGACGAGGAAGGCGCGTTGGATCCGCTGGAGCTTCAGGTCAGGCTTGTTCAGGACGATCGCAAGGAACAAGCCGATCGCGAACTGGATGAAGACCGAGAGGAATGCGTACGAGAACGTCCACACGAAGACCCGCACGAACGGGTCGCGGACGAGCGGGTCGGTCAGGATCGTCGAGAAGTTCTCGAAGCCGACGTACGTCCGCCAGCCGGGCTCGAGCGCCTCGCCGGCGGCGGATTCGTACGAGCCCTCTCCGTTGTCCTTGTACACGACGCCCGTCTCGATGTTGGTAAAGGTGTCTGTCGCTTCGTCGTACTCGAGCGTCGGCTGGAGCTCGATCGCCAAGGTCAGCCCCTCGGCGCGGACGAACGTGTCCCCGCCGGTGGGAATCACGAGCCCGCGGAGGGCGGCATCGATCCCGGCGAGGCCCTCCCCCTGGACGACGTCGTACCCCTCGGCAGCGACGATCGCGCCTGCGTCGACCCTGGCCGCCTCGGGCGGTAGCGGCTCCAGCCCGTCCTCGGAGCCGACGTAGAGCCCGCCGTCCACGTCGTCCACGAGTAGGAGCACGAGCTCGCCGTCCTTCGTCGCCGGCGTGGCGGTGTACGTCGTTCCATCCGCCGGCGCCACGAGCGACACCTCCTCGATGGCGACGATAGCCTCGTCCTTCGACAGGTTGTGTCCCGTCGACCAGTTCGAAAGTGCGATGTTGGCGTTCGAGATGATCGGGATGACGACGAACGCCACGAGGAAGACCGTGCCGGGCACGAGGAACTTGAGCGGGATCAGACGCCGGCTTGGTACCAGGTAGACGAGGTCGATGACGAGCGTCGCCGCCGCGATCGCGAGCGCCGCGATCCACTTCTCCTCGGAGAGCAGGACGCCGATCGCCCAGATCGCGAGGGCATTCAGCGCCCCGAGGAGGATCAGCTTGATCGCCAGCCCCACCGGCCCCGAGAAGAAGCCGATTGCGCGAGCGAGGAGCGACGGATTCGGGACGGCCGTGTCGGCCACGATGGGGACGCTGGTCACCGGTGTCTCCGGGTGCTCGGAGCCGAGAGGGCGCGGACGGTTCCGCGCCCTCTCGACCGTCTATTCGGTTACCCGATCTTCTGGGCGATGCTCTTCTGCGCCCCGAGGAAGGACCGCCGGGCGGGAATCGCGCCCGCCCCCTTCGTCGAGCGCACCCACGCGGCGCCGAGGTCCCCCCAGACGCTTGCCATCTGCGGGATGTTCGGCATCGGAACGCCGCCGGCCGAAGCCTTGCCGAACGCCTTCAGGTCCTTGTCCTTGACCTGTGCACCGGCTTTGAGGTTCGCCGGGAAGCGGCCGTTGGAAAGGGCGAGCGCGAGCTGCGCGGAGGGCTGCATCATGTAGTTGGCGACGAGGTCCTTGGCGAGGCTCTCCACGCCGTGCGGGGCGGAGAACTTCGTGACCATGAAGCCCTGAACGCCGAGGAACGGCACCGACTTGATGCCGGGAACGATCTGTGGGAACCCGGAGATCGCGTACTTGACCCCGGACTTCTGGATGTCGCTCAGGAACCAGGGGCCGGTGATGTAGTACGCGACCTTCCCCTTCGTGAAGAGGTCACGCCCGGTGTCCCATGCGACCTGCGAGCGGATGAGCGCTTCCTTGTTCCACCTGTCGATCAGCGGCGCGTTCTTCAGGAACTTGGCGTTCGCAACCCCGATGTTCGACGGATCGAGGTTGCCGACGGCGTTGGTGCCGAAGATGTAGCCGCCGAGGCCGGAGAAGAACGGGTACATGTGGTACGCGTCTCCGCCGGACCCCTGCTGGACGGCGATCCCGACCTGGGCCTTGGTCTTCTTCTTCGCGGCAAGCGCCTGCTTCTCCATGTCCGCGAACGAGGTCGGCACCTTCGCAAGCGCCGTGTTCGTGACCAGGGCGATGTTCTCGAGAGCGACCGGAGCGCCGTAGAGCTTCTTGACCGCGATGCCGTACGAGAACGAGTTGAGCGCGTAGGCCGGGAACTGCTTCTTCGTCGCGGCCGACGGCGAGAGGGGAAGGACCGAGCCGTTCGCGGACAGCTCGCCGACCCAGTCGTGAGCGCCGACGATGACGTCCGGCGCCGTTTCGGCGGCGACGGTGTTCAACTGCGAGCGGATGTCGCCGAAGTTCTTCTGGACTACCTGGACGGTGACGCCCTTGGGCGCCGCCCACGCGTTGGCGACCTGCGTGACCGCGGGGACGCGGTCGGCGTCCGCCCAGATCACGAGCTTTGTGGCCTGGTTCGTCGCGGATGACCCGGACGAGACGGCCACGACGGCCGCGATTGCCGTAACCGCCAATCCGGCCACGACCCGGAGCCTGCGAGTACTCAACATCGAATGCCCTCCTTGAGGAACGGGGACGCTGCGCCGGATGAAAGATGTTTCACTCTCATGAAACGGCGCCTGGCAGCCTAATCACCTACGCGACGTCCGTCAAGCGTGAATGCCGCACAGAAGCTCGGTAGTATCCCGAACATCTGCTTGACTACGTTTCGCTCTCATGAAACGGGCTCGCCCGTTTCCGACGAGCCCCCACCAAGGTGATTCATGGCCAGTCTTAGAGACGTCGCAACCCGGGCAGGAGTTAGCGTCGCGACTGCGTCCCGCGTGGCGAGCGGCTCGGCAGCGGTGCGGCCGGAGACGCGCAGGCGCGTGGAGCAGGCGATGCGCGAGCTGCTCTATGTCCCCCCGGGGCGCCTCGAGCCGTCCGGCGCGATCGGCCTCTTCGTCCCTGAGTTCGGCAATCCCGTCTTCGCCGCGCTCGCCGAGGTGATGGAGATGCATGCCGCCCGGGCGGGACTCGCGACGATCTTGTGCAACACGCACGGGTCGGCACAGCGCGAGCTCGACTACGTGCGCATGCTCCTCGAGCGGCGCGTCGAGGGCATGGTCTTCATCTCCGCGGAGATCACCGACGTCCGAGGCGAGCACTCGCACTACGCGCAGCTCCTCCAGCGCGGAGCCCGGCTCGTCTTCGTCAACGGTGGATCCGAGGAGCTGGAAGTAACGTCGGTCGGCGTCGACGAGCGGGCGGCGGGCCGCATCGCGACCGAGCACCTGATCCGCCTCGGGCATACGCGCGTCGGGTTCGTCGCCGGCAGCCCATATGCGCTGCCGACCCGGGAGAAGACGCTCGGGCGCCGCGACGCGCTGCGGGCGGCCGGGCTCTCGGACGGGCTTGTCGCGCACGCAGAGTTCAGCGTGCGCGGGGGTCGCGCGGCGCTGCGCGAGCTGATGGGCCGGCCGGAAGACGAGCGGCCGACGGGCGTCATCTGCTCCAGCGACCTGATGGCGATCGGCGCCGTGCAGGAGGCGACGGCACTCGGTCTCCGCGTGCCGGACGACCTCTCCGTCGTCGGCTTCGACGGCATCGACGCGGCCTCGTGGACGCAGCCGCCGCTGACCACCGTGGAGCAACCGATCGAGGAGATCGCGCGGACCGCGGTGAGCGCGCTTCGCGCGCAGGTGGAGCGGCCGGTCGAACGCCAGCCGAGCTACGTATTCAGGCCGCGGCTGCGCGTGGGCGGGACGTCGGCGCCGCCGAGCGCCGCCCCCACGTCGTAGAAGTCGTCGAACGACTCGAAGGGCACACCCGTGCCTGTCAGGTAGTCCGCGAGCCCGGCACGGGCGAAGACGCGCCCCGCCGCGAGCGCGACGCAGCGATCGGAGATGCCGTCTCCCACGTAGACGAAGCCGTCGAGACCCGCGACGTCCGCGCGCTTGCACGGCTCGCCGCACACGACACACGGCTCCGCGTTGCGGAAGAGGGCTCGCCAGCCGTCCGCTCGCGGGTCGATGCGGTTCGCGCGGACGTCGAGCTCGAGACCCTCGCGCGCGAGAACGGGGTCGATGAGCTCGTGGAAGCCGCTCGAGACGATCAGCGGCCGGTGCTTCCGGGCAAGAGAGGCGAAGCCGGCGCGCACGCGGACGTTCTCGCGCACCCAGTGGACGACGTCCTCCAGCGGGGCCCGCACGCTCGCGAACTCGAGCGCGATCACCTCGTGCAGAGTCAGGTCCCGCCCGAGCTTGCTCTCCGCGTGATCGTAGATCCGCTCGTCTCCGAACTCCGTGAGGACGAGGTGGAGCCCGTCCACCTCGGTGACGGTCCCGTCCCAGTCGACGACGATCTGCACGCGGGTCAGTCTCGCAGCACGGTGTGCTCGAGAACGCCGATCTCCTCGATCTCGAGCTCGACCACGTCGCCAGACTCGATGGTGACCAAGCCAAGCGACGGACCCGCGAGGAGGTCGCCGGGCCGGAGGGTCGTTCCTGCGGCGGCGTGGTCGCGGGCGGCCTCCCAGTCGAAGTCGTCGAACCGGCTCCGCAGGTGCTCGCTCCCGTCTACTCGGACGACCGCCTCTACGCCGTCGGGGTCGAGCTCGTCGGGCGTCACGACGAGCGGGCCGAGACCGAGCGCGAAGTCCCGATCCTTCGGCGCCGCCCACGCGGGATCGCGCCACTCCGCGAAGGCGGTGAACCCGGCGAGAGCCCCGTCCGCCCCGATCACGCCCGCAACCCTCGGAGCAAGAGTCAACCGCCCTTGTAACAGACTGTTACTTGCGGATCTACTCGACGAACTGGCGACTCGGGCGCCAGGACCGACGATCGCAGCGGGATTCGCGAAAGCGAACGACGTCTGATCCTCGAAGACGCGAACGGCCGGCGGATGGAGCACAGGCGCGAGCAGCCGGACATCTGCGAGCGGATACTCGGCGTGCTCCCGCGCAGAGCCGCCACCGGTGAAGAACGACTGCAGCGTCTGCGCGGCCAGATGGATCACGCGCTGGCCGTCGATCCGTCCGACCCACCCGCGCTCCATGGGGTGCTCGACGGGATGGAACATGCACAGCTTCACGGCGCGTCGGCGTCTCTCATCGGCGGTACGCACCAGAGCCGCGGATGGACCTTGTGGCTCTGAGCCACAAGGTCCAGGTCGCACTGCGAGTCTGTGGGGAGCCGTTCGTCACGGCTCAGTGTGCACGACGACGTCCGCGATCTCGGGCACCGCACTCCGGATCCGTTCCTCGACCGCACTCGCCCGGGAGTGCGCGTCCGACAGCGACTCTTCTCCGGCGAGAGCGAGCGTCAGGAAGGCGACGATGCCCTCGTCTGTGCGTACGAAGCGGAGTTCGCGGGGCGGAGCACCCGTCTCCGCGCGGACTGCCTCCTCGACGGCGACCTGATCCACCGCCACCTCCTCTCCCGCAGCCGCCTCGGCGAGCGGCTCGAGGTGCGTCTGCACGGTCTCGACCTCGGGAACGGCGGCGAGGATCGCTTGCTCGACCTCCTCGGCGATGCCGTGCGCACGCTCGAGGGTCAGCTCGCCGGGGAGCTTGAGGTGGAGTGACACCTCGAGACGCATGCCCACCCGGAGCACGGTCAGGTTGTGGATCTCGCGGACCTGCGAGACCCCGAGCGCGGCGGCAAGCACCCGCTCGCGGAGGCCGGCCTCTGCTTCGCCCGGCTCGACGTGGACGACGACGTCGATCCCCGGAAGGGCGTCCCGGAGCGCCTCTTCGACCCGGTCCGCGGCCGCGTGGCCCTGGCCGACAGCAGCACCGGGGGCGACGCCGATGACGACGTCCGCGAAGTGCTCTCCTCCCGCACGCCGAAGCCGGAGTCGCCGCAGCTCGACGTTAGGCTCGAGCCCGGCAATGGCCCGACGCGCGATCCGGGTCGCCTCCTCGGGCGAGCGGTCCATGAGGACGTCGACGTTGCGCCGCCCGAGCCGCACTGCAGCCGTGACGACGAGGACAGAAACGAACAGCGCGGCGATGGAGTCACCCCCGGGAAAGCCGAGCGCCGCCGCGCTCAGGCCGGCGAGCACGGCGAGCGTCCCCGCGAGGTCGCTCCCGAAGTGGAGCGCGTTGGCAAGCAGCGCGTCGCTCCGATAGCGGCGTGCGCCCCGCAGCGAGACGAGCGTTCTGGAGGCGTCGATCGCGATCACGAGCGCAACCGCGGCGAACGTCCACCAGGTCGTCTCGACCTCGAACTCGACGGCGCCCGAAAGCCGGGCGATAGCGGCACCCGCGATGAAGATGCTGACGCCGACCAGAAAGGCGGACTCCGCGAGTGCCGCGAGGTTCTGGGCCTTGCCATGGCCGTAGGGATGCCCGCGGTCTGCGGGTCTGACCGCTACCGAGACGGCGAAGAACGTGAGCAGCGCTGCAGCGAGGTCGGTGCCCGAGTGTGCCGCCTCTGCGAGTAGGCCGAGGCTCGAGCTCGCGAGCCCTGCGACGAGCTTGATCGCGATCAGGAGGCAGGCGGCCCCGACCGAGACGAGCGCAGTGCGCCGCTGCGGCGACATGGCGGAAGGCTACGTCGGGGGTCAGCCCTTCGCCGCGTAGAGCGTCCAGCGGTCGGGGACGCCCCTGAGCTCGTGCTCGCCGCGCTCCTCGAAGGCGATCCCCGACCCGGCGACGAGATCGCGGACGGTGCGGGTCGCGAGGACCTCTCCCGGCTCAGCGAGGTCGCAGATCCGGGCGCCGATGTGCACCGCCAGGCCGGCAAGGCCCTCCGGGCGCCGGATCACCTCCCCGGCGTGGAGCCCGGAGCGAACCTCGACGCCCCCTCGCCGGGCCTCGTCGCAGATGCGCACCGCGCAGCGGATCGCGCGCGCGGGCCCGTCGAACGTCGCCAGGACGCCGTCACCCGTGTGCCGCTCGAGAGCTCCCTCGTAGAGGCGGATCGCGTCCTCGGCCACATGTTCGACGTGACCGAGGGCTGCGCGCCAGCTCTCGTCGCCCGCCGCACTCGCGTACCGCGTCGAGCCGACGATATCGACGAAGAGCACGGTGGCGAGAACGCGGTCGGCTGCGGGCGCGTCCGTCCGAGCGCCAGTAACCATCTCCTCGACGAGGCCAACGAGATCGAGGTCGAAGCTGGACATCGCGTGGTCGGCGCTGTCCACCTCGACGAGCTTCGCCCCGGGGATGTTGTCGGCGAGATACCTGCCGTGCCCGACTCGCACCCAGGAGTTGTCGCGGCTGTGGACGACGAGCGTCGGGACCCGGATGAGCGGGAGGAAGTCACGGACGTCGAGCTCGAGGATCGCCTTCATCCTCGCCCGCGCCACGCTCGGAGGCGCGGAGTACCGCTCGACGCGCGCCCACCACTCGCGAACTCCCGGCCGGTCGACGAGCGACGGCGCGACGACGGCAAGGTCGGCGCCCGTTCCCCACTGCTCCTCGATCACGCGGAGGATCGACTCGTGGGCCTCGGCCGGCACTCCGACCGGGTAGTCGTCGGCGCGAGCGAAGCGCGCCCAGCCGTTGACGAGCACGAGGGACGCGACGCGATCGGGGTACGCCGCCGCAGTCATCATCGCCATCTGAGTCGCATGGCCCTGTGCCACGAACGTCGCCCGGCGCGAGCCCGCAGCCTCCATGACCGCGACCACGTCGTCCATCCACGACTCGAGCGCCGCGCTTGCGGACGCGATCCCTCCGGACATGCCGATACCGCGCATGTCGAACAGGAGCACTCGCGCGAACCGTGCGAGACCGCCGAGGAACTCGGTCATCTGCGGGTGCTCGGCGATCTCCTCCAGATGGCTCGCGAAGTCGAACGAGAGGACGACGTCGTGCGGGCCGTCGCCCATCACCTGGTAGGCGATGTCGACGTCGCCGCTGCGGACGTACTGGGTGCGCGCGAGGGCCAATGTCAAGGGCGAGGCAGGCCTCGCCCCTACAGGTTCCCGCGGAGCGCCTGTTCGCGCTCGATCGCCTCGAAGAGCGCCTTGAAGTTCCCGATCCCGAAGCCGCGCGAGCCGTGGCGCTCGATGACCTCGAAGAAGAGCGTCGGGCGGTCCTGGACGATCTTCGTGAAGAGCTGGAGCAGGTAGCCCTCCTCGTCTCGGTCGGCCAGGATTCCGAGCCGGCGCAGGTCGCCCCAGTCCTCCTCGATCTCCCCGACGCGCTCCTCGACGACGTCGTAGTACGCGTCGGGCGTCGTCATGAAGAGGACGCCGTGCTCGCGGAGCGCCGCGACCGTCTTGACGATGTCGTTCGACTGCATGGCGACGTGCTGGACGCCCGGACCGCCGTGGAACTCGAGGTACTCCTCGATCTGGCTCTTGCGGCGCCCCTCCGCGGGCTCGTTGATCGGGAACTTGATCTTCCCCTGGCCGTCCGTCATCACCTTCGACATCAGCGCCGAGTACTCGGTCGAGATGTCCTCGTCGGAGAAGTGGGCGAGCTGCTGGAAGCCGAGCACCCGCTCGTAGAACTCGACCCACTCGTTCATCCGGCCGAGCTCGACGTTGCCGACCACGTGGTCGATGCAGATGAACCCGACCCCTGGGGAGGGGTTGCCGTTCGGCGAGTCGGATCGGTAGCCGGGGAGGTACGGGCCCGTGTACTCCCCTCGGTTCACGAACGTATGGACGTTGTCGCCGTAGGTCGCGATCGAGGCGAGCTCGACCCGCCCGTGGTCGTCGTCCACCCAGTGGGGCTCGGCGATGCCGCGCGCACCTCGCTGGACGGCCTGCCGGTAGGCGTTCGTCGCGTCGGGGACAGCGAGAGCGACGTCCTTCACGCTGTCGCCGTGCACGGCTGCCCACTTGCAGATCTCGCTGTCCGCGCGCAGCCCGCTCGTCAGGACGAGCCGTATCTCCCCCTGCTCGAGAACGTAGGAAGCGCGATCGCGAACGCCGGTCTCGGGCCCTGCGTAGGCGGTGCGCGTGAAGCCGAATGCACTCTCGTAGAAGTACGCGGCCTGCTTCGCGTTTCCAACCCAGATCTCGACGTGATCCCAGCCGTCGATCGGCATGAAGTCGGTGTCGCTCATGTGTCCGATTCTAGGCGGCCTGGGGTGCGGGCGCCCGGCGGCGAACGATCAGGATCCCCACGGCGATGAGGGCGCCGCCGAGAACTTGGAGCAGGGTCAGGGGCTCGTTCAGGAGCACCACCGCGAGCACGGCGGCCACGAAGGGCTGAAGATTGACGGCAAGCGTGGCGCGGTTCGGCCCGATCCGGTGAATCGAGCGAAACCAGAGGACGTTCGTCACCACGAGCGGTCCGAGCGTCGCGAAGAGGAGCAGTGCCCACACCTCCAAGCCGACGGACCAGTCCTGATCCTCGGTCTGTGAGATCCCGCTCATGGCGATGCCGACCCAGGCCGCGGGCACGACGACCGCGCTGATGCGCAACGGCGAGTAGGTGCGCATGAGGGGAGCGATGATCACCGAGTAGGCGGCCCAGGTCGCACCCGTCGAGAGACCGAGGAAGATGCCTGAGAGGGAGCCCGAGACCTCGCCCCCGGCTCCGGCGGCGACGAGCGCAACCCCTGCGAACGACACCGCGGCCGCGAGCCAGAACCGCCGGGTCGGCCGCTCGGTGCCGAGAGCAAGGCCAAGGAGCGCGGCGAAGATCGGGATCGCGCCGAGCAGGAGGCCTATCGTCGATGCCGTGGTCACGTCGAGGGCGAAGACGAAGGAGAGCTGGTTGAGCCAGAGCGTCACGGCCGCGACTGCGAGGAGAGGCAGGTGGCGCCGTTCGACGCGCAGCGTCTGCTCGGCGAAGAGCGTGAGCCCGACGAAGATCAGCCCGGCGAGCCCGTAACGGACAGTCGCGTACGGGAGTGGGAGGAACCCGTGCGTGAGGATGTAGCGCGTCACGCTCAGGTTGAGCGCCCAGAGCAGGACCGTGGTGAGCAGCATGAGCTCCACGGTCGTCGGCCGGCGCATCCGCTCGGACGCTACCGGGACGTCGGTCTCCGACCCCGCGGTACGCTTCGCGCGCGATGGCCGAGCCGAGCTTCGACGACATCGACGCCCTGGTCGGGCCGGCTACTCCCCACTTCGCGTACCAGCTGCGTGCTCGCGTGCGGGAGCTGATCGAGGAGCTGCCAGCCGACCACCCGGTCCGCCGGTACGGCGAGGAGAAGATGGAGCTGCTCGACCGGCTCGGGCACGCCTCCTCGCTGGCGGAGGACGGCCCCCTGGAGCCGCGGACGCGGATCGGCTGGGAGACCGTGCCCTCCTCCGCCCCGGCCGCCGACCCCCTTCCACGGCGCGAATGACGTTCGAAGGCGCCTCGGTCCTCGTGACCGGGGGATCCCGCGGCATCGGCAGGGCGATCGCGCTCCGCTTCGCCTCTCTCGGCGCCCGGCGAGTGGCAATCGGCTACATGCGCGGCGACCGCGCTGCCGATGAGACGGCGGCGGAGCTCACCGCCCTCGGCGCCGAAACCGTCCTCGTGCGCGGGAACGTTGCTTCGCAGCGCGTCGCGGGCGAGGTGGCCGGGTTGGGGCCGCTCGACGCGTTCATTCACTGCGCGGCGACGGGTGTTATCCGTCCCGCACTCGAGACCGAGGACAAGCATTGGGACTGGACGATGTCGGCCAACGCCCGAGCGCTTCTCTCGCTCACCCGCGCGGCGGCTCCGTCGATGCCGCCGGGCTCGTCCATCGTCGCGCTCTCGAGCCTCGGCTCGACCCGGGTACTCGAGGACTACGCACTCGTCGGTGCGTCGAAGGCGGCGCTCGAGGCGCTCGTCCGCTACCTCGCCGTCGAACTGGCGCCCCAGAGAATCCGCGTCAACGCTGTCTCTGCCGGGGTCGTCGAGACGGGGGCCCTCGAGCACTTCCCGCAGAAGGACGCGATGCTCGAGCTGGGGAAGCGCAACCCCGTCGGGCGGATCGTCTCGCCCGAGGACGTCGCCGGCGCGGTGATGTTCCTCTGCTCCCCCGAGGCCGAGATGATCCGCGGCCACACCCTCGTCGTCGACGGCGGCTGGAGCCTGCTGGCGTCGCTCTAGTTTCGACCCGGAACGGCCCGCAGGACCGCCGCCTTGGCAAGCATCCCGGCCAGTGAGGGGTTCTCCTGGAGCCGGCGGAGCGAGTACTCGTACCACTTCTCCCCGTAGGGGACGTACACGCGCAGACGGTGCCCTTCCGCCACGAGCTGGGACGCCCTTTCCTCTCGGACGCCGAGGAGCATCTGCAGCTCGTACTCGTCCCGGGACATCTCGGCGACGCGCTCCAGCGCACGCTCGAGCAGCCACTCGTCGTGCGTCGCGACGGCGACGTGGCACCCGGCCTCGAGCAACGCATCGAGCACGTGGACGAAGTTCTCGCGGATCTGGTCGCGCCCCTGGTACGCGATGGACGGGGGCTCGACGTAGATGCCTTTGCAGATGCGGACGCTCGGACGCAGATCGGCCAGCGCGTCGGCGTCGGCCAGCGTCCGCCGCAGACACGACTGGAGTACGACGCCGACGTTGTCGCGACCAGCCTCGCGGAGCTCTCGGTAGAGGAGCAGCGTATCGTCGGTGCAGCTCGAGTCCTCCATGTCGATGCGGACGAAGATCCCGCGCGCAGTCGCGTCGGCCACGACCGTCGCCAGCAGCGAGCGGCAGAGGTCGAGGTCGATCTGGAGCCCGAGCGCGGTCAGCTTCACCGAGACGTTGGCGTCGAGGTGGTCGCCGGCGATTGCATCGAGGGCGCTGTGGTACGCCGACGCGATGGCCTCCGCCTCCTCCGGGCGCGTCACCACCTCCCCGAGCACGTCGACAGTCGCCATCTTTCCCTCGGCGTTCAGGCCCGCGACCGTCCGCCGAGCGTCGTCGAGTGTCGGACCCGCGATGTACCGAGCGGAGAGGCGCTGCACGACCGGGCGCGGAACGGTGGGGAGAAGACGGACGATGGCCCGGTCCACGACGCGCACGGCGCGCCGATTCTAGGGGAGTGCCTGCAGGTTCTAGGGGAGTGCGTGCAACGCCGGTCAGTAGTTCTCCGGCAGGAGATCGGCGCCGACTCCGATGCCTCGGGGGCAGATCACCATTGCAATCTGGCCATGAGGCGCGTCGTGATCATGGGAGCGGGAGGCCGCGACTTCCATGACTTCAACACCGTGTTCCGCGAGGACCCGTCCGTCAGGGTCGTCGCCTTCACTGCGGGGCAGATCCCGGGAATCGCCGGGCGCGTCTACCCGCCGTCGCTCGCGGGTCCGCTCTACCCCGAGGGGATCCCGATCCGGCCGGAGAGCGAGGTTGCCGAGATCGTGCGCAGCGAGGGGGTCGACACCGTCATCCTCTCGTACTCGGACCTCTCTCACGACGACGTCATGCACAAGGCCTCGCTCGTGCTCTCGTCCGGCGCCGACTTCAGCCTGTTGGGGCCACGTGCGACCATGCTCGAGGCGTCGCGGCCGGTGGTCGCGGTGACGGCCGTGCGAACCGGGAGCGGGAAGAGCCCCACGAGTCGCCGGATCGGGTCGCTGTTGCTCGGCGCGGGCCTGCGTGTCGGACTCGTCCGCCACCCAATGCCCTACGGCGACCTGGACGCGATGCGCGTGCAGCGCTTCGCAACCCTCGAGGACATCGACGCGGCGCATCCCACGCTCGAGGAACGGGAGGAGTACGAAGTGCCCGTCTCACTCGGAATGACCGTCTACGCAGGCGTCGACTATGCCGCCGTCCTCGAGCTCGCCCAGCGGGAGTCCGACGTGCTCGTCTGGGACGGCGGCAACAACGACCTGCCGTTCTTCCGGCCTGATGTGCACGTCGTGGTCACCGACCCGCTTCGCGCCGGAGACGAGCTCGCATACCACCCGGGCGAGACGAATCTGCGGCTCGCGGATGTCGTCGTCGTCAACAAGGTGGACAGCGCCGAGCGGGATGCGGTGGCGCGCGTGCTGGCGAACATCGAGTCGGTGAACCCCTCGGCGACCGTGGTCCTGGCCCGGTCGCCTGTCAGTCTCGAGCCGGGACCTCCGCTCCGCGACAAGCGCGTGCTCGTGGTGGAAGACGGTCCGACGCTGACGCACGGCGGCATGGCCTTCGGTGCGGGCACGGTGGCCGCCCTGCGGGAGGGTGCCGCCGAGCTCGTCGACCCGCGCCCGTCCGCCCGAGGCGTGTTCGCAGACGTCTTCGCCGAGTACCCGCACCTCGGCCGGGTGATTCCGGCGATGGGCTACTCGGACGAGATGCTGCGCGACCTCGAGGCGACGATCGACGCAACCGACGCGGACGTCGTCGTCACGGGAACGCCGATCGACCTCGGGCGCCTCATCACCACGCGCCATCCCGTCAGGCGTGCCCGGTACGAGCTGCGCGAGGTCGGGCGTCCGACGCTCCTCGATGCCCTCTCGCCGCTCTTGCGGCTGCTCCGGGTATCGGCGAACGGAGTGGGCGTCCCTATGCCTGCCGCATAAACCCCTGGCGGGCGGCCGACACGAGCGCGACCGCTTCCGGGAAGAGGACGCGCATCGCGTCGCGGAGGGCGAGCGCCTGGGCGTCCGACGGGCCCTCGACGTGGATGCGACCGAGCGCCGCGGCAGTCAGCTCGACTGCCGTGTTCAGCGTCAGCGTGGCGAACTGCTCGCGCTGGGCGTCCTGCACGGACTCGGCCTGACGCTCCGCGAACTCGCGCAGCGCCCCGAGGAGCTCCTCCGGATCGCCGCCGAAGGGGAAGAACCCGCCTTCACTCGCCATGGCCGAGATTGTAGGGGCCGGGCATGCCCGGCCCCTACTACGTCGCGCAAGGCCGGAATCCGCTCGCGCAGATTCCGGTCGCGCGAAGATTCCTGAAGGCGCCCGCTTCGCGGCCGCGGCGCTCGTCTTTCACCTCAGCCTCTAAGAGAGGGGCAGGCGGTAGCCGGCCTCGATCTCGCGTTGCAGCTCGGCAACCGCCGCCTGAGAGGTCCGCATCGCCGCCGTGAACGGCGACGCAGCGCCCGGGTTGGGATCGAGTTCGCGCTCGAGACGCCTCGTGGCCGCACCGATCTCGTCCAGGCGAGCCGGCGTGGCGAGCTGCGGAGGCGCCGCGATGACCCCGCGAAGAGCGTGCGCTGCCTCCTCCGCGGCCTCGATGCCCTGCGGACGCTCTCGCTCCCGCAACTCCTCGAGCCGGGCGATGAGCGCGTCGAGATCGCCACCGCCCGCCGCGTCGGCCGCGACCTCGCAGAGCGCAGCGATCGAGACCGCCTCCCGCAGCTCCTTCCTGCTCGTCACCGGACGGCCATCGGCGTCGAGCGCGAGCCAGCTGCGGTGGCGGTCGGCGTCGTCGAACGCGCAGAGGTAGACGCGCTCGCCCGGAGCGGGCTCCGCCGGGATGACCGCGGCGACAGCGTCGCCCGGGGCGGCCTGCTCGACTGCGAGGCCGGAGATTCGCTCGAGCTCGTCGGTGAGGCTCACGACGCCCCAGAATAGGGACCCATGCCGACCGTGGACGCCCACGAGCTCTTCGCCCCGCTCGGCCCCTCGTACGACCGCGTCGGCGCCGCGCTCTCCCTAGGCCAGGACCCGCTCTGGCGACGCTTTCTCGTCTCCCGCCTCCCGCGCGACCGCGGGCACGTGCTCGACGTCGCGACCGGAACAGGGCTCGTCGCGGCCGAGCTCCTGCGCCGCGGCTTCCGGGTCACCGGGCTGGACCAGAGCCCCGAGATGCTTGCGGTCGCCCGGCGCCGATTCGACGACCGTGTCCCCCTCGTCGAGGCCTCCGCGGAGGCGATCCCGCTCCCCGACGACTCCTTCGACCACGTCACGTTCACCTACCTTCTCCGGTACGTCGACGACCCGGGCGCCACGATCGGCGAGCTCGCGCGGGTCGTTCGCCGAGAAGGGGTCGTTGCCTCGCTCGAGTTCGGGGTTCCCGGGGGATTCGCGCGCGCCCTCTGGGATCTCTATGCCGGCAGGGTGCTCCCGATGGCCGGAAAGCTCGTCTCACCCGGCTGGTACGAGGTCGGTCGCTTCCTCAGAGGCTCGATCCATGGATTCTGGGAGCGCTACCCGCTCGCACGGCAGCTCGAGCTCTGGCGGGACGCCGGCTTGTGCGGGATCGAGGTGCGCCACCTGAGTCTCGGTGGCGCCGTGGTCATCTGGGGAACGAAGCAGTGACCCGACCCGACGTTCCAGAGCGCAGCTCAGCGAGCCTTGTGGCTCAGAGCCACAAGGCTGAACACCCGGCAACGACGACAGCTTCGGACTCGGTCTCTGCCCGGCCTGCGTGGTATGCGCTCGAGAGGGGAGGCAGGCGCGACTACGTGACGCTGCTGCACCCTCCGTACACGGCGTGGCATCTCTCGTACGTCGTGATCGGCGGTTGCCTGGCGCCCGTTGTCGCGTGGGGGCGCCTCGGCGCCGCGGTTGCGGCGTTCGCGCTCGCAGTCGGAATCGGCGCGCACGCCCTCGACGAGCTTCGCGGAAGGCCGCTCCGCACGCAGATACGCGACCCCGTGCTCATCGCGCTCGCGGTCGGCTCGATCGCCTCCGCCTGCGCGATCGGGATCGTCGGCGCAGCGACCTTCCGGCCCTGGCTCGCGCTGCTGGTTCCGGTCGGGCTCTTCCTCGTCCTCGCCTACAACCTCGAGCTCGCGCGCGGACGCTTCCACACCGACCTCTGGTTCGGCCTCGCCTGGGGGGGCTTCCCAGTGGTGTGCGGGTACGCGGCGGTTGCAGGGGAGATCGGCGTCGCCGCGATTCTCGCAGCCGCCTTCGCCGTCCTCCACTCGCTCGCGCAGCGAGTGCTCTCGAGTCACGTACGCCACGTCCGGAGGCGTGCCGTCGCCGTTCGCGGAGAGATCGAGCTCGACGACGGGACGACTGAGCCACTCGACGCCGCGCGGCTGATCTCGCCAGCCGAGCACGGCCTCCGACTGCTCGCCGCAGCGACCGTCGTGCTCGCCGCCGCCCTCGTCGCGATGCGTATCTAGAGCACTACGATGGCCCGGTGCCACTCGTCGCATGGATTCTGGCCGGCGCGCTGGTCGGCGCGCTCCTTCTGAGCGTCGGGCTAATCGTCGCGCTACGGCGCTCGCGCGCGCGTGCCGCGCAAACGGACGAGCTCGTCGTGGAGGCGCGCCGCGCGCTGCGCGCCGCTGCCGAGGAAGAGGCTGCCGTGCGGACGGAGCAGCTCCGGGTCGCGATCTCCCGCGCGCAGGCCGACTCGCTCTCCGTATACGCGACCGAGGAGCGCCGCCTCTCGGACGAGCGGCGCGGCGAGCTCGCGGTTCGCGAACGGGAGCTCTCCGATCGTCTGGCCGAGACGCTCGCTGCGGTCGAGCGACGAGTCGGGGAGCGTCTGCGCGCATGGGAGGCGGATCTCGAGCGCGCCCAGCGGGCGCTCGAAGGACAGGTCGCCGTACTCGAGCAGCACCAGAGTCAGCGGATCGCCGACGTCGAGGCCCGCATCGACGCTGAGGCGGCGGAACTCGGCACGACGGCCGACCAGCAACGGGCTGCGGCGATCCGGCTCCGGGAGGAGCTCGAGCAGACCGCGAAGGAGGCCCTCTCCGAGGCGCTGGACGAGCTCCAGTCCCAGGCCGCCGACCGACACCGGGCGATCGAGGACATGGCGGACCGGCTCCGCGCGAGGGAGCAGGCCATCGCCGAGCAGGTCGACCGCGCGGAGAGCGAGGCGCGTGCCCGCATCGAGATCGCGTTTGCCGAGCTCGAGCGGCGCCAGGTCGAGCAACTCGAGCGCGGGACTGCGCGCGAGGTCGATCGGCTGAGCGAGGCCGGAGCGCTCGAGTTCGAGAACAGGATGCGCGCGATCCGCGAGGAGGCAGCCGACCGCCTGCGCGAGGAGCTCGACCGAACGGCGGAGACGTTCATGCGGCGCGCGGACGTCCTGATCGCCGATCAGCTCCAGCACGCCACCGACGCCGCATTGCAGCGCCTCGACGAGCGAATCGCGGAGCTCGCGCGGCGCTACGAGGCGTCCCGCTCGTCTGCGGGCGTTTAGAAATCCCCGTACGAATCCGCCCAACTCCTGGGGGCAGGGAACGTCTCAGTGACAACGAATCCCACGCGCATGGCCGAGACGACCGAGACACCCCTCTGGAACGAGAACGAGCCGGCGAAGGTCGAGAGCTGGCGCCTGCACATGCTCCTCGAGGCCGGCTATCCCGTCCATCTCGCGGAGCGGCTCGCGGGAAGCGAGGTCGATCTCCACGACGCGTGCGAGCTCGTCGCGCAGGGCTGCAACCCCGCCGTCGCGGCTGAGATCCTTCTGTAGGGGCCGGGCTCGCCCGGCCCCCGCGCATCCCTATGCGCGCCGTTAACCTGCGGCGGTGAAGATCGAGCCGGTCCTGTACGGCGAGCGCAAGGTCTACACAGTCTCGGCGTTCAACCAGGGCGTTTCCCGCTACCTCGGCAGGCTCCCGGCCGTCTGGGTCGAGGGCGAGGTGACGGAGCTCCGGCGCAACGAGGCCTGGGCGACGGTCTTCGTCGTGCTGAAGGACCCGAAGACGGGCGCGACGCTGAAGGTCACCATCGCCCGCCGAGCGTTCGACCGCCTCGAGCTGGGACTCGAGGAAGGCGAGACCGTTCACGTCCAGGGACGCGCCGAGCTCTACGAGGCGCGCGGCGAGCTCGGTCTGCGGGCGACGACGATCGAGCGGATCGGGCTGGGCGAGCACCTCATCGCGCTCGAGCGGCTCAAGCGGAAGCTCGCCGCCGAGGGGCTCTTCGCAGCCGAGCGGAAGCGGCGGCTGCCCCGGCTGCCGCGGGCGGTGGGTGTGCTGACGGGCGCCGATGCCGCCGCGCGGGGCGACCTGGTAGCGACCATTGGGCGACGGCTTCCCTCGGCGAAGGTCGTCGTGTGCGAGACGCGCGTGCAGGGGCGGGGAGCTCCCGTGGCGATCGTCAACGCGCTGCGGGCGCTCGCCGGGCACGCCGAGGTAGACGTCGTCGTCCTCGCCCGGGGCGGCGGGAGCTTCGAGGACCTGCTCCCGTTCAGCGACGAGGCGGTCGTGCGGGCCGTCGCGGCTTCACCCGTTCCGGTGGTCTCCGCCGTCGGGCACGAGCAGGACACGCCGCTCTGCGATCTCGCCGCCGACGTGCGCGCGGCCACGCCCACGGCGGCCGGAGCTCTCGTCGTCCCCGACGAGCGGGAGCTCCGCGCCGCGCTCGACGAATCGCGCCGGCGGCTTCGACTGGCGGTCAGCGGGCTCGTCCAGCGCGACGCGGAGCGTCTCGGGCGGCTCGCCGACCGCCTCCGCAACGCCCCACGGCTCCTGCTCGAGCGCCGGCGGGTAGCGCTCGACCACACGGGCGCGAGGCTCCAGGCACTCTCGCCGCGTGCCACGCTCGGCCGTGGCTACGCGATCGTTCGAGCGCGCGGGGAGGCGCTGCGCGAGGCGGCGATGGTCGCGCCGGGGGACAGCCTCGAGATCGAGCTCGCGTCCGGTGGGCTCGGCGCTCGGGTCGAGGACGTTCGACCGTGAGCGAGGAGCGCTCGTTCGAGGAGCTCCAGAAGGAGCTCGAGGACGTCGTCGCGCGCCTCGAGCGGGGCGACGTCGCGGTCGACGACGCGATCGCGCTCTTCCGGCGGGGAGAGGAGCTGTATCGCGCCTGCGTCGAGCGACTCCAGTCGGCGGAGCTACGCATCGAGGAGCTCACTCCGTCCGAGCCACGTGGAGACGGCGCGTGACAGGAGGCGCGCGCTTGGTGTATGAATCGCCTCATGGCTAAGCCGACACCAGAGTTGCTCCGCAACGTTCGCCTCTTTTCCGAGCTCGAGGAGAAGGATCTCCAGAGCCTGAGCGAGGAGTTCAACGAGCGGAGGTTCTCCGCCGGGGACAAGATTGCGCTCGAGGGCGAAGGTGGGTTGATGTTCTTCATCGTCGAGAGCGGTGAAGCGTCCGTCGAGGTGCACGGCGAGGAGGTCGGCCGGCTCGGCGCCGGTGACGCGTTCGGCGAGATCGCACTGATCGACCGCCGGCCGCGAACGGCAACGGTGACGGCGACGAGCGACCTCCGCTGCTTCGGACTCCCGGTCTTCGTCTTCCGACCGTTCGTCGAGGCCCGCCCGCAGGTCGCCTGGAAGATGCTCGAGTCGATGGCGGACCGCCTGGCGGCCGCCGAAGCGCGCTAGGGGTCAGGTCTTGCATCGTGCACGGACGTGCAC
>Ga0209751_10001851_pt1 | contig 21431 bp, 15 predicted proteins | sample RifCSP13_1_FD_184019 | JGI IMG/M metagenome (GOLD analysis project Ga0209751, IMG submission 184019) | Soil microbial communities from Rifle, Colorado - Rifle CSP2_sed 13_1 (SPAdes) (version 2) | ecosystem: Environmental > Terrestrial > Deep subsurface > Rock core/Sediment | place: Rifle... | reverse complement strand
GACGGGCGACGGGCGCCTCGCCCGCGGCCACCAGCGCCTCGCGGCCGATGAAGCCGCCCGGCTTGTTCAGGCGCACCGCGAAGCCCAGCCCGGCCTGGTACGGCGTCTCCTCGGGAGTGATGTCGGATGACCAGACCCGGTAGCCCTTCTCGAGGCGCAGCGCGTCGATGGCCCGATAGCCCCCGGCCAGCATCCCCAGTGGCGCGCCGGCGGTCCATAGCGTGTCCCACAGCGACAGGCCGTACTCCATCGGGCAGTACAGCTCCCAGCCCAGCTCCCCGACGTACGTCACGCGCAGGGCTAGGACCGGGACGTGGCCGACCGCGATCCGGCGCGCGGTCATGTACGGGAACGCCTCGTTGCTGACGTCGTCGCTGCTGACCGAGGCCAGGATCTCGCGGGCCCGCGGTCCCCACAGCCCCAGGCAGGCGCGCGACGAGGTGACATCGGCGACCGTCACGCTGCCGTCATCGGGGGCGTGGCGCCGGATCCAGCCCAGGTCGTGGTTGCCGAAGGCGGTCCCGGTCACGATCCAGAATCGGTCCTCCCCCAGGCGGGTGACGGTGAAGTCGCACTCGATCCCACCCCGCGGGTTGAGCATCTGGGTGTACGTGATGCGGCCCACCGCGCGTTCCATCTCGTTGTCACACAACCGCTGCACCAGGGCCAGCGCGCCGGGCCCGCTGATCTCGATCTTGGCGAAGGAGGTCTCGTCGAAGAGCGCGGCGCTGCTGCGGGTCGCGGCGCATTCGGCCCCGATCGCTGGCGACCAGTGCATTCCCGCCCAGCCGCGCGGGCGGAGCGACTCGTCCCCGGCGGGTGCGTTCGCCTCGAACCAGTTCGGCCGCTCCCAGCCAGACTTCTCCCCGAAGGCGCAGCCCAGCTCCACCAGGCGCGGGTAGGTGGGCGACAGGCGCAGCGGCCGGCCGGACTGGCGCTCCTCGTTGGGGTAGTGGATGTCGTAGTAGGTCGCGTAGTTCTCGTGGGCGCGCGCCAGGGTGAAGGCGCCACTGCCGTAGTGGGCACCGAAGCGACGGATGTCCATCTTCCACAGGTCGAGCGGCGGCTCGCCGTCCACGATCCAGTGCGCCAGCTGGCGCCCCATCCCCCCCGCCCCCGCGATCCCGTGCGCGCTGAAGCCGGCGGCCACGAAGAAGCCGCGCACCTCCGACTCGCCCAGGATGAACTCGTTGTCGGGGGTGAAGCCCTCCGGGCCGTTGATCAGCTGCCTGACGCCGGCGTCGGCCATCGCCGGCACGCGGCGCACCGCCCCGGCGCTGATCTCCTCGAAGCGCGGCCAGTCCGGGGGAAGCAGGCGACCGTTGAAATCGTCGGGGATCCCGTCGAGGCCCCAGGTCGCCGGGTTGCGCTCGTAGCCGCCCATCACCAAGCCGCGCACCTCGGGTCGGAAGTAGACCAGGTTGTCGGGGTCGCGCAGCTGCGGCAGGTCCGGCGTGACGCCCTCGATCGGCTCGGTGACCAGGTACTGGTGGGCGAAGGGGATGATCGGGACGGTGACCCCCGCCAGGCGCCCGATCGCCGGCGCGAACATGCCCCCCGCGTTGACCACGAACTCGGCCTCGATCCGCCCGCGATCGGTCTCCACCCCGGTCACCCGCCCCCGGGTCACGCCGATGGCCGTGACGCGCGTGCGCGGCAGGATGGTCGCTCCCCGGCTGCGCGCTCCCGCGGCCAGGGCCTGGGTCAGGCCCGAGGGATCGAGGTAGCCATCGGTCGGCAGCCAGGCCGCCCCCAGCACCCGGTCCGTGCTCATCAACGGGAATCGGCGTCGAGCCTCATCGGCGGAGACCAGCTCCATGGGCAGCCCGTAGGTCTTGGCCCAGCCCGCCTGGCGACGCAGCTCCTCCATCCGCTCCGGGGTGCACGCCAGCCGCAGCGAGCCGACCTCGCGCCAGCCCGGGTCCACGCCGGTTTCGGCCGCCAGGCCGCGGTAGGTGGCCACCGAGTCGACCATCATCCGGGTCAGGGTCGGGCTGGAACGGAGCTGCCCCACCAGCCCCGCCGAATGGAAGGTGGAGCCGCTGGTCAGCTCGGACCGATCCAGCAGCAGCACGTCGGACCAGCCCAGCCCGGTCAGGTGGTAGGCGATCGCCGCCCCGCCCACCCCACCGCCGATGATCACCACCCGGGCGCGATCCGGCAGCCGCGCCTCGCGCTCAGCCACTGGCCGCCTCGCGCAGCTGAACCTCGAAGGCGGGGCTGGCCGCCCCGGCCAGCATCCGGGCGAAATGCTCATCGGCGTAGGCCACGAAGTCGACGTCCAGGGTGCTGATCGCCTGCTGGAGCACGCCCCACATCGCCTCGCGGAAGTCCGAGACCAGGCGCATCAGGGCGAGGCGTGCGCCGCGGGCGGGCGCGGGCGCATCGGCCTGGTCGTAGGCGGCCAGCAGGATGGCGTCCTGGTCGGGGGTCAGCTCGTGGTTGATGCTGAAGTTGCCCAGGTCGAAGAATGGGTCGCCCATCCCGGCGTACTCCCAGTCCACGATCCTGATCCGCTCGCCGTCGTCGATGAAGTTGGCGTTCAGCAGGTCGTTGTGGCAGGGCCGCGGCTCGGCCGGGGCGTCCAGCAGCGCGCGTTCGATCCGACGCCCGGCGGCATGCGCGGCGTCCCAGGCCGCGGGGACCGCCACGCCCCGGCTGGTGGCCAGGGCCAGGTAGGCCTCCCCGATCCGGAGCGGCACGAAGATGCCGGGGATCGCCGGGCCGCCGTGGATCCGCCGGATCGAATCGGCCACCCGGCGCAGGGTCTCGGGGCGGCGCACGGCCTCGTCGCTGACCGGCGTGCCGACGATGAAGCGGGTCACCAGGTAGCCCTCGGGGCGGATGAAGGCCACGACCTCGGGCCCCACCCCCACCCCGGCCGCCGCGACGGTGGCGGCGTGCTCCACCTCGCGGCTGATCCCCAGCAGGTGGGTGTCGTTGCCGGCCAGGCGGATGACGTAGCGGTCGGTGGGGCCGGCCGCGTCATCGGGCACGATCAGGAAGTTGCGGTTGGTGATGCCTCCCGACAGCGCGGTCAGGGTCAGGCGCCGGCCCGCCGTCTCCGGCACACGCTGCAGGGCTGCCACCAGCTGGTCGGCAAGCGACCCGCGCAGGGGTTCGACCAGCCTAGCGGACCTCATCGACGTCGGTCCACCACTTCACCCGCTCGCCGATCCGGGCTCGCGTGCGCCACCCGAACGACTTCGGCTCTGCCCCGAGCCGGGCAACCAGCGCCGTCACCTGGTTCCCGATCCGTTCACGCTGCACCGCGCCGAGTTGCGGGTAGGTAAGGGCAAGCGCGGACACCTTCTCCAGGTTCAGCGTGATCGTGCGCCACAGTCCCCAGTCCGCCGCGCACAGCCGCGCCACCCGGCCGACGTCGATCGCCCCATCGTCGACCTCGCCGAGATCGTGGTCGAGCAGGAGCAGGATGATGTCGACCACGTCCTTCTCGTTGATCTTGACGATCTGCAGCTTCGACAGAAGAAGCTCGGCCAGCGGAATCGTCGGCCTGTCGCGTTCCAGGCGCCCGTCGAGCGGAATCTGGTGGCAGAACTCGAGTCGATCGAAGAAGACGTCGACGTGAATCCCGTTGCTCGCGTGATCGTAGAGGCCGCGTCGGCCCTCGGACGTGATGGCCACTTCGCGATCCTCCACGTAGCCACGCGCCGTCAGGAAGGCCGCTATCGCGTTTGCGTCGCGCCGATATCCGGCGAAGTCGATGTCCGCATAGGTGCGCTCGAAGGCGGGAAGGAGGGCCGTCGACGTTGGGCAGTGCAGCGACACGCCGAGCGACCCAAGCACCCGGAGCGGGACGCCGAGGCCGTCGAGCGCGTCCACGATCTGCCCGATCTCGGCTTCGAGCACCGATCGGGCGAGGCGATGCATGGGCTGGCCGGGACGTGGCGACATCGGCGACCTCCGGGGCGGGGACAGGCGCGCATTGTACGGACTGGTGGCCCTCTGGATGGGGGAGCGGCTCGTAGGTCTGCTCAGCGCGGCTGGCTTGCGGCACGCAGGGCGCCCACCGTAGGGTTGCTCCGGCAGGGGTCGGCGTCGGGTCTGGAACAGGGAGCGGGATGGGCGAGCAGGCGCGCGTGGTCGTGATCGGCGGCGGGATCACCGGCGTGAGCGCCGCCCTCCACCTCGCCCGCTGCGGATGGCGCGAGATCCTGCTGCTGGAGAAGGGGACGCTGACGAGCGGCTCGACGAGCCAGGCGGCCGGGCTGGTGACCGCATTCAACCCCTCGGCCACGATGATGTCGTTCCGTCGCTACAGCATCGAGCTGTACCGCGAGCTCGGCGTCTTCGACACGGTCGGGAGCCTCCGCATCGCCTCGAGCCGGGAGCAATGGCTGGAACTCAAGCGTGGCGTGAGCCGGGCGCGCGGAATCGGGCTCGAGGCCGAGTTGCTGAGCGCGGACGAAACTCGCCGGCGACTACCGGAGGCATCGCGGGCGGACCTCCACGGGTCAGTCTGGCTGGCCGGCGACGGCCATCTCGATCCGCACCGGGCGACGCACCAGGTGGCGGCCGCGGCACGGGAGCTGGGGGTCACCATCCGGACCGGGGAGCGGGTCACCGCGATCGAGCTCGGGCGCCGCCGCGAGGTGCGCGCCGTCGTCACCAATCGCGGACGGATCGTGTGTGAGCACGTGGTGAACGCGGCGGGCATGTGGGCACCGCGGGTTGCGGCGATGGTCGGCGGCTGGCTCGCCAGCACGCCGATCGACCACCAGCACGTCGCTCTGCGGGCGGTCGCCGGCCACGAGCTACCGCCGGACTCTCCGTGCTTTCGTGACCCGGACAACCTTGTGTATGGCAAGGCTGAGCAGGGGGGCATCCTGTTCGGCGGGTACGAGGCCGAGCCCCACGCCCGATGGGTCGACGGCGTGCCGTGGGAGCATGGGTCCCGCTCGCTCCCCGCGGATTGGGCCCGCTTCGAGCCGCTGCTCGCCGGGGCGATCCGGCGATTCCCGTTCCTCGCCGACGCCGAGGCCGTGCAGCTGATCAACCACCCGGACGCGATGACACCCGATGCCAACCCGCTGCTCGGCCCGATGCCAGGCATTCGAGGCTTCTGGGTTGCCGCCGGCATGTCGCTCAACGGGTTCGGCGCCGCCGGAGGCATGGGCCGGGCGCTGGCCGGATGGATGACAGCGGATGATCCAGGCGTGGACGTGCACGCCTACCGCCCCTGGCGGTTCGGCGCGACGTACCGCGACCCGCGCTACGCGGCCGAAACCGCCCGGGAGGCATACCGCTACTACTACCGGCTTCGCTATCCGCACGACAGCGACACCGCCGGGCGTCCGCGGCGGCTCAGCCCGGTCCACGCCCGCCTCCAGGATGCGGGCGCCGTGTTCGGGACGAAGCACGGCTGGGAGCGAGCGGAGCACTTCGAGCCAGGCCGCCCATGGCGGATGGCCGGCGAGGACCAGCGCGCATACGGCTGGATGCGGCCACCCTGGCTTGACCCGGTGGGGGAGGAGCACCGCGCCGTGCGGGAGCGGGCCGGGTTGATCGACCTGACCTCGTTCGGCAAGATCGAGGTCCGGGGCAGAGGAGCGCTCGGGCTGCTCCAGCGCGTATCCACGGCTGATGTCGACCGACCGACCGGGTCGGTGGTCTACACCCAGTGGCTCGACCACACCGGCGGCATGGTCGCGGACGTAACCGTTGTCCGACTCTCCGGCAACCGATTCCGGGTCGTGACCGGCGCCGGATACGCGGCGAGCGATCTCGGATGGCTGCGGCTCCATGTCCGGGATGGCGAGGCGGTCGATCTTGGGGATGGCAGCGACGAGCTGGCTTGCCTGGGCCTGTGGGGTCCGCGGGCGCGCGACATCCTGCGCGCGGTAACGGACGACGACGTCAGCGACGGTGGGATCCCCCAGAGGACCGCCCGCCCACTGCGGATCGGCGGCGGGAAGGTGCTCGCCCAGCGGATCTCGTATGCGGGTGAGCTTGGCTGGGAACTGTACGTCGACCCGGCATGGGCGACGCAGACATGGGATCGGCTGGAACTGGCAGGGCGGGAGCATGGGCTCGCCAACTTCGGCTACCGCGCGCTCGACAGCCTCCGGATCGAGAAGGGATACCGCTACTACGGGACGGACCTGACGATGCGTGAAACCCCGCTCGAGGCAGGGCTGGCTCGGTTCGTGGCCTGGGACAAACCCGAGTTCGAAGGTCGTGGTGCGCTCGTGGCGCATCGCGAGGCCGGACCGCCGGCCGTGCGGTTGCGGAGCGTGGTCATCGGAGAACCTGCATCGGTCGGACCTGACGCGGCCTGGCTCCCCGTCTACGGCGGCGAGGCGGTCCTGGTCGACGGCGAGGTGGTGGGCCGCCTGCGGAGCGTTGCCTATGGACACACCTTGCGCCGGGTGATCGGGTACGTGTATCTTCCGGCCCACCTCGCGGAGGGGTCAGAGATCGAGATCGAGGTCCTTGGGCGGACCGTTCGTGGCACTGTCGTCCCCGACGCCCTGGTGGATCCGGGCGGTGAGCGGATGCGCGGATAGGCCAGGAGTCGATGGTGCGCCTCTTCGGCGAGCGGTCCCGCGGCAAGCAGACGAAAGTCTTCTTCGCGACGGACGTCCACGGTTCGGAGCGGACATGGCGCAAGTTCCTGAACGCCGCCAGTTTCTACCGCGCGGACGTCCTGGTCATGGGCGGCGACGTGATGGGCAAGCTCGCCATCCCGCTCATCCGTGAGCGCAACGGAACCCATCGGGCGACCATCCACGGGCGAGTCGAACGGCTCGAGACGGCGAAGGACGTTGAGCGTGCCCGCGAGACGATCCGATCCCTGGGCTTCTATGACATCGCGATGGACGAGGATGAATACCGGGCGGTCAAGGACGACCCCGCGGCCGTCGATGCGCTGTGGCGCCGCCTCGCCGTGGAACGCCTGGCTCGCTGGATCGAGTTGACCGAGGATCGGCTCGGGCCAGCCGGCATCCGGTGCTTCGTGTCCGGCGGCAACGACGACCTGCTCGAGGTCATGGAGACCTTGCCCGCCGAGGGTACCCGCTCATTCGTGGCCTGCGAGAGCCGCGTCGTCGCCCTTGACGACGACCACGTGATGGTCAGCCTGCCGTACGTCAACCCCACTCCGTGGCACACGCCGCGGGAGGCGCCCGAAGACGATCTGGCCGCGATGATCGATCGCGGGGTGGCGGGGATCACCGACTTCGGCAATGTCGTCTTCAACTTCCACGCCCCGCCGATCAATTCCACGCTCGACACGTGTCCGATGCTCGACGGATCGACGGACCCACCGTCCCAGATCGTGCGTGGCGGGCAACCCGTCCTGTACGGAGCGGGCAGCACGGCTGTTCGCGCCGCGGTGGAGCGTTACCAGCCGCTGCTCGGGCTGCATGGCCACATCCACGAATCCCAGGCCGTGGCGCGGCTGGGCCGGACCCTATGCGTCAACCCGGGGAGCGAGTACGGTGAGGGTGTGCTGCGCGGCACACTCATCAGCCTCTCGAAAGGCAAAGTGGAGAGCTACCAGATGACGGCGGGTTGAGGGGGATCCCGCCTGACGGGTGGGATGCGTGCGGCGAAGGGAGGTGTGATCGGAGGAGCCACCGCGACGACCGGACCGGCCGTCGACTGAGGCTGCGCGCGGATGCGCAGTCATCGAACCGCAACAAGGGAGGTGGATACAGGTGGCGACAGCGACCACGATTCCTGGCGCCGCGGCACCGGAAGTCTTCGTCCGGAAGTCCTCCGGTCTCGTGCGCGTGATGTCCCCGTCGTCGGCGTTCGTCTACAACGTCCTGACGATGGGACTGATCTTCCCGTGGACCTACCTCTGGGCGCCGGGAGCGTTGCCCGGGGGCCGGCTCGTCGAGGGGATTCTCCTGGCCATGATCCTCGAGATTCCAATCGCCCTCTCGTACGTCTGGCTATCGACCGCGTTCCCGCGAACGGGCGGGGACTACGTGTTCCAGAGCCGGGTGCTCGGTGGGGGCCTGGCGTTCACGGTCGTCTTCTCGGGCTTCGTCATCTGGATCCTCCAGTGGGTCGCCCTCTCCGGTTGGCTGCTCGCGACGCTCGGCTTCGCTCCGCTCTTCCTTGGGCTCGGAGCGTCGTTCAACAGTTCGGGCCTGGTCGATCTCGCGGCATGGTTCACGACACCGACCGGAATCATCGTCACGAGCGTCGCCAACGCCGGGATCGCCCTGGTGATCCTCGCGTCGGGGTTCCGTAACTATGTCCGGGTCCAGCGGGTGATGTGGGTGGCGATCCTCGTCTCGTTCGCGACGATGCTGATCGTGCTCGCAACGACCACGCCGGGCGCCGTGCCGGGGCGACTTGACGCATTCTCGGCGGCGATCGGTGGCTCATCCACGTTCACGGCGGACGCGATCACCGCGGCCCAAGCGGCGGGCGTCAACCTCAACCCGGACTTCAGTCTGCTGGCGACGCTCCTGATCGCACCGATCGCGTGGACGTCACTCCAGTGGGCAACCTACTCGAGTCAGCAGAACGGCGAGATCAAGTCAGCGAGCTCGTTCCGCAACCAGGCGTTCATCATCGTCGGCGCGCTGGTGCTGACCGGCCTGCTGCTTGCGCTGCTGGCGTTCGTTCTCGAGCGGGCCGTCGGTTCCGAGTTCCTGTACGTTGCCGGCTCCGGCTATTGGAGCCTCGTATCCGAAGCGACCCTCGCCGGCTCGTACCTGTGGCCGAACATCCTGGCTACGGCGATTGCTGCCAGCCCGATCGTCACCCTGCTGATCGCGGCTGGGTTCATCCTCAACGGCCACCAGATCGTCCACAACTGCTACATCGGGATGACTCGCGTGATGGTCGCCATGTCGCTCGACCGGCTGCTGCCCGAGTGGGTCAGCCAGGTGAGCGAGCGCTTCCGCACCCCCGTCAACGCCCACGTGGCCTACTTCCTGGCGAGCATCCCGGTCATCTGGCTGTACAACACCTTCTCGTACGGCGAGTCGACCTGGACGTCGTTGACCCTGGGCGTGACATTCGCCTGCGGCTACGTCTTCGTCGCCACGGCCCTGGCCGGGGCGATGCTGCCGTTCCGGGCCAAGGCGGCCTACGACGCGTCGCCGGGGGCAAAGTACATGGTCGGCGGCCTACCGGTGGTCACGATCGTGGGCCTGCTGGGGACGGCGACAGGCGTCGTCTTCCTCTACCTGTTCATCACCAACGCCCAACTGGGCCTCACCAGCCAACTGGCCTACACGGTCGTCGGCGGCGTGCTGCTCTTCTCGGCGGCCTGGTACCTGATCGCCAAGCAGCTGCGCCGCAGCCGAGGCATCGACGTTTCCTTCGCGTTCAAGGAGATCCCGCCGGAGTGACCTCATCTCCGTCGCGCTCCGTGGAATGCTCGGCCCGGGCGGCACCGCCGCCCGGGCCGCGTCACGTCCGCACGTCGTGCAGCCACCGGCCCAGTTCATCCGAGTCGAGACCGGCCGCTGCGCGGGCCCAGCGGGCCTCCGCCCACCCCCCGAAGTCGTACTCGATGGTCGAGATGCGCGCCTGAATCGCGGCCCACAGCGTCCACCCCACGTCGGACATGATCATGTTCAGGCGCATCCTTGCCAGCAGCGCCGGCGTCGGGGCACCGAAATACGCCGCGCACAACGACTCGACCCGCTCAGCGTCCCACCCCAGCTCCTGGCAGGTGTTGCCGAGCTCGAACGCCGGATCGCCATTGCCGCTGTACTCGTAGTCGACGATCCGCAGGTCGGTGCCGTCGTCGAGGTAGTTCTCGGCCAACAGGTCGTTGTGGCACGGCACGCTCGGCAGTGGCCGGGCTTGCAGGGCAGCCTCGAGCTGCGGCAGCCGCCCGATCCGCTCCCGATAGCCCGCCGGGATCGGGATCCGCCGCCGCTCGACGACGCGCAGGTATCGCTCCGTGAGCCGGAACATGTTGAAATCGTGAAGGAAACGTGGACCGGCGTGGAGTCGCCGCAGCGATGCTGCCACCCGGGCGGGCATGCCCCGCGCGGCGAACGCCCGGTTCGACATCGTTCGCCCGTCGATCCACTCGAGGACGATGACGCCGCGCGCGGGCAGCGCATGGACGACGCGGGCGCCGATCCCGCTCTCTGCCGCTGCCAGGGTGTTGTGCAGTTCGTTCGTCCGGTCGACCGCCAGGACACTCGTATCAGTGCCCGGGACGCGCACAAACATCCGCTTCCCGTCGACCGTGACGGCGTAATTGACGTTGGTCAAACCACCGGTCAAGGGCTCGATCGCCACGCTCCGTCCGCGCCACGCGTCGATCGCCGCGACGACCTCCTCGATCCCGATGGCTCCTGGGCGATGGTCATTGACGGGCATGCCACTGATTGTAGGAAGGGTCGGTTCCAAATGGCCCTGAGCCGTGACCGTTGGGGTCGCAATTACGCTATTCAGCGCAGGTCGACGAAGACGTTCTTGACCTCGGTGTACATCTCCAGGGCGTGCATCCCGAGCTCGCGTCCCATGCCGCTCATCTTGTAGCCGCCGAACGGCGCCTCAGTGTGGACGCTGCTGTTGCAGTTGACGCTCAGCACCCCGGCCCGCACGGCCTTGGCCACCCGCAGCGCGCGGCCGATGTCGCGGCTCCAGATCGAGCCCGACAGGCCGTAAGGCGTGTCGTTGGCCAGCCGGATCGCGTCTGCCTCGTCGGTGAACGGGATGATCGCCACCACCGGACCGAAGATCTCCTCGCGCACGATCCGCATGTCCGTGCGGCAGGCGTCGAAGATGGTCGGCATCCAGTACGCGCCGGCGTCGAACGGGTCGCCGGCGGGGGCCTCGCCGCCATACACCAGCTCCGCGCCCTCCTCGCGGCCGATGGCCACGTAGTCGGCGACTCGCTCGCGCTGGCGCTGGCTGACCAGGGAGCCCATCTCCGTGGCGGGATCGGCCGGGTCGCCGACCACCACCTTGCGGGTGGCCTCCGTGAAGAGCTCCACCACGCGGTCGTGGACCGAGGCCTCCACGAAGATCCGGCTCCGCGCGCAGCAGTCCTGCCCCGCGTTGTCGAAGACCGCATATGGTGACTCGACCGCGAAGCGCTCCAGGTCAGCATCGGCGAAGACGATGTTGGGGCTCTTGCCGCCCAGCTCCAGGCTGATCTTCTTCACGTTGCCCGATGCCAGGCGCATGATCTCCTGGCCCGTGGTCGTCTCCCCGGTGAAGGCCACCTTGCCGATGCCCGGATGCGCCGCGATGGCCGCCCCGGCGGTGCCGCCCGGCCCGGTGATGACGTTGACCACGCCCGCCGGGAAGCCGGCCTCAAGGGCAAGCTCCCCCAGCCGGATGGCGGTCAGCGGGGAGTAGGAGGCGGGCTTGAGGATGGCCGCGTTGCCGGCGGCCAGGGCAGGCCCCAGCTTCCAGGAGGCCATGTTCATCGGGAAGTTCCAGGGCACGATCAGGCCCACCACCCCGATCGGCTCGCGCAGCGTGAAGTCGAGCCCCGGCCGGCTGACCGGGATCGTCTCGCCGAAGAGCTTGTTGGCGGCGCCCGCGTAGTACTCGAACACCAGGCTGACGGCCAGTGCCTCGCCGCGCGCCCCCGCGATCGGCTTGCCGACGTTGGTGCTCTCGAGCTGGGCCAGCTCCTCGAGGTGATCCTTCACCAGGTTGGAGAGCTTCATCAGGGTCCGGCCCCGCTTGGCGGCGGACCAGGTGGACCAGCCCTTGGGGTCGTCGAGGGCCGCTTGGGCGGCGGACACCGCGCGGTCCACGTCGGCCTTGCCGCCCAGTGGCGCCCGGGCCAGCAGGGTGCCGTTGGCAGGGTTGATGACGTCGAACGTCTGGCCGTCTGCGGCGTCCACCTGCTGGCCGCCGATGATCATCTTGAGGGTGCCGAGCGCCGGTCCGGCGCTGCTGGTGGGTGTCATGCAATCCTCACCTTCAGGAACGCGGAATGGGTCGATTCTAGGCCTTGCGGCGGGTCGCCTCAGGGTGTCGGGTCACCGGTGACGTAGGTCGGCAGCAGCACGCGCAGGATGTTGGTGGGCTTCGGATCGGCGGCGAACAGGGCGGGGTGGTCCGGAGTGCGGGCCGCCAGGAAGGTCCGATACCACTCGGTCTGCTTCAGACCCTCGCTGTAGCGCGCGCCATGGTCGCTGAACAGCACGATCACCGCGCCGGGGTCGCGGGCGATGATCTCGTCCACGAGGCCCAGCAGCCGCGCGTTGAGGGTGATGAGGTCTCCCGCCATCGCCGCGCTGTAGTCATCGAGCGTGATCCCCAGCACCTCGACCTGGGCGGCGTACAGGTTGGCCCCGGGCCAGGCTGCCGGAACGGGCAACGGACTCCCGTCGCCGTCCCACAGGAACGGCAGGTGGGGCTGGAACAGGTGCGCCAGCACCAGCCGGTGTGCCTCCGGATCGACCAGCCCGCGGAGATCGTCCACGCTGGCGTCGAAGTGGGCGCGCAGCGAATCGGTCGGCAGCCGGGGGAGGAACGCGTCGACCATGGGCCCGAGCAGGGACTCGGTGAGCATGTACTCCTCGAGCGTGTTGAGGCCGCCGCCGGAGTAGTGCGTGCCGGCCGAGAAGGTCACGTGGCCGGCCGGTGAGTCGATCACGTGATACTCGTACCCCGCCTCTTGCGCCAGGCGCGGCAGCGCCGCCTGCGAGAGTGCTCGACGCACCTCCCACTGCACCTCGCTGGCCGGCGCGGTGTCCAGCGGCACGCCCTCGAGTGAGCCGGTGAGCAGGGTCATCAGGGTCAGGTCCGTGTAGCGTCGGTCGGCGACCACGTCCTGGTACACGTCGAAGCCCCGGTCCGCGAGCGCCTCCTCGAACGGTGCGTTGTCGATCCCCAGGTCGTTAAGCAGCGTGTCCCGGCGCGGATAGCCATCCAGCAGGACGAGGTACAGGTTGGGACCGGTCGCCTCCTGGGTGGCCACCACCGGTTCGACCGGTCCTTCGGCCCCGAGGTAGGCGCGGACCACCCCGGACACGAAGAAGACCGCCACGAACACGACGGCCGCGTTGGAGGCCGAACGCAGCAGCGGCGCCGGGGCGATCCGCCGCCAGCGGGCGACCAGCAGCGCGACGGCCAGGACGGCGAGCCCCGCCGCGGCCTCCAGCCAATGGCGGGTCAGGGTCCCCCAGAAGGTGAGCAGCCCCACTCCGAACAGGGCGGCGAGCGGGGCTTGCATCGGGAGGCGCCAGGCGGCCACCAGGCCGATGAGCAGTGCGAAGGGGATGGCCCCCAGCAGCGGGCGGATCAGGTAGAAGGTCGGGAATGCGTCATTGGCGAAGCGCCCCAGGACGTAGCCGGCGATCGCCAGCCAGGTGACCAGCACCACGAACAGCGCTCGCCGGACGCGATCGGTCACAACCCGATCGTAGTGCCTGGCGGCGGGTCGCGGGTCGCGGGCCGGTGCGGCGCCCTACATGCAGCCGATGGGCGGGTTGCTGCGGGGCCAGAGCTCGACCCGGTCCGACCCCACCACGAAGATGGCCCGCTCGTCGGGCACGAACCACAGCTCGAGGTCCCCGTTGCGGTACCCGCTGGCCGACGCGTCATCGGGCAGAGTCGCAGCGCCGTCATACGGTTCCAGCAGCGAGTCGGGCGGCATGATGCCCACTGGATCACCGATGTACTGCCGCAGGGCCGCCCCCTCACCGATGTGCATCAGCCGGGCGTTCTGCCAGCCGCAGTGCGCCGGGCCGGGGGCGTCGCGCAGGATCTGCCCGGCGGCGTTGGTCCACACCCGGTCACCCGTGGCGAAGACCGCGTCGGGACCGAACTCCGCCTCGTCGCAGGCGCGCAGCTCGGCCAGGCTGAAGATCCCCTCGCCCGGTTCGGTGGTGGCCGTCGAGAAGACTGCCACCACCTTGATCCGCTCGCCCGCGCGGTACACGAAGACGGCCACGTCACCCGCCACCGCGAAGACTTCCCAGTCGTTGACCGGCACCACGAAGGCCGGATCCTCGAGCCAGCTGGCGAGCGCTGCCGCCGGCGTGCTCCCCAGCGCAACGATCCCGAATGGGCCGATGCCGCCCATCTCCGACAGCGGTGCGTCGCAGTCGAGCAGGTCGAGTGCGGCCGGGATGGCGCTGGGACCGGTGCTCGGCTCGCCGCTCGGCGACGGGCTGCCCGCCGCGCAGGCGCCCAAACCGACCAGGGCGGCCAGCAGACCGGCTACGACTCGCATGGGCGAGGGACGCCCCGGGGCTAGAAGTAGTTCACGCTGATGCCACCGTCGATCACGAAGTGCGCCCCGTTGGTCCAGCGCGACTCGTCGGAGGCGAGGTAGATCGCCACGTTGACGATCTCCTCGGGCTTGCCGAAGCGGCCGGTGGGGTTGCGCGCCAGGCGCAGCTGCTTGGCGGCCTCGTCCTTGAGCAGCCAGTCCATCAGCAGCGGCGTCTCGATCGGTCCGGGGCAGATGGCATTCGAGCGCACCCCCCGTCCGCCGAACTGGACCGCCATCGATCGGGAGAGGGACAGCACCGCGCCTTTCGACGCGGTGTACGCGTCCTGCGGCACCGAGCAGCCCAGCAGCGCCACGAACGAGCTGATGTTGATCACCGATCCCGATCCCTGCTCGAGCATCTTCGGGATGGCGTACTTGCAGCCCAGGAAGACACCGCGCAGGTTGACCGCCATCACCTTGTCCCAGGTGGCGACGTCGGTGTCGATCACGCTGTGATCCGGCTCCGGCATGACCCCCGCGTTGTTGTACAGGACGTCCACCCGGCCGTAGGTCGCCACGGCGTGCTCGACCATCGCCCTGGCATCGGCTTCGGATGAGACATCGGTCTTGACGAAGCTGGCCACGCCGCCCGCGGCGTGGACCATCTCCACCGTCTGGTTGCCGCTCCGCTCGTCGAACTCGGCAACCACCACCTTCGCGCCCTCGGCCGCGAACAGCTGTGCCGCCACGCGGCCCATGCCGCTGCCGGCCCCGGTGATGATCGCCACCTTATCGGTCAGTCTGGCCATGCCGATCAGCCTCGTTCCAGGTATCGCTCGCGGTCCCACGGATGGACGACCGCGTCATAGGTCTCCTGCTCCACCCGCGCCGCGTTGAGGTAGTGGGCCACCACGTTGGCGCCGAAGATGTCGGCGGCGGCCTCGCTCTGCTCCAGCTCGCGGATCGCCTCGTGCAGGGCGCGCGGCATCCGGTCGCAGCCGGTCGCCACATAGCCGTTGCCGACGTACTCCGGCGGCGGCTCGATCCCGCGCTCGATGCCCAGCAGCCCCGCCCCGATCACGGCCGCGTAGGCGAGGTACGAGTTCATGTCACCACCCGGGAAGCGGTCCTCGATGTGCAGGCCCGCTCCGTCGCCCACGATCCGGAAGCCGGTCGTCCGGTTGTCGCGGCCCCACACCACGTTGACCGGTGCCCATGACGCGACTGCGTAACGCTTGTAGGAGTTGACGTTCCAGGCCCAGAAGACGGCCAGCTCCCGGGCGAAGGTCATCATCCCGCCCAGGAAGTGGCGCATGGTGGTCGACATCCCGTACGGCTCGGCCTTCGGATCGAGGAAGAGGGGCTTCTTGCCGGTCTTGTCCCAGAGGGACATGTGGAGGTGGCCGCTGGAGCCGGTCCAGGTGTGGTCCGGCTTGGCCATGAAGGTCAGCCCGAACCCGTTCAGCCAGGCGATCTCCTTGGCCCCGTGCTTGAAGATGACCGACTGGTCGGCCATCTCCAGCACATCGGTGTAGTGGATGTTGACCTCGTGCTGGCCCGGCGCCGCCTCCCCCTTGCTGAACTCGACGGGGATCCCGGCCGCGGTCATCAGGTTGCGCAGCCGGCCGTGGATCGGCTCGCCCTTGGTCGCCTGCAGGAGGGGGTAGTCCTCGTTGTAGTGGCCGAAGCGCTCCAGCCCCACGAAGCCCTTCTTGAAGGCCTGCTCGTAGGAATCGGTGAGCAGGTAGTACTCGAACTCGGAGCCGGCCATCACCCGGAAGCCCATCCCGGTGGCCTTGGCCACCACCCGCTTGAGGATGGTGCGCGGCGAAACCGCGATCTCGTGGCCGTGGTGGTCGACCGTGTCGGACAGCACCAGCGCGGTCTTCTCCAGCCAGGGCACCTCGCGCATGGTGTCCCACACCGGGTCCGCGATCCAGTCTCCGTAGCCGGTCTCCCAGTTCATCAGCTGGAAGCCGTCGGGGGTGTTCATCTCCATGTCGGTGCCGAGCAGGTAGGTACAGAAGTGGGCGCCGTGGTCGATCGCCCCGTTGAGGAAGGCCTGGCCCTGCACCCGCTTGCCCATCAGCCGGCCCTGCATGTCGGTGAGGGCCACGATCAGCGTGTCGATCCGCCCCTCGCGGACCGCGCCACGCAGCGCCTCGAGCTTGGGATGGGCCTTGCCCGACTTGTGCGACTCGCCGCTCATGCGTGCTCTCCTGTCTATCAGCAGCTGATGCGAACGCTGGCCGGCCGGTACGCCCGGCCGGCCAGCGCGATGGATGACTCTTTCAGTTGTGGGCCGGTTCGTCAGTCGGTCCCGAACTCCTTGGCGGCCTCTTCGAACTCGCGCTCGATGGCCTCCAGCTGCTCGGTGGACCCCTGCGGGACCGGGCCGTGGAACCGGGTCCGAGCCCAGACCAGGTAGTACACCAGCAGCAGCGCCAGGAACCCGCCCACTGTCACCAGGGCCGCGGGGTTCAGGACGAACGGGTAGAGGAACAGGGGGCTGAACACGATGATCCAGATCACCGACACCCAGGCCATTGGCCTGCTCCAGCGTCCCAGGGACCACGTCTGCCGCTCGCGCCAGGCCTGGTTGCCGAACATGCCGAGGGCGATGCACAGGCCGTAGGCCCAGTACAGGAGGACCGTGCTCACGCCGGTGATGCCGGCGATCAGGAAGAACGGGTCGCCGCCCATGGCCTTGACCAGCACGTACAGCAGCAGGATCAGCAACCAGCTGAATAGGCTGATCGCGAAGACCGAGTTGCCGGGCGTGCGATAGCGGTGGCTGACCTTCTTCAGCCAGGCGCTGGCGGGGACGCCGTCGTCGCGGCTGAAGGCGAACAGCATCCGCCCGGCCGAGGCGATGGAGCTGAACCCGCAGAAGGTCATGGCGATGGCGATGCCCGCCGCCAGCAGGCCTCCGAGGTTCGAGAGGCCGGCGCCCAGGTTGGTCTCCAGGATGTAGGCCACCCCGCCGCCGCCGGTGCTGTTGGCCAGCACGTCGGCCGGGTCGGTCATCTTGAGCGTCAGCGCCGTCAGCACCACGTAGCCGGCGACCGCGGAAACGGCCACCGACAGGAAGACGCCCCAGGCCGACGCGCGTCGCGCGTAGACCGTCTCCTCGGCCACGTGGGCCGACGCGTCGTATCCGGTGTAGGTCCATTGGGACTGGAGGAGGCTCAGCGCGAAGGCACCGGCCACCCCAAACGGAAGGAGGCTGGCGATCGATGATCCGTCGGCAGTGGTGCCTGCCGGCTCGATCTGGAACAGGAATCCGACGTCATGCGCGGGTTGCGAGCCGAAGGCGAAGAGCGCCAGCGCAATGGCCAGCACGAAGAAGATGTGCCACCACACCGACAGGTCGTTCATGAAGGCCACGATCCGGGTGCCCGCGACGTTGAAGCCGATCTCGATCGCGATCAGCACCCCGGTCACCCAGATTGCATTGAGGACCCCGACGGTCTCGGCGTTGGGGTCGAATCCGAACAGCGGTCCCAGGATCGTGGCGGAGATGTAATACGCGGCCGAATAGTTGATGCCGGCCACGATCGAGATCTGGCCGCCAAGATTGAGCCAGGCGGTCCACCAGCCCCAGTCCTTGTTGCGGAGCTTGCTGGCCCAGTAGTAGAGGCCACCCGCGGTGGGGTAGGCCGATGCGATCTCGGCCATGGTGGCGGCGATCATCAGGGTGAAGAGGGTGACGAGCGGCCAGCCAATGCCGACCGACGCAGGGCCACCCAGGGTCAGGCCGTAGTTGAACAGGATGACCGCGCCGGTCAGGATCGAGATGATCGAGAAGCTGATCGCGAAGTTGCTGAATCCGCCCATGCTGCGCAGCAGCTCTTGCGCGTACCCCAGGCCGTGGAGATCGCGCGTGTCCTGGCGGAGGATGTCCTCACGGGTTGACTGCGTCATCGGTACCTCTCTGATATCGGTCGTCGCGAGAGCGAGCGCCAAGTGCGAGAGTGAGCACGATGGTCGAGTGGGCGCCTCCTCCTTCCTCCGTGGGCGCGTGCCGAGCGGCGCCGGTGTCGGGCGCGACGCGCGACGGCATGCTGGCCTCTCGGTGCCGACTATAGGCCGCTAGGAGGCTGACGGGAAGGGCAAATCGCGACCGATCAGGCGCGGGCCAGGTCGAAGATCTCCCCGCTAACGGTCCCGACGTCGGGGTACTCCTCGACATGGGCCAATCCACTCTCCGGCAACCCGAGGCGCTCGCCCGCGGCGTCGGTGACGAACAGGTAGGGGAGGGGTCCCAGCCGGGCCGAGATGCCGTTCTTGAGCAGTCGGTGGGCGACGTTCACGGCCGGTCCGAGCAGCTCGTATTGCGGGCCGACCGCCTGGCGCACCACCGCACCGCGGTGCAGGATCATCTTGAGGTCGAGCGCGGCGACGTTCGGACAGGCGGTGCAGATGTGGTCGCGGGCGACCCGCGCCCGCGACCGACTCTCACGAAACGCGGAGTACAACCCTGCCAGGTGGCGGAGGAGGGCGGTCCCCTCCCCGTCGAGCTCGCGCGCCGGGGAGGTCGCAAACACGGCGTCGCCCTCCAGCTTGGCGACCGTGAAATGGGGTTGGACCCCCTGCACCACGGTGTTGAGCAGTGCGCCCAGGACGGCATAGCCCGCCGGGATCCCGCCGGCGAAGTCGACGCCATGCGCCTCGCCGACGCTGGCCAGGAAGCCGGCATAGCCGGAGATGTCGGCCAGCAGCAGGTAGGCGTCGCCGGCTGCACCCTCGCTCGGAGTCAATGCGGTCATCGCCGGGTCCATGGTACCCCGGGCGGATCGCCGGGCGGCGCTTGACGGCCAGGAGCGCCCGATCCGGGCCGGCGGCGGCATCGGTCTAGAATCGGCCCCGATGAGCGCCACGATCATGATCGTCGAGGACGAGCCGGCCGTCGCGCGCGGGGTCCAGGTGGCGCTCCAGCAGGAGGGCTACGACCCGCGGATCGTGGGCACCGGCGAAGAAGCGCTGGCCCAGTTCGCGGAGATCGCGCCGGACCTGATCCTGCTCGACGTGCGGCTCCCCGGGATCGACGGCTTCGAGGTCTGCCGTCGCCTGCGGCGCGAGACGCGCGCGCCGGTCCTGTTCCTGACCGCGCGCGCCGATGAGGTGGACAAGGTGGTCGGGCTCGAGATCGGGGCGGACGACTACCTGGTCAAGCCGTTCAGCGTCCGTGAGCTGGTCAGCCGGGTCAAGGCCCAGCTGCGTCGCGCCTACGGCGAGCTGGCCGACACGCAGACCGGGCGCACCCTGCGCCGCGGGGAGCTGGTGATCGACCTCGAGCGTCGGCGAGTTTCGCGCGCTGGCGAGCGGATCAGCCTGACCACCACCGAGTTCGACCTGCTGCGCCACATGGCCAGCCGCCCGGGGCGCGTCTTCACCCGTGCCCAACTGCTGGAGCTGGCGCGCGACTACGAGGCACTGGAGGCCGACGAGCGCACCATCAACGTCCACGTCAGCCACATCCGCGAGAAGATCGAGCCGGACCCCGCCCAGCCGCGCTACATCCGCACGGTGCGCGGGGTGGGGTATGCGTTCAGCGAGGACTAGCCCCGCACAGTTCCTGCGTCGCCTGGACAGCCGGCTGGTGCTGGCCCTGGCGACCGTGGCGCTCATCGCGCTGGTGGTCTCCGGCCTGACCCTCAACCTGCGGCTGCCCGACCTGTTCACCGGCCAGTCAGAGGATCGCGCCCAGGTGGCCGCCGCCTCCACCGGGCTGTTGATCCGTGACACCGCCGCGCGCCTGATCGACCCGTCGCTGCTGCTCGACCCAGAGCTGCGCAACACCCAGGTCCTGCTGCCGGTGGCCCGCGCCGCGGCCAACACGCTGGCCCAGGGGACGGTCTCGATCTACCAGGGTGACGACCTGGTGGCCCAGGCCAGCCCCGACCCGGAGACCGACCTCGAATTGCGGGCCCGGGGATTGCGCCCCGACCCCGAGGTCGCGAGTCGAAGCGTGACCCAGGTGCTGCCGCTGCCCGGCGGCGGGGAGATCAGCCTGGTGATCACCGTCAGCCAGCCGTACACCACCCGGATCGCGACCCTCGACGGGCTGCGCGTAACCCTGGTCTTCGCCGGCCTGATCGCGCTGGTGGTGTCGCTGGTGGTGGGCGTGGCACTTGCCCAGCGCCTGAACGTGCCGCTCGCGCGGCTGCGCCGCGCCGCCGCGCGCCTGGCCACCGGCCAGCTCGACGAGCGCGCCCCGCGCAGCGACGTGGTGGAGATCGACGAGCTGGCGGCCCAGTTCAACGTGATGGCCGACCGGCTGTCCGCGTCCCTGCGCACGGTGGAGGCGGATCGCGACCGGCTGCGCGAGTTCGTGGCCGACGTCAGCCACGAGCTGCGGACCCCCATCGCCGCGCTGCGGGCCTTCACCGAGCTGCAGCGCGATGGCCGGGTCGACGAGTCGACCCGCGCCGAGTTCCTGGATCGGTCAGGCGAGCAGATCGCGCGCCTCGAATGGATGAGCACCAACCTGCTCGACCTGTCGCGGATCGACGCGGGCATCTTCCCGCTCGACGTCCGGCTCGGGGACCTGCGCGACCCGATCCGCTCCACGGTCGAGGCCCATGCCCAGCTGGCCGAGCAGCGCGGGGTCTCGTTGGTGAGCGAGGTGCCGTCGGCCCCGGTCCTGCTCCGCTTCGACCGCGAGCGAATCGTCCAGCTCCTCAACAACCTGGTGGGCAACGGCCTGAAGTTCACGCCCCGCGGTGGACAGGTGGTGGTCTCCCTGACCGATGCTCCGGATGCCCCGACCGTCTCGGTGCGCGACTCCGGGCCGGGGATCCGCGCCGAGGAGATGCCCCGCATCTTCGACCGCTTCTTCCGTGGCACCAACGTCGGCGAGGCACGGGCCTCGGGCAGCGGGCTGGGCCTCGCCATCGCGCGCTCGATCGTGGAGATGCATGGCGGCACGATCGAGGCGGCCAGCCCCAGCGGGGCGGGAGCCATCTTCACCGTTCGCCTGCTGCGCGCTCCCGAGGCGGCACCTGCGGCCTCGGCGACAACGGCCAAAGATTCATGAAACTTCACGCCCCTGCGACACCGCCCGCAACCCGCACCGAGCAGCATTCGGCCCGATGACCGACCTGCCGCCCACCGAGATCCAGCGCTTCGGCCCCCCTCCTGAGCAGCCGGCCGCGCTCCCGACCGGGATCAACCACGGCCAGAAGCACCTCTCGAAGACCCTGAAGGAGCTCCGGGTCGACCTCACGGCCGCGACGGGCGCCGAGGACGTCCCGCCGCTGAAGATCAAGCGGCTCAGCCTCGTGAGCATCCCGATGTTCAC
>Ga0209751_10001849_pt1 | contig 21433 bp, 18 predicted proteins | sample RifCSP13_1_FD_184019 | JGI IMG/M metagenome (GOLD analysis project Ga0209751, IMG submission 184019) | Soil microbial communities from Rifle, Colorado - Rifle CSP2_sed 13_1 (SPAdes) (version 2) | ecosystem: Environmental > Terrestrial > Deep subsurface > Rock core/Sediment | place: Rifle... | reverse complement strand
ATCTTTACCCGCTTTTTTATATGTTTATGAACTCCATCAAATCCAGGACGGATTACTTTATCAATCCGTTCAGCGTATGGGATTTAAAACTGACATGGGACAATTACCTGACCATGATCAGTCAATTTAAGATACTTAATCTATTCAAAAATTCGTTCATAATTTCCTTCTTTACGATCATTCTCCTGCTGAGTATTGGAGTTGTCGCCAGCTATGCTTTCTCAAAGTTAAACTTCAAGGGGAAAAATATCATCTATTTATTGGTTATTTCGACCATGTTCATCCCGGTCCAGGCGACAATCATCCCGCTGTACGTGTTTTTTTCTAGACTTCACCTGGTAAATACCTATTGGTCTGTCGTCTTTATTTATGTAGGCATGTTTATACCGGAAGTTATTCTGTTGATGACATCTGGATTCCGTGGCATCCCAGATGAGTTGATCGAAGCGGCTAAATTGGATGGCGCAGGCTATTTCAATATCTTGCGCTACGTGATCGTTCCGATGGGAAGGCCTGCAATCATCCTTTGCGTTATTTTTTATTATATTGTTACCTGGAATGACCTTTTTACCCCGATGATCCTGTTACAGAGCATGGACAGGCGTACGGTAATGGTGGCTCTTGCCGCACTCTTATCCCGTTACTCGGGCGATCCCACCTTTCAATTCGCCGGTCTCGTTTTAGCTTCAATTCCTGCCATTCTTGTTTATGCAATTTTCCAGCGTTACATTATCATGGGCATCAGCCTGGGATCAACCAAATAAATTCGAGAGGACAACATGGCTGAGAAAGAAAGGCACGTTCTGACTGCCAGTAGTGGGGGGAAGTTATTACAACTTCCCAAGATCAAGGCTGGTTTTGTTGGATTCGGTGAAGTGAACAGCCCCAGGGATTTGATCGAACGAAAAGTCACCCGGGCTCGTGAAGCGCTTGAAGGGTTGGGATTAGAACTGGTGACCACCGAACCGGTTAGCGATGATCCGGCAGGTCAGGACGAAGCGCGCGCTCGTAACGATTTGGCCTTGCAGGATTTTGATCTATTAATCGTTTGCCTGGCTGGTTGGATCCCTTCACACACAGTGATCGATGTGATCAGCCCATTCGCACACAAACCGATGGTGCTTTGGGGGCTAACCGGATATTACGAGAATGGAAGGTTAGTAACTACAGCCGATCAGGCGGGTACCACCGCCCTTCGAGACCCAATGGAGGCTATGGGGTTCAAGTTCAAGTACATCTACGATACCCCCGATGATCCCTATGGCAGCGCCAGAAAAGTCGTGGCTTTTGCGGAGATTGCGCGAGCAGCCTCACTTCTTCGCCACTCCAGAGTCGGCATGATGGGCTATCGCGATATGCGCCTGTATGGCACTCTGGTGGATGGCGTTTCGTTACGGCGTGTAGTCGGCGCAGAAGTCGATGTGTTCGAAATGCTGGAAGTTGTGCAACGCATGGCGTTGAAGGATGACGTAGAGGTAAAGGCAGTAATTGACCGGCTCCTCTCAGAGTGGGAATTTGAAGGAGAAATTGACCTGGCTGCTTTTGATCAACCAATCCGAATGTACTTAGCAATAAAGGATTTGGTAAGGGAGCATGGTTACAAAGGAATCTCCTTGATAGATGTAGATGGGGTTAAAAAACTGCTCAAGTTCCCGCCGGGTTTGGTCATGTCGCTGCTGGTGGATTGGGAAAACGTGGCAGCAGTCCCAGAGAACGACGCGTTAGGGGCGATCACTCAGCTCATTGTGCGATATCTGACTGGTCAAGTTGGGGCATACTTTGAATTCTACGAGTTCATGAAGGATCGTGTCCTGGTTGGTGTACCCGATTTTATCCCCAGCGCGGTAGCAGAAGGAAAGGTACGGGCGCGCCTGTCCCGTTTCGGTTTGCTCTCCGCTGGTGTACTCAACATATCCAAAGTTAAGACCGGTAGAGTCACTCTCTGCAGGTTGGCTAGCCGGGGTGACCGTTATAAAATGCACATTGTCACAGGTGAAGCTATTCCCTCTCAACGCTGGGAAGAGGCCGGTTGGGAACAACCCGCGCCTCAATTACCAGGTTTGGAGGTGATCTTAGATGTTGCTGTTGAGGATTTCGCTCAGAAGGTGCTAGCTCAACATTATATTATTGCGTATGGCGATCACCGTAACCAGATCATAGATTTATGTCGGCTGTTAGGTATTGAAGTGATCTAAGTATATTTATCCAATTTCAACATATGTAATATAGGAGGAAGCTATGTCCTACAAACCAAAGATTGGCGTTCTGGTACTGGCATTGCTCGAAGACGATTACAACAAGACCGCCCACGTGCGCCCGATGGCGCAGAAGGCCGTCGACCGGATCGGCGGGATCCTGGCGGGCTATGGCGAGACAGTCTGCCCGCCTCTGGTAGAGGAGGAGCACCAGGCGGAGGCAGCGGCGCAGATGTTCAACGCCGCAGTGGTAGATCTCATCGTGGCAGTGGAAGTGGCATATACCAAAGGGGTTGTGCCTGTGCGCTGCTTCCTCAACACTACAGCCCCGGTGCTGGTATGGAATACCCAGCAAATCCGATACTTGCCTGAAGATGCGGATTTTGACCTGATCATGGTCAATTCTGGAATGTGCGGCGTGCCGGAGATGACCTCTGCGCTGCTGCGCCTGAACCGCCCGTTTTGGGTAGTAACCAGCCACATCGACGATCCGGCGGGTAGGCGCAAGCTCGGCGAGTATATCCAGGCGGCGGGCGTGCTGGCCCGGCTGAAGAAAACGCGCATCGCCATCGCTGGGCATGCTTTCGAGGGCATGACCGATCTGATGGTAGACCAGCTCAGCCTGCGAAAGGATGTGGGCCCGGTGTGCTGGCCACTGGAGCCGGAGAAGGTTTCTATCGCCATGGAGTCTATACCAGCCGGAGAAGGGGCTGCCCTGGTGGCGAAGGAACGCGCCCGCTATAAGATCGAAATGGACGCAAAGCTCTTCGAGCGCTCCTGCCGCTTGGCGTTAGCCCTGGAGAAGGTGCTACGAGATGGCAATTATGATGGGCTGGCTTCTTTCGATCAGGTGTGGCTGACCGACCCCCGGGTGGGGATCATCCCCTCCTATGGGACGGGCCGGTTGTGTGAGATCGGCCTTCCGACCTCTACAGAAGCCGATATAACCACCTTGACCGCCATGTTCATGCTGCAAGAACTAACCGGGCAGGCAACCTTCCTGGAAAACTACATTATCGACTTTGACCGGGAAGCTATGATTCTCTCCCACGATGGGCATGGCAACCCTGCGATGGCTGCCAAACCGGCAGATGTGTCGGTTAAACACAGCATTTATTACCAGGGGATTCACGGATTTGGAGCCGGGTTCGAATTTGCTTACGCTCCCGGAGCGGTGACCAACCTGGCTCTGGTGAGCGTGGGCGGGCGTTGGCGGCTGATCGTGGCAGAAGGGGAATCGATCGCGATCAAGCCGCGCCCGGTCGCTGCCCCGCAGATGCTGTTCAAGCCCAAGCAGTTGGGCATAGCTGAATGGTGCGATGCCTGGCTGGAGGCAGGCGCGCCGCACCATATGGCCCTGGCCTATGGTCACCTGGGGGATAAGCTGCGCACGCTGGCGATGCTCGGCAATTGGGATTACATTGAGGTTTAATCCCCTGCCCCCAACTTTGGGATCGATAACATCTGTGAAGGGGCTGTCTCAAAAGAAATAAATTGGTTAAATTCACCGCCATGCGTAAAAATTTCGTTATATCAAACATACCGGTATAAGTTCAGCCCGGTTTTGGCCAGGGCAAACTGAGCGGTTCGACACCGAACCGGTCTTATCAACTTCCGAGATAGGTCTCGGAAGTTTTGTTTTCTGTGGATGCCTTATGACATTCGTCCCTGGCATGCATCACAAATGACACTTCACTTGCATATAAAAAAGGGTAAAACTATATCTTATGAGTTAGTTTTCCCTAAGTTTTAAACCAATCGATAGAAGCAAAAAGGAGGCAAAGATGAAACTTCACAAAGTATGGCTGATTTTCGTCGTATTGGCCATGGTGCTGGCGGTAGGCTGCGCGCCGACACCGCCAGCTGAGGAAGCCGCAGGGCCTTATGAGATCGCCACCGTGGTGAAAATCACGGGCATCCCCTGGTTCAACCGGATGGAAGAAGGCGTCAAGAGAGCGGCCTCGGAATTGGGCGTAAATGCTTACCAGACCGGCCCGGCGGACGCCGACCCGGCTCAGCAAGTCAAGGTCATCGAGGACCTGATCGCCAAGGGTGTGGACGCCATTACGGTGGTACCCAACGATGCCAAATCCCTGGAACCGGTCTTCGCCAAAGCCAAGGAAAAGGGCATCCTGATCATCACCCACGAATCTCCCGATCAGGTAGGCAACGATTATGACCTTGAGCTGATCGACAACGTCGAGTTTGGTCGGCACCACATGGACGAGCTGGTCAAGTGCATGGGCGAGGAGGGCGATTTCGCCATCATCGTCGGATCGCTTACCGTGCCGCTGCACAACTTGTGGGCCGATGTGGCGCTCGAGTATGGCGCCGAAAAGTACCCCGGGATGAAGCTGGTCACCGATCGCATCCCCTCCGGCGAGGACCAGGAGCTGTCTCGCCAGAAGACACTGGAATTGCTCCAGGCTTATCCAAACCTGAAGGGTGTCATGGGGTATGGTAGCCTGGGCCCGCCAGGCGCGGCGCAGGCACTGCAGGAAAAGGGTTTGATCGATAAAGTCTGCGTGGTGGGAACGGTGCTTCCCGGTCATGCCGCCCCATACCTCAAGGACGGTTCCCTGGATCATGGCATCCTTTGGGATCCTGGGGACGCCGGATTTGCCATGACCTGGCTGGCGAAATATGTCCTGGATGGCGGCAAAGTCACTGATGGGATGGAGATCCCCGGCCTGGGTAAAATCTCCCTTAAAGGCAACATCCTGACCGTCGATGGGATGATCGACATCACCAAAGACAATGCCGAGGACCTTGGTTTCTAAATCACCCTAAACAAACTAAACAAAGGGCCTTTTTGCCTGGGGCAAAGAGGCCCTTTCTGTATTGCGGAGGGTATATAATACTTCTGCCAGATCGCACTGCTACTCTACCCGCGAGGAGACAGAATAATTCACCATGACCGATGTCTTCCTATCAATGAAGAACATCAGTAAGCGCTACGTGGGTGTACAGGCGCTGGACGGCGTGGATTTTGAAATCAGGAAGGGAGAAATCCACTGCCTGGTAGGCGAGAACGGCTCCGGGAAATCGACCCTGATCAAGATTATATCCGGCGCGGTCGCACCAGATGATAGCTCTGAAATCATGATCGATGGGCAGCCCTTCCAGAATTATCAAGCCATCGACTCGATCCACAAGGGTATCGAAGTCATCTACCAGGACTTATCGCTTTTCCCTAACTTACCTGTCGCAGAAAACATTGCCTTGAGCCAGCTGATTTCCGAGGGGGACCGGCTGATCAACTGGAAAGACACTCAAAGCATCGCTGAAAAGGCCATGGCGCGCATTGGGGTTAAGATCCCCCTCGACGCGCTGGTCGAGGAAATTGCCATTGCCGACCAGCAACTGGTCGCCATTTGCCGGGCGCTGACCAGCGATGTCAAGCTGCTCATCATGGATGAGCCAACTTCATCGTTGACAAAAAAGGAAGTCGATGCGCTGTTCGAGGTGGTCAAGGATATGCAATCGCATGGCATCGCCACCCTATTCGTCAGCCACAAGCTCAACGAGGTGCTCCAGATAGCCGAGCGGGTCACCGTGCTGAGAGATGGCAAGATAGTGGGAACCTTCCCCAGCAACGAACTCGACGATGAAAAGATGACCATGTTGATGACCGGCAAGAAAGTGGAGTACACCAAGTACCTGGCCGAAATCCAGGGAGAACGCCCCCTTCTTGAAGTAAAAAACCTATCGAAGCGGGGGAACTTCAAGGATATCAGTTTTAGGATTTATCCCGGCGAGATTTTGGGCATAACGGGGCTGCTGGGTTCGGGGCGCACCGAGCTGGCCCTGGCATTGTTTGGCGTGAATCCGGCCGACTCGGGCGAGATTCTTTTTGATGGCGGACAGGTCAAAATTCGTTTCATCCAGGATGCCACTCGCCTGGGGATTAGCTACGTCCCCGAAAACCGGCTGGTGCAAGGGCTAATCATGCCACAGCCGGTTCATAAAAACCTGATCCTCACCATCTTGTCCAAGCTGCTGAACAGGCTAGGATTGATCGACTCTCATAAGATGCAGGATAGCGTACAGAAATGGGTCAATGAGCTGGCCATCAAGGTCCCCTCTTTAGATTCACCCGTACAGACACTTTCTGGAGGCAACCAGCAGCGGGTGGTGCTGGCCAAGTGGATCGCTACTGCACCAAAAATCCTGATCCTGGATGGGCCGACGATCGGGATTGACGTAGCTGCCAAAAGTGCCATTCACGAAATCATCCGGAACCTGGCTAAGGAAGGGATCGCTATTTTACTCATCTCCGACGAAGTGCCGGAAGTGTTTCAAAACTGCAACCGGATCCTCGTGATGCATAAAGGGCGTTTCATTGCAGAATACGACGCCGCACAGACCTCGATCGAAGAAATTCAAAACCTGATCAACTTAAGCAGTTGAGGGAACGGGTATGAAAAAATTCTTCTCGCGCCATGAAGCCTATGTCTTGATGGTGATCGTCATTCTTTCGATTATTATTACCCTGATTAACCCCAGCTTCTTCACCTTAGAAAACCTGTTTGATTTGTTCAAAAGTTATTCGTATTTAGGCATCTTCGCGATTGGCGTGCTGTTCGTTTTGATTTCCGGGGGGATCGATATTTCCTTTTCAGCTATTGCTACCGTAGCCATGTACGCCATGGCAGTCTACCTGATCCGCTTTGGCGGCAATATCTTCCTCACCTTTCTCATCCCAGCCGTTATCGGCATCGGGCTTGGGATGATCAATGCCAGTATTATTTATTTTTTCAATATCCCCAGCATCATCACCACCATCGCCACCTTGAATATCTATTACGGCATCCTGGTTGTCTTATCCGGTGGGAAGTGGCTCTACGGGCTGCCGGATTGGTTTCGCCAGTTTGCCGAGCTGAGGGCCTTCACATTGACCAACGCGGAAGGTGGCCAGTACGGCCTATCGATCATCACCGTGATGTGGTTTGTGATCTTGCTGATCGCCTGGGTGATCTTGCACTACACGCTGCTCGGTCGTGGCATCTACGCCATGGGAGGTAGTCCTCCTTCAGCGAAACGGGCGGGTTTCAATATTCTGTTCCAACAGATGTTTGTCTATGCTTTCATGGGTCTCATGGCAGGCATCGCCGGCATGGTGCATGCCATGCTGGTACAAACCGTCGCCCCGAATGCCATCGTGGGTAAGGAACTGGACGTGATCGCCGCCGTTGTCCTGGGTGGCGCCAGCCTGACGGGAGGTACGGGAACTATCTTTGGCACCATCCTGGGGATCGCCCTGATCGCTATTTTGAGCAACGGCATGACCTTGATGCGCATCCCTTCTTTTTGGTACAACGTCATCATTGGTTTGGTGGTGATTATCAGTGTCAGTTTTAGCGTCTACCGTCGCAGGCAACGTGAGAAGCAAACTATCCTTGTGGAAGTAGAATAAGACAGGAGGGTGTCTCTTGTACCGGAAATACTTAGAATCCATCATCCTGGTCTTCGTCATGTTAGGAGTTTTCCTCTTGATGTGGATTATGAATGGAGGGGAATTCTTTAGAAGCGCAAATTTCCAATCCATGGCATTTCAATTACCGGAGCTGGGCATCCTTTCCCTGGCCATGATGGTGACAATTCTCACCGCGGGGATCAACCTCTCTATCATTGCTTCAGCCAACATTTCTGGGATCGTCGCCGCTATCATCCTCACCCAATTGATTAAACCGGAGACAACCGGCCTGAGTGAAGCGCTGATCATCCTGCTGGCAATCCTGGCTGGTTTGTCGGTTGCGGCAGTGATCGGCCTGCTGAACGGGCTTTTGATCGCTGTGGTGGGAGTTTCTCCCATCCTGGCCACGCTGGGTACGATGATCTTGATGAATGGATTCGCTATCGTCCTGACGAAAGGGTATGTGATCTCTGGTTTTCCAGAGGCTGTGCTCTTTATTGGCAATGGCATCATTTTTGGCATACCAATGCCGATCATCATCTTCGCAATTTGCGCGGCGGTCATGGCCCTGGTGCTGAACAGCACGCCAACCGGCATAAATATCTACATGATTGGCTCCAATCCCATTGCCACCCTCTTCTCTGGGGTGAATAACAGGACAGTCTTGATCAGGACTTACCTGCTCTCCGGTCTGTATGCAGGCGTTGCGGCGATCATTATGATCTCCCGCTTCAATTCGGCCAAAGCAGATTACGGCGAGTCCTACCTCCTGATGACTGTGCTGGCTTCCGTATTGGGAGGCGTTAGCGCGGCCGGTGGCTTTGGGAAAGTCTCTGGGCTGGTTATCGCGCTGATCATCCTCCAGATCGTCTCCAGCGGCCTTAATCTCATGCGCGTGAACAATTTCCTCACCATCGCCATCTGGGGGATGATCCTGATCCTGGTGATGGTGGTCAAGTACCTGGCCGAACAGGTTCAAAGAAGGCGGGCAATATGAGACATTTCTTGGGTATCGACCTCGGCACAACCAGTCTAAAAGTTGCTCTTGTTACCGAGCGAGGGGAGCTGGTTGGCTCGGAGCATTGCGAATACCCGCTTTCCTCGCCCCATCCGGGGTATGTTGAGCAAGACCCCCAGGATTGGTGGGCGGGAGTGATCAGCGCTTGCCTGGCACTCAAGCGCAGCTATCCGGCTCAATTCAAGGTGATTGTTGGAATCGGGATCTGCGGACAGATGCACACTCAAGTTTATCTCGATCAGGATGCACGGGTTCTGCGCCCGGCCATCAATTGGATGGATCAAAGGTCGAACGACATTGTCTACCAGATCAACCGCGACGAGGAAGCCAAAGATTTAGTGTTTCGGGAGACGTGCAATTTTGCCACCACCACTTACACTGCTCCCCAAGTCAAATGGGTGAAAGAGCATCAGCCGGAAGTCTGGAACCAAGTCGCCCACATCCTGGTAGCTAAGGACTTTATCAAGTTTAAATTGACCGGCCAGAGGGTCACCGACTTTGCAGAGGCCAGCGGCACCCTGCTGTTTGATGTGGAAAAGGAGCGTTGGTCCGATCGCATGTTCGACTTTTTTGGGTTCCCACGGTTGATCTTCCCAGAGGTGTTACCCTCAGATGAGATCATCGGAAGCGTAACCCGGGAAGCCGCGCTTCTCACCGGCCTCACCGCGGGCACCCCGGTCGTGAACGGCAGTTCGGATTGCTCTGCCTCTTCTCTTGGGGCTGGCATGGTCCGATCGGGGCAGGTCACCTTGATTATCGGAACAGCCGGAGTGATCGCTGTTTGCTCGGATAAACCCTTGACCGATCAAGAAAATCGAACGCTGTGCTGGCACTACTGCCTGCGCGACAAATGGATTACCCTGGGGATCATGCAGACAGCGGGAGAATCGCTACACTGGTTTAAAAACGTCTTCGACAAAAAACAGGGAGGCGACGACCAACCTGGGGATATATTTGAAGAATATAACCTCGCTGCGGGAAAAGTACCCGAGGGCTCGGGTGGGCTGATCTTTCTACCCTACTTAAACGGTGAACGCACCCCTTATTGGGATCCCTTCGCCAGGGGTCTCTTCTACGGGATCAGCCTGTCCACTGAAAAGGCACACTTTATCCGGGCGATCATGGAAGGGGTCTCCTTTGGCCTGCGCAATAACATCGAGACGGTGGAGAATTTGGGGATCGAGATCGGCGAAGTGCGGGCGGTCGGCGGCGGCCTCAAGAGCGCCGTTTGGCTCGATATCTTGGGTAAGATCCTGAGGAAGCCGATTGTCACTGTCAGCGTAGGCGATACTGCCAACCTAGGGAATATCTTGCTATGTGGCAAGGCGCTGGGGATTTACAGTTCATACGAAGAGGCCGTATCCAGCATAGTAACTTCCGATAGATGGGTGTACGATCAGGCAGGCACGGAAACCTACGAGAAGCAGTACGCTCTCTTTCTGGAACTGTACGAACAACTCAAGGGCACGTTCAGGCGGTCTGCCTGATATCATTGAAGGGGGGTAATCGAATCATAGGCCTGAAATCGACTGGTATTCCTTTGGCCTGCTATATCTGCTGACAACAATTGTTGAGACAAAAGACGAAATCCTCCCAATTACTATGTGGACAGAATATATCCGAAAAGCATGTTAGAATTCCATGCGATAATTTTTTCGCCTGGTGGGAAGGCGATTTTCTTATAGGTAGAGAGGATATCCCTGATGAACGATTTTCAACAATACCTGGCAGAGGAGTTCGCCGAAGATTACGAGGAAGGTCGTTTGTCCCGGCGCGAGGCGCTCAAGCTGATCGCTTCGGTCACGGGCAGCCTCGTCCTGGCGGATTCTATCCTGGCGGCGTGCGCACCGCCGGTGGAAAGCACGCCCGTCATGCAGGCCACCCTTCCCGCTTCGCCTGCCGTTGGCGCGCCCACGACGGGCGCGCCAACAGCAGGCGCATCCCCGACAGACAGCCCCGAGGCGAGCGCGACGCCGGCACAAGAGAGGTCCCCCGAAACACCAGCAGCCGGTACGGTGAGCCCGGACGACCCGGCAATCCAGGCTGGCGCGGTTGAATTCGCGGCTGATGGAGAAACACTGCTGGGTTATCTGTCCAGGCCGCAAGGCGAGGGCATCCACCCGGTCATCCTGGTGTGTCACGAGAACCGCGGTCTGACGGAACATATTCAAGATGTAACCCGCCGCCTGGCCAAGTCTGGGTACGTGGCACTGGCGGTTGACTTGTTATCTCGATTGGGAGGAAGTGGGGCGCTGGGCGCAGATCAGGTCCCGGGCGCGTTGGGCAATATATCGCCCGAGCAGTTCGTCCAGGATTTCTTGAGCGGCTGGCGCTACTTGCAAGGTCAGGCTTTCGCCCAAGCTGAACGGGTGGGCATGGTGGGCTTCTGCTTTGGGGGCGGCGTGACCTGGCGGGTGGCCACGCAGATGGCGGAATTATTAGCCGCGGTGCCTTTCTATGGTCCGCACCCGCCGGTCGAGGATGTGCCAAAGATCCAGGCGGCGGTGCTGGCGATCTACGGCGAGCTCGACCAACGCATCAACCAGGGCATCCCGGCGATCGAGGAAGCCATGCAGAAAAACGGAAAGATTTACGAAAAAGTGATCTATCCTGGCGCCGATCACGCCTTCCACAACGACACCGGGCCGCGCTATAAACCGGACGCTGCCCGGGATGCCTGGAGCCGGACATTGGGCTGGTTCGAAAGGTACGTGAGGCCAGCTTGAGGGTTTAGAAGAACACATTCCTATTCAAAGGATGAAACCGCTGCGTAAAATTCCCTCGCGGCGACAACCTGATTAAAACTAAGGATGGTGAGGTATGAAACGGGTGATGATCCTGGGCGGGGGATTTGGGGGGCTGGCGGCGGCGAACCGTTTACGGGAAAGGCTCGACCCGCAGGATGAGATTATCCTTGTCGACCGGCGAAGCCACTTCAGCTTCGGATTCCGCAAAACCTGGGTCCTGGTCGGGCTGGGCTCCATGGAGGTGGGCCAACGCCCGCTGGCGGGCCTGGCGCGCAAGGGCATCAATTGGATTCGAGGGACAGTAACGCGGATAGACCCGCAAGCCCGCTCGGTGGAAGTGGACGGGCGCAGCATGGCGGCCGACGCCCTGGTGGTGGCCTTAGGCACGGTGCTGGCCCCCGAGCAGGTGCCTGGTTTCAACGATTATGCTCTGAATGTTTACCACCCGCAGGAAGTGCAGCGTAACGCAGCGGCCCTGGGCGACTTTTCCGGCGGGCAAGTGATGGTGGGTATATTCAGCATCCCTTATGCCTGCCCACCAGCCCCCTTCGAAATCGCTATGCTGGTGCAGGCTTACTTCAAAGCGCGCGGCGTGCGGGCAGAGATGGAGGTGTTTTCGCCGCTGCCTATGTCCCTGCCGGTCCTGGGTGAGGCGGGTTGCGAAGTGATCGAAGGCCGCCTGGCAAGGCAGGGGATCCGCTTCCTAGCCGAGCATAAAGCTGGGGCGGTAGAAGCAGGCGCCGTACGCTTCACCAGTGGCCCGCGTCCTTTCGACTTGCTGCTGGGCGTACCGCCGCACCGCCCCCCACAGGTGGCGGTGGAAGCTGGCCTGGCTGGCGCGGACGGTTGGCTGGAGGCCTCCAGATAGCAGCCTCCCTCCCGCTTCCCTGGGGTGTACGCCCTCGGCGACGCGGTGACCATCCCGATGGCCAATGGCAAGCCCCTTCCCAAGGCGGGGGTCTTCGCCGAAGCCCAAGGGTTGGTCGCCGCCGAACACATCGCCGCGGCTCTAACAGGCCTGGAGTCACAGGCCACTTTTAGCGGTGAGGGAGGCTGCTATCTGGAGGTGGGGGGTGGAGAGGCCATGCTGGTGCAGGGACAGTTCCTGGCCGAGCCTGGCCCGCGGGTCGATCTCAAGGGGCCCTCGGCGGAGTACCTGGAAGAAAAGCGCCGTTTCGAGACCAGCCGGTTGGAGGCCTGGTTCTAAATTTAGATAAGCCCTTCCAGATAGGCGCGGGTGCGTTCCTGACGGGGGTGTTCGAAGACTTCGTGGGCGGGGCCGTGTTCGACCAGCTCGCCCAAATACATGAAGACGATGTAATCGGCCAGGCGCTTGGCCTGGCGCAGGATGTGCGACACCAGCACGATGGTGTACTGCTGTTTCAGATCCAGCAATTTGCGCTCGATGTGCTGAGCGGAGAAGGGGTCCAGGGCGGAGGTTGGTTCATCCCCCAACATGATTTCGGGTTCGACGGCCAAGCCACGTGCCAGGCACAGGCGCTGCTGCTGCCCGATAGATAAACGGGCGGCGGGCTGGTGCAAGCGGTCCTTGACTTCCTCCCACAGGCCAGCCATCTCCAGGTAACGGCTCACCGCCGCGTCAAGCGCGCGTCCTTTCTGGATGCCATGGATGCGCATGCCATATGCGACGTTATCATAGATCGACATGGGCAAAGGGAAAGGCCGCTGCGCCAGCAGGCCGGCCTTTTTGCGGATCTCGGTTACGTCCATGCCGGGGGCGTAAATGTCTATACCGTCGATCAGTACCTGCCCTGAGAGGCGAGTCTGGTCGGTGAGCTCCAGGAAGCGGTTAAAACTCTTGAGCAGGGTGGTCTTGCCACAACCGGATGGGCCGATGATCACGGTGATCTGCCGCTTCGGGATGTCCAGGTTGATATCTTTCAGGGCGTGATTATCGGCGTAATGGACATTTAAATCGCGGACCTGGATGTGGGGGTCCATCGGAAATCTCCTACTTAATAATGTTGCGACCCAAGCGCGTAGCCAGCCAGCGTGAGCCGAAGCTGATGATGAGCACGATGGCCGTCAGGATCAAGGCGGAGGCATAGGCGCGCTGCTGCACTTCTGGGAAGGGGGTGCTCAGCTGAAAGAAGACGGCCAGGGGCAGCGAAGCGACCGGTTGGAACAGCGAGGTCGGGATACGGTCGGTGAAACCAGCGGTGAACAGGACCGAGGCGGCGTCGCCGATGCCGCGCCCGAAAGCCAGCAGAATGGCGGTGACGATGCCGGGCAACATCTGGCGGGTTACCACGCGCAGAGCGGTCTCCAGGCGGGTCGATCCCAAAGCATAGGAGGCTTGCTCCAGGTCGTGTGGCACCATGCGGACGACCTCTTCGATGGCGCGCGTCATGATCGGAAATTCCAGCAGGGTCAGAACCAGGATGCCCGCCAGGAGCGATGCGCGCATGCCCAGGGCGAGCATGATGGTGAAACCGAATGCGCCGTATACGATGGAGGGAATGCCCCACAGGATATCCATGGAAAGACGGACGAAGTCGGCCCATCGCGCACGGCGGACGTAGGTACCCAGGTAAAGGGCCAGGGGTAAGCTGACCAGGATCGCAAGCAGGGTGGCACCGCCCGCCAGGTAGAGGGAACCGATAATGGCGTTGAGGATGCCGCCTTCTTTTCCAAGGTAGAAGCCGCCTTGCGGCGTCTTCGTCAACATATCCCAATTGAGGGCTGGCAGGCCTTTAATCAGGATGGTGATGAGGATAAAGCCCAGGCTGCCGGCCAACAGCATGAAGGACAGCACCATCAGGGCTTTGACAATGCCTTCTTCGACATGGCGCCTGTGAAGGTGGCGCCTTTGGAAATGCCTCTCTTTCATACCAGCGACCTCCGGGTAAGTCTATGCAGCACCAGAGTGGACAGGATATTAAAGGTCATCACGATCAGCAAAAGCATCAGTGCGGCGCCTAACAAGGCGGCATCGTAAAGGGGAATGGACAGCATCTCCCCGTAGTTGTTGGCGATCAGTGCGGGCAGAGGATAAGCCGGATCGAAGATCGAGCTGGGTACTTTGGCGACGTTCCCGACCACCATCAGCACCGCCATGGTTTCGCCCAGGGCGCGCGAAGAGCCCAACACTACACCCGCCAGGATGCCAGGCAGGACCTGGGGCAGCACGGCTGACTTGATGGTCTGCCAGCGTGTGGCGCCCATCGCCAGGGAAGCTTCCCGGTAACCATCGGGGACGGTGCGCATGACCTCAAAAGTCACGGCGACAATAAAGGGGATGACCATGACAGCCAGGACGATGCCGCCAGCCAGGATGCTGTAGCCGGTGGGATTATCCGAGACGAAGAGCGGCAGGAAACCCAGCCAACGACTCAAGGAGGGATTCAGATGATCTTGAACCCAGGGGACAATGGCGAGCAATCCCCAAACGCCGTAAACCACGGAGGGGATAGCGGCCAGCAAGTCCAGGAGGGGTTTCATAATCGAACGAGTGGATGACCGGGCGTATTCAGCCAGGTAAATGGCGGTGAGCAAGCTGGGCGGCACTGCCAGGATCATCGCCACGACTGTCACCCAAAACGTACCGACGATAAAGGGGTAAAAACCAAATTCGCCCTTGAGCGGCTTCCAGGTCCGCCCGAAGATCAAATCGATGAAAGGCTCGGCTTCCAGAATCGGACGGGTGCGCAGCAGCAAAGCCAGGATAATCAAGATGACTAGCAGGATCGGCACCAGCGACATAACAAAGAATGACTTCTCGGCCAGTCTGTCTTTGACCTTTCGCCAGGGTATTGCCGGTCGGGAAGCTTGCGCAGGGATTTGCTCAGGTAGGGCGTTGATATGGTTTTCCATAAACACGTCCATTTATCTTCCCGAAAGGTCAAAGGCCAGACCTTTCGGGAAGATGGCTCAGCGCAGCTTTTGCAACGCAGTATCCAGCTGGTCTTGCGTCAATTGAACGTAGCCAGCCTCGCCGACGAATTGTTGGCCGTCGGTGAGGCTCCATTCGATAAAGGCTTTGACGACTCCCTCCGGCTTGCCCTTGGTGACCAGGTTAAGGACGCGCGCCGGGGGGGAGGGATATTTACCAGTGGCGACCATTTCGACGGCTTCAGCCTTCGTCTCCAGGATTTCGTCGGGGTCCGCCAGGCCGTTTTCGTTTACATCGATCGGCACTGTAGTGGTCCCGGCTACAGGCTTTCCACTGGCGTTGTCATAGGCATATCCAAGGTTGTTAAACCCGATGCCAAGCGGGTCGTTGGCCACCGCCTCGAGTAGACCTGGATCGCCGGAGACTCCCACGCCCAACAGGTCCTCCTGCTTCTTGCCCAGGTACTTAGCCCAAACTTCAGCCGCGCCGCACGCGTCGGAGCGGGTGTAGACATGGATCTCGGTGGTGATCTCTGGCCTGCCGAGCACCTGACCCCAGGTGATAATCTCTCCGGTAATATAGATGCCTTCAAAGGTGCTCTTTTTCACGCCCAGCTTGAGAAGATCGGCCAGGACCGGGTTTTGGGCATTAACGGTGGGGAAGACGGCGTCCTTGGTCACGCCGACCCAAAAGGCGCCCTGGGCTTCTTCCTCGGGGTTAATATCGCGCGAGACCATGCCAATGTCGACTGCGCCGGCCAATGTATCGGCCATGCCTTTGCCAGCCCCGCCAGCGGAGACGTCAAAATTGACGTTCGGGTTTAGTTTCTTGAATTCTTCTGTCCAGCGTCCCATCATGGGATAGAGCGCAAAGGCGCCTGAGATGGCGACTGTGCCGCTCGGGCCACCGGAATCCTGGTTGGCAGATTGGCCGCCGCAGCCAGCAATGAGGGAAGCGGCCAGGGTGACAACCACGACAAGGATCAAGATTGGGTAAGAGAAGCGAGTCTTCATGGAATTCCTCCTGGTGTTTCAGAATGTCTATATAGTCTAGTCTCTTACTATACAATTTGCGTAAAAAAATGACTGTGCCGCTTCACTTACGGTTGAAACGGGGATCAAACGCCAGCCATTTAGCCAGATGTTTCTGCGATGAGATCGCGCGCCTGATCGACGCGCCCGAGGACATCGGCCAGAGAGGTGTTATCGAGCAGCTCAGCGATGGCATTGCGCACATCGAGCATGACCAGGCGCAGTCCGCAGGTCTGCTCGTCCGGGCAGCCGCATGGCTCGTAGGCCATCTGGCTAACGCAACGGATGGGAGCCAAAGGGCCGTCCAGGACGCGCGCGATATGGCCGAGGGAGATCTCCCCCGGAGGGCGGGCCAGGTAATAGCCGCCGCCAACGCCCATTTTACTGTGCAGCAAGCCGGCATTCTTTAAAGTGAGCAGGATCTGTTCCAGGAATTTTGAAGGGATCTGTTCCCGTTCGGCTATCTCCTTGATTTGAACAACCCCATTGCCTGGACGGTGTTCGCTCGATGAAGCCGCCAGGTCGATCATCGCACGCAGACCGTATTCACCACGCTTGGATAGTCTCATAGTCGATTAGTCATTAGCCTTATAGTTCATAATGTCTATTAGTTCGATAGAGATTAGTCTATCAATAGGATACTCTGAAAAAATAAGTTTGTCAAGAGGAAAAAATATATGCCCACCAGACTTGAAAAGAGACCTATTCAAACTGGAAAAGTGAGTCATGTCCCCTTGACAGGATAAATCAAAAGCGAGTACAATTTTCTAATAGTTAGAAAGTATGATTTTCTTCATAGACAGAGGTCTGGAATGAACCGGAAAGATGTTAGTTTATTCAAAACACGTTTGCGTGCAAAAGGGCAGGTTACATTGCCTGGAGAGATCAGGGAACTGCTTGGTTTGAGAGAGGGTGATGACTTGTTGTTCTTTTTAGACGAAAAGGGACAGGTGGTTGTCGAACGGGAGCGAGTAATCCCTCCCGATCAGGCCTGGTTCTGGACTGAGCGCTGGCAGAGGCTAGAAAGGGAGGCACAGGCAGACATCGACGCAGGCCGGGTGCATCGCTATGCTAATGTTGATAAAGCGGTAGAAGCCCTAGAGCGAAAAGCCAATGCCCGAGATCGAAACCACTGACCGGTTCGAAGAGAGTTTTCTTGGGCTGCCGGTGGAAATACGAAAAAAAGTAATTAAGGCACTACGGTTCTTGGCGCAGGACCCAAGGCATCCATCTTTACGAAGCAGACCTATCCAAGGGGCGCCGGGTATTTATGAGGCGCGGGTAGACCAACATTACCGCATGACCTATGAAAGACTACCGGATAATGCCCTGCGATTGCGTGTGGTTGGCAAGCACGATGAAACGCTCCGGAATCCATAAGAAACACCTGTATGGCCATCGAAGGTCCATTTGAATCAAGCCTAGTCAAGGATCATAACTTTAGGTAAAATCAGAGAGGCGCGGGCGTGGCCAAGTGGTAAGGCATCAGCCTTCCAAGCTGATATTCGTGGGTTCGAATCCCATCGCCCGCTCTCGGGCCCGTAGCTCAGAGGCAGAGCGGACGGCTCATAACCGTTTGGCCGAAGGTTCGAATCCTTCCGGGCCCACTGTTTTCCTAAATAATCCCCATACATTATTAACCGTAAATGGCTGACACTGACAGGATACAGCGAGTTATCTCTATTCTGCGGGAGTTAAAAGAAGGTCAGAAAGCTCTCGTCGAGGAAGTAGCAACCTTATTAGCGCGCCAATATATCACCATATGGCATTTACCCTCTTCTGATTTTGTAGACGACTGCTTGTTATACACATTGGGGGATTTGATCAGGGTACACCATGCCTTTTCAAAAGGTCCATTCACGAAAGATAAATTTGAATATGCACTGGAAAAAGCAAAGAACCTTTGTGGAGTGCGAGCGGAGTTATCTACCAGTGGTACCCCTGGGCATGACATTTCGATAGCGGGAGTTAAAGTCTCTCTCAAGACTGAGGCCGAGAGAAACATCCATGCCAACAGCTTCATATTTCGAAGTTTATGGAACTTGGTAAGGGGGATTGGTATGACAATGTAGAAGATTTCCAAGGTTTGCGAGATCAATTCTTCTCGCATATGCAATCCTATGATCGGATATTTACGTTACGATGCTTATCAAAGCGAAGTGAGCGATTGTATTATGAATTAGTAGAAATCCCGAAAGAACTTCTGGAAGAAGCTAGGTATGGAACATTCCGAATAGCAAAAACCCAAGTTGTACCAATCTCGGGTTATTGTGATATCCTAAATATCCAAGGCCAAGTAAAGTTCCGGTTGTATTTCGATGGTGGGGGAGAAAGAAAACTGCAAATTAAAGATTTACAGAAAAAATATTGCACCGTTCATTCGGTATGGGAATTTTCAATTGACGATTGATCAAGCAGCATTCGTTCGGTACCTAACCTTCTTTGAGTACCCAAAACCCGTTTGCTTGCCATCTTTGCATATTCTGGATTCAATTCAATACCGACACACTTACGGTTATATTCTAGACATACCTCAGCGACGGTTCCAGAGCCAAGGAAGGGATCGAGGACGATTGATCCATAATTAGACCCTGCAAGTAAACAAATTTTTACTAATTCTGGGGGAAAAACGGCAAAGTGAGCACCATGAAAACCTTGGGTGTTTATCGCCCATACGGTTCTTCTATTACGTGATTCATTTGTTCCATTTGTAGGCTCTTTGATTGCTTCATAGTTATAAAGGTATTGCTCTGATTTACTGAACAAAAAGACATATTCGTGTGATCTTGTAGGCCGATCTTTGACTGACTCGGGTTGACAGTTCGGCTTGTACCAAATAATGTCAGATCGAAGATACCATCCATCCTCTTGTAATGCAAAAGCCAACTTCCAGGGAACACCGATTAAGTCCTTGGGTTTTAATCCATCCGGTGTTGGTGGTCGATATGACATCGCTCTTGCAGGGTTTTTTTTGTCCGTATCTCGCCAGGTTCGATTACCGCTGGTGTAGGAATCACCAATATTCAACCAGAGTGTACCGTCATTCTTTAGTGTTCTACGAACTTCTCGAAAAATAGCAACTAAATCTGAAATGTAATCTCTAAGTTCACTTTCTGCTCCAATCTGCCCTTCGATACCATAATCCCTTAAACCCCAATAAGGAGGGCTAGTTATACAACATTGAAAAAAATCATCTTCAAAGGCTCGAAGACAGCGACGAGCATCATCAACAAGCAATTTAAAATCGCCTTCCATGATCGTGTACTTTACCATGGGATTCTCCATACTTAAGTATACCCTGAATGCTGTCCCCCTATGACAGGCTGACTTTACTCAGGTGGTGATTATTACATCTCATAAGATCTGATATTGCCACCTATCTTATTGTAGCCGACTCCGTTTCTTCTCATTATCATGACTTCCTGGCTTTGGCCGCTTCGCTCATCAGCCTTGACAATGAGCCTCTGGGCTGGCGGTAAAACGGCTGCGGACGACCGGCTTAGACGTTGCTGGACGGCGAATTCAGACAAGTTTTACTCTTGCGTACAAATCAATACAGATGTAAGATTTGTGAAAGTACAATCGCAAGTCTATACGTTATATTGAATATAATTATACTGTATCACGTATAGACTGTCAAGTATTAAATGGTGGTATATATGGTTATAGACGCCATCCGGAAACTGGTCTCAGATAAACAGCCCACCCCAAATAAATTTACAATCGCAATGGGGGATTTGATCCGTAAAGCTCGAGAGGAAGCTGGTTTAAGTCAAGTTAAGCTTTCACGGATGATTTACCGCCGTCAAGCCACACTTTCAGATATGGAAAATGGTAAAGTTGAGGTGAGTACGGGAACTCTAGCTTTGCTTGCGGCAACTTTAGATAAACCGCTTACTTATTTCTTCCCGAGATTTCTATACACAAGACTAAAGCCAGAAAATCTTTCTCCCCTAGAAGAAGAACTTATAATATTCTTTCGACAATTATCTGACGAGGAAGTTAAGAAAATTGCTATTCATCAGATCAAAGCTCTTTCAAAGCTTGATTCAAATTAACACCTGAGAAAAGCATCAAATTTTAAACAGAAACAAAAGACATGGTAGACTCTGATCAATATACACCTCCCAAATCAGATAAAGGAGATGTAGCTCACACTTTAGCTAAAGCTGCTGTGTCAGCCGTTCCTTATATTGGCGGCCCTGCCGCAGAATTGTTCAACCTAGTAATTGTTTCTCCATTGGAAAAACGAAGACAAGCATGGATGGAAAAGGTAGCGGATGCTTTACGTTTACTTGAGAGCAGGCAAGGATTAAACTTGGAAGAATTACAAACTAACGATACCTTTGTAAACGTTCTTATCCAGGCTTCTTCTATTGCACTGCGTAATCATCAAAAAGAAAAAATTGAAGCACTTAAGAACGCGGTAATAAATTCTGCTCTTGGAATAAACATGAGAGAAGAATTCCAGCTTCCATTTATTCGATATATAGATGAATTAATTCCCCCACATTTACTCTTATTGAAATACCTATATGATAATGAACCATCAATTTCACATAGTGATAGCTACGAACAATTATATAGAGATTTCAATATGGAATATCCTGATTATTTATCTCGCGATGAATTCAAAATGCTTCTCGGTGATCTTACAACTCGTGGACTAATTAGGATTAGTTCTGACATCGATGATTATGAAGATATATACGTTGCCGATAATATTCTCGTGGATAATAGCACTCCTAAAGATTTACCTAAACTTATAGTTACTTCCATCGGAAAAGATTTCTTAGCCTTTATCAGTGCATGAAAATGATAATTTAATCACAAAGTACACTCAGATTTATTACCTTACTGGGATTAGTATCATAACCGTTTGGTCGAAGGCTCGGCGAACCAGAGTTCGAATCCTTCCGATCCCATACAAGATGTTGAGCAGTCGCTTTTGCGGTAGACCACAAAGCGACTGCTCTTTATTAACCATTCAGGCGATTGTCGGGCAGGCCATGCTACCAGCGCAGGCTTTTCCTCTCCCCCTTCCTGACTCCTACGCCACCCGTTTCCACTCCTCGGTCTCGATGACGATGCGGTAGTAGGGCGGCCGGTCGGGGTCGTCGGTGATGTGCTCCTCGGAAACGACCAGCGTGTAGTAATTCTCGGAGGGCACTTC
>Ga0209751_10001848_pt1 | contig 21440 bp, 6 predicted proteins | sample RifCSP13_1_FD_184019 | JGI IMG/M metagenome (GOLD analysis project Ga0209751, IMG submission 184019) | Soil microbial communities from Rifle, Colorado - Rifle CSP2_sed 13_1 (SPAdes) (version 2) | ecosystem: Environmental > Terrestrial > Deep subsurface > Rock core/Sediment | place: Rifle... | reverse complement strand
CACGGTGCCGCCGGTGGCATCGACCAGGGTGATCGTGGAGGTCTCGGCGAGGTCTCCCAGGTTTCGGACCCTCACGTCCACGTTCTGGGCCACGTCCTCGGTGCCGGCAGCCGGAACCGGGCTGTCGGAACCACCGGTAAAGGGCCGCACCTCCATGTCGTGCACCGCAGACCGGACCCGGACGCGGACCAGACCAACTGTCTGGTAGCCGAGATTGTCGGTGGCGGTCAGAATGATGTTCGGCGAGCTCGTATTGTTCAGCGCCACGGTGGCGGTGGTCGTGAGAGCGTTGGGATTGGCGATAGTCACGCCCGGGACGCCCGACCACACGCACGTCACACCCAGGGCCTCGGGATCCGAGCAGTCAGCGCTGGCGTTCACGTTCTTGTCGGCATTGAGGGTCAGCGACCCGAAGCCGTCGCCGTCGAGGTCCACGAGCTGAACCCGCCTGACGCCGGACGAGATCGTGGCGGCGGGGTCCGTGGTGACCTTGACGACCGGCGGCAGGTTGTAACTCGCCCTGACAGTGACGTCCTTGCAATTCCGACCGGTGCTGGCCCCGGGATAGGATGCGTCATTGACGCAGAGCCTGTAGAAATAGTCGAGCCCGGTGGGTAGGTTGATGACCGGGACCAGAGGGACCTTCGCGGGTGGGACGAGGTCGCCGCTGGCAACGGTTCCGGTGATGGTCCCGGTGGGGCCGGCGGCGTCAGTCTGATACCAATCATAGTGGATGAGATCCCCGCAGAAGCTTTCGTAGGAGTCTGTCCCGTCGAGGTTCACATCGACTAGGCTGTTATGCCCCGCGGTGTCATCATCGAAGGCCACGTAGATGTTATTCGTCGCGTCAAAGAGGATCACCTGGCCGGGCGCCGACTTTAAAACAAAAAATTGGGTGCCGGGGATTTGGTTCCTATAGACGACAGAGGCGACGGCGACGGGCTGGGAATTCGGCGCGCACGTCCCGACGTGGACCTCAGCGCCCCCGGTGGGCGTGTACCCGAGGCTACCGACGATAAAGGCATTGGTAACCCCGAGCGCTGCGGCGGAATAAGGGATGAAAGCGTTGTTGGTAAAGGGGTTGGCGGTGCCAACGGGGAGGGCCGGCCCGCCGGGCCAGTCCTCAACCGAGTCCAGGAAGCGTATTCCGTAGTTGGAGCGGTTGCGAAGGCCGTCCATGCTGATGACATTGGCGGTAGTCCAGGTCACGCCGTCCTTGCTCCTCCGCAGGTCGGCGCCAAAGTCAAAGTCGGAGAGGTCTAACGTGCCGCCGTAGAGGTAGGGCCCGTTCGGTACGCCGCCGTTCTCGGACCCGTCGTCATGCACCACCATGCGCCAGACATAGCCGGCAGTTCCGCCAATGAATCCGGTGGTGGATGGAGAGGCGTTAGCGCCTGCCCCGAACCCCACCCCCATGTTGCTGAGCGGGAAACAGGCCGCCTGGGTGCCAAGCGCCACGGGACCAGGGAAGCTGTTCCCAAAACTGAAGTTGGCGACGCCATTGACATTGGGGGTAGAACAGTAGAAGTCGGCGGCGAGTGTAGGATCAGCATTCATCGCATCCATCAGGCTCTTCAGGCGCGGCCTTCCCATGATGAGATCCCACGTGCCATCCGCGTTGATGCGGAACAGCTCGGCTAAGGCATCCTGGAAGGCGGCGGCGTCGGTCACCGATACGTAGAGGGCATTGTTGAAGACCGTCATGTCGGAGACGATCGCACTGTCCGGGAGAAGATTCGAGCTGGTAATCTGTCTACCGCCTCCATCTACGATGACCTTCTCCCACGTGAGACTGCAGGGGGTAGTGTTCGTGGACGGCAGAGGACAACCGGCCGCCGCGGTCGCCCGCGCGATCGCGACCCCAGACGTGCGGTTGGTGATGCCCGCGTAGAGGGCACCATTGAAGGTGGCCAAGTTGAAGACACCGAGGTGGTTGGGGTCGCCCACGTTCGGGTCGGTCTTGACGTTGAGGATCGTCTGCCAGGGGGCGCCCGTATTCGCCGGATTGTTGTTGCACAGCACCACCGGATTGATGGGGAGGTCCTCGTCCGCAATCGAGCCGGTAGGCGCGGCACAGAGTCGCCCGTTCCAGAAGAGGATGCTGCGATACCCCAGGTCAGCCGTAGCCAGGTTGCTGAGATTGCTGAACCCAAGGAGACTCGTGATAGGAGCGATAGTGTCCAGCCCGTTGATGGAGGCCACGTTGAATGTCGTGCCGGTCGTAGACCATAGGATGCGCCCGCCAATGCCCATGGTGCCGACCCACATGCGCGCGGTGGCGTCGAGGGGTAGGTCTTGTACGCCCCGGCTCTCCGTCATGCCGCGGTACCCGAGGTCCCGTGGGAGGTTAGGGGGAACGTTGAGCCCACCCAAGTTCAAGCCACCGCAGGCTGAGACAAGAAAGCCTCCGCCTGTAACGATACACGGCGACTGAAGGGCCATCGTCCATGAGCCCAAGGTCCCGCCCGTCCCGGCCGTCAAGTCCGGGGTGTACGCCCAGATCTCACCGCGGTCCATCAGACCGGGTTGGCCAGGCGGCTGGGAGCACGATGGATCCGTGGGGGCTAATAAACCGAGGAAGCAGCCCACATTCCGCATGATTCCGACGTAGTACTTGCCCTTGAACCAGAGCGATGAATAGGTGTAGCTGTTCATCTGCCTCCCCATTTCGGGCGGGTCCGTCGCCGGGATGTACGGGTTCGTCGCAAAGGTGGGTACGCCGCCTACGGCGCCGTTGATGGTTTCAAAGAACCCTTGCCGGGCGATCTCCTGGAAGTCCTCAACTCCGTTCAGCCCGAGGTGCTTCGCCCGAGCCTCCCCGACGACCGCCAAGGCGCCGAGCAGGGCCATACCGACTACCATCCATGGTCGCATTCTCGCGATCATCTTTCTCTCCTTCCTTCCCTCTGGGGATCCCTCTCCCCAGCTTAAGCCGACGTGTCTGCGAGTCAACTCTCCGTCGCCGCCCCGCGATAGAGGCGGCCCTTCGATGTCGTGCCGTGTCCGGTTAGGATCAGCAAGACCATTTGTCATCTGAGTCCAGGGGGCGCCTCAGCTCACCATGACCTGCCGCTTCGCAGCGTCAAGGTCTGCCCAGACCTGCCGGAACTTCCCGCTTTTCGGGTCGGACCTGGGGGCTTCCGGATCCCGCTCGACCTCGACCGTGGGAAGACCTTGCGCCGCCAGGTACTCGCGCAGGCGGCGCGCGGTCGTCTCCCACACCTGCCGGTCATCGGCCCCAGGGACGATCTCGAGCCGGACGCGCAGCATCTCGGGTCCCACCTGAATGAGCTGAAAGCGTCGCACACCCGTGGTATCGCTGGCGGCTCCGCAGCCAGGCACCACCACCTCTGCGATAACTCGAGGAACCATCCGGACCACCTCGCCGCCCGCCGCTTGGAAGGCGAGGATATCCTCACGCCGACCTTCCACATAGATAACGGGGAATGGACTCCCGCAGGCGCAGGCGTCGGGACTGACGGTGATGGTGTCGCCCAAGTCGTAGCGGATCATCGGCTGCAGCCGGTTAGCCAGATTGGTCAACAGCGACGTGTGTGACGCCTGGCCCGGGGGAACGGGACGATACCTGTCGTCAACCGCCTCCAGGATCACCCAGTCAGAGTTCAGGTGGAGACAACCGCGCCGACACTGTAACGCGATTCCCATGAATTCCGACGCGGCGTAGGCGTCCCGGACCGGACAGTTGAAGCCCGCGGTGATCTCATTACGAATCGTCGTGGACAGCCATTCACCTCCGGTGGTGACGGAAATCGGGTTGATCCGTAGTCTGCCGGCGGACTGCTCGTGGGCCAGCACTGCAATCATTGTCGGATAGCTCATCACGATGTTCGGTTGAAAGTCATTGAGTGACCGCACCAGGTCGGCCAGCGGCATCATCAGGGAAAAGGTGCGGGTCCCACCTGCCACCCGGGGCCGGAGCCTGCGGTAGAGCTCCGTGTAGGTCACCCCGACAGAATGGCCCCCGGTCACGACCAGTATCGCCACTCGCGCCACACCCCGTCGCCGGACAGCCCACATCTCCTTGGGCGTCATCCATGACAAGACGCCTCGCACGCCTGTTACGGCCCAGTAGACGGTCAGGGCGCCACCGTCGATCACGAAGATACCAGGCTCGCCGGTGATACCCGAACTGGTCCAGACAGCGTAGCGACCGAGGTACAGATGGCCGACCAGCGCCTTATCGGCCACAAAGGCCCCGACGCTGGCCCTGGTCACCTCCGGATCGGTCACCCAGTCGTCGAAGCTCGCCATCAGCTCCGGCTTCCTCACGGGCGGGAGCTGGCGCAAATCGCTCGTGCGCGATGGGAGGGAGGCGTACAGCTTCCCGTACAACGGGGACCGCGCTCTCGCGAACTCGATCAGGTCGGCCAGGCGGGCCTGTTGGCGGGCCGCGATGGCCGATGGCGTCTCGCGTCGGGTTCGCCAGACGTCCCAGGCGACTCTCAATAGTCTCCTTCTGTCAACCATGGCGTCCCTGGACCGGTACCGACACCTCTTCGTCAGATGGCCACGAGGCTCGACCCCCGTTCAGACCCCGCAGGAACTCCCTGACGTGGGCCGCCAACAGCTCCGGCTTCGACAACGCGAAGAAATGCGCGGCCTTCTTTACAATGGCCACCCGGCAATTCGGCATCCTCTCCTGGAGGCGCTGGGCGGTCTGCCGCCACCGCGAGGTCTCCCCGTACATGGCCAAGGTCGGTTGATGAACCCCACCGATCCGGTCCAACGTCAGGCCCGCGACCTCTTGCGCCTCCGACAGGGCGGAGGTCGTCTCGAGCAGCCGCTGCAACCTGCGGTTGGACCGCTCGGCCTGCTTGCGCAACCCGAAGGGAACGAGGCGGGGGACGGAGAGCGCCTGCCTGGCGACGTACACCAAGTCGGACCACTTGTCATCCGGGATCCACAAGCCCCGCTTCTTGAGCATCGCCTGCGCATCCCGCAAGTAGGGCCACTGCTTCAGGTCGATGAACGGCTGCAAGGCGGGAAGGCCGGGGTCCGCGAGCACCAAGCTCGCCACCCGATCCGGATAGAGAATGGCGCAGTGCAGGGCGACCGTTGCGCCGAAGCTGTGCCCCACGAGATGGGCCTTTTTGATCCCAAGGCTTTCCAGGAGCGCGTCAAGATCAGCCGCCATATGAGCCGAGGTGTAGCCGCTCGGTGTCCCCTCGCTATATCCATGGCCCCGCAAATCGAAGGCGGTGACACTGAATTCTTTCGCGAGAGACGGCATGACCCCGATGTACCAGGTGGACAGGTCGCCGGTGACCCCGTGGATCAGGACCACATCCTGGCCCTGTCCCGCTTGCTGGTAATGGATCTGGATCCCGTTCGCGAGAACTTTCGGCACGGTTCCCCTCTCTAATCCACGTACCCTAACGCCCTGAGACGGGCCATGACCGCCTGGTCCCCCTCACCATCCGATGGCAGCGATGGGAACGCTTCCGGGGGTCGGGTCTGTTCGCCCGTGATGAGGGGACGGGTCCTCACGAACGCCGGCTCGAACAGGTCGAGCGGCACTCGCCCCTCCAGATCCTCGGGCACCGGAACCCCCAGAGCATAGAGGAGGATCGGCGTCACGTCAAGCACAGAGATCTGCGGGAGGCGCGCGCCGTTGGCGACCGCCGGCCCCCGGGCCAGGAAGATCCCTTCGGGCCGATGGCTCCCGATGGGCTCGGCGCGACGGAAGAGAAGCGCGTCTGATTGCACCGTGGAAGGAGCCCCGCCATCACGCAACTCCAGGGTCAGATCGGGGGCGATGTCCGTCAGCTTTCCCGGGAATGCTTCCTCCCGGGTCCACACGTGGGTCACCACCGGCTTTCCTGTTTCGGGGTCTTTGAATGCCCGAAGCGCGTCCGCCAGCTTCTGCCGGAACGGCAGGTACTCCGCCGGCGGAATGCCTTCTTCACCCCGTTGGCCGGCAACGCAGATATGGATACCGTAGCTGCTGGGCGTCCTCGCGTAGGCCGTCGTCCCGCTCCAGTCGATGAGTCTGTCCATCGACCCGATCGTCCCGAGGTTGAGACCGAGAGTGCCCGAGGCCCCCTGGTTCGGTGCTCCATTCCCCGCCCATTTCAGGTAGCCGTTCTGATGGAGCCAGGTGTTGACATAAAAGATCTCGTCGGAGGGCCCGAAGCCATGATCGGACACGAGGAAGACGTTCGCGTCCTCGCCGGCCAACGCCACGGCCTCGGCGATGAAGCCGTCGAGCTGGCGGAAGTAGTCAAGACAGAGCCGGCGAATACGCTCTTCCCGTGGGGACCGCCGACCGGCCGGGCGGGCGGGATCGAGCAGCCGCCAGAAGAGGTGCTGGAGTTTGTCAACGCCGTCGAACACGATCGCCGTCAGATGACTCGGCTCTGTCCGCATCAGGTAGGTCAGGATCTCGAACCACTGCCGCTCCCTCCGAAGGTGGAAACTCGCCCACTCCTCCTGCTCCTCCTGGGCGCATCCTTCCACGTCCTTCTGCTCCAGGTCGAGGTTCATCGCCAGCTCCTTGACGATGAAGCCCGGGAGGCTCTTCAGGCGGTCGTACAGGGTGGCGGGATAGCAGTACCGTCGCAGGTACCGCCACAATACCCAGCCGGGAACCACGCACCCCGCGATCGGTCGCGGGGGGGCCATGACCGGGAAATTCAGCGTCGTGGCGGTCAGCCCATGACGGCTGACCATCGACCAGACGGTTTCACACTTGACGTGCGAGGAGTTGGTGAACCGGACATAGCGAGTATCGGGCGACTCGTAGGTGAAGAAATCGACCACGCCGTGATTCCCCGGGCTGCGCCCGGTCATGATGGAGGCCCACGCGGGCGGGGTGAGTGGGGGAATGACGGAGCGGAGCTCAGCGCGTGTCCCTGCCTCGACGAACCGCCTGAGGAACGGCATGATCCCCTCCTCCATCAAGGGGTCGAGGATTGAAAAGGTTCCCCCGTCGAGGCCGATGAGCAGGCAGCGGCCGCTCACGTTGCTCCCTCCAGGCGCGCTTGAGGGCCGAGGCCATCCAGGTGGCGGCGAAGGAAATCGACCAGTTCGCCTATCTGGAGGTCCCGTGCATTGCGCGCGCCCAAACCCGCCAGAAACTCGGCGTAGGGGAACCGCCGTCGGTAATGAGCTTCCATCGCCTCCCCAAGGGCCACGGCATCAATCGACTCAAATCCCAGGTCGGCAAAGAGCCGTGTCTCCCGAGTGATCGGTCCCGAGTACTCCCAGTCTGTCAGCCCCTTGATGATGCCGATCAGGTCAGTCAGGATCGCTTCGTCGCTGACCGTCATCGGCTCCGCGTTCCTTTTCGAAGAGACTGATCGTGCACGCGCTTTTTCCCTCCCTTTCCTCAGAAAATGCCTCCTCCCCTTTGTAAGGGGAGGTTGGGTGGGGTAGAGCGAAACGCCCTCTACCTCCCCACCCCCCTCCTTATAAAGGAGGGGAATTTTGCTCAGGAGAACTTGCAAGGCACTCTCGCCGTGGTCACGAGCGCGGGGCGTCGCTCCGCTCGCAGAGGGTGCTCGCGACGACCCACTCGTCCTCCTGGGCAGTGTACACGCCAAGCGGGACTCCAGCCAGCCCGGGATAGTCTCGCGCGAGCCCCTCTCCCAGAACGACCTCCACGGTTCCCGTCGGGACATCCAGCCTCCACACCGCCAGCGAGCGCGGCCCCTCCACCAGCCCTTTCCCCAACGCTTTGGCCGCGGCCTCCTTGGCGCACCAGAGGCGGGTGACCCACTCGTCTCGCGCCGAACCCGAGAACGCATCCAGCAGCGTCAGCTCGTCCTTGCTAAAGGCGATCTCCTGGAATCCCTCGCGGCGCGGACGGAGCCGCTCGACGTCGATGCCCAGCCACTGGCCTTCAGCGCAATACCCGGCGATGGCTACGGCAAGCCCATCACTGTGGGCAATGGAAATCGACGGCACGATCTCCGATTCGCCCATGCCGAGGAGGCTTGCGAAGGGGCGTCCGTCCGCGTCCTGGCCGATCTCGACATCCGCCGGGAACACTTCAATCCCGTAGTGTTCTTTCACCAGCCGCCGCACCGCATCTTTGGCCGCGGCGCGGCCAAAGAGCCATTCCGTTCGCCGGATGTCGGGGCCCCTGAGATCTCGCCACTGCCGCCGCTCGGCACCGGAGAGGATCATGTGGGCGAGGGTGCCCAAGATGATGGCCCGGGTGTGTTCCGGCGTGGGGTTGAGCCACTGGCACACGACGGCCTCCCGTCCCGGCAGCCTGAAGATCGGCGTCTCCCAGGGTTCGGTCAGCAGATGTTCCCTCGGGAAGCGGAGGACATCAAACAACCGCTCGGGCCAGGAGAAGCGCCAGGCCTCCCAGTCCACCAGCCTTACCAGAAGACGTCCGTCGGAATCACACAGGTTCACTGTGGCTCGGAGCTGGCGTGGACTCACCTGCTGGATTTCCACCTCACACCTCACCCGCTGGAACACGGGAGGGGTCGAGCCATAGACCTCGAGAGCCGACAGCCGGATAGGAAATACAATCCGACCCCTATCCAGGGACTGCAACGCCCAATACCCGAGAATCTGGCTGGCCGCGTCCAGCAACACCGGATCGGTCAGCAGGTGCGGGGCGGTAGTGGATCGGAACAGATCGGTCGGTGGGAGCACCTGGAGGTGGACCTGGATGCCGTTTTCTCCTATTCTGTCGAGGGAGGCTACGCCCTGCAAGCGCGGCCCATGAAACATCAGCCTCTCCTCATACATCTGCTGTGCTGTGTGGCGGCATGGTCGCTCGGACCTCAAGGAGAGTGAAGCGATGACAGGGGCCTGCGGGTAGGCATACGCAAAGATGGCGGTCCCTTTGACCGTCGTGGCGCCAGTTGGGACCTCAGCGTTGGCGCCATCGCCAAGGTTCCTGATCTGGACGTCCACCTCCTCTTCCGACGGTCCCTTCTTGGCAGTGATCTCAAGAGTAATCGTGGTGCTCACTTCGATCCACTGCCGGACTTCGACCTCCCGCATTCCGATGAGGACCTTGCCCGGCATCAGCACTCCCGCTGCCTCCGCCATGATCTCCATGCACATGGTGAACGGCACTGTTAGCAGCGGCTGTAATGTTTGATCGACATCGGACAGCCCGCCGGTATAGGCGTGATCGCGGAGGAACAGGTCATGATCGGGGTCGAGGCGCCGCAGTATGACGACCTCTTGGCCGGCAGTCAGGGAGGTGATCGTACCAATGAAGGGGAAGGAGGGCGCGGTTGCCGCCGACGGCGCTTCCGCTATCTCCAGGGCTGGCATGCCTCCTGAGCCTTCAAGAAAGACCTCCATGATCTGTTGCTCGACTGCCAGAAAGCGCTCCATCGTCTGCAGGTGCTCCTGCATGACCAGCGAGGCGACATCGGGGGACGGCTGGATTGATCCGGTCTGGTGCGGCCCGACGAGGGCGCGCGCAGCCTGCTCGAGCGCCGTGCCGACGGCGGAGAATCCTCGCGGCTCCACCCGGAAGTCCGGGAGTCGCGCACCTCCTTGCCCAGCCGGCAGAGCTGTCGTGCTCCCAGCAGCGGCGGCAGGCCGATGCATCAGGGCTCTGGCGCGCTCGGGGGGAATCCGCATCGCAGGGAGGGCCAGGGGGACCGGCACCGCCGAGGACGGCTTCGTGGCACGATCGGCTGCCGGTGTCGGCTCATCCAGGGTAATGCGCCGGGGCGACCGACGTGCATACAGGTAGTCCAACCGCATGGACACCCCCTGAGCGGCTAGCACCCCGACGACGTGGTTGAGCTGGGTGATGCTTGAACGCTGTGGCACATCACAGGCGATCGCGAGGTGAGGCCGCCCGCGGAGGATGTCGTCCACGAAGGCCGCCACGTTGCCCCTGGGTCCTACCTCCACGAAAATTCGCGCCCCGGCATCATACAGCGCCTCGACCGACCCGGTGAACTCCACCGGACGGGACCAGAGCTCGGCCATCTGCTCCTTGATCTGCTGCGGATCTCTGGGATAGGGCGCCATCGTCAGGCAGGAATAGACGTCGATCTCGGGAGGATAGAGATGGAGCGTGCCGAGGAACTCGCGCAGCGGCTGCGCGGCCGCCGCGAACAGCGGAGTATGATACGCGCGATTGAATGGTAACCTCTGACAGACGACCCCCCTGGCTCGCAACTGCTCCATCGCCGCTTCAACGACCTCCTCCCCTCCGGCGATCACCACCTGGTGCGGGCAGTTGTCCATGGCGATATGGAGCGGCTCGCCGATCTGCTGGAGGAGAGCCGTCACGGACGCTCGATCGGCCCCGACCGCGGCCAGAGCGGCCGCCGGGACCCTCCCTTCCGCTGTCAGCCGGTCGGCGCCGGCGCTCAGGGCGACGCCACAATCGTGCATGACCGCATCACTGCCCAGGACGCCAGCGGCGACCAGCGCCGAGTACTCCCCGCTGCTGTGACCGAGGAACTGGTCCGGCCGAATCTCGAGGTGGCGCAGCAACGTGTACATGGCCCAGTTGGCCCCCAGGATCGCTTCCAGGGCGCCCCCCATCTCCCAGAACCTCTTCTCCGCCTCCAGACGCTCCACATCAGAGGACCCCGGGATGGGAAAGATGCACTGGCTTGGCAGCAGCGCCCCGTCGTTCTTCTGGAAGATCCGATCACAGCTATCGAAGACCGCTCTGACCTCCGGGAAGTGGAGGCAGAGGTCCTTGAGCATGTTCGGGTACTGGCCTCCCTCTCCAGGGAACAGGAACGCGAGTTTCCCGCTGCTGAGCAACGACTCCTCGAAGAAGTAGAGCCCTCGCACGTCTTTGATCTGCCGGCACGCGGGATCTGCGAGGCGCTCTCGGGCCTGGGTGAGCTTTTGACGAAGATCCTCCGGGGAGGATGCCACGATCGCGAGACGAAGCGACCCGTCGCGCAAGTCGGTATTCATCGTGTACGCGAGGTCCTTCAGATGCGCCATGGGATCCGAATCAAGGTACCGCTCCACTCGCCGCGCCTGCTCGATCAGGTCCTGTCGAGAAGCCCCCTGCACGAGGCACACCTCCGTCTCCCAGTGGAGCCGCCAGGAGGATACTCCACTCTCGGCGCTGCTGGGGTGCTCCTCCAAGATCACGTGGGCATTGACGCCTCCAAACCCGAAGGCGCTGACGCCAGCCCGCCGCGGCGCGTCCGGAGCCCCGTGAATCCAGGGGCGGGTTTCGGTATTGATGTAGAAGGGGGTTTTCTCCAGCTCGAACTTCGGGTTCGGGACGTCACAGTTCAGGGTGGGGGGCAGGACCTTGTGGTACAGGGCGAGCGCCGCCTTGATCAAGCCGGCGATCCCGGCCGCCGGCATCGCGTGGCCGATCATCGATTTGACCGTGCCGATTGCGCAGGTGGGGAAAGAGCCCTTGCGTGGGCCGAACACCCGGGTCAAGGCCTGGATCTCAACAAGGTCCCCGACGATCGTGCCCGTCCCGTGCGCCTCGATCAGCTCAACGCTTTGGGGGTGGATACCGGCCGCCTCGTAGGCGCGGCGGATGGCCAACTCCTCCCCTTCTACTCGTGGAGCGAATGGGCCGAGGCCCCGGCCATCGCTGGAGGTTCCGATTCCCCTGATGACTGCATAGATGCGGTCGCCATCCCGCTCAGCGTCTTCCCTTCGCTTGAGCACCACCACCCCCACACCCTCGCCGGGAAGGGTCCCGTCGGCGTTCTCGTCGAAGGGACGAATCTGAGATTGCCGCGACAGCGCGTTGAGCTGACAGAAGACCGCCAGCAACGGCACATCCGTGGCAAGGTGAACGCCTCCGACGAGCGCCAGGTCGCACCGTCCGGACAGAAGGTCCCGAATCGCGAGGTCCGTCGCAATCAATGACGAGGCGCAGGCCGCGTCAACCGTGAAGTTAACCCCCATCAGATCCAGACGGTTGGCGATCCGGCCCGTCGTGAGGTTGGAAACCATGAAGGATACGGTGTCGGGCTCAAAGGGGGGGAGGCTGGCTTTCAACGCCTGCTTGATGGCATCCAGCTCCGCGGCTGTGTACTCAGGGTGGAGGGTCTTGAGGATCTGTAGGGTTTGCTCCACCCCAAGGGTGGACATGGTGAGATTGACGTTGCCCCGGTCCAAGAACCCAATGCGACCGAGGATGATCTCGGTGCGTTCCCGGTTGAAGAGGCGCTCGGCGTACCCTGCGTCGGCGAGGGCCTCGCGGGCGACGCGCAGACTCAAGAGTTGTCCCGGTTCAGCCCCCGCGAGTGCCCTCGGCATGATCCCGTACTCGAGGGGGTCGAACTGCGCCACGCCACCCAGATACCCACCGCGCTTGCAGTACAGCCTGTCGCCTGCGGAGGAGTTGGGGTTGAAGAACACTTCCGGATCCCAGCGGCCTGGCGGCGGGTCGGTGATGGCATCGATCCCGGACACGATGTTGTGCCAGTAGGCCTCGAGATCGGGCGCGCCCGGGAAGACACCGGCCATCCCGATGATGGCGACATCTCCGACAGGGCCGGCGTATGGAGCGCTCATCTCACCATCTGATGGATTCACAACAGGGGTTCTACCAGCGCCCGGCTCAACGACTCGATTTCAGCGAGCCATCGGCTGTAGGCGACGCGAGCGGGTGATCCTCCACTGAGGAGACCCCCGTGTGCTCAGAGGATAACGCTTTCGGGGAAGTTTCCCAGCCCCCGGCAGTCAGGAGGACTTCGACCTCGCCTTTGCGTCCGCGCCGGAGTTCCTGGTCCATCCTGCGACAGCCATCATGTGATGAGATGAGCCCGATCCCCCGGCGGGAAAACTGCCTTTGCAGCTCTGCCGACACCATGCCCATCTTTGCCCAGGGCCCCCAATTCACCGAGACCACACGCCCAGGCCACCGGCTGTCCAGGTACAGGGCAAGTTTGTTCAGCACCTCGTTGGCTGCCGCGTAGTCACCCTGCCCCCGATTGCCGAACCTTCCCGCCGCCGACGTGAAGAACGCGAGAAACTTCAGCGTATCAGACCGGAGTGTGCGGCTCAGGACGAAGGCCCCGTCCACCTTCGTGTCGAACACGCGATCGAACGACTCCGGAGGCTTGTCCTTGATCAGCTTGTCCTCGATCACGCCGGCGGCATGGATGACGCCGTCGATCCGGCCGTAGGTCTCGTAGATCCGGTCGATCAGGTCGGTGAAGGCCGCCTCGTCGCGCACATCCACGGAGAAGTAATGAACCGTGGCGCCGGCGCGCTCCATGGCCGCAATGTTATTGCGGATCTCCCGGTCCTGCATCAGGCGGGTGTATGCCGCCTCGACCTGGGACAACGCCACATGGCGGCCGTCGCCATCTAGCTGGACCATCAGCGCCGCCTTCAACTCTCGGGGAGAGGAGAGCCCCGCCGTCTCCGGCGACTCCGCTGACGGTGGCAAGGGGGAGCGGCCCGTCAGGAGAAATGTGGGCCGGTAGTGTTCCGCCAGGAAGCGGGCTACCTCGGCGGTGATGCCGCGGGCGCCCCCTGTAACCAGGATGACCCAGGAGGGCTCAATGGTAAGCGCGGCCGGGCCATCGGGTTGCAGCGGGGCCGCGATCGGCCGGATCGCCAGCCTTCGCGTCCCCTGGTACCCTACCTCAACCTGGGCGTCTGCCGTGAAGAGCTCCTGGAACAGGTGAGAAGCAACAACCGTGCTCGGCTCTCGCGGGTTCAGATCGACAACCCTTACCCTTACGTCGGGCCATTCATGGGCCAGCGTCTTCATCAGTCCGGCCACTCCCCCGTGACCGGGGAAGAACGTGGTTGTCTCTACATGGTCAACACCAGAGGCGCCTCCCATCCGCGTGGCTGCAAGAACGCACGCGCCGCCCTGCTGCGCGGCTTTCCTTAGATCTTCGTGCAGGCCCCTGGCAAGATAGAAGAGGCTCTTGACGGCCAGCAGGAGTTCCCTTCGCCATGCGGCAATGTCCATCTCAGGGAAGCCCTGTCCAGCCTTGAGCGGAAGGAGATGAACCAGGCCTCCTATGGGACCCTGGCGGTCGCGGATCAGGCCAAGGACGTCAGTAATCCCCCCAGGCGAAGCGAGATCGGCGACGTAGTGACCGGGCGCTGTCTCTGCGGTCTCCAGCCGTTGACGGACCAAGGCGACCCGCTCTCCTCTGCCCAGCAACCGGCCGGCCATGGCCTCGGCGATTCCGTTCTCATCGTCGGTGAGGACAATGATCCCGGAGACCCGCCGCTCCTCGGTCTGGCCGCAGGGGGTGATCTCGGCCGGCGCCAAGGTATAACGGCAGAGGCCGCCCCCCCGATCACATTCTTCGGCTCCCTCTGCCCTTGCCCCATCGACCGGCGCAGCACTTCCAATTTCCCGGGCCACGGCAGGATCGTCCGCCGCCGGCTGAATCGAGGAGGCGAACATCGAAGACTTGGCGAGCCATTCGATAATGCCTCGCAGGGTCCTGATCGTCGTCAGCTTCTCCATCTCCTTTTCGCTGACCAGGCTACCTGGCGAGGCGTACAGGTGCTGAAAATTGCCGAGAATCTCGATTCTCTTGATCGAGTCGATGCCCAGGTCGGCTTCCAGGTCCAGGTCCAGATCGAGCATCTCCGGCGGATACCCGGTCCGCTCGCTCACGACTTGAAGTAGACGGGACGTCAACTCCTCCTTCGTTGGCAGGAGGCGCCCTTCCGTGGTCGCCACGGCCTGCAGTGGAGGCGATGGCGCCTCTACCGGATGGGCTGCTCGCGCCGCGGTCGGGGAGGATCCTGGGGCAAGTGCCTGCGCAGGGCCGGTCCACGATGGCGCTTCCCTCGGCTTCGGAGGACTGGCTTGAGGGAAGGCGGACTGCCCTGCCTGTAGCTGGTGCTCCGAGGCCGCGATATTGGCGCTCCCACCGTTCCCCCGGCTTCGCAGGTAGGCCAGCATGACGCTTTGCTGTGTGTCGAGGAAGCGATGCATCATCTGCTGGAACTGGCTCATCACCTGATCCGCGTCATCTCCTCCATTAGTCGTCGATGCAGGCGCAGGCGTAGCGGCGATCTCCCGATGCTGAGCCGGGAACTCCGGCCGCGTGGCCGTCGGCGTTGTCACCGGCGGGCGCGCCGTTGCACCCTTTGAGGGCTGCGCAGCAGCAGGCGTGTGAGCGGACGCCGTCGAGGCACTCGGCGGTTGCCCCTCGGGAATGGCCGGTGGGACTGCTGCCATCTCCGTTGCGCCCGGAGCTGGTCTGACGCCAGCCGTTGCGGGCCGGGCCCGGCCTCCGTTCAGCAGCCAGATCCCGGCGCCGAAGCGCTCCTGCGCCGCCTGTGTCGGAAGATTGCTGAGGTCCAGCAGGCTCACTGCCGTCCCCACGAACAATCGATCGAGCTGCACAGGCACTCCCTCGGTCGCCAGCCTGCCCAGGGTATGGAGGAGATGAACGAGACCCGGCCGCCCGGGCTGATCCGCGGCAACAGCCAGATGCGGCCGGTCCCCCAGTATCTGGTCAGTGAGACCGCAGAGAACATTCCGCGGACCGACCTCCACAAAGATGCGGGCGCCGGCCCCGTAGAGCGCCTCGACCTCCTCAGCGAACCGCACCGGCTGGATGACATGCTCCACCAACTGCGCAGCGATGGCCCCGGGGTCATGTGAGTGAGGAGCGGCCGTTGTATTGGAAAACACCACGACACTCGGCTCGCGCAGCTCCATGGAAGAGAGGAATTCAGCCAGCTTGCCCTGTGCAGGCGCCACAATTGGAGAGTGAAACGCGCAGGCGACGGGGAGCAGGCGAACGCGCATCCCGGCCTTCTTGAACTCCTCAATCGCCGCTTCCAATGCCGGCCCGGCCCCAGCGATGATCGTCTGCTTTGGCGCGTTATGATTGGCCACGACGACGCCCCGGACACCAGCGAGGACCTGCCGGACCGCTTCGGGGCCTGCATCCACGGCGGCCATGCCGCCTGGCTCGTCGCCGGCCGCTTCCACCATGAATCGCCCCCTCGCCTCTGAGAGGGCCAGCAGCTCGTCTTCCCGGAAGACGCCAGCGGCGCAGAGGGCAACGTACTCTCCATAGCTGTGGCCCGCGACGAAGTCGGGATGAACCCCCAGCCGTTCCAGCAGGTGGAACACGGCCAGGTCCGCCGCGCCGATCGCAGGCTGGGCAACGTTCGTCTGCGTGAGAGCCTCCCGCTGAGCCTGCTCCTCCTCCCCACCGAAGCTGGGCGGCGGAAAGATGTAGGCGCTCAGCGGCTTGGGCAACGTCCCTTTGAGGGCCCGGTCCCCCCGCTCAAACTGCTCCTGAACCTCCACGAAGTTGACGGCCAGATCCCGCAGCATGTCCACATACTGCGAACCCTGTCCGGGGAACAGGAAGGCAACCTTTCCCTCGCGAGCCAACGGCTGCTCGGAGAAGTAGATCCCTCGCGGGTCCGTGACCCTGACGCCCGCCGAGCTCGTCATGGATTCGCGGGCCAACGCGAGCTTGGCTTCAAGGTCCTCCAGCGAGGCGGCGACCAGCGCGAGCGTCAGCATCGGCTGGCCGCTGGAAGCCGCGATGGCCTCATGTGTCCTGGCAAGCGTGAAAGCGAGGTCGGGAAGTGAGGGCCGAGCCCCTTTGGCGAGAGCTCTCTGCAGTGAATCAATCGCCTCGATCAGTCCCTGGCGGGTGTCGGCCTTCCAGATGAGGAGCTCAGCCGGGCGCTGCTGCAGAGGAGCGTCGGAGGAGTCCCGCAGGTAGTCGCCGGTATGCTCCTCGAGGACGGCGTGGAAGTTCGTCCCCCCGAAGCCGAAGGCGCTCACCCCGGCGCGGCGCGGGACGTCGTCACGCCGGACCCAGGGACGCGGGTCCGTGTTGATGTAGAGCGGCCCATCCGACAAGTTGACCTGAGGCGTCGGCCGATCGACGCCCAGGGTAGGAGGCAGGACCCTATGGTGCAGGGCCAAGGCCGTCTTGATAAGGCCGGCCACCCCTGCGGTGTTCTTGGTGTGGCCGATCATCGACTTCACCGAACCGATGGCACAGCTCTGTGGCGCGGAGCCTACCTCCTCGAAGACCTGACTCAGGGACTGTAACTCCGCCCGGTCGCCCACGACGGTCCCGGTGCCGTGGGCCTCAATGAGGCCGACGGTAGATGGCGAAACGCCAGCCTTGGCGTAGGCCCGGCGGAGGGCGCGAACCTGCCCCTCGGGGCGGGGCGCGGTCAATCCTTTGTCCCGCCCATCGCTCGCGCCGCCAATGCCCTTGATGACAGCATAGATGCGGTCGCCATCCCGCTCCGCATCTGCCAGACGTTTGAGGACCATAATCCCGATCCCCTCACTGATGGCAATGCCGTCGGCCTTCTCATCAAAGGTGCGACACTGGCCGGTGCGGGAGAGGGCGTACGTCTTACTGAAACAGAGGTAAGAGAAAGGGCTCTGTATGGTGTCGGCGCCGCCGACGATGACCATGTCGCTCGTATGGGCCTCGAGCTCCTTCACGGCCAGGAACGCCGCAGCCAGCGACGAGGCGCACGCAGCGTCCACCGTGTAGTTGACGCCTCCAAGGTCGAACCGGTTTGCTACCCGTCCAGCAGCGACGTTCGGCAAAATGCCGGCGAAGGAATCCTCGGTCCACTGGGGCAGGCTGTCATCTAGGCGGGTCAGGATCTCGGACGCTGAGTCCCCAAAGAAATGCGGCAGTAAGGAGCGAAAGCCGTACAACTGGCCCAGGTCGCCGGCCCCACCGGTCCCCAAGATCACGGACACCCGCTCCCTGTCGAACGCTCGATCGAGGTAGCCGGCGTCCCTCAGGGCGGCGCGGACGGCCTCTAACGTCAGCAGATGCAGCGGCTCGATGGACGTGAGGCTGGTTGGCGGCATCCCGAAGGACATCGGGTCGAAGGGCACGTCATCTATGAAGCCCCCCCATTTGGAGTAGACCTTGTCCTTGGCCTTGGGGTCCGGGTCATAGTAACGCTTCCAGTCCCAACGATCTGCGGGGATCTCTGTAATGGCGTTGACCTTGCTGAGGATATTCCGCCAGTAGGCCTGCAGATGGGGCGCCTTGGGGAGGAAGCAGGACATCCCGATAATCGCGACGTCCGACGGTTGAGAGGCGTGAATGACCAGGGACGCTCTTTCCTCGCCCGCGATCCGGTGGTCCTCCTCCGGGAGAGTTTGCAGTCTGCGAGAGCCTTCCACGGCGATCTCCTGGTGCAGCTTTTCTATCGTCGTGACGTCACTCCGCAGGGCCGCAAGCTGGCCGATCATATACATTCCCTGGAGCCGCTGTTCCTCTTCGGTCAGGCTCGTGAATGGGGCCGACGAGTCCTCGCCCGCCCGACCACGGCGCGCGATCCCCTTGGAGGCCATGCGTAACCGTCCAAGGTTCAGCTCTTCCAAAGCGAGCCGGATCTCCTCCGGAGATCTCCCCTGCCGGATCAGCCGCCGTCTTTCTTCGTCGAAGGTCTGCACGAAGGGCGTATCGACGCAGCGGGTCGAGTGGCCAGGGCCGGTCTCCAGGAGCGCCGTCCTTTGACACCGGAGGGCCTCCTCCTGGAAGCCCCTGATGATAGCCCCCGAGGCCACGGCCTCTTCGGTGAAGAGGTACGCTGTGCCCAGTAATACGCCGATCCGCACCCCACGGTCCGCCAGCGGCGCCGCGATGACAGCCACCATCGAAGCGGAAAGCGAGTCGTGAACTCCCCCCGCGAAGAGGGCGTGGTACGATTGAGCCTTCTCCCGGTCAGCCGGAAGCTGCTCCAACAGGACTTCGACCATGCTTTCCCATAACACGAAGCTTGACCGTGGGCCGACATGTCCCCCGCACTCCCGGCCTTCAAAGACGAATCGCTGGGCGCCATTTGCCAGGAAGAGTTTGAGCAAACCCGGCGAGGGTACGTGCAGATAAGTGGGAATACCTTCCTGCTCAAGTGTACGGGCCTGGTCCGGCCGACCGCCGGCGATCAAGGCGAAAGGCGGTCGGCAGGCGCGGATGGCTTCCAGTTGTTCTTCACGGACCTCGAGCGGCACGAAGCCCAGGATCCCCGCTCCCCACGGACGGTCTTGGAGCCGGCGCTTCGTGTCCTCGAGCAAGGCCCGCACATCCGGGCCGCGCATCAGCGCCAGCGCCAGGAATGGGAGCGCCCCCCCTTCGGCGACGGCCGAGGCGAACGCTGCGGTATCGCTGACCCTCGTCATGGGACCCTGGACGATGGGAAATCGGGTGCCGTGAGACACTGCGAGGGGAGCGCCTTCGTCAAGGGGACGAAGGGCGCGTGCAATCCCTATATGCGAGCGGACCGCGAGCCGGATTCCCTTCAAGACGCCTGCGACGTTGCCGAAGCGCTTTGCCAGGGGCGCGGCAAAAGCCGCTTCTTGACCGAGAAGCCACAGGTGCTTCTCCGGAACGTCCCAACCGATGCGTTGACGCACGGCCTCCCGCCACATCGACAGGATTTCCGCCTGGGGATGGCCGCCGTCTCCGAGCCTCTTCTCCTCTTTCCGCAACTCCTCCACTGCCGGCATGCCGGGCCGAGTATAGGCGCGGTAGCATTCCCCGAGCCCTTGCCCCAGGCAAAGCGTCTCGCTTCCGTCCATGGCAGCGATCTTCGATTGGACCAGATCCGGAAGGGGGGACTCACGAGTCAGGTACAACTGGCTATCGAGCACGACGCCTGCCGCGCCGGCCGCAAAGCAGGCGCCTGCAGTATGGAGCCCGATGCCTCCCTGAGCCCAGATGGGAAGCGAAAGCGCGCTCAGGAATCGCTGCAGCAGGATGAAGGTCGTCTCTTCACCTACCCTGCCCGCGGCTTCATGCCCCTTCGCGATGACGCCATCGACGCCTAGCTCCTCACCTACGCGGGCCTCCTCAAGAGACGTGGCCTCGAGGAGAATGGAACGCCCTTCTCTGCGCAGCCCTTTCAGCTCACACCGCAGGTATTCAGGATCGCTGTAGGTCAGGATCACGACGCTGAGCGAATCGGGTAGCGCCGATATTCCTCCTGTGAAAAGGTGCGAAGGCCGCCCGCTCAGCTTGACGCCGATTCGATTTCCGCCATACTGCGCAAGCCTTCGGACGGCCTCTCCTGCTGCCTCTTTGTCTTGGGCGTATTCCAGATCCAGAATCCCTATTTCACCGGCCCGGCTGGCGGCAATGGCGAGAGATGCATCTACCAGCCCGGGAGGGCTAAGAACGATCATCTGAGGAAGCGCTCGGCGCACCTTATGATCTCCTCCAGCTACACGTTAACGGTTACTTCTCCGCCGTTCACCTGTGCATCTTAGGATGCGGCGACAATGTTCCGGCTCTGGAATATTGAGAGGCGGATTTAGTAGAGTGACAAGGGCAGGTCTATAAACGTTTCTCCCCTCGATCTCCCCCCCGAAGCGCAGCATTTCCTCGGTGGCGCCCCCCCCGAGGGTCTTGCCCCACAAGGCAATCGCGAGGTGCATGGTGGAAAGCCAACTATCCCCAAAGCCGAGTGGGCTGAGATGGTTACGAGTCTGAGTCCCACTGGCATCCTCGCAAGGACCATTAGATTAAAGTGGGTGATTTCTATCACAGTTGCTGGGGGTGTGCAAGAGAATTTTACGCAGGGGGGGAGCAATGAGTCGGCGTCGAGGCGGCGAGCATGAGCTTGTCTTGGCGGGGAAACCGGTAGCCCTCCCTGAAGGATCGTGCTCTTGCCGTCGGGTGCTGGGACAGGTGGTTTTGGATGAGAAGGAAGCCAGCGAGGAGCGATCTCAGGAGAGGCCTGGCGGGGTTGTCAATACCGCTGGGCGAGGCCCTCCCGTTCGATCCGGTGCGGCCGATAGGCGACCGAGGTTTCAACGCAGGATTTGCTGGTGGGAAGGAGCTTGCCCGGGTTGCATCGCTGGGTCCGGTCGAAGGCGTTCCGGACCTTCCGCATTGCCTCGAGGTCGTCCCGGCTGTACATGAGGGGCATGAAGTCGATCTTCTCCATCCCGATCCCATGCTCCCCTGTGATACTGCCACCGACGGAAAGGCAGAGCTTCATGATCTCCGCCCCGGCTGCAATGGCCCGCTGCAACTCCCCTTCTCGCCGCGAGTCAAAGCAGATGAGGGGGTGAAGGTTGCCGTCACCGGCGTGGAACACGTTGGCGATCAGAAAGTCATAGCGCCGGCCGATCGCCTCGATCTCCCTCAGCACCTGCGGCAGCTTGGTTCGCGGCACGACCCCATCCTGCAGATAGTACTCATGGGTGATACGACCGACGGCCGCGGCTGCGCCCTTCCGTCCCTTCCAGAGCAGGGCCCGCTCCTGATCGTCCCTGGCGTTCCGCAGGTCCAGAACCCCATGGGTCCGGCAGATCTGCTCGATCCTGCCGGCCTGGGCGGCGATCTCGGCCGCCGGCCCATCCAGCTCGATGAGGAGGACCGCCCCGGCCCCGTCGTGATAGCCGATCTGCAGCCACGCTTCCAGCGCGCGGATGATGTGCCTGTCCATCAGCTCCAGGGCCGACGGGATGATCCCTGCCGCGATGATCGCAGACACGACCTCGCTGGCCTCTTCGATCCCCCGGAAAGAGGCCAGCAGCGTCTGCACCG
>Ga0209751_10001847_pt1 | contig 21448 bp, 22 predicted proteins | sample RifCSP13_1_FD_184019 | JGI IMG/M metagenome (GOLD analysis project Ga0209751, IMG submission 184019) | Soil microbial communities from Rifle, Colorado - Rifle CSP2_sed 13_1 (SPAdes) (version 2) | ecosystem: Environmental > Terrestrial > Deep subsurface > Rock core/Sediment | place: Rifle... | reverse complement strand
TCATGCAAACGCTCGCCCAGCCGCCGAAAATCCAGGCGCAATGGCTTTAGCGATGAGCGACTTGCGACTGACAGAGATGGCCGAATACGGGAGCAACGGCCGGCGGGGCAACCTGTTGGGGATTGAGCCGTTCATGACCACGGCGGACTACACCTCGGAAGAGGCATTCCGCGCCCGGCTGGACGGCTACCTGAAGGTGGCGGGTCAAAAAGGCTGGCTCGACGAGCGCACGATTGTCGTCCTGCCGGAATACACCGGCACGTGGCTGGCCGCCGCGGGTGAGAGAGAGGCCGTCTACCGGGCGCAGAGCCTCCAGGGCGCGATGCGCGCGCTCGCGCTGAGCCACGCCTTCCCGTTTGCCAGGGCGCTGTTCTCGGCCAGGGAGAAGGACAAAGTGGCGGCCAGCCTGTTCCGGGTGAAGGCCGAGCAGATGGCGCGCCTCTACCAGGCGGCCTTCTCCGATCTGGCCCGGAAGCACGCCGTGACCATCGTCGCGGGATCAATCCTGCTCCCGTCGCCGCAGGTTAACGCCGGTGTCGTGGCGGCCGGCGACGGGCCGCTTTACAACGTCACGGCAGTTTATGGGCCGGACGGTCTGGCCCATGCCGGCCTCGTCCGCAAAGCCTTCCCCATCGCGGCCGAACTGCCCTTCGTCGCCCCGGCCCCGGTCGCCGAATTACCCGCGTTCGACACCCCCGCCGGCCGGCTCGGCGTGCTCATCTGCGCCGACTCGTGGTATCCTGAACCGTACCAGTGTTTGAAAGCGCAAAGGGTTGACTTGATAGCCGTGCCGTCTTACCTTTCAATCCACGACGTCTGGGACAGGCCCTGGCGCGGCTACGATGGCGCCCCTGCGCCGGATGACGTAGACCCGCGCGACGTGGGCGCGCTCACCGAGGGGCAGGCCTGGCGCAAGTACTCCCTGGCGGGCCGGATTGCTCACGCCGAGGCCAGGTGCGGCCTCAACGTCTTTTTGCGCGGCGCGTTGTGGGACCTGGCGGCCGACAGCGGCTGCGCGACCATCGTGAGAGGACAGGCGGTCATCGAAGGGCGCGGCGGCGGCGCTGCCCTTCTCAATCTCTGGTTATAGAGACGTTCCGGCGGAACGCCTCTACTGCCTCCTCCTGGTATTGGCTCTCGTTCAGGTCTCGTCACCCATGCACCCCCTCCTGAAAAAACTGGCCGGGACTGATCGCCGCTCAATTGGCAGATCGGAAGCAGTCGTCGCTGAGGTCCTGGCTCATCCCGGCCTCTTTGGCGTCGTATTCGACGGCATGCTCGACCCCGACCCGGTGATCCGTATGCGCTGCGCGGACGCAGTCGAGAAAATCACGGTCGCGCATCCTGAATACCTGCCCCCTTACAAAAAGAAACTGATTCAACAGGCAGCGCAGATTGACCAGCAGGAAGTGCGCTGGCACGCGGCCCAACTGTTTTCGCGGCTCCAGTTGAACAAAGCCGAGCGCCGCGCCGTCGCCGGCATTCTGAACGGCTACCTGGCGGACAAGAGCAAAATCGTAAAAACTTTCTCCATGCAGGCGTTGGCAGATATCGCCGGACAGGACGCCGAACTGCGACCGGGGATCGTCAAACAATTGGAAGAATTGACGCGCACAGGCAGCCCGGCGATGAAAAGCCGAGGCCGGAAACTATTAGCAAAATTGAAGACCGGGTAACTCCTCATGCTGACCATGCCGCCCCTCGAAACCCCGCGCCTGCTTATCCGGCCGTTCGTCCGAGATGACCTCGCAGCCATTCATCAAATCCTCGACGTTGAACTCGGCGAGGTGGATATGGGTAGTGAGGGGGCACAGACGCTGAGCGAGCGTCAGCGCTGGCTGGAGTGGACGGTGATGAATTACGAAGCCCTCGCCCGCCTCTACCAGCCGCCGTATGGCGACCGGGCGGTCGTCCTGAGACAAACCGGGCAGTTGATCGGCGCGGTCGGCTTCGTGCCATGCTTAGGCCCGTTTGCCCATTTACCTTCGTTCCATGCTCCGGATGAGGCCTCGGCGCGTTTGTTCACCACTGAGTTCGGCCTGTATTACGCGCTCTCCCCCTCGCAGCAGCGGCAGGGCTACGCGACCGAAGGCGCCCGGGCCATGGTTGACTACGCCTTCAGCCAACTGAATCTCAAGCGGATTGTGGCGACGACCACCTACGACAACGCCGCCTCGCTGGGCGTGATGCGAAAACTGGGGATGCGGATCGAAAAGAACCTCCACCCCGACCCGCCCTGGTTTCAGGCCGTCGGCGTGCTCGGAAACCGGGCGCGCGAAACGTCCTAATTTGCCCTCCGCCATCGGTTTCGTATAATATCGCTTACAGCGCCTCAAAATAGGACCGAAAAGTCAACCTGATCAGCCAAATCCAACTCCAGGAAAGGAAGAACGCTATGAGCAGTCTAAACGTCAGCGAAGCCGAGATCGCCGTTCACTGGCAGGAAGAGGAGTACTTCCACCCCCCGGCCCAGTTCATCGCGCAGGCCAACATGACGGATCCGGGCATTTACGAGCGATTCAGCCTGGAGAATGTCCCGGAGTGCTTCAAGGAATACGCCGACCTGTTGACCTGGTATCAGTACTGGCACACGACGCTGGACACCAGCGATCCGCCTTTCTGGAAGTGGTTTGTCGGCGGCAAGATCAACGCCTCCTACAACTGCGTGGATCGTCACCTGCCGAAGTATAAGAACAAGGCGGCGCTGATCTGGGTCCCGGAACCCGAGGATGAGCCTCACGTGGCGGTTACGTACCGAGAATTGTACGTCCGGGTGAACGAGGTCGCCGCCGTCCTGCGTGATTTCGCCGGGCTGAAGGCCGGCGACCGGGTCACGCTCCACCTGCCGATGACGCTGGAGCTCCCGATCACGATGCTGGCCTGCGCCCGGCTGGGCGTCATCCACTCCGAGGTCTTCGGCGGCTTCAGCGGCAAGGCGTGCGGCGACCGGATCGCGGACTCCGGCAGCCATGTCCTGATTACCATTGACGGCTACTACCGGAACGGCCAGATCGTTGACCACAAAGAAAAGGCCGACCTCGCCGTCAAGGCCGCACAGGAACAAGGCCAAACCGTTGATAAGGTCCTCGTCTGGAGGCGCTATCGCGGGAAGTATCTCTCGCAGACGCCCATGGCCGATGGCCGCGATTTCTTCATGGACGACCTGATCAAGCAGCACGGCCACAAGCGCGTTGATCCCGTCCCCATGCCCGCCGAGGCGCCGCTCTTCCTCATGTATACCAGCGGGACGACGGGCCGGCCGAAGGGCTGCCAGCACAGCACGGGCGGCTATCTGGCCTACGTGACGGGCACCTCCAAGTTCGTGCAGGACATTCACCCGGAGGACGTCTACTGGTGCATGGCGGACATCGGGTGGATCACGGGGCACTCGTACATCGTGTACGGCCCGCTCGCGCTGGCGGCGACGAGCGTCATTTACGAAGGCGTCCCCACCTACCCCGACGCCGGGCGTCCGTGGCGGATTGCCGAGCGGCTGGACGTCAACATCTTCCACACCGCCCCGACGGCGATCCGGCAGTTGCGCAAAGCCGGGCCGGACGAGCCGCAGAAGTACAACTACCGGTTCAAGCACATGACGACGGTGGGCGAGCCGATTGAGCCGGAAGTGTGGAAGTGGTATTACCACGTCGTCGGCAAAGGCAAGGCGGTGATTGTGGATACCTGGTGGCAGACGGAGAACGGCGGGTTCCTCTGCAGTACCATGCCCGCGCTCCATCCCATGAAACCCGGCAGCACCGGGCCGGGGGTGCCGGGCATCCATCCGATCATCTACGACGAGGAGGGGAACGAGATCCCAGCCGGGTCCGGCAAGGCCGGGAACGTCTGCATCCGCAACCCGTGGCCGGGGATGTTTCAGACCATCTGGGGCGACCGCGAGCGCTTCGTCTGGCAATATTATGCGAAGTACTGCAAGAATAAAGAGAGCAAAGACTGGCGCGACTGGCCCTACTTTGCAGGCGACGGCGCCATGCAGGCCATGGACGGCTACATCCGCATTCTGGGCCGAGTAGACGACGTCATCAACGTGGCCGGCCACCGGCTGGGCACGAAGGAACTCGAGTCCGCCTGCCTCACCGTCGAAGAAGTGGCCGAGGCCGCCGTCGTGCCGGCCATGGATGAGATGAAGGGCCGCGTGCCGGATATTTACGTGTCGCTGAAACCCGGCCATCACGCCAGCAAGGAAGTCGGGTATAAAGTGATCAACGCGCTGGAGACGATCATCGGCAAGATCGCCCGGCCGCGGCACGTTTACGTCGTGCCGGATATGCCTAAGACCCGCTCCGGGAAAATCATGCGCCGCGTCCTGGCCGCGATTTCCAACAACATGGACGTAGGCGACGTGACGACCCTGGCCAACCCGGAAATCGTCGAGGAAGTCCGCAAGATGGTTCAGGGCGACCGCCTGGTCGTGACGCAGGAGGCCCCGGAAGATATCAAGCGGTTTGGAGAGGAAAACTGATCCGCGGTATAGATCACGCGGAAAAGATCATCGGACAGCCCGCATGGCTGACCCCACCCTGGAACCAATCCAGCTCACCTGCCCCCAGTGTCACGCGCCGGTTAATCCGCAGGATGCGACTTGCAACAACTGCGGCACGGACATCGCCCTGGTGACGCTCATTGCCGAGCGCGAACTGATCGAGCGCACGGTGCTTGGCGGGATCGAGCTGCTCCGACCGGCCGCCGCCGAGCAACTCGTCCCGCGCCTCGGCGAGTACCTGGTGCGCAGCGGTTACGTGACCCAGGCCCAGCTTCAGGCCGCGCTGGCCCAGCAGGCCGCGACCCAGGCCGACCCGCCGCGTTTGCTGGGGGAGACGCTGGTGAAAATGGGGGCCCTCAGCCGCGAGGCGCTCGACCGGGTCATCGCGCGGCAAATCCTGCAGCTGCACTCCGCCCTCATCGAAGCCAACCGTACGCTGGAGAAGCGCGTGGCCGAGCGCACCGCCGAACTGGAAAGCGCGCTCGTCAAACTGACCGAGTTCAACCAACTCAAGGCGAACTTCGTCGCCAACATCTCCCACGAGCTGCGCACCCCGCTGGCCCAGATCAAAGGCTACAACGCGTTGTTGAGCGACGAATCCTTCGGCTCGCTGACGAGCGAGCAACGCGATGCGTTGCGCGTGACCACCCATGCCATTGACCGCCTGGAGCAGTTGATTGACGATTTAATCTCCTATGCGACCACCGCCAAAGGCGAACTGACCCTGCGCCTCCAGTCGGTCTCGGCGGGCGCCGTCATCACGCGCGTCATTGAGAAGTACGCGGCCAGAGCGCAAAAGCAAGACCTCACCCTGAAGGCCGAGTTTTTCCCGGGCCTCCCACGCGTGACCGCCGACGAGGAGAAATTGCACTGGGTGCTCCTGCAGCTCGTGGACAACGCCCTCAAGTTCACGCCCGGCGGCGGCCAGGTGACGGTGACCGCCGCGCCGCAGGGCCGGCTGGTGTGGTTCAGCGTGCGCGACACCGGCTTGGGGATACCGGCTGACCGCCTGGAAGAAATTTTTGAGCCGTTCCGGCAATTGGACGGCGCCTCCACCCGCCGGCACGGCGGCACAGGGTTGGGGCTGGCCCTGGTGCGGCGCATCGTCGAGGCCCACGGCTCGCGTATGATGGTGGACAGCCAGGAAGGGCGGGGCAGCACCTTCGCCTTCACCCTGGCTCAGGCCCAGACGCGTCCGGATTAACCCGGCTCAGCCGGTTCAGGTCGAGCCATGGACAACCCGCCCCGCATCCTCATCATCGCCAACGAAGCCGCCGTCCTGAGCTTTCTGCAGGATATGTTCCAAAAGGCGGGCTACCTCGCGCTCACCGCGCCCTCAGGCAAGGAGGGATTAATCGAGGCCTGGCGCAACCGCCCGGAAGCGATCGTCATTGATCCCGCCCTGCCCGACTTGAACGGCCTGGACATCGTGCGCAAACTCCGGGCGGATCACCGCACCGATCAGACGAAAATCCTGCTGCTCTCCGCCGCCTCCAAGCCGCAGGACATCTTGACCGGCATGCAGTCCGGCGCGGACGAATATGTGGTCAAGCGGCAGGGGGCCGACGCGGAATTACTGGATCGCATCCAGGCTCTGTTCCCGCTCGGCGGGGAGGCGCCAGGGGAGGCTGCCGGGGGATCAGGGGCAGCCAGCCGCCTCATCTGCTTCCTCAGCGCCAAGGGCGGCACAGGCACATCGTCGCTGTGCGCCAACATGGCCCAGGTCCTCGCCAGACAGGTCGCCCCGAAAACTGTCGTCGTGGTGGACCTGGTGCTGCCCATCGGATCGATCAGCCAGATCGTCGGCGTCAACCCGCCTGCCACCGTCGTCGAGGCGACCCAACTGGAGCCTAAGGCGGTTACCCCGGCGAAACTGCAGGAACTGGCCCGCCCGGTGCTCGAATGGCAATTCCACCTTCTGGCCGGGGCGCGCGACCCGGAGGCCGCCCAGCAGCTGCAGGTCACCCGGCTTGAATCGGTGTTCGACGCCCTGCGGCAGGCGTTCGACTACGTCCTCGTGGACCTCGGGCGCACCCTCTCGCGGATCAGTCTGCCGCTCATTCGCAATTCCGCCCGCCTCGTGCTCGTCCTCGGCTCCGACATCAGCACTGTCGCCCTGACGAAAACTACGCTAAAATATTTGGAGTTGCAGGGCGTTCGGCGCAGCCACATTTACCCCATTCTCAACCGCGCGGTCGGCCTGGAAGGGATGACCAAAGCGGACATGGAAAAGGAACTGGGGCTCGTCATTCCAGGCATCATCCCGCACCTGAGCGGCGCATTTGCCCTGGCGAACAATCAGCATCAGGCGATTGCCGTCAAGTTCCCGAACGATGTCGCGACGTTCGCGCTGCACGATTTGACCGTCGGACTGCTGAACCAGGTGGAGGAAACGGTTTCCCCTGCTACAACGACTTAAGCATTCATCCAATTCCTGACGACAAGGAGACGGGCATGACAATCCGGGTTGACGCAAAAGGCAAGGTTTTCACCGACATCGTCCGCAAAGACGAGGTGTCGGCGCTTATTCAGACCGTCACGAATCTCATCCATGGGCATATTTTCCTGCGCCCGGAGCAGCGCATCAAAGACGAGTTGAACGAAGGCAAGGAGGCTTTCATTGCCGTCACCAAGGCCAGGGTCTACGGCGCGGACGGCAAAGTGCTGTACAACTCCGAGTTCCTCACCCTGAACAAAAATTACCTGGTCTGGATCAGGCCCGACGAGGAAACAGACGAGCCGGAGCAAAGCCAGGCGTAAGCCAGCCATATCCTACCCAGGGCTCACCGGTAGATAGAGGAGAAATCAAGATGACACTCAGCGAGCGCATGAGCAGCCGCCTCCGGGGCGCTGCGACGCCTGGGGCGGCCCCAGCCGGTCCCGGCGCGCCGACGGGCGCCCCCGCCGCCGCGCCAGCCCAGCCGGCGTCGGCGATGTCCAATGAAGAAATCCGCAAAATGAAGGCGTGGCTCATCGGCCGCGTCTCGGCCACCATCGAGAACCCGGCGACGCTGAAGCACAACGAGAGCACGCGCAAGGACGTCGAAGCGCGCCTGCTGGAGGCCTACGCCTCCACGCGCATCGCCCTGCCGGAGAGCGCCAAGCAGGAACTCATCAAAGACGTGATGAACGAGTTCTTTGGCTTCGGCCCGATCCAGGTTCTGCTGGACGACTCAACCGTGAGCGAAGTCATGGTTAACCGGTGGGACCGGGTGTACGTCGAACGCAAAGGCAAGCTGCAGCTCTCGCCGATTAAGTTCGACGACGAGGATCACGTGCGGCGGGTCATTGACCGGATTGTCCTGCCCCTGGGCCGCCGCGTGGACACGGACACGCCGTTGGTGGACGCCCGCCTGCCCGACGGCTCCCGCGTGAACGCCGTGATCCCTCCCGTCGCCATTGACGGCTCGAATATCACCATCCGCAAATTCTTCACGAAGCGCCTCACCGTGGAGGACTTGATCAATTTTGGCTCGATGACCCCCCAGATTTCCGAGTTCCTCAAGGCGTGCGTGATCTCGCGGCTCAACATCGTCGTCTCCGGCGGCACCGGCTCCGGCAAGACGACGCTGCTCAACGTCCTCTCCGGCTTCATCCCGGACGACGAGCGCATCGTGACCATCGAGGACGCGGCCGAACTCCAGCTGGGCCAGGATCACGTGGTGCGGCTGGAAACCAAGAAGCCCAACCTGGACGGCAAGGGCGAGGTGACCATCCGCGACTGCGTGAGGAACTCCCTGCGCATGCGGCCGGAGCGCATCGTCGTCGGCGAGTGCCGCGGCGGCGAGACGCTCGACATGCTGCAGGCCATGAACACCGGCCACGACGGCTCGTTGACCACCCTGCACGCCAACGCCCCGCGCGACGCCATCTCCCGCATGGAGTCCATGGCGCTCATGTCCGGGCTGGATTTCCCGCTCAAAGTCATCCGGGAGCAGATCGCCTCGGCGGTGGAACTCATCGTCCAGCAAAGCCGCCTGCGCGACGGCTCGCGCAAAATCACCTACATCACCGAAGTCGCCGGGATGGAAGGCGACACGGTGGTTCTGCAGGACATCTTCAAATATGCCGAGGAAGGCGTGGACAAAGACGGCAAGGTCCTCGGCGGTATTCGCCCGACCGGCCTGCGCCCGATTTTCACGCCCAAGCTGGAAACCAAGGGCTTCAAGCTCCCGCCCGAAATCTTCATGGCCGGGGGTGGGCAGCAGGCGCGAGGACGGCGATAACAGACCGACCGGCAATCAGTTTGAGCACGACCCAGGTGCGGCTTCCGAAGGGGACGCCGCACTTTTTTGCCTCAGGATCTGACGGATGAGTGCGCACATTCTGGTCGTCGAAGACGAAACGCTGATGGCTGATTTTCTGGCCGCCTGGCTGAATCAGCTGGGCTACGAGGTCGCCCTGGCCTACGACGGCCTGGAGGCGCTGGCCCACATCCACGCGGCGGCGCCCCAGCTGGTTCTGGTGGACTTGATGTTGCCAAGCATGGGGGGCTGGGAACTGGTGCGCCGCATCCGGGCTGAGGCGCGGTTTCAGCACATACCGATCGTCGTCTGCACGGCCCGCCAGGAAGCGTACCTGCCGACCGACCTGGTGCAGGGTATCCTCCACAAACCGTTCCCCATGGACGAGTTCACCGAGAAGATTCGGGAAGCGTTGCTAAACTAAGCCGCTTGCATGAGCCTCAGAAACCCGGTTTCTCGAAGAAACCGGGTTTCTGCCTTAGTCAGGCAGTAGTCTTTGTGCCGCATCTGCCAACGATGCTATAATCCGCGCTCATGGAGGCCGGCGTATGAACCCACGTGAAGCAACCGCCCGCGCCGTGCGCGGCAAAATCCTGGGCGTCCTGCTGAAGGACGCCCGGCTGGCGGCGGGGAAATCCCCCGGCGAATGCGCCGACGTGATCGGCTGCCCGGTTTCGATCTATAACACCTACGAGCTGGGCAAAAGACATCCCTCCCTGCCCGAGCTTGAACTGCTGGCCTACTTCTTCAACGTCCCACTCGCGCACTTTTGGGGCAACAAGACCCTCTCGGAAGAGTACCGCGACCCATCGCAAGTCCCGGCGGCGGAACTCAACACCCTGCGCGACCGGATCATCGGCGCGAAAATCCGCCAGGCGCGCCTCGCCGCCAAGCTCAAACTCAAGGAGTTCGCAGAGGAGCTTGGCCTGACGACCGGCCAGCTCTCGGCGTATGAGTTCGGCAAAAAACCCATCCCCGTGCCGGAACTGGACATGATCGCCGCGCGCCTGGGCCTGACGCTCGAAGACCTGACGGAACGACAAGGCCCGGTCGGGGAGTGGGACAGCGCACGCCGGGATATAGAACGCTTCCGCCAACTGCCCCCGGAGCTGCGCGCGTTCGTCGCCCAACCCGAAAACGAAAGCTTCCTGCGCCTCGCTCAACGGCTCAGCGAACTCCCGGCCGACAAATTGCGCGGGGTGGCCGAGACTTTGCTGGATATAACCTACTAAATGCCTTCCCCTGCCGAGCTAAAAGACCAGGGCCTCAGTCTGTACCGCGCGGAGAACTACCCAGCCGCGGCCGAGAAGTTCGCCGCCGCCGCGCAGGCGTTTGCCGGGGCCGGAGACCGGGCCTCGGCGGCGGAGATGCTGAACAATCTGTGCGTCGTGCGCATGGCCGAGAAGCAGTGGGAGGCCGCCATTGCGGCGGCGGCAGGGACTCCCGAGATCTTCCACGCCCTGGGCGACGCGCTGCGCGAAGCCCAGGCTGTCGCCAACCTCGCGGCGGCGCATGACGGCGCCGGCCGCCTGGACGAGGCGGCGGCGCTTTACGAGCAAGCCGTGGATGCATTCGGCGCGCTGGGCGAAAAGGAAAACCGCGCTGCCTGTTTTAAAGCCCTCAGCGCCTTGCAAATCAAGCAGGGCCAGCAGATGCAGGCGCTGGCTTCCATGCACTCCGGCCTGAATCTGTCCTCCGAACTCTCCCCGCGGGAGAAGACGCTCAAAGCCATGTTGGACAAGGCGATGAAGATGCTGAAGAGGTAATTGCAATTCCCAACTTCCAATCCCCAATCTCCGATCCCATCCCACGCCCTCCCGTCCCATGCGCCTCCGCGTTCCATTGTACATATTGCTCCTCGCTCTCTGCGCCGCCTGTGGCGCCGCCACGGCTGTCGCCAATCCCGCGCCCGTCGTGACCGTGGCGGCTTCCACGCCTGTTCCCTCGGCCACGCCCACGCTCAAAATCTCGACCGCCCTGCCTCAGCCTACGCCCACCCCTGTGTTCCTCCCCAGCCCGACTTTCATCCCGGAGGTTCAGCTCCTCTTCACGGGCGACATCAACCCCGGGCGCTGTGTGTATGCCTACTCCAAGCAGGCGGGCGATCTCGGCCTGCCCTACCGCCCACTCGCCGACCTGCTCCAGGGGGCGGACATCACTATTGGCAGCCTGGACGCGGCCCTCTCGGACTACAACCCGGCCCCGCCCTGTATGGAAACGCGCAACCTGCTCGCGCCGGCCGAGGCGGTGGAGGGCCTGAAGTTCGCCGGGTTCGACGTGCTGACCGTCGCGACCAACCACATCAAGGACTGCGGGCTCGTGCGCGGCTGCATCAACGAGGCTATGCTCGACACGCTCGACAACCTGCGGGCGGCGGGTATCCAATCCACGGGCGCGGGCAGGAACCTGGCCGAGGCTGCGACGCCCGCCATGGTCAACGTGCAGGGCGTGCGGTTTGCCTTCCTGGGTTTCTCGGCGATTGACCATAGCCTGTGGGCCACCGACACCACGCCGGGGACCGCGCCCCTCACCCCGCCGGTTTATCTGGACGCCATCCGCCGCGCGAAAGAGCAGGCCGACGTGGTGATCGCGCTGCCCCATTGGGGCACGGAGTATTCGTCGCACATCAACTGGGAGCAGATCAACGGGGCCAGGGCCATGGTGGAGGCCGGCGCGGCGCTCGTCGTCGGCAACCATCCGCACCACGTGCAAGGCGTCGAGACTTTTCCGAATGGCGCGGTGGCGGCTTACGCGCTCGGCAACTTCGTGTTTGACCAGGAATGGTCAGACGGGCGGCAGTTCCCAATCCAGGGGATATTGCTGAAGGCGGTCTTTCGCGGAGCGCAGTTGCAGCGCATCGAGCTCATCCCCATTCACATCTACGACAACTTCCAGCCCCGGCTGGCTCCGCCCGCCGAAGCCAAGGAGATTCTGGCGCAGGTGGAGGCGTCGCTGGCGGAGACGCCCAGAAGATAACCGGGGAGTTGGGGGCAGGGGAGAAACACTTTGTCCCCCTGCTCCTATACTCCCCTGCTCTAATTCAAGCGAGCCAGGTGTTCCAACAATAGGTCGCGGCTCTGCCGCACAGAGTCGGAGTCCGTCGCGTCGGGGGATCGGGCGAGGTATTGATCTAAGAACTGCGCGGCGGCGCGCAGCGCGCCCGCGCGATAGTGCAGCAATCCCAGGTCGCGCAGGTGGGCCGTCAGGTTCGGCTGCAACGCGCGCAATTTTTCCACGACCTTCACCGTCAGCGGCCAGTCCTCCACCTCCATGTAGAAGTTGCGCAAGTTGTTCAGCATCCGGGCCACGATGTCGCGCGGCGAGGTCGGCCACAGCCAGCGCCGGTCAAACGCGCCGCCGTAGCCGGAGGCCGACTGCGCCAATCGCGCGCAATCCGCCTCCGTCAGTCTCTCGCCGCGATGAAACGGGTCGAGGTAGATCGGCCCGTCTTCTCCCTCGACTGAGACGATGAAATGCCCCGGCAGGCCCACGCCTTCCACAGGAAGGCGCAGCCGCCGGCCGAGGTCCAGATAAATCACCGACAGGCTGATCGGGATGCCCAGCCGCCGCTTCAGAACTTCGTTGAGGTAGGAGTTGCGCGGGTTGGCATAGTCCTTCTCGTCGCCGCGAAAATCGCCGGAGCGGAATAGGAAATCGGCAAGCGCCAGCCCGCGCGCGGCCGGGGTGGGTTGCGGGGCCAGGAACCGGCCCGCCGCCGAAGCCAGGTCTTCCAAGTGGATCAGGTAATCCGAGGGCCGCAGGTCGGGATAGGCGACCTCGCGGGCAAACAGCAAGCCCGCGCAGGCGGGGGAGAGGTCCTCCCCCGCCTCTTGAACTTCTTCCCTGAAAGTCGTCCGGTCAATGTCCCTCATGGCGTGGCCGTCGGCGGGGGCGGCAGAGGCGTGAAGGTGCTGGTGGGGAGAGGCGTCGGCGTCACGAGGTTGACGCGCACGACGATGACCTGCCCCGCCAGCAGTTTCGCGTTGGTCAGGTTGTCGTTGTTTCTGGAAATATCTTCCACCGTGCTGTTGAACTGGCCAGCGATGGTCTCCAGCGTGTCGCCCAGGAGCACGGTGTACTGGATCCGCGCGCCGCGCGGCAGCCCAGTGGGGAGCGGCGTCGGCGTGGGCGTCTGGAAATCGCCGGCCGGGATGGTGAGGATCGTGCCGACCGAGAGCGTGTCGCCGGTGAGGTTGTTCGTGAGCTTAAGCGCCTGAATGTCCACCTGGAACTGCACGGCAATGCCGAAGAGGGTGTCGCCCTCCTTGACCGTGTACGTGATCGGCGTGGGCGTGGGCGACGGCCCCGGCGTAAACGTGGGCGTATCCGTGAAAAGCGGCGCGTCGGTCGGCGCCAGCGTCGGGGTGGCGGGGGCCGGGGTGAACGTGCTGGTCGGCGTCGGGGTGGGCGTGCGCAGCAGGCTCTGGCCGGGGCCGCTCGTGAAGAAGTTGACCACGAGCAGAATCCCGGCGAGGCAGACCAGGCCGACCAGGCCAAGAAAGACAAACGGCGCCAGGCGGGCGCGACGGCGGTTGATGAGGGCTTGGACTTCTCTCTTCATCGTTTGAACTCTCCCCTGAGAAAACCGTCATCGCGAGCCCTTCGGCTTCACTCAGGATAACTCTTAGGACAGTCTCCAAAACGACACGAGGCTCGCGGTGAGCCTCGCTTCGCGGGGGTCAGTGTTTGTTCGCGCCTGGCCCCATGCTTACCGAGGGGCCTTCTTTGAGAAACTCCTCCGGCCCCTTCTCGAAGGAGCGTTTGCAACCCGGGCCGCAGAAGTAATACGCCTGGCCTTTATACTCGGTTTTCCACTGCGCGGTCTCCGCATCCACTTCCATGCCGCAGACTGGATCAATGGCTTTCATCGTCTTCTCCTCGAATGGTGATGGCGAATTCTACCACTCTTTGCCAAATCCGAAGGCGGGTTGCGGGCCTTCGGGGACGCCTCCCCGCGCGTGTTTCGTGCTACACTGGCGGGGACTTCATTGAGGAGGTTTTCCCATGCCTGACCCCCGCGATCTCGTCAAAGGACAATTTGGCGCGCACGCGCAGAACTACGTGACCAGCGCCGATCACGCCCAGGGCGAAAGCCTCGACCGGATGATTGAACTCGTGGACCCGCAGCCCGGCTGGCGCGCGCTGGACATCGCCACGGGCGGCGGGCACACGGCCCTCGCGTTTGCCCCGCGCGTCCGCGAGGTCGTCGCCGCCGATCTCACCGCCGAGATGCTCGCCGCCGCCGAAGCGTTCGCGCGCGGCAAAGGCGCCGCCAACGTCACGTTCCGCGAGGCCGACGCCACGGCCCTTCCGTTTGCGGACGGCGAGTTTGACCTGGCGACCTGCCGCCTCGCCCCGCATCATTTTCCCGACTGCGCTCAGTTCGCGCGCGAGATGGCGCGCGTGCTGCGCCGTCCCGAACCGGCGTCGGGGCGGCCCGGCGGGATCGCAGCCATGATTGACAACGTGGCGCCGGGGGACGCCGCCGCCGCCCGGCACATCAACGCCCTCGAAAAACTGCGCGACCCCTCTCACAACTGGATGTACTCGCCCGGCGAGTGGGAGGCGTTCTTCACCGCCGCCGGGTTCAAGGTGACGCATCTCGAGCTCTTTCGCAAGGCGATGGATTTCGAGCGCCACTGCGACCGTATGAACGTCCCACCCCACATCCGCCTCCAACTGCGCGCGATGCTCCGGCACGCCCCGGCCCCCGCCGCCGAGGCGCTGTCCCCGATCTTCTCCGCCGACCCGCGGCACGGGCCAATCAAGTTCTATCTAGGTGAAGTGCTGATCATCGGGCAGCGCTCGGCGTAGCCCCCTGACGCAACGACCCATGATGGAGCGGGCGCAAATCGAGACACAAGACAGCTATGACCGGGTGGCGGAAGAATACGCGCGCCAGTTCTGGCATGAACTGGAGCATAAGCCCTTTGACCGGAAGATGCTCGACTGGCTGTTCGCGTGAATTCGTGTAATTCGTGGCAAAAGGATTTGGCTTCCCGTCAAACTCGGCGAATCCGCCTTCCCTTTCCCCCCTGTGGTAAAATCCCAAGAGTAATGACAATCCTGTAGTTTTGAAGCAAAGGCCCATGCGCGAGTCAAGCCTGTCTCGTGTCTCTCGTGAGGAATTTGAGCGGCTCTACAACGAGCAAAGTTTGACCCTGGAAGAAATCGGTGAACTTTTCGGAGTCTCAGACGAGGTTGTCCGTTATCGGATGAAGCAACTGGATATTCCTCGGCGCGACAAGTCGGACGCTGCGAAAGGGCCACGCCTAACTACCAGGCTCTTACGGCTTAGTTGTGAAGAACTTGAAAGACTGTACGTTGCCGAGCGTCTAGACACAGGTGAAATCGGACGACAATTTGGAGTCACCGGGGATACTGTCCGAAGGCATCTGGAAGAATGTGGTATAGCTCGCCGTGATAAGTCTGCTTCCGCTATACGTTACCCGCGCCAAGATTTCTCTGGTAACCCGATTGAGAAAGCTTATCTGATTGGGTTCCGACAAGGAGATTTGTGGGTCAGCCCGACTAATGCTGGGTCATTCAGCACTACCATCACAGTCACCTGCACCACGACCCACGAAGAGCAAATTAGACTCTTCCAAGAATTGTTCACGCCCTATGGGCACATCTCTATAACGCCCGCTCACCGCGGCAATTACGTCGTGGCGTGCCACTTGAATCAGAGTTTTAAGTTCCTGCTGCCTAAACAGGATTGCATCCCGGAGTGGATCTTGGCTGCACCTGAACTGTTCACCGCCTTTCTGGCCGGCTACACGGATGCGGAAGGGTGTTTCTGCGTGCCGGCCGATGGCATGGCAATTTTCCGTTTGCAATCCTATGACGTGACTATACTTCGTCAAATCCACGTTATGCTCATTCGGTTATGGATAGAGTGCCCTCCACCACGTCTGGCCATTCCCAAAGGTTACCGCAACTCTGACGGCTATAGATTGAGAAACGATTGTTGGGGGTTGTCCGTAAAGCGCAAGAATGCATTAAATCGTTTGTGCAGGCTTTTGGAGCCTTATCTCAGGCATGATAACCGACGGCGGGATATGTACGCGGTGTGGCAAAATGTAATTGAGCGCGGGATTGAGGAGAACGAGTTAGCATGACCAAGCATTACCACATATGGACGATCGGCTGTCAAATGAATGAGTCTGACTCCCAGCGCGTGGCGAGCGCGTTGGAGAAGTTAGGCTACCACGCCGTCGCCGAAGCCGAACGGGCTGACGTGATCGTGCTAAATACTTGCACTGTTCGACAAAGTGCCGAGGACAAAGCCTACGGTCGTCTCACTTCCCTGCTCCCTGTAAAGCAACAACGCCCGGAAGTAATCATCAATCTAATGGGCTGCCTGGTAGGCGTGCGGGGTGCGGATAAACTGAAAGAGCGGCTTCCATTTGTGGATGTGTTCTCACCGCCCTCCGAGCCAGGGCCGCTAATTAAATTCCTCGTCGAGCGCGAGGGGCGCGATCTGCTCGAGGCTGAGACCGCACAACGTTTTGCCTATCAAGATGAAGCCACCACAGTCCTTCAGCCGCGGAATGGCGCTTTTATCTTGCCCGAGGCGCTGCGCGGCCACCTGGTTTCGGCGCATGTTCCGATAGTCTATGGTTGCTCGCACGCGTGCACTTTCTGCCAGATTCCCCTTAAGCGTGGCATTGAGCGCTCGCGCCCGGTGGGTGAAATCGCCGCCGAGCTGAGGTCGCTCGCCGAACAAGGCGTGAAGGAAGTGACGCTCCTCGGGCAGATCGTGGACCGCTACGGCAAGGACGTCCCCGACGGGCCGAACCTGGCCCAACTCCTGCGCGTCGTCCACCAGGTGGAGGGCATCGAGCGCATCCGCTTCCTCACCTCGCACCCCAATTACATGACCGAGGAACTGCTCGAAACCGTCGCCGACCTGCCGAAGGTCTGCGAGCACATCGAGGTCCCGGTGCAGGCCGGGGACGACGCGGTGCTGGCGAACATGAAGCGCGGCTACACGAACGCGGACTACCGCCGCCTGGTCGAGCGCATCCGCGCAATCATCCCGAATGCGTCCATCGCCACCGACATCATCGTGGGCTTCCCCGGCGAGAGCGAGGCGCAGTTCCAGCAGACCTGCGACCTGCTGGCCGACTTGAAACTCGACGTGGCGCACCTGGCGCGCTACTCCCCCCGCCCCGGCACGGTCTCCGAGCGCCGCATGGCGGACGACGTACCGGAAGAGGAGAAGATGCGCCGCTTCCGCGCGCTCGAAGACCTCCAGGCGCAGGTCGCCGCCGAGATCAACGCGCGGCGCCTCGGCCAGATGGTTGAAGTGTTGGTCGAAGAAGAGCATAAAGGCAAGTGGAAAGGCCGCACGCGCACAAACAAGCTGGCCTTCTTCCCGGTCGAGAACGGGACTGACATGCGGGGTCGCACCGCGCGCGTGACGATCACGCACACCAGCCCGTGGAGCCTGTCAGGGGAACTGGCGAGGGAGACCATCCCGCTCCCCGTTGGAGCTGAGATGAGGCGCTCCCATTGAGTCGCGCACGAAGAAAACACCGCCCCGCTGTTGTCCGTAATATCACAGGCTGGCCGATATGAAAACCAAACGTAAATCCAAAGTCGTTTCTGAAGCAGAGATAGATGAAATTGTGGTGGCGCAGGCGGATGATGACTCCGCCTGGGAAAAGCCCGTCCGCGTCCGACGACCGAAATCAGCCTCTGTGCTGCTCCCGGCAGAGTTGGCCGCACGGGCCGCTTTCTTTGCCCGGTTACATCGGCAGGCCAAAGTCGAAGATTGGTTGAGGCAGATCATCCAAGAAAGGCTTGAACTGGGAGAAGCCGCTTTTGCCGGGGTGAAGCGCGATCTCGTGAAGAGCGGCGTCTGACGCCAACATCGCATGAGAATCGCCATTGATTTGTTCAGAGACCCGTTTTCTCGCTTTGCGGAAAACGGGTTTCTTGCTTTTGCCCTCTACCCCGCTTCCATACTATACTTTTTCAGGAAAGGGAGGGCCTATGACCAAGAAACCCACTGCCCGCAAGAAGGCCCCGAAAGCCAAGCCAGCCGCCAAACGCCGCGTTAGCGCATCACGCCCCCCGAGGCCAGGCCGGGGAAATGTGGTAACAGTGAGCGGCGGCGGCGTAGGCATTGGAGGCGATGTCCGCGGCCGGACCATCACCATTCAACAGCACAGTAAAGACAGCCACGATCGGATGACGCACATCACCTCGCCCGCCGAGTTCATGATTGAGCTGCAAAAGGTACGTGAACAGATCGCCGCGCTCAGGCAACAACCCGGCGTCAGCCCGGCAGAAGCCCGCCGCCTCGCCGCCGTAGAGGGTGATCTAGACGACGCGGCGGAAGAAACTCGCCGACCCGCGCCGCTCGCCGACCGCATCAATACCACGCTCATACAAGCCAAAGCGACGATGGAGGCGTTGGCCGGGAGTGTGGCGACAGCGGCGGCCCTCGGCGCGACGCTGGCAGGCTTGGGACAGGTCGCGCTAAAACTGTTTGGGGGATGAGGACATGCCGCGCCAAACTCAGGACACACCGGCCAACCGCGCGCGCCTTGAGTCGTTGCTGGAACAGATTCTGGAGCGCCTGCGCGCGCTGGAATTAGGGGTGCGCATTGAGGGGGATATTCGGGCAGGCGGCTCGGTGTATATCCTCTCAGGCCGGGACGGGAGCGAGGTGCGCGTCACGGAAGACGACGTGATGCAACTCAATCTCCTCCAGCGCGCTGCCGACCCGCGCCGGCGTGAAGAAATCTACCTCGCCCGTTTTTTCTTGGAGGAACTGCGCTGGGAGCGCGAGTACGTGCCGCTCGCCGGCAGCCTGCACCTGGAGCCGCCACTGCGCATGAAAGATCAGAGCGATGAGAGCATCGGCGCGGCCGGGCTGCCGCTGAAGGATGTGCGTGACGCGCTCACCCTGCACAAGAAACCCCGCCTCGTCATCGTGGGCGAACCCGGCGCGGGCAAGACCACCACCCTGCAACGCCTGGCGCTCGACCTGGCCCGCGAACGCCTGCGCGACCCGCTCAAAGCCAAGCTTCCCTTCCGCGCCGATCTGTTCAAATTCACTGGCGCAGACCTCCAACCCTCCGACTTTCTCAAGACGGAATGGGAGAACAACACCGGCCTCGCCGAATCCTATGGCGAAGTCGCAGCGCGCTGGGAGGTGTGCTTTCTATTGGACGGCGTGAACCAGATGCCGCGCCCCGACCTTTCCAAACGCATCGAACGCTGGCGGCACTGGGCTTACAGCGAACTACACAACAACTGGGCTGTATTCACCTGCCGCACCGCAGATTACACAGGCGAACTACAACTCCCGGAAGTGCACGTGCAGAGCCTCGACCGGGCGCGGATGCGCAAGTATTTTGAGCAGCGCTTTGACCTGGAGCGCGCCGCCAGGCTGTGGGAGGATTTCGAGAAACGCCTGCATTCCGGCGACGACCGCTTTGAGCGACTGGCCCGAAACCCCTTCATGCTCTCCCTGCTGGCCGACCGTTGCGCCGAGGGCCGGCCCTTCACCGGCAGCCGCGCCGAATTGATGGACGACCTGGCAAGGCGGCGGTTGCAATGGGAACTGTCGTTTGGCCGCCAGCCGGAGGCCCTCACCGCCGACAAGCCTGGCGCACTGGGCGCGGCGCTCGACGCCCTCAACCGCCTTGCCTTTGCGGCGCAGGCGCGCGGCGAGACCGGCTTCACCCGCGCCGACGCCGGACATGTATCGCTGGACCAAACTGGCCCGACACGTCTGACGCAGGACGAGGCGCTGAATCTGGCGAGCGACGCCACCGTGCTGAGAAAAACGAAATTCGTCGTCCGAGGCAAGAAAGAAGACGGTTACGAGTTCGCCCATCATCTATTGCTGGAATACTTCGCCGCCTGCGAACTACTGCGGCAGTTCCGCGCTCGTAAAAACCTCGCCGGGCGCTGGCGCGCGCCCTGGCGCGCTTACGACCCGCGCCTCATCCGTTCACGGCGACCCGACGGCATCCTGCTGCCGCCGCCCGTCACCGGCTGGGAAGAAACCGCGATCATGGCGGCGGGGCTGGCCGGGCAGGACGCGCCGCGTTTCATCGCCGCCGTGCAGAAACACAACCTGCCTCTCGCCGGGCGCTGCCTGGCCGAGGCCGGAACGGAGCGAGAAGACCTTCGGCCATTGGTCAACACCACTCGCGCCGCCCTCCTCGCGCGCCAGCGCGGCCCATACGCCCATCTCCGCGCCCGCATCGCCGCCGGCCTCGCGCTGGGCGAAATTGGGCATCCCGAACTGCTCCCGCAGAAGTTCCAGTTTGAAGGCCGCGCGGTGTGGGCCATCCTCCCGCCCCTCCAGCCCGTGCTCGCCGGGGAGTTCATGCGTGGCAGTGAACGTGGAGACAAGCGCGCTTTCTCAGACGAATACACCGCCGAGCGCCGGGTGAACCTGCCCGCCTACGCGATTGGCCGTTACCCGGTGGCCAACGCCGAGTACAAGTTCTTCCTGGAGGACGACGGCTATCAAACCGATCGCTGGTGGAGCGCAGAGGGGTCACAATGGAAGCAGGGCGGCCCGGACGCCCACGCCGCCGCGATGCAAGACTGGCTTGATGCCCGGGCCTACCTTCAGAGTCAGAACCTGGATGAATTCGCGCGCCGCAATAACTGGATTCCAGAAAGATTGCGTTATTGGAAGGAGGTGACACGACTCTCAGAAGAAGAAGCCCGGGAACGCGCCCGCCAGCAGTTCGACCGCGCCTTTGACCGCCCAGGCTTTTGGGAAGACCGCGCGCTCAACAGCCCCGGCAAGCCCGTCGTCGGAGTGAACTGGCACGAGGCTGAGGCCTACTGCCGCTGGCTCTCAGCCGTGACCGGGCGGGAGCTCCGGCTGCCTGCCGAGGCCGAATGGGAGAAAGCCGCGCGCGGAACCGATGGACGCGAGTATCCGTGGGGAGAGAAGTTCGACCCTGCGCTGTGTAATACCAGTGAAGGCCGCGTTTATACGACCACCCCAATTGGGTTGTATCCCGACGGCGTCTCGCCCTATGGTATCTTTGACGCCAGCGGTAACGTGTGGGAGTGGACAGCCGACTGGTATCAGCAATATCCCGGCGGCGAGGCCTCGGATGATTTCGGCGAGAAGTTCCGCGCCGTGCGGGGCGGTTCGTGGGACTACGGTCGTAGGGACGCGCGCTGTGCGTCCCGTTACAGGGACGTGCCCGGTGGCTTCAACAACGGTCTTGGGTTTCGGGTTGTGTCCCCTGGCTCTCATATTTCTGGTTCCTGAATTCTGGGTTCTGGTTTCTGGCATTCTGTTTTTCTGCGGGGGGTGTGGGGGGCTGCGCCCCCCACGCGCGCGAAGCGCGCCTCGCCGCGAATTTTTAGGCGGCGGATTGGTAACGAATTAGCGGATAACGGCGGCCTATCCGCTAATCCGCTACGCGAAGCGATCCGCTGCCAAAGGAGACGCATGAAAACCCACAAACACCTCTATCCTTTCATCACCGATTTCGAGAACCTGCGCCGGGCGTTCAAGAACGCGGCGCGCGGCAAGCGGGGCCGCCCGGACGTGGCCGCGTTTGAGTTTGACCTCGCCGTCTGCGTGGACACGGAGCAACCAAACCCTCCCGCTCCCAGCCCGCGTCCTCGCGGGCGTTCTCGGCCATGAGGATGGACAAGCAGCGATCGGCCATGACCTTCAAGCCGTGGAATGATTCAACCCATCTCT
>Ga0209751_10001846_pt1 | contig 21452 bp, 19 predicted proteins | sample RifCSP13_1_FD_184019 | JGI IMG/M metagenome (GOLD analysis project Ga0209751, IMG submission 184019) | Soil microbial communities from Rifle, Colorado - Rifle CSP2_sed 13_1 (SPAdes) (version 2) | ecosystem: Environmental > Terrestrial > Deep subsurface > Rock core/Sediment | place: Rifle... | reverse complement strand
GGGTCTTTCGCTCCATGAAAAGCCGAGACCGGCATTCGCTTTCGCGTTCCGCCAGCAAGTTTCTGAATCATCTGAAAGGTCAACAAGCCTTGCTGATCCGGGTCGGGACCGCCCTGCTTCATGGCCGCGAGTCCCGCTTCTACGGTTGTGCCGGCTCTATATTCGGCTCCGGCAATGGCACCGAGTCCCGCAAAAAGTTCTGGATAGGTGACTCCCATCACGACCGCCATCGCGCCGCCAGCCGATATTCCGATCGCATATACGCGGTCGCGCTCGATGCTGTAGGAAGTAAAGATTTCCTCAACGGCTGCGGCGATCAGCGATGGTTCGCCTGCATCGCGCGACTGGTGCTTAGGGTCAAACCAATTCCAACATCGAAGGGGGTTGGCCGCGCCAGCCTGCTCCGGGTAAACGACCAGAAAATTGTTTTTGTCTGCCAGATCATTCATCCCCGATGCTGCGGCTAAGTCTTGCGGCGTTTGCATACAGCCGTGCAACATCACAACTAGAGGAACAGCTTTTTCCTTTTGGTAGCCGGAGGCCACCCACAATCTATATTCAAGCGAACCGAAGGAATTCCTGACCGTTCCGCCCACCCAACTGCCTCCATAAGCCGTGACGCTTAGGAACGCCAGTAACATCAATGAAGTTATGATTGGTCTGAGATTCATTACTTCTCGCGGACCTCGGCAAACTCGACAATCAAATCGGCAACTCTGGAAGCGCCGCACTCACCCAGGGTGATGGTGAAATGCGTCGTGCCTAAAATCATTTCCTCGCTCATTTCGGGAACGCATTCGCGAAACGGTTTCATTACGGAATCAGGGAAGATCGGCGGCTGCTTCGGCTCCAGGCCCTTTTCGGCGCGTAAGAGCAGGACGGGAACACGCAGGGCCCTCAGTCGTGCGACAATCTCATCCTTCTTGAAGGCTTCGGCGATGTCCAACCGGACTCCAACTTCCGAAGCTTTGGGTTGCACGGTGGTATCGCCGGCGACCTCATAATCAAGAAACGCTTCTGTCCAGGAATTCCATTCTTCAGGCGGGAAATTAGGCTGCTGGCGCCAGAAATTCACGAAGGCTTTTTTTGATTCGTAAGTTCGACCAAGCTGCGAAATGCGCAGCGCCAGCATGGTATCAAGCATTTGCGAAGGGTCACGTCCGACAGGTAAATCTGGAACATAACCACCATCGATCATGATTATTCCGCTGACCAGTTCCGGGTTTTGACTCGCTAGTGCTGTGGCGACAAAAGCCCCCATAGAGTGACCAACAACCACCGAGGGTCCAAACTCCAGCGCTTGCATTGCCGCTGCTACATCGCGCGCGTGCTGCGCCATCCCGTAAGGACCTTCCGGTTTATCGGAGTCGCCCCGCCCTCTCAAATCGGGCGCGAAGAGCGGCCGTCTGCCAGCTAATCGCTCAGCGACACCGGCAAAACTTACAAACGATGCCGTCAATCCATGAATCGCAATTACCGGGTTGCCGCGTCCAGGCCAATAACCGAAGGCCAACTGCACTCCATCTCCGGAAATACGCCCGCGTGCCTCTCTGGTGATTCTCACACCACCATTCAGTGATGCCGCCGATGCCATAGGTTGCTTCCTAACTGACCTGCTGTTTCTTGTCCACTGGTCCAATAAACACGAACGTTCGTTTTTTTAACCCGCAAAGCTTTACCGCGTGAAACCTGCCCGGGATTGTTTGATTACCTGCTTGTTCGCTTGCGACCGGATGGGGAGGTCCTGGCTGCGGGTCTTGTTGTCTTTTTTGGCGGTCGATGGTTTGTCGTCCGCAAAAGCCCTCGCGCGTAGATATCGGTTAGCCGGCTAATCACCTGTTCGTCGCTAATGCCATAATGCCGATTTCCGCCGAAGAGCTTCTCCACGATGAAATAATTGAAGAACTGCATATACGCGGCCGTGAATCCGATTGCTGGGTCTACTCCTTCATGAAGTACTCCCTTGCGTTTCAATTCGTCGAAGGATTTTGCAAATCGCCGCCTCAACTTCTTCGTCAGATTTTCAAACATCTTGCGAAAGTGGCGATTTTCGAACTCCAGTACGTCGATGTACATTAGCAGCCAAAAATCATGATGCTCGTTGACCATCTGCTTCACCAGGCCGGCGAACATCGTGAGACCATCGGGGCTCAGAGGATCCTGGATCTCGTCGAACATTGACCGGAGTCTGTCATCGATCACCCGCTGGTATTTAGAGATGATCGAGCCGAGAATCGCCTCTTTTGTGGGATAGTAATTGTAAAGGTTACCCAGCGACGTGTGCGCGTGCGCCGCAATGTTGCGCATCGACGTAGCATGAAACCCTTGTCTGATAAAGAGCTGTTTCGCGGCGTCTTCGATTCGGCCCTGTTTGCGTTCAACGGCCTGGTCGCTAAGTTTGGGCATACTAACAAAAACGAACGTTCGTATTCTATTCAGTTTTGTTAGCCTGTCAAGGCCATCCGCGCACATAGCATGGCCGAGATGACGACTGACGCTAATGCCAAAGGGATTTTTCGAGCGTGCCGGCAGGCACTTATTACTTGTAAGGCAGGTTCTACCGGATCACAAAACCGGTGCGCGGAGGCGGAATGGTTTGGAACCTGAAGTTAGAACTGACGCCAGGCCAGAACGTAATAATACTCTCTGTGAATAACGCCGCTTACAAGTAGGGTAAGCGGACCAGTCAGGCAGTGGCGGCCTGAACCTCGCGCAGGCGGCGCTCCAGGTATCGGCGTTCGCTCTCGTTGGTCACAAGTGACAGGGCACGCTCATAGCTCTTTGCCGCTTCCACAGACGAGCCGCTTCGGCGTAACAAATCGGCACGCGCCGCATGGAACAAGTGATAACCATCGAGGTCACCATCGGCAGCGAGCTTATCGATGATCGCGAGTGCCTGTTGCGGACCATCCACCATCGCCACGGCCACAGCCCGGTTAAGCGATACAATGGGCGAAGGCAGAGCTTGTTCTAAAAGATCATAAAGCCTCACAATTCCAGGCCAGTTAGTATCACCGGCGTGAGCTGCCCTACAGTGCTCGGCAGCGATCGCCGCCTGGAGCGTAAACGGGCCTGCGACGCCACGAAGGGATGCCTCAACAAGCGGCAACGCCTCTGCTATTTGCTGCTGGTTCCAGAGGCTACGATCCTGATCCTCCAGCACCATCAGGTTTCCTGCCTTGTCTACGCGAGCATCCCGTCGCGAATCGTGCAACAGCATCAGCGCGAGCAGCGCAATTGACTCTGCTGGCGGAGGCGTCATCAAATTTTGCACAAGCCGGCCAAGGCGAATCGCCTCAGCGCAGAGATCGGTTCGCACGAGCTCCTCGCCTCGAGTTGACGCATATCCTTCATTAAAGATGAGGTAGATCACGGTGAGCACTGCGTCAAGTCGCGCCGGCATATCGCTGGTGTCAGGTACACGGTAAGGAATTCCAGCGTCACGAATCTTTCGTTTGGCGCGCACGAGTCGCTGCGCCATTGTTGTTTCAGATACGAGAAACGCACGCGCAATCTCGTCGGTTTGAAGGCCCCCCAATGTGCGCAGAGTGAGAGCGACTTGAGCTTCGGGAGCAAGGGCTGGGTGGCAACAAGTGAAAATCAAGCGCAGGCGGTCGTCCGGAATTTCATCGGAGTCGTACTTCGGCTCTTCAATGGCCGCGCTCAACGGAGACTGCGCGAGCGATGCAAGTTTTTCCTGGAGGCGCGTCTGGCGACGGAGGCGATCGATGGCTTTGTGTTTTGCCGTCTGGACAATCCACGCCCGCGGGAATTCTGGAACACCGTCAGTCCGCCATTGATGCACTGCGGCAACAAAGGCTTCCTGTGCTGCATCTTCGGCCAGCTCAAAGTCGCCAAAGTGTCCAATCAATGTGGCAATAATCCGGCCCCAATCTGCGCGATACAGCTCATCCACGGCCGCATTTGCGTTAGGAAGCATGTACGATAATAAAAAACTTTTCGGCAGGGTGTCGATGTGGGCCCCCCCTGTTCGATATACAGATGGAGGAACACAAATGAAATACATGTTGCTGGTTTATCTCGATGAAAACGCGATGACCGAAGAGCAGCGAGAGCATTGCTATATGGAGTCGGCACAACTCGCGCAAGATCTCAACTCAGGAGGGCAGTACCTGGACGCAAGCCCGTTGCATCCGGTGGCGACTGCAACCAGCGTCCGCGTACGCGAAGGAAAACGCCTTGTGACCGACGGCCCATTTGCTGAGACACGCGAACAGCTCGGCGGCTATTACCTGATTGAGGCGAAAGATTTGGACGAAGCCATCGGCATAGCAGAAAGAATTCCGCCCGCGCGTGTAGGGACCATCGAGATTAGACCCGTGATGGAAACACTGTCACTGGCGCCTGCACCTTCTCGCAACGAATCTCTTCAAAGACGCCAGCGCACAACAATCGCATTGTTATTGCAGCGAGTACCGTCCTTGATGGCAAAGGGCGTGTGCTGCATGACACTCGGATCGTAGTCGAGCGCTCGAAGATTGTTGCTATCGACCCAAAGGCCGGTCCGGTTGACTACGATCTGCGGGGACTGACGGTTCTGCCTGGCTGGATCGACTCTCACGTGCACATTACTTGGAGCTTCGGGAAAGACGGGAAGAATGCAGGCTCGGGTGGGACAACACCAGAAGCTGCGTATCAAGCGGCCTCGAACGCATGGGTCACGCTGATGGCAGGCTTTACTACTGTGCAGAGCGTTGGCTCACCGGCAGACATTCCCTTGCGCGATGCCATTGCCAAGGGCATGCTCCCTGGCCCACGCATTCTGACGGCCGTCGAACCGCTGATAGGACGAGGAGAGCAGACCGGCACCCCAGATGAAATTCGCGCTTACGTAATAAAGCAAAAGGATGCAGGAGCAGACCTGATCAAGATTCTTGCGGCGGCCAGCATTAGCCGCAGCGAGATGACGCTTTCGCAAGAGCAACTCAACGCGGCCTGTGACGAGGCGAAAAAGCAGGGCTTGCGCACGCTCGTGCACGCCTACAAAGACGCTGTAAGAGCTGCGACGCTTGCCGGCTGTACGGAGGTAGAGCATGGCACGCTGGCGTCTGAAGATGATCTGAGATTGATGGCCGCGAAGGGCACCTGGCTGGATCCCCAGGCCGGACTCGTGATGGAAAACTATCTTCTGAATAAGGAGAAGTTTGTCGGTACACCTGGCTTCCCAGAACAAGCGTTTCCAATGATTGAGAAGATTATTCCGATGTATCACGAGTTCATGCAACGTGCCGTAAAGATCCCAGGCCTGAAGATCGTTTTCGGTTCGGACGCTCTGGCTGGTTCGCATGGGCGCAACGCGGAAGAGTTCATAGATCGCGTACGCGACGTGGGAGTTGACCCAATGTCGGCAATGGTTTCGGCCAACTCATTGGCGGGGGAAGCACTAGGGATGGCCGATCAGATTGGCTCGATTGCGCCCGGTCTGCAGGCTGACATCATCGCGCTTGATGGAGATCCATTAAAGGACATTACTGCCGTCCGGCGGGTTGTATTTGTGATGAAGGCGGGCGTGGTTTACAAGAGACATTGACAACCAGCCGTGAACAGCACTAGCGTATGCGCGCTTTCCGACCCCCCAATCTGGAGACTACGTCATGAAGAGACAACTCACTGTTCCCGTTTGCCAAGAGGTTCTGCAAACCATTCGTCATTGCGAGCACATACAGAGAATCAGACTCATTCTCGTCTCAGCGGGTTCTGCGCGAGAACACTTGAGGCCAAAAACATGCATCAGAATGGGGAGAAGCCTGCGTTTTGCCCGCTTGAGTTTTTCTGCTTGATGTGTCGATCATGGCGTTCTCCGTTCGACTTACTTGTGGAGGCACACAAATAAATAAGTGAACAACGCGATGGCTATTACGTAATTCTGGACGACACCATCAGAATGGCTAGTCCACCAGCACGCTTGGCGCGATAGATCGGGGGTCAAACGTTGCGCAGGACTTGACTCTGCGCGGCAGCGAAATTTGAACAGTTCAAAAAATTGAAAGAGTAGGAGAGCGAGATGAGCAAGGTACGAGTGTTGGTAGGAACGCGCAAGGGCGCGTTCATTTTAACGTCGGACGGCAAACGCGAAAAATGGGACATTAGCGGACCGCATTTCGCAGGTTGGGAGATTTATCACCTGAAAGGATCACCCACCGAGCCGAATCGGCTGTTTGCATCACAGACTAGTGGCTGGTTTGGTCAGATCATTCAATGCTCAGACGACGGCGGCAAAACGTGGTACCAACCCGGGACACCGCCTGGCGAACCAACCACCACCCCGGACGGTATGCCGAAGGGCGAGAGCAACAAGTTTGTTTATGATACTTCTCCGGAAACCGGCAAACCCCTGACTACGCACCAATGGTATGACGGCACAGCTCATCCCTGGGAGTTCAAGCGGGTATGGCACCTTGAGCCCTCGCTCACTGACGCGAACACGGTCTATGCCGGGGTGGAAGACGCTGCATTGTTTCGATCCACAGACGGCGGCCAAAACTGGCAGGAGCTGGCCGGACTGCGCGGTCATGGTACCGGTTCTAAGTGGCAGCCCGGCGCCGGGGGCATGTGCCTCCACACGATAATTCTTGATCCGAGCAATCCGCAGCGGATGTATGTCGCTATCTCGGCGGCGGGAGCTTTCCGTACCGATGACGGCGGCAAGACATGGAAGCCAATCAACCGCGGACTGCACTCACTGTACATCCCCGATCCGACCGCCGAGGTGGGCCACTGCGTTCACCACGTTGCGATGCATCCGGCGCGCCCGAACGTGCTATTCATGCAGAAGCACTGGGACGTTATGCGGAGCGATGACGCCGGCGAGTCATGGCATGAGGTCAGCGGGAACTTGCCGACCGACTTCGGATTCGTGATTGATGTTCACGCGCACGAACCCGACACTATCTTTGTCGTGCCGATCAAAAGTGATTCAGAGCACTATGTACATGAAGGTAAGCTGCGTGTTTATCGCAGCCGCTCAGGGGGAAACGATTGGGAGGCGCTCAGTAAAGGCCTGCCGCAGAGTGATTGCTACGTGAATGTACTTCGCGACGCAATGGCTGTCGACTCGCTTGACTCGTGCGGCGTGTATTTCGGCACTACCGGAGGGCAGGTATACGCATCGGCCAATGCCGGCGACAGTTGGGTCCCCATTACTCGAGATTTGCCGGCCGTGCTTTCAGTGGAGGTCCAGACACTTCCATGATTCTGGTAGTACTTCCACCCCATCTGCGAACGCTTGCCGGTGTTAGGGGAGATGTAGAGCTCCAGGTCGAGGGCGAAGTCACCCGGCGCGCGATCCTCGACGCGCTCGAGACCCGCTATCCGATGCTCCGCGGCACAATCCGTGATCACGTGACGGGAGAGCGCCGGCCGTTCCTGCGTTTCTTCGCCTGCGGAGAGGACTTGACCCATGAGCCGCCGGATAAACCGCTGGCCGCAGCGGTCGCATCGGGGGCGGAGCCGTTTTACATCATTGGGGCCATCGCCGGTGGATAGGTACTTCAGTTCACTGTTGCGGGATATCTATAACCATTACGCGCAGTGTGCCTACTGACTATTCAGCAACCGGCCGGCACCGTGCGGATCGGAAGCTGGTGAACAACAGAAAAAGGAGAGGATGATGACAATTGCAGAGTCCAAAGGAGCAGCGACAACGACAGCAACCGAGAGCGTAAAACCAACCAGGCAAAAGATCACGCCATTCCTCTGGTTTGATAATAATGCGGAAGAAGCAGTGAATTTTTACGTTTCGATTTTTCCAAATTCAAAGGTTTTGACCGTCTCGCGCTATGGAGATGCCGGGCCGGGACCAAAGGGAACGGTAATGACCGCATCTTTCCAGCTTTACGGACAGGAATTCACGGCCTTAAACGGCGGACCGCATTTCAAGTTTACTGAGGCCATTTCACTCGTGGTCCACTGCGAAACGCAGGAAGAAGTGGATGAGTACTGGGAGAAGCTATCAGCCGGCGGGCAGAAATCACAATGCGGCTGGCTAAAAGACAAATATGGCTTGTCCTGGCAGATTGTCCCCAATGCCTTGATCGAGCTGGGACAAGACAAGGATCCAGAGAAGGCGAAAAGAGTCATGGAAGCAATGCTGCAAATGAGCAAGCTTGACATTAACAAATTGAAGCAGGCTTATGAAGGAAACTAGTGATCCGGCGGGAAATATTCTCGGTCTCTATCAGGGACCCACGTAAACCCCAGCTTTGGCGTGACGGCCTGCGTGCGAAATGAGAAAGGAGTAAACTCTCTCACGTCTTGTAAGAAACCGTAGAGGATAGGTTAAGCAAATCATGAATATTGTGCTTTGGATCATCCAAATCCTACTCACGCTGCTCTTTCTTTTCGCGGGTGGAACGAAACTGGTGCTACCGATCGATGTGCTGACGGGTATGGGATCGCCCAACCAGGTGCATCTGCCGGGTCTGTTAGTCCGGTTCATCGGCGTCTGCGAGGTTCTTGGCGGGCTTGGTTTAATCCTCCCCGGACTATTGCGAATGCGCCCGGGGCTTACACCGCTGGCCGCCGTTGGCTTGGTCATCATCATGATCGGCGCTACGGTCCTCACGTTCATTGGCGATGGTGCGGCGCAGGCAGTATTCCCGCTCGTGGTGGGCCTTCTTGCTGCATTCGTCGCGTACGGCCGGTCGCGAATGGCACCACTTCGCCCACGCGAAGCCACGGGTCCTTAATGATCATCCACCTCATCGACGGTACCTACGAACTGTTTCGTCATTTCTATGGCATCCGGCGCTTCAAAAAGAGCGATCCGCCTTTTGGGGCCGTAAGCGGTGTGCTCCGTATGGTAGCCAAAATGATCGAGGATGGGGCGACGCACATTGGGGTCGCTACCGACCACGTAATCGAGTCGTTTCGTAACGGTTTATGGCCCGGCTACAAGACCGGAGCAGGCATTGAACCCACGCTTTACGCACAATTTCAGCCACTCGAAGAGGCACTTGCGTCGATGGGCGTCGTCGTGTGGCCCATGGTCGAGTTTGAGGCTGACGATGCGCTCGCGTCTGCAGCCCAACTTGTTGCCAGGGACAAGCGGGTACAGAAGGTTTGTATCTGGACACCGGATAAAGACCTTGCACAATGCGTCGTAGGTGAGCACGTGGTGCAAGTCGATCGTAGAAGCGGCCAGATTCGTGATGCAGAGGGCGTCCGGGCGAAGTTTGGTGTTGCGCCCGAGTTCATACCTGATTACCTCGCACTTGTGGGTGATGCGGCTGATGGCTATCCCGGGGTCGCTGGTCTGGGACGTAAGACAGCGGCGACACTGATAAACCGTTACGGCCACATCGAACAATTTCCCTTAGATGTGCTTGCCGCAAACCGTGAGCGCGCGTTGCTCTTCAAGGGCCTCGCGACGCTGCGAATTGACGCGCCCCTTCGCTCTCAATCTGCATCGCTCTTGCGCAGTGTGGAGGACCTGTGTTGGAAGGGACCGACTGACTCTTTTACGTCGATGGCTGCGCGTGTTGGAGATGAACGCCTGGGTGCAAAGGTGCGGGACCTGGCAAACCGACTGTAGGGGAGCTCTCTCTGTTCACGAATGACAACTCGTTTATTTTTTGGTGTCTTTTAGTGTGTTTTCGTGGATTCAATTTTGTAGGCTAAGATCGATCCACAAAATCACCCGAAACGGCACGAAGGAAACAATGACGTGGCGTAAACTTCGTTTTATTATTCGGGATCACATACTTCGGTCAGGCGTCACTTACCGGTTTACGCGGACTAACCATCGAGGCCATGGGCACCAAATCAACAGCTTGTTAAAGCGGCGAGTTGCTCCGATGTCTACTAACTCGCGGCTGATTAACCGTATGTCAGTACACCGTTTGGCAGGGCATCCGACTAAATAAATCTGCGTAATCTGTGGACCATCTTAGAGCCAGAGCCCATCAGTGGGACGTAAATATCGAGCACATCTGGGAAACACCAGGTTCGTTGCTGGCTTCAGGCATGCGTCGCAGCTCACCCGTGGTTCTGAAGATATCCAAGCAACGCGGTGATGAATTGGGCGCAGGAGAAGTTTTGCGGGCGTTTGCCGGCCACGGCGCCGTTAGAGTCCTTGAATTTGACAGAGGAGCAATATTGCTTGAGCGGCTGGAGCCTGGAAAACAATTGGTGGAACTCGTGCAGCTTGGCAAGGATGAAGAAGCAACCCAAATTCTATCCGAGGTGATGCTGCGGATGGCACATCACGCGGCGCCGGAACATTGCCCAACAGTGTTGGATTGGGCGCAGGGTTTCGATCGTTATCTACACACCGGCGACAACCGGATTGATGAGTCGTTGCTAAACGAAGCCCGTGAGTTGTATCAAAGCCTCGCCACTTCACAGAAAACAACAATGCTGCTGCACGGTGATCTCCACCACTACAACGTTCTTTTTGACTCAAGCCGTGGTTGGGTAGCAATAGATCCAAAGGGCGTAGTAGGCGAAGTTGAGTACGAAGTTGGCGCGATGCTAAGAAATCCAACCGAGCAAGTTGATCTATTTGCCTCGACGTCAACGATTGAACGGAGGCTCGAACGTCTGGCAAGCATTCTGCACCTGGATTATGACCGGGCGCTGGCCTGGGCGTTTGCGCAGGCAGTGCTTTCGGCCATCTGGGACATCGAGGATGGATATCAACTTGGGCCGGATCACCACACCCTGAAACTGGCACGTACAATCAAGATTTTGCTGCGTTAACATAAAGACACCAGCATGGCTAGTTCTCCTGAATACTCAACTTGCCACTCAGCCGGAGGAGAAAAGTATGAGATCCCTAAGTGATACGATCGGATTCACGATCATCATCTCCGTTATGAGCTTGTCAGTCCTTGCTCAAACGCCTCCTGTTATCACGCAGAGCTTTGCAGATGACGGACTCTATTTTGACTATCCTGAGGGTTGGACGATAGCCGACAAGAGCACTGAGCGCGCACAGCATCTGGTCATCACCCGACCAGGTACATCCCTACAGATCATGCTAATTGCCCAGCGTGATTTAACCCGTCGGAAAGATCTGGGGGCAGCTCAGCAGAACATTACTGAGCCACTGGTGAAAGAGATTGGGCTCAGATTGGCCGGTTCAGACAATGAGCCTGAACGTACCCCGATACAAATCGACGTAGCAGGGCTCAAAGCAGACGGCGTTCGTTTACGCGGGGATTCGAAAAGTGCGACTACAGCCGAGATTTATTCTCTGCGAAAGGGGTTGCGTTTTATTAATCTAGTGTTTCTTAGAGCGGATAAGGACGAGTTGCAGGGAACTTCGGCATGGCAGAAGATTCGCTCGAGTTTGAAGGTTGACGCGGTCATCATCGGAACGGGTGTGATGGATGTGCCAGAAGAGCAGCAGACATCTGGAGCGTCAAAAAGAATCGAAGGCGGCGTTCTCAATGGCAGGGCTGTCGAACTACCTCGTCCCCCATATCCACCGATAGCAAAAGCTGCACATGCCTCCGGAACAGTGCAGGTACAAGTATTGATAGACGAAGAGGGATCGGTCATTTCGGCCCACGCTGTAGCTGGTCATCCCTTATTGCAGGCTGTTTGTGTTGAAGCCGCGCGCAAAGCAAGGTTCACTCCGACCTCCCTTGATGGAGAGCCTGTCAAGGTTACCGGCGTGATTACATATAATTTCGCGGAAATTCGATAAATCCGTGCCATAAGATCGCTGCCTTTAGTCAAGCGCTTTTGCCGCTTCGAGAATCTGTTCCGGCCGGGCCCGAACCCAGTAATTTTCGGTGAGGTTCACCCAGCGCACTGTCCCGGATGAATCCAACAGCAACTCAGCCGGTCGCGCAATATCCTGCCCATTCTCGCCCGCGCCCGTGTGAACCAGGTCATAGCGACGAATCGCTTCCGCTTTGGGATCGGAAAGAAAAGTGTAAGTGTAGCCTTCGTTCAGACAAAGCTCGCGCGTGACTTCATGGCTATCGACGGAAATAGCGACGGGACGAATTCCCACCTCGTGAAATTTGTCCAGGCTTTGCTCAATGCTCCGTAACTCGGAGTTACACGAAGGTCACCAATAACCACGATAGAAGACAAGCAGCACGCCCCTCGGTGGTCTTCCCTTGACAGGTGACGAGAGGAGCTCCGCAAGCGATACCTGCCGCCCATTCGTATCACTAAGACTAAACCCCGGCGCTTTCTGTCCGACATGGGGGGCGCCGCGAGAAGTGGGCAACCACCTCGCCGCAATAAAGAATGTAAAAATAAAAGCTGCGAGAATCAGGCCACTCAGCGTCGCAAGGAGAGTAGTCAGTACCTTCAATCGTCGACGTCTTTCGGGGGCGAATGCACGTCGAACTCCAATGAATACAAGCACCACTGCAAGTAAGAACAGCAGCAGGTTGGCCCAGGGAAAATCGCGCGTTGCGGGAAACCTGACAAAGACAAAGGGATAACTCACAAAGGCTACAAAGCTGAGCAGGAATCCTGCCCATATTTGCCAGTTCAATCCCTTGAACTTCATAGCATGGCTCACACCGCAACCAAATGCACTTCGACGAATTGTGACAAGCCTTGGCTTAATCCACCGACGTAATTAGCTCCGGACTGATCATGATGAAAGAGCACTCACCAGTCCCCGCCTGACAAAAGAATGTGCCCCGCCGGATCACCTTCGTCCTCATGTCATCAGGGAAAATGAAATTGAAGTTAGCTCCCTTCAGTGCAGCGCCAAGAGGCCTTAGTTTTTCATCGCCACGGATAAACTTAATTTCGGCAACCTGCGCAACTCCTGATGCGCCAGGGACCAACATCACGTAAAACTGGGCCTCGGTGGTTCCCTTTACACCCTTAGCGACTGGACCCAGGCTGATCGTTCGAGCATTCATTAGCTCGCCCTGCGCCTTCCTCAAGAGCTCTGCACTCTTTTCTTTGCCAGCCAGCCTGTTTAATCCTTCGCTGGCCTCTGGAACCAAACGATCGGCAACGGCGGCGAGTGCGTACATGCGTATGGCTTCTTCGTTCTTGCCACGCTTTTCCAGTATCTCAGCCAGGTGGGAGGCAACCTCGCTATGTTGAGCGAGGACCAAGGCCGCGCTGATGTACTTCTCGGCCACGTCTAGATTGCCTTTTTGGTAATGTACCCAGCCAAGCGTGTCCCAGTAAGCAGCAATCGAGGCCACGCGGTAAAGGTCTTGCGTCGTAAGCTGTTCGAGTTCCAGATTTCGCAACTCGGTCGCAGTCGCCGTCACCGCCGATTCCGCATACTGCTGGGCCTTGTCAAGCTGCACCTTGCTGAGCGCGAGATTGTAAGATACGTTGTTCCAAACAACTGGTCCAGGAGCCAGTTTGATAGCCTGATCAAATGCGGCGGTGGCCTTTGCAGCTTCGCCGACGCTTAGATAGGCGTGTCCCAGGGTGACGTAAAGCATCTCGCTTTCTGGATTCAACGCTATAGCCTGCTCCAGTTCCGGCACGGCCTCTTTGAACTTTCGCCACTCGACGAGCATTTGGCCCAGATTGGCATGAGCTTCCTTATCAAGCGGTGTAACCTCAAGCTGTTTGCGAAATGCGACTTCGGCGTCTGGGTATTTCTGCTGTTGCCAGAAAACACGGCCAAGCAAGTTGTAGGAATAGTCGTCGAACGGATTGATCTTCGTCTGCTCCCGCAATGCGTCAATCGCCGCGTCATACTTTCGTTGTGCGAATAGCGCCCAGGCAAGTTGGCGTCTGACATCTTTTTGCTTCGGATCCTTTTCCAGCACCCGTTTCAGCAATTCTTCTACCAGTGGATAGTTCGCGTTGTTAGCGGCAGCCTCTGCTGCTTGCATGAGTTCTTCCACCTTTACTGTGGCCGAGATGGCCGGTGTACCGGCCACCTCCGTTTCCACTGAAAGAGTCTGGGCCTCGTCGGCATGGGTAGCGGCGACGAAGGCAATGTAATCCTGTGTGCGCGCCGACGGCAGCTCGTGCTGCCGCAGGCGAAACCTGCGTTCGGCTAGCAGGCTATTGCCCTCCAGTTTGTAGGTCGAGCTGTATTCCGCATAATCTCTTGTCACCCTCAGCGGCACTGGAATGCGTGTCTGATACTTTTCCGGCAGTGTAAGTTTCAAGCGATACGTTATATCAATTGGCGGGCCAAGCTGGATCGGCTTGGAACTTTCCAGCTTATCGGCATTCACGCTCACTAGATTTACGGCGGGAAGTGGTATGTTTAACTTCGCCTTCTTGCTCGACCAATCGAGAAAGCCGTCGTTGGAGAAATCAAAGTCGATTTCAAATGGTTTTTCCAGCGCGGCAGGATCACTGACCTTTATTTCGCTCACTTCCTGGCCACGAAGTCCTCCCACAGTAGAAATGATGTACCCAATTCGCTTCCAGTCACTTTGCGGCGTTTTGCGGAACATATTGCGGAAGAGCATCTCCGAATCGCCCCGCAGCGTCATGTGGGTGTGTCCGGACAGCTTCCCGAGATCGCTCACCTGGCCTTGTATCTCAACTACTTCGCTGGAGAGGAATGGGGGCTCTGCCGGCGTTGTTTCCAACCGGGCGGGTCCATTCGCAGAAACTACCAGGGCTTTCTTATCGCGCAAGACCGGCGATAGTAATCGGAAGGGCGCCACCTCAGCTGTTGTATCCATCCAGAGAGTTTCGCCCGCAAGAGGAACCGCAGTGATGATGTGATTAAACTGCCCGGGCGAAGGGACGTCGGGGTCAATCTGGCGCCCGGAGTTCATTAGCGCCGGATAGCCCCGCAGACCCGCCGCCTCTAACATTGACGCCAAGAGCGTGTGCTTGTCTTTGCAGTCGCCATACTGGTTTGCCCACACGTCTGACGCTGCGTGTGGCTGGTAACGACCCTGTCCCAGCGACAAGCTGACGTAGCGAAAATTCTTCGCCACGAATTCGTAAAGAGCCTCGATCTTGTCTCGGTCGTTGCTCCGGCCGCTCACCAGCTCGTCGACTTTCGCGCGAATCTTTTCATCGGGCGTGATCCTGTCACGTTCGAGGCTCTCATACCATCGACCCACCTCGCTCCAGTTCTGGAACGTGGTCATTTGCACTGAGGGCGGTTTAGGTTCCTCGTCTTGCTCTTTCTGCTTCGCGGTTTCTTCTTCTTTGTCTTCGCGTTTAAGATTAGCGTGTTTCCACGTGTAGTGCCGCCTTCCTTCCTTGTCCTCAATCGAGGGATCAAGCCCGGGCTCGTTTTTGAGCCTGACACTACTGTTGCTGGGAATGTCGACTTCGAGCTGCTCGTCAAGCACGATTAGATTCTTCGTGATAAAACTGTGCTCCAGCCAGAAATGATTCGGCGCCAACGGTGTGTGTACTTGCCAGATGACGTGATATTGCAGCGTATCGCCGGGCCTCAGTCCTGGCACTGTGACGTGCTTTTGCCTCAGGTCGGTATAGACCGGTGCTTCTCGTGAGATTGGCGCAGTCAGATCCTGAATGTCGTTGGCGGATGCTGTTACGACGCTCCCGTCAGCTTTGCGAACACTGACGTTCACTATATCGAGTTTCTCGTTCGCCGAGCTGTAGGCAAAGACGAGTTGTCCAAATCCTTCTACACCAGCGTCGCTTTGGACTTTCACCCGCAGGCTGAGTTCGCGCTCCCCAGTTCCATCTTTCTCAAAACGAAACTTCATCTTCATAGACTCGATGACAAAGGCTTCCTGGGAATAGTCGGGGAGTCGTTCCGGGGATACAGGTGAGGACGTGGGCTTCTCAGCGGCCTTCGCCGGTAATTGGCCTTGCGTCGCGCTCTGGGCCTGTACTGGCCTGGTGACCTGGATGGAGGAGAAGACGACAGTAAGGGTTATGAGAAGCACTTTCAATTGGGAGGACATATTTTTCTCCTGTCTGAGGTGGGTTATGGTTGGCCGGCGCGGTTAACCAACGAGCCAGTGTACGGGGAGTGAGGCGTCCAAAGCAACTTTATTAGAATTGCCCCTGCGAGATGACTCCAAAGGTGGGATCTAGTTGAGCCTAACGAAAATCGATGTTGACTCTACCTCTCGGATTCCCGTCAGCGCGACGGGCCGCAGTGGGCAGATGTAGCTACGAGTCTTTCTGCTCGAGTGCGATTACCTGAAGATTGAGATCGTGAACTTTCTGCTGCAGGCGCCGCTGTTCAATCGTTGCAGGCGAAGCATCCAGGAGCAACACCCACGTGCCCTGCGCGCCCCGAAAGAGATAGATGTCGGCATAAACTCCGCCTTCAATCTTTACTGAGGGAAGAAAGATATTCTTATCATCAAGCGGAAGCAGGCCTGCCAGAAAGTAGACCTGTTGGTCCAAGTCTACGTTCTTCTCTACTTCGGTGATGTTATAAGCATCGAGATTGCCGCCCCATTCGCTTACCGTATTATCATCAGCAACCAGTAGATACGCAGCAAGGCGCTTCTCAAGAGTCAGAGCCAACACAAAATCCCGTATAGGCGCAGGAAATTCGGACATTTAAGTCTCCAGCATTTTTTGAGCGAGCGTGAGAAATGCCTCTTCTACACCCAGGCCGTCTTTGGCGCTAGTCATTATCACCTGCCAGCCACTGTTCGCCACCTCTTCTATCTCTTGCGTTTCCAAAATCCATTGATCCCTTAGATCGTATTTGTTAATCAGCAGCAGAAATGGTACCGCTCCCAGGGTTTCTTCCACCGCGGCCTGAATCGCTCGAGTTTTATAAAATGTGTCTCGCCGCGTCCCATCGGCTACCAGGAGATAGCCGGCAGCTCCGCGCAGATATGTCCTGCGCAAGTCTTGCACGGATTCTTCTCCCTGAAGATCCCACAACAGCAGCATAGTTTCCTGATCGCCAACCTGCACAACCTTCTTATCGATCTTTACGCCCACCGTAGTTTGGTATTCATCAGAATAGATGCTTTCGACGAAACGTCTCACCAGGCTTGTCTTGCCCACAGTAAACGTACCCAGCATGCAGATTTTTTTTTGGATCATAAAGGAGAGCGCCTCTCTATTGAGCTTCGCTCACAATAACTTTAAAGGTCACATTTCGGTTTGTTGCTCGATCAGCTTCTGTGATCTCCTGATACAATCTTTCTTCAGATCCCACAGCCTTGACATTCACATTGTCCAATTGAGGCAGCATCGTTCGTAATGTGTCGGCAATGGTCTGCGCTCGCTCCAGGCTGAGCGTTCTGTTGCGGGCTTCTGTGCCGCTGCCGTCAGTATGCCCTGAAATCTCCAGTACCACGTTCTTGTGCAAGCGCTGCGCCTCGGCTTGCAAGCGCCCGATGTCGGCCGCCAGCAGCTTCAGTTTCTCTTCCTGGCCGGGTACAAGGGCCGAGCTATCAAATTGAAACAGCAGCAGTGGGTCCTCGATGCGATTGAGGTCGAGCAAATTGTCTTCGCGAAACTGGACAGGTCCTGGCAATAAGCGAACTGCCTGACGCGCCGTGACGACCCATTGGTGCAGCGCAAAACCCTCCGCCTGGAGTACACCATCCTGCATGCTCAACTCTACGGTATTCGGCGGGTTTAAGTAACTTTTCGCCCTCGCCAGTAGGAATTCAGGCGAAAGTGCGTAAAACGGCTCCCAACGACTGGCAACGGTCTTCGGGTCAATCTTGAACTCCTGCAGAATCAGTTGCGGATCATGCGACAACGGATCACGCAGGCCGTTAAGCACATACGACCCGCCTTGCTTTTCTGCATTGGTAACCACAATTCCCGGTTCGCTCCTCAACCTCTCCACAGCGGCATTCCAACGGCGCCTCTCGCGCAACCAGAAGAATCCCCAAACCAGTAGCAACACAAGCAAGATGCTGACAATCACCGAAAATGGAGTGAGCTTGCGCGCAGCTGCCCGCTGGGTGGAATCAAGTTGTGACTGGAGACAATTTTCGAGGAGCGGAGCAGCCTCCGCAAACGGAGCAGCGTCACCTTTGAACTGGCCCAGGGCATCCCCAAATTCAAGGTGAATTCTCTCGAGCGTTTCCTGAAAGATCGTTCGAAGCTCTTGCGGCGCATTGCCCCGGATTACTGCCGCAAGCACTGCCGATGGACCTTGCTCGACCCACACTGTGAGTTCTCCTACCTGGAGAGTTTCCAACTGATCGCCGCGCGGAGCAGCGAAGGAGTCATGAACAAAATCCTGGATGGCCGTCAGCATTGCCGAGACCATGTCCGGATCCTGCTTCGTGACTCCGGGAGCGGAGACTTCATGCAGTAACAAGCCAGTCTCCTTGTGAATAAGAAAGACCTGTTCGACGCGGTAGAGCAATGTGTGCAGCAGGACTACCTCACCAAAAGGCTTGCCGGTCCTCATCGATTCGAACCGCCAGCGCAGACCTTTGAACGAAAGACTGTGGCTGAGGCTGTAATTGAATGATTGGACCATGCCACTTAGCGCGGCAGCGATTGCTTTCCTAATCGCCGGCCCCATTAGCGGGAAGATGGCATCTACGAGCGGCTTTGGATCCTTGCGTACGGATCTTTCAACGGCCGCTGCCACGGTGGGGGCAAGGGCCTCGGTGAGTTCGCTGTCGCGCCGAGAGCGAATAGCAATCGCAGCAGGAAGCACATGACTAACTTCCTCCAGTTGTCGGTTGGGGTCCGCGAGCCGAGCGTGAACTTCGGCTATCTGCGCCTCCGCAGGACCCAGCACCAGACTGCGGAGCGTGGCCATGCCCTCTTCGTCAGACAATGTCGTCTGGCTCTCGACGCTGTCGAGTAAACCTTCTGCGTTAGAGTCTGTCATGAATGCGGTGCGCTACTTGAGAAGAATCCGCGAATGTTTCGGCGTTAGGATGTCAGCGATCCCCTGGTATCTTAAACTCGCTATTCAAACGCATCGCCACCTCGGTGAACAACGCCGAAAGTGAGGCGCGATCAGTTTTTTCCTGGCTTAGCTCGGCAATCTGCCGGTTCAGGTTCGCCGCAAGCTCATCGTACTTTCGTCTCATTTCCTCTGCCAGTCCCCGCGACTGGTCCAGGATCTGCTGCCGCAGCTCGCGGTGGGCTCTTGTGTTTAGCTCGAGTGACTGTTGGAGTTTAGCAGCCAGCACGTCGCGCGTTTCATGCAATTCTCGGGACAGCAGACTTATCGTTCCCTCACGGCTATAGCGTTCCGTATTTAACCCCTCCGTCAACGCGTCGATCTCTTTTTTGATGAACGCTTCCAGTGTGGCGAAGAGTCGAGTAGTTTCCTCGCGCAATTCGGCAGAGTCTTTGATCAGGCGTTCCTCCAATCGCGAAAACCTTTTTTCGTAATCCCTCATCTGGCCGCCAAAAAGGATTTCTCTGATTTTGTCTATATTACCGCCCTCTGGCTGGTTGGGGCTTTGAACATTAGGCTCGCTGTCATCTTCGTCACCGGTGCTGGACAGCGTCGCCGCATAAGCGTGGTGACTCTGTTCGGTAGAGCTCATAAGTCTCTCCCTTTTCTTGAGTGGTTTTGCGAGGAATATAATGAAGGTTGCGCTAGAAGTACAGGAGACTGGCGCCAGCGGCAGGATTGCCACTGTCCTGGAAAGGTCATGAGGCGGCGGAAACTGTGGCAGCCTGCCGATTCATCAGACGCCGCTTCGCCGCAGTGGCGGCTATCTCGGCATGTCCGCTCAAGCTGAGTAGCTTTATTACCGCCCGACGAACTTCGAAGCTCTCATGCTCCTCGATTGCTTGCGCCAACGGCTCGATCCCCCCAGACTTGGCCATCACAAAAAGAAGGCAGAGGGCGATGTAAGTGTCGTCTCGATTCTCACCGGTCAGGTTGTTGATGGCTTTGGTGGCCAGACCAGAGGCAGCGATCGCGGCGCCGATTCTCTGCCGACGCTCCTCAGATCCCTCTTCGAAAGCCTGATCAAACGTTTCGGGACTCGTTTGTGGATTCAAATCAAAGAGCGCCGAGGCAGCGGCGTTGCGAACGTTTGGCGAATCATCATCAAAGCAGTTTGTGATACGGCTCACAGCATTCGCGTTTCCCGATTGTGCAAGCTCGGCCAGGGCAGCAGCTCGCGAGTTTGCGTCGTCACAATTCAGGGCGGCCTCAATAGCGGCAGGTAATAGTGAAACTTCATCTTCTACAACCGGTGTCAGCTCTTCCTTTGCTTTTGCCTTCTTGCGATGATGTGGTCGGGCCTTTGACCGGGAGATAGTCTCATCCTTAGCGGGACTGTTCTTTTGGAGCTCCTTCTTCGCCGCATCTATTCTTTGCGCCTGTTCTTCGGCCAGCCTGATTGTATCTTCCTCAATCACTGGGGACTGGCCAGTCAATTCAGAACTCGTCTCAGCCTCTTCGGCATCTGGGAAGAGCCGTGCTTTCCTAACTTTGGCAAGGAGCGCCACTTCCCTCAATTCCATTTGCGTTTGTTCTTTGGCAAGTCGTAGGGTTGCTTCCTCGGCCCGGCGTCGCAATCTCTCGACCTCTCCCCGACGCACATTGATCTCCTCGACCACACTATTAAGGGATTGCGTTACCTGGCGGAGTTTCTCAAGTTCGATACTGCGGGCCGCTTCAGCCGCTGCTGACTGGGCCTGTTCTTCCGCCAGTCTTCTGGTTTCCTCCTCCAGCTTGTAACGAGTAGTCGCCACCTCCGCGCGACAAAGGCTCTTCTCTTCGAACTCCTGATCCAGTTGTTCTGCTTCCCGTCTGACTTGTTGGAGCTCGGCCTGGTGAGCGGCTTTCGCTGCTGTTAGCCGCTTCTCCTCCTCAGCAAGGCGTTGCCGCTCTTCTTCGAGTTTAAGTTGCGCTTCTTTGATTTCGGTAGAGCGAAGCTTTGCTTGTTCAGTATCAACACGCAGGGCCTCAGCTTCCGATTGCAACCGCTCTTCCGTTTTGAGCCTTTGAGCTTCGGCTGCGGCTCTTTGCGCCGCTGCTTCGGACTGAATCTTCTTTTCCTCTTCAGCGAGCCGTAGTCTTTCATCCTCAATTTCTTGACGCGCGGTTTTGAGCTCGTCGCTGCGACGGTTGATCTCCTCCGTCAGGCAACGCACTGCTTCCGCCTCGACGCGCAGGGCCTCTTCTGATTCCGACTGCAGTCGTTGGGCTTCAGCTTTGCTTGCGGCTTCGCTCGCCTCAAGCTGCTTCATCTCATCGAGATGCTGTTGTGTGCGCAGTTTGATCTCTTCGTGTACTCGACGCAGTGTTTCGGCCTCTGATTGCGCCCGTTGCTCCGCTTCCAGTCGCAAGTTTTCAATTTCACTTTGAAATGCAAACGCCGACGCCTCTACCTGTTTACGCTCTGCCGCTAGCCGTTCACTCTCTTCCTCTACCTGCCGACGCGCCTTCTCCAGTTCTTGACAATGAAGCTCGACCTCCTCCTGCGCCCGGCGTAACGAATCAGTATCTGCCAGCAGTCGACTTTCAGCCTCCGCTTGGAGCGCTTGCGCAGCACCTTGGCGAGCTGCTGCCGCTGCCTCAATCTGCCGCTGTTCTTCTTGAAGTCGCTCGACTTCTTCTTCAGCCTGCAATCGCGCAGTCTCAGTTTCTTTAGAACGAAGGTCCACTTCCTCCCTGGCACGGC
>Ga0209751_10001844_pt1 | contig 21480 bp, 16 predicted proteins | sample RifCSP13_1_FD_184019 | JGI IMG/M metagenome (GOLD analysis project Ga0209751, IMG submission 184019) | Soil microbial communities from Rifle, Colorado - Rifle CSP2_sed 13_1 (SPAdes) (version 2) | ecosystem: Environmental > Terrestrial > Deep subsurface > Rock core/Sediment | place: Rifle... | reverse complement strand
AGTTATACGCATACAGGATCGAGATGATCACCGAGGGGATGACCATCAGCAGCAGGGCGTTGATCGGCGTGCGGGTGCGCGGCTCTACCGCCGAGGCCCATTCGGGTAGCATGCGGTCGAAGGCCGCGGCGAAGATCACCCGGGTGGAGCTCAGGAAAACGGTGCCCGACCAGCCAAACCACCATAAGCTGACCGCCAGGACGACGAGGAACTGCAGCGCCCGGCTCGTAGTCAGGAAGGTGGCGAACTGCACCGGATATGGCCAGACTGGGATGGGAACATCCGTTTCATAAAAGATGTGGCTCCAAAATGCGCCATTGGCGTTGATGTAGAAGTCCCAGCCCATGGTCTTGCTGATGAGCAGGAAGAACACCAGCGCCAGCGCAGCGGTGACGATGACCGCGGAGGCCATGCCCCAGAAGTTGCGTTTATAGTCCGAGGCGCCGCGCACTTCCCCGTACAAGGTTGACCCCCAGTTCGGCCACAGGTTGAAGAACACGATCATCGGGATCAAGGCGAAGCTGGCCAGAATGGCGAGCGAGCCGAGATCGCCATCAGCGGTCCCTGCTGCCTGTCCTGCCGCCATCGTCTCTGCATAGTAGTCAACTCCCGCTTCGACGCCGTAAAGCTGGGGGACATTCGCATTCAGACCGCTGATGAAGCTGGCCCTATCCCCGAACAGGAGCAAGGCAAACACGACTGCCAGCCCGACCATTCCCACGTAGAAGCTGAATTTCTGGACGCGGGCATAGGCTTTCATGCCGATGGCGATGTAGATAAAGACGATCAAGCACACCAGCAACATGCTAAACAGGGGTCCATTTGGGTAGGTGGTGAACCACAGCGCCAATTCTGGCGCCCCGAGAATGGCCGCGATGGGGGTAAGAAACTCGTAGGCCAGCATCTGACCGTAGAGCGGCACCCACAGCCACAGGATGAACCACCATCCGGTCACTGCCAGCAGGAAGCCCCAACCGCGCCCGAGGATGCGGGACTGCCAGACGTAATCGCCGCCGGCGCGTGGCATCGCCGAGATCAGGCTGGCGTAGACGATCACCTCGAAAATGGTGAACGCCCCACCTACCACGACAGCCGTTGCCAGGCTGCCCTCAAAATACCAGCAGTACGAGAAGATAAACAGTCCCAGCGTGATCAGGTTGATCGAGAAGGTGGCATAGACGAACGCATCGAAGCTTGACCAGGATCGCACCAGGCCGCTGGCTTTACGCACGAAAAGGGTTACCTCACTCATCGAATTTCTCCTTATTTTTTACTGGGTTTGCCCGCCCTCGCCATCCGGGTCGGCAAACTGGCTGAACGAAATTTCTGTATCTCCTCTGATCTGACGGTCTCCCAACCAGTTTTTCCGCGCTCCTCCTTTCTCGGGATATCGATACCCCACAGGGATGAAATCCCTGACTCCTGCTTTTCATAATAATGAGAGCGCTCGGAAAATCAAAGCGGCTATTCTCAGTCATGTCATTCTGTGCATCTCCACAGCACCAGCGCTTTTCTTTCTCCGAGGAAACTGTCATTGCGAGAAGCGTTCTTTGCGACGGAGCAATCCCCTCCATGGCGGGGGACTGCTTCACTTCGTTCGCAGTGACAGTTCCATAGGAGCGATCCGCATTCCAGATTAGTACCCGAATACTCTCAAAAATAAATGTGCTCATCCTGTAGTCAGGATGTAGTTGCCGATTTTGTTGGGCTTGAGCTCGATTACCGCTCCGTGCAGGATGCCCTGCTCGTACATACTCCCGGGGTTGATGCACAGGGTTTTCTTGTATTTGCGCGTGCCCTTGCCCTCGTGAATGTGCCCGTGCAGGCTCAGCAATGGCTCGTATTTGTCGATCACCTGCATAACGGCTTTGCTGCCGACCGGCACCAGGGATCTGCCCGCGTAGGCCAGGCGCAGGTCTGCGGTCAGCTCTGGGGCTTCGTCCAGACCGCTGCCGTGGGGTGGGGCATGCAGGTTGAAAACCGCGTTGCGCGGGTTGCGCACCTGGCTGACGACCGCCTCGATGCGCCTGAGCAGGTCTTCTTCGGGTTCTTCGCGGTGGGTGTCCCAGGGGGTTGGGTTGGTCCAGCCGGAGCTGGCCATCTCGTGGTGCTCGTCGAGCTGGATCACCCGGCCTTCCGCCAGTCGCACCGCTCCCGAAGCCGCAATGACTTCATCTATCTCGAACATGTCGTCGTTGCCTGGACATACAAAACAGCGGATGCCGGTCCCGGAGAGCTTCTCGTCGGCGTAAGCCATCCAACGCTCCATGGTCGCAAGCGCTTGCTCCAGGAAGAGCTCATCCAGGCGACCGGGCACATCCGTGATCTCGGCGACTTCGTCGGGGTCGGTGACATACGGGTAATAACCCCGGTTGCGGATGGTCTGCGCCATCTTATCCACCGCTTCCTGGCCTTCCAGGATGCTCTCCTGCTCCAGCAGGGTCAATTTATACCGCTCGTTTCCCTGGGCGATGATGGGGACAATCGCCTTGCCGGTCATATCCCCGCCCAGGATGAGCGTATCGGCTTCGTAGAACTTGCCCGCGCTGATGAACTTCTTCCAGCAGATCTCAGAACCATGCACGTCGGTAGCGTAAAAAAATTTCATCCGGCTCTCCTTCTTTGATCTAGCCGTCATTGCGAGGAGCGTTCTTTGCGACGAAGCAATCGCTTTTGTAGCGGGAGACTGCTTCACGAAGTTTACACTGAGCAAAGCGAATGTGTTCGCAGTGACAGTTTCTCAGGAACGGTGTTTCCTTCAACGTAGCACCTCAAGCGCGTAAGCGTTCACCTTTCGGATCGAAAAGCACGCCGGGTTTAACCTCGGCTGCGCAGCGCTGGTTGAATACTTCAACCTGCAGGTGGGTTCCAGGGATAGCCAGCTTGAGCGGCAGATAGGCCAGTAAGATGTTGCACCCGAGCGTGTATCCATAGCCGCCGCTGCGCACCCTGGAGACCACCTCGCCGTTCGAAGTGACCGCCTCGCCGCCGTACAGGGGGACGAATTCTTCGCCTTCCAGGGTCAGGGTGCACAGCTTGCGGGTGATGCCTTTCGCTTTGACTTCCCGCAGGGCTGCGCGCCCGATAAAGTCGCCCTTTTCCAACTGCACGCAGAAGCCCAGCCCGGCCTCGTAGGGGTTTTCCAAAGGCGTGATATCCGCGGTGAAGTAGCGATAGCCTTTTTCCAGGCGCAGCGAGTCCAGCGCCTTGTACCCGCCAACATCCAGGTTGTATTCCTCCCCGGCTTCCATCAGCAGGTCCCACACCTGGGTGGCGCGTTCCGGGGAGATGTACAGCTCCCAGCCGAGCTCGCCAATGTAGCTCACCCGCTGGGCCAGTACCTGCGCCCCCTGGATATGGATGTCCTTCGCCTGCAAATACGGGATTGCCTGGTTGGAGATATCCTCTGCGCTGACCGCCTGGAGGATATGCCTGGCTTTCGGCCCCCAGAGCGCCAGGCAGGCGAGCTCCGTGGTGACATCTCTGACCTGAACCAGTCCGTCCTCCGCCTGGATGTGCATTTTGATCCAACCCAGATCGTTGGATATGAAGGAAGAACCGGTGATCACCCGAAAGCGATCTGCTCCAAGGCGGGTGATGGTCAGGTCAGCTTCGATCCCGCCCCTGGTGTTGAGGAATTGGGTGTACACCGCGCTGCCGACCGGCTTGTCCAGGTCGTTATCTGCCAGCCGCTGGAGCAGCCCCAGGGCGCCTGGGCCGCTGATCTCGATTTTCCCGAATGAGCTCAAGTCAAACAGCGCTGCCCGCTCGCGCGCCGCCTGGTGTTCCTGCCCCACGCGCTCGAAAAAGGGCGGCTTGCCCCAACCCCATTGGCGCTGGTCGGCCCCGGCGCGCTGCCAGGTCTTGCCAGGGCGGAAATAGTTGACCCGCTCCCAGCCGTATTTCTCCCCGAAGACCGCCCCCAGCTCTTGCAGTGGCGAGTGCACCGGGCTCAGGCGGTGGGGACGAGCCCATTCATTTTCATCGTGCGGGAATTTTAGTTTGTAATAGTACTTGACGCTCTCCCGCGTCCGCTCGGCAGCATAGTAAGGGCTGGCGAAATAATCCCCAAACCGGGTGGCGCGGAAAGAATATAAGTCCAGAGAGGGTTCGCCGTGGATGATCCATTCGCTCAGCGCCTTGCCCACCCCGCCGGCTGCGCCGAACCCGGAGAGCGACATCCCCGCCGCCATCCAGAAACCGCGCCCTCCGGGCAGCGGTCCGATGATGGGCTGGCAGTCGGGCGTGTAAGCACCCGGATGGCAGACCAGGGTGACGATCTCAGCCTGCTCCAGGAAGGGAATGCGCCGGATGGCCCCCTCCATCAGCGGCTCGAAGCGCTCGAAATCTGCTGGCAGCGCGCCCCCGCCATGGTCCCAGGGCACGCCGTCGATCCAGCGCGCCAGCGGATTCAGCTCGTAGCCGCCGATCACCAGCCCGCCAGCTTCCTCACGCATGTAAACCAGGTTGTCGGGATCCCGCAGGCAGGGCGTGTTGTGGGGGAATGCCCTGCCGGGGACGGCTTTCAGGGCGATGTGCTGGTGGTCTACCGGCGTGGTGGGGATCTGGATGCCCGCCATGGCGGCCACGCGCGGCGCCCACAGCCCGGCTGCGTTGACCACGATCTCGGTTTTGATCGTCCCTTGCTCGGTGATGACCGCCTGGACCTCCCCGCGGGGGGAGAGCTGGATGCCAGTCACCCGCGTGCCGGTGATCACCCTGGCGCCCATCTCCCTGACCAACCGGGCTATGCTGGTGGTTGTCAGGTATGGGTCCAGGTGGCCGTCGCCGGGCAGGTAGATCGCTCCGTATAGATCCTTTTCGCTGAGCTGGGGCATGATCTTCACCGCCTCGGCGGGCGAGATGATCTCAACCTGCATCCCGATGGCCCGCGCCCGGCTGACGCTGCGCTGCAGCTCTTTGAGCTGCTCCGGGCTGGAGGCCACCCGCAGGCTGCCGACCGTGTTGAACAGCCCCAGCTCTTTGTATAGCTCAATGCTGTACTTGCGGAATTGCATCAGGGTTTGGGAAGTGGCGAACTGGGTCACCAGGCCAGCGGCGTGCCCGGTCTCTCCGCTGGCGATATCCAGCTTCTCGAGCAGCGCCAGGTCGGTCCAGCCCTGCTTTGCCAGGTGGTAAGCGATGCTGACCCCGAAGATGCCCCCACCGATGACGACGACTCTGGCTTGATCGATCATTAATATCCTGAAAATTTGATAGGGTTAGTGGTCGGCGTACAATTTATATGCCTCGCACACCGACCACATAGGCTCGGACTTGCTGGTGACTATTCCGGCGGTATTTCTTTGAAGGCGAAACCGACGTCGATGCCACGTTGCTTTTGGACTAATTTTGCAGCGTAGTACATTAACGCAGATACGATGATAACACCAAATACGACGATATACGCCAGGGTGCTGGTCAATCCGAGGGCAGGATAGAACATAAACATCAAGACCATGGCGCCGCCCAGGATGAATCCCAGGGCGCCCAGGATCGTGACCCAGGGGAGGTTGCCCAATTTATACTTCGCGCCCGGCGAGGCTTCATAGATCTCCTTTGCCCGGTAGGGCAGCAAGGCGGCAGCCAGGCTGGATAATACGAAGACATAGCCGCAGGCGAAAGTCACCCCGAGCGTCAGCGCATACCACGAGCCCCACAGGTTGTAAACCAGGATGACCGGTATGGCTCCAAGGAAGTAGGCCAGGTGGGCATTGACCGGTGTGTGCCGTTTCTCATCGACCTTACTGAACCACTCGGGCAGCAGGCGGTCGAGCGACATAGCGACCATCACGCGGGTCATGCCGATCATGCAGTTGCAAACGATTTGGAACGAGTTCAGGATATAGCCAAAGCCGATCAATAGCACGACCAACGGTGTGGCGGCAATGGCGATAGCCACGATATTAGGCCATAGGTATGCGGTTTGGAATTTCGCCTCCGCAAGTCCGAGCCAGTAACCTGCCCCGGCGGTATACAGGAACTCGGTCCCAATAGCGCGCTGGAAAGCCCAACCCAAGAGGGCCAACAAGATGCCGGTCAGGATCATCGAGCCCACCAGCACGAATACCTGTGCTCGGAAAGAGCGGGCATTCTTGATCTCCCCGTTTTGTTCGACGCTGTAGGTGGCCCATTGCAGCGAGGTCCATGCGATTGGGGCGATCAGGATCGTGCTGAGCAGGCTGAACGGCGGGGTCAGGTCAACCTCTGCGTCCCTGGCTGCTGCGATGGCGGTGGCAAAGAAGTTTTGGGCCCCAAAAGCCTTGTCAGCAAAGGCGTCAATGCGAGCCGGGAAAGTGTCCGGGGTAACTGTAAACAGCGCGCCCAGCATCACCAGGAACGCGATCAGGATACCGTACCACATGACATACTGGAACCTGACGTAGTTCTTGAAGCCGCTGATCAGCAGCCAGTATGCCAGCCCGGCATTGGCGATGCTGATGATGATGGTGCCCCAGGCTGAGGCAGCCCAAACGCCGATGCTCGTCAGCGCAGACAGGTCGAGAGTGGCTCCGAGGCCGATAAACAGCGGGGCAATGCCCACATTTGCCATCAGCCAGCCGGAGAGCGCTTCCCACTGTAAAATCCAGATCACAAAGCCGGACATCAGCACAGTGTAGCCAAACGCCCCGCCAAAGACGCGGCTTTGAAAGACGTAATCTCCACCGGTGCGTGGCATTGCCGTCGCCAGCCAGACATAAGCAAAAGCCAGGGGCAGTTCGAGAATCATCGCCAGGATGATGCCCCAGACCAAGTTGCCGCCTGGGAGCGCACCGGGAGCCCATAGATAGGTCCAGGGGAAAATCAACCCCATGGTGAGAATGTTGTAGATGAACGCTGAGTAAGGTGACATCACGCGCACGAGCCCGGAAGCTTTGCGAGTAAAGACCTCAGGCGTTGCTGTTGCGGTAGCCATAATGTTCCTCCATATGGTTTTGCCAGAGAAAGCTTAATTTCCCATTCAAATCTTCAGCGTACAACTATTTACAAATTAAGCGGACAATCGATTCGGTCAGCCTCGATATTCACCTCCTTTCGCTGCGGGGTGAAGCTGCTCTTTACCCGCTCGTCATCTGAAAACCTTCCACCTCGCCATTTCCAAAAGTCACGATGCAGCCTCGTAGAATTCCTTCGCCATATTCGCTGCCTGGGTTGACGCAAGTCGTGCGACCAATCTTGGCCACCCCTTGCGATTCGTGGATGTGCCCGTGCAAACCGAGCATCGGTTGGTGAGTTTCAATTGCTTTGCGCACCGATTTGCTGCCCGCCGCGTGCATGACAATCTGCCCGGCTTTCATAATCGGGGTGGGAGGATCCGTGTTCCAGTCCAGCATGGGACAGGTATCCAGGGTGGATTCGGACGGGGGATCGTGGAAGTTAAAGATGGTCCTGGACATATCCGGCACATCGGCGACTATCTTTTCGATGAATTGACCTAATTCTTCATCGCTGATCTCGCGCGGCGTCTTCCAGGGCGTCGGCGTGCTATAACCGACGCTGACCATTGTGTGGTCCTCGTCGACGTTGACCAATTCGCCTTCACAGGCGATGAACGATTCTGCTCCTTCTCTCTTGATTGCACTTAACACTCCTGGGTCGTCATCATTTCCCCCGGTGACGAAACACTTGATTCCAGTGCCTGCCAGGCGCGTTTCGGCCAGCTCTACCCAGGCGACCAGCCTTTCTTGCGCCAGGGTGTGGAACAACTTTTCCACCTCGCCCGGATTATTTTGAAGCGCCTGGAATTCATCCTCTTCCATGACTTTGTGATAGAAACCCAACGTTCCCAACCGGTCGAGCAGCTCTTTCAGCTCGTTTTCAGTGCTAAACCGCTCCAGGTTGTCTTGTACGGTTGCCCGGTAGCGCCCGTTTTGTTCTTTGATAATCGGGATCAACAGCTTACCGGTGATATCGCCGCCCATGACCAGGATATTTACGTTGTAGAATTTTCCGGCGTTGATGAACTTGCGGTAGGTGCGTTCCGAGCCGTGAATATCGGTGGCGTAAAAAAGGCGAGTGAGCTTTACCTTCGGTTTGCGGAACAAAAATGACATCCGTGAACCTCCATCCAGGGTAAAAGAAGATGGGTTTCGTGCTCGATCAGCCCGGCTTTTTTTCACGAAACCCATCAGTACTCTACTGGGACGCCCTCCGCGATCATAATTTCAACTGAGCGGGCTGCCAGCGAGGCGCGGGCGCTGGCGTCCAGGCCTTCGTCGGTGATCAACTTCTTGATCCGCTGGATGGGAGCGATCTCGAAATTCGAAACCACGCCCCATTTGCTGTGATCTGAGATAATATATACCTGGCCTTGTGTCCGCTCGAGCATCAGGTGCACGACCTCGGCCTCTAGATTGGAAGGCACCGTATAACCGTGTTTCAGGCTGATGCCATCCACGCCAATGAATGCCTTGGTGGCGTAAACCTGGGACAGGTTGTTGATCGCATATCGCCCGGCGACCGAGTTCGACCGGGGTTGGTAGCTGCCGCCGAGCAGCAGAAGCTCAAAATCCACCTCGCCTACTTCTAGAGCAGCGATCAGGTTGTTGGTGATCACGGTTACGTCCGCATCGCTGCGGATCTGGCGGATGAGCTGGGTGGTCGTGGTGCCGCTGTTGACAAAAACGATGTCGCCGTCTTCGATCAGGCCGGCTGCCAGGGCGCCGATACGGCGCTTGGCGTTGGGGAAGCGCTGGGCGCGCTGCTGGTATTCCTGCTCCAGGTTGACTCGCTCATTGAAAATCGCCCCGCCGTGAGTGCGTTCGATGACCCCCTGGTTTTCCATCCACTCCAGGTCGCGGCGGACCGTCGCTTCGGACACATCAAGCAGTTCACACAGCTCGCTCGTGGCAACGATCTTGTGTGTTGCCAGGTAGGCCTGGATCCGTTCGCGCCTTTGAGCAGGTATGAGGGTTTTACCCATTATTTTGGCTCTAAGAAGGAACCATACTTTTAGATGACGAAAATTGATGGATTAATGAAATATTATAACGATATTTGCTTAGATTTGCAAGTTTTTGCGTTTTCCGCTAGAATACGAGCAAGATAGCTGTGATGGTCAGCGAGATCGAGGGCGAGATCAAGGCGATATTGAATCATTACAGGCTCGGACGCCTGGTCAGCTTCGAGCGGAATGAAAGGGGGTTTGTCAATACGAGTTTTGCGCTGGAGACCGAGATGAACGGGGCGCGCAGGAAATATTTTTTGCGCAGATATAAACGGGGGACCAGCGAAGACGAAATCAAATTCGAGCATTCCATCCTCCAGCACCTGCTGGCGAAAGATTTCAAATGGGTAGCGCCGGTCATCGCCGCCGCGAGCGGAGAAACGTACGTGCGCCATCGCCTGGCGGAGGGGATAGCTGAAGATTATTACGCCATTTTTGAATTCTTGAGCGGTGAAGACCGCTATACCTGGTTCGACCCGCATTGCAGCCAACAGGAGATCGCCGCCGCGGCGAACGTCCTGGCGCAGTTCCACCAGGCGGTGAGGGATCTAAAGCCTCAGGATCGCAAATCAGAGGCCAAGATCTTCGACCTGCTGGCAACCCTACAGGGCAATCTCGCAGTCAGCTCGAGCCTGGGATCCGATGCGCAGGTTGAGAATTATCTCCACGAAAACGCAACCTGCATCCTGGACCATGTTGGGCGGACGCTCTCGGCGTTACAAGAAACTCAATGCCAGGATTGCCCGCAGATCGTCATCCATTGCGACTTTCACCCGGGAAATTTGCAATTCACCGGCAGCCAGGTGAGCGCATTGTTCGATTTTGATTGGTCGAAAATCGACCTGCGCAGTTTTGATCTCGGGCTGGCGCTGTTTTATTTTTTCGCCTCCTGGAAAGAGGCTGATGGTCGCCTCCGTCTCGAGGGTATCAGGCTCTTCCTGGATAGCTACCAATCCACCCTCTCCGCAGGGGACGGGGTTGGCGCGCTTACTCGAGCGGAGCTGCGCTGCCTGCCGGCCATGGTCCAGGCAGGCAACCTTTATGTGCTCAATTGGGCTTTGCTGGATTATGCCAACAAAGCCATCAATCCTGCCGAATACCTGGTGTATATCCGGCACTGCGTCAATACCATCCGCTGGTTGGAGCAGGTGGGCAATCAGGCCAGCCTGGTGTCGTTGGTGGGAGGGTTAATGAAGGAAATTGATGGTTAATGATCTAATTTGGTTATAAATTGAAGAAATTTGCTTGATTTTGTTTTATCAGTTATAATTATTTTATAGGAGTACAGTATGCCAGGCGGTTCCATCGGCATGGGCGAGCAGAATAAAACCGAACGTGAGCGCTTCGAAAATGAGCTCAAGCGCATCATCGCCGCCAGCGATGCCGCCGGATTGTCCCTCAGGGTCATTGGCTCGCTCGCTTTCCAGATGCACTGCCATCAATATGGGTACCTGCAGCAGGCCATGGGGCGGGCTTACACAGATATCGACTTTGCTGCCTACCGCAAGCAAGCCAGGGAAATCAAGGGGTTAATGAGCGCTCTCGGCTACGTGGAAGATCAAGAGGTCTTCATCGTCAGCGAGGGGGACCGCTCGATTTTTAGCAACCCAGACAACGGTCTGCACGTTGACATTTTCTATGATAAGCTCGATTTCTGCCATGTGATTAGCTGGATTGCGCGCCTGGAAGTAGACGCCCCCACCATCCCCCTGGCTGAGATGCTGTTAGAGAAGATGCAGATCGTCAAGATCAACGAGAAAGACGTGATCGATACGATCATGCTCCTGCTCGAGCACTCGCTCGGCGATAGCGATACTGAAACGATCAACATTAGCCTGGTTGCCCAGTTATGCGCCAAAGATTGGGGCTTGTGGCGCACGACCACCATGAACCTGGAGAAAGTGCGCCAGTTGGCCCAGGGTTACCCCCAACTCAAAGGCGAGGAAAAGGAGCGCGTTGCTTCCCGGATAAACACAGCCCTGGAGCGCATCGGATCGGAACCCAAGAACCTGGCCTGGCGCCTACGCTCGCGCGTCGGTGATCGCGTGAAATGGTACAAAGACGTAGACGAAGTGCATTAGGAGTGCCCCAATGAAAAGGCTTGTGCGCGATTACATGCATCCGGGAATTATCACTTGCAAGCCAGACGCCACCCTGGGCCAGGTCGCGGTGATGCTGAACCAGCACCATGTTCACGGCTTGATCGTTGCTGATCGGGATGGTCGCCCCCTGGGCGTGATCACCGATTTCGATCTCCTGGCTGGCGAGTGGTTATCGGCTGACCCCGAGAGCCTGGCAGTGATGCGCAAGATGACCGCCGGCGAGCTGATGTCTACACCGGTGGATGTGATCGAGGCAGATGCCCCGGTCAGCGAAGCCTCACGCATCATGCGCGCGAAAGTTATCCGCCGCTTACTGGTCACTCAGAAGGGCAGGCCGGTCGGCGTGATCTCGGTGTCCGACCTGGTCGCCGGGCTGGCTGAGAGCGCCCCGCTGGAGCGAGGGATCGTTGCCGACGTCATGTCGGACGCGATCCTGGTTTGCCGGGACAAGACCCCCGTCAGCGCAGCAGCCCGCGCCATGACAAGCGCTCATTGGCGGTCTGTGCTCGTGGTCAACGCCATCGGCATGCCGCTGGGTGTGGTCAGCGGTTTGGACTTGCTGGAGTTCTGCGAGCTAGATGATTGCAGCGAGCGGATCGTCTCCGAAGTGATGCATCCCGCGCTGACCATTCACATGACCGCAACCTTGCAGGAGGCGGCGAAGATGATGATCGAAAATCACCATCATCGCCTGGTGGTAGTCGATCCCGAGCATCCCGACTCGATGCCCCTGGGGATCATTTCTTCTTTCGATATAGTCGCAGAAATGGCGCGACCGGAATCGGTTTGGCAACTAACCCGCCCAAGTTCAAACATCGCATGATTTTCTAAAGAGGTGATATATGGCGCTCACCGTGGAGGAAGCCATCGCTCGGGTCCCTTCCTGGAAGGATGCGAGTGATCTTAACGTTACTCCCCTCGGTGGAGGCATTACAAACCAGAATTACCGGATTGACCATGGCGGTCAGGCGTACGTGCTGCGGATTGTGGGTAAAAACACGGATCTGCTGGGTATAGATCGGGAGCATGAATACGCCGCCAACCTGGCCGCGGGAGAGCTGGGCATCGCGCCGCAGGTGCATTATTTCCTCCGACCGGAGGGATGCCTGGTGACTCGCTTCGTTAAGGGAAGGCCGCTTCCGCCGCCGGAATTGAAGAAAGCGCAGAATTTGAGCGCCATCGCTGCAATGCTCAAAAAATTTCACGCCTTGCCATCCATCCCCGGAGAGTTTATCGTACCCCGCATCGTGGAAAATTACGCCCGGATCGCCAGGCAGCATCAAGTGCGCTTCCCCAATAATTTCGATTGGCTGCTTGAGCGCCTGTATGAAGCGGAAGCCGCTGTTGCCCGCGACCCTGCGCCCTATCGACCCTGCCACAATGACCTGTTGAATGAAAATTTCCTGATCGAAAACGGGCGCATCTTCATCCTGGACTGGGAGTATGCCGGCATGGGAGATCTTTTCTTCGATCTGGCAAACTTATCCGTCAACCACGAATTTACGGACGATGAGGATCGCCTGCTCCTGGAATTCTATTTTGGCGAGGTGACCGAGAAGCGCTGGGCGCATCTCAAGGTCATGCGCGTCTTTTCGGATTATCGTGAATCGATGTGGGGCTTGGTGCAGATCGGTATTTCAGGCCTGGAATTTGATTTCCGCGGTTATGCGGACAAACATTTCAACCGTTTAAACACGAACTTGACCGATCCTCGCTGGTCTGAATGGTTGTCTATTATTAAAAGCATAAAATGACCACTATCAAGTAGATCACGAATGTATTTTGAAAATCTCCCAACCCAGTTGTCATTGCGAGGCGTTCTTTGCCGAAGCAATCTCCCTCTTTACCCCGCAATGAGATTGCTTCGTCGCGAAAACCGCTCCTCGCAATGACAACTGGCACGATAGGATTTCTAATATCGTTCGAGTACTTATTTAGGAGAATTTAAATGACCGATTTACCCTCCCATGCCCAGGTCGTCATCATCGGCGGCGGGGTTGGCGGCTGCAGTATCGCTTACCACCTGACCAAAATAGGCTGGAAAGATATTCTCCTGCTGGAGCGGCACGAGCTGACCGCCGGGTCAACCTGGCACTCGGCCGGTCTGGTGGGCCAACTGCGTTCCGATGCCAACCTGACCCGCATGATGTACTACAGCACCGACCTGTACCGGCAGCTCAAGGACGAGACCGGCATAGATACCGGCTGGCGGGAGGTGGGCGGCATCCGCCTGGCCTCTTCGGCGGAACGCATGGAAGATCTCAAGCGCCTGGTGGGTATGGCGCGTTCATTCGGCATGGCGATGGAGCTGATCACGCCCAAAGAAGCTTACGACTTGTTCCCGATCATGTCATTAGACGGGGTCGTGGGCGCCGCGTATACGCCTTCCGACGGGATGATCGACCCGACCGGCCTGACCAACGCCCTGGCGGCTGGGGCCAAGAACCGCGGCGCCCAAATTTTCAACGAGACCAACGTGGAAGCCATCCGCCTGAAGAACGGGCGGGTGAGCGAGGTGGTCACCAATCGCGGCGAGATTAAAACCGAGATCGTGGTGAACGCCGCCGGCCAATGGGGTGGGGAGGTCGGCAAGCTGGTCGGTTTGAACCTGCCCGTGGTTCCGATGGCCCACCTGTATATCATCACCAAGCCCATCGATGGAGTCGAGCACGATTTTCCAACCCTGCGCGACCCCGACCTGCTGGTATACTGGCGTGAAGAGGTCGGTGGCCTGGTCACCGGCGGCTATGAGCGCAATCCCGCTCCGTTTGGGCTGGGCGGCATCCCGCGCGACTTCAAGTACCAGCTTTTGCCGCCAGATTGGGAGCGCTTTACCCCGCTGATGGAAAATTCAATCAAGCGGGTCCCGGTGGTTGAAAGCGCCGAAATTATCCAGCTCCTGAACGGGCCGGAAGGCTTTACGCCGGATGGCGAGTTCCTCCTGGGCCCAACCACTGTGAAGGGATTCTGGGTGGCCTGCGCCTTCTGCGCCCATGGTCTGGCTGGCGCTGGCGGTATTGGCAAGGTGATGGCGGAGTGGATTATCAAGGGGCATCCCGAATGGGACCTCTGGCGGCTGGATGTGCGCCGCTTCGGTTCGAATTACGCCAGCCAGGATTACACCGTGGCGCGCACGATTGAGACCTATTCCCAGTATTACGATATCCACTATCCCAACGAGGAGCGCATCTCCGGGCGGATGCTGCGCCTTTCGCCCACCTATTACCGCCTGCGCGACCTGGGCGCCGTATTTGGGGAGAAGACCGGATGGGAGCGCCCCAACTGGTTCAAGCCCTACGAAGCGCTTGCCAGGCACGGGCACGAGCCCCAGGGCTGGCCCTGGCACAACTGGTCGCGGGCTATCGGCTACGAGCACCTGATGACGCGCCAGAACGCCGGCCTGTTCGACGAGACCTCTTTCAACAAGTTCGAAGTGCGCGGTCCGGGCGCGCTAGCTTTCTTGAATCACCTGTGCGCCAACGACATCGACCAGCCGGTGGGCAGCGTAATTTACACCCAGGCGCTCAACAAACGCGGCGGCATCGAGTGCGACTTCACCGTCACTCGCCTGGCGGAAGACCGCTTTTTCATTATCACCGGCACGGCCTTCGGCCAGCACGATCTCTCCTGGCTTTCGCTCAATATGTCCGAAGATGGCTCGGTGAGCATAGAAGATGTCAGCTCGGCGTATGCCTGCATCGGCATGTGGGGGCCCAAAGCGCGGCTGATTTTGCAAAAAGTGACCCGCGCCGATGTTTCTAACCAGGCATTCCCTTACATGACCGACCAACGGATTGAAGTTGGGGAGGTGCCGGTCCTGGCGTCCAGGGTGACTTACGTGGGCGAGCTGGGCTGGGAGTTTTACTGCCCAATCGAATACGGCCTGCGCCTGTGGGATACCCTCTGGGAGGCCGGCCAGGCGGAGGGCATGGTGGCGGGCGGATACCGGGCAATCGATTCGCTCCGCCTGGAGAAAGGCTACCGCTACTGGAGCGGCGAGATCAGCCCGGATTACACGCCCTATGAGGCCGGGCTGGGGTTCGCCGTCAAGCTGGATAAGGGCGATTTCATCGGGCGCGAGGCCCTGGCCAAACAGAAGCAGGAAGGCCTCAAACGCAAGTTGTGCTGCCTGACCCTGGCTGATTCACGCCTGATCGCCCTGGGCAAAGAACCCATTCGCCTGAAAGGTGGAACTGAGATCATCAGTTGGGTCGCTTCAGGTGGCTATGGGTATTCGGTGTGCGCGAGCATCGTTTACGCCTATCTGCCCGTCGAGTTCAGCCAGCTGGGCGTTGAGTTGGAGATTGAATTCTTTGGAGAATGGATCGGCGCGGTGGTGGTCCGGGCCCCATTGTGGGACCCGAGAGGAGAACGGATCAAAGCTTAAAAGGACGAACCACGAAGACACAAAGACACGAAGACACCAAGTAACATTAATGGAGGTCATGAACTTCGTTCATGCTAAGGATTCTTCGTGTCTTAGTACTTTGTCAGGATATTACTGATGGATGTCACACTGAGGAGCGCAGCGACGAAGTGTCTCTAGCTCAAGCTGTGATTCGAGATTCTTCGCCTCCGCTATGCGTCGGCTCAGAATGACAATCCATCCAATTCATGTTGACCGAGTACTTAGTGAATTGACGGTTCATATCAATAATGGAGGTAGGTTAATGGTTGAGAGCCCTGTAGAACGTCTGGCGAATACCCACCCGGAGGTGGAAATCTGGTGGGATTCGTCGCCGCTGGTATATCGCCAGTGGGTGAATAAGATGCTGGAGAGAGCCGCTCCGGGCAAGAAGCCTCTGCTGGCAGAGCAGCTCGAGCGCCTTTACGTGGAAGGCGACCCTGCCAGCAGCCTTTTCCGCGGCTGCACGACCAACCCGCCCCTCTCTTTGCAGGCGGTGAAAAGCGATCCGCAATCCTGGAATGCCTGGATCGATGAATTGATCTTTAACAACCCGGATCTTACAGTGGAAGAGCTGACCTGGCTGACATACAAAGAGGTGGTCCGCCGCGGCGCAGAGATGTACCTGCCCATCTTCGAAGCTTCGGGAGGCCGTTTCGGCTGGATTTCCGGACAACTGGACCCGCGCCTGGTCAACGAAACCGAACGGATGGTTCACGACGCCAAAGAACTGAGCGCCCTCAGCCCAAATGTGATGGTCAAGGTGCCGGCGAGCATGCAGGGTATCGAAGTGATTCGCACGCTGAATTCCAGGGGAATCTCGACCAACACCACGGTCTGCTTTACCCTGCCGCAAATCATGGCTTCAGCCGATGCCACCATGGAAGGTATTCAGGAAGCCTCTGCTCGGGGCGTCGATTTGAGCCGCTGGCGGGCGGTGGTTACTATGATGATCGGGCGCTTGATCGAACACGAGACCCTGGACGTGCAGGCGGCGCGCCGGAATATCCGCCTCTCCTGGCAGGACAAGCATTGGTTTGGGATTGCCGTCTTCCGGCGAGCCTACCGGTTGCTGAACGAGGGAGGTTATGCGAGTAAAATGCTGGCCTGCTCCCTGCGCGAGGGGCCTGTGGTGGCTGGCAAGCGCCGTTTTTGGGATGTCGAAAAAATTGCCGGCGGTGAGATCGTATACACCTGCCCGCCCTATGTATTGGAGCCGTTGTTCGAGATCGGCGCTGACCTGATCTTCAAGCCCGAAATCGAGGCGGGTGCGCCTGGGGAGGTGTTGGAGAAAATGCTGAAAATACCCTATTGCCTCCAGGCCTATGATCCGAACAGCCTGGATATGGAGCAGTTCAATGACCACCCGGCTACGGTCAGCACGGTTCAGGCGTTCTCCAAAGGCTTTTCTGGTCTGGAGGCATATATTTCAGATCGGCTGAAGGTCGTGGAGCATTAAGACTGCTTGAATATCAGTTATGGTGAAAATAACCGTTAACGAGATGGTGAGCTAAAATCATGGCTGAACCACAGATCAACACGGATGCACACAGATTTCATATCGGTGTTCATCGGTGGTTTCCATTGGGATAAAAAACTACCCAGCAGGCCGCTGGTGCAGGTCTGTATCAGAAACTTTCGTGTTCAAAACAGGAGGCATGTCATGTCAATTGTCAATGCAAAAGAAATCATGTTGGAAGCCGCGGAAGGCAAATACGCCATCGGCGCTTTCAACATTACCAATCTCATCCAGTTCGAGGCGGTGGTCCAGGCTGCCATCGACAAAAAGGCGCCTGTGATCGTCCAGACCTCGGTAAAGCCATCCAAATTCTTGAATCGGGATGTCCTGGTCGCCATCTACCGCACGCTGGCCGAGTCGGCGCCCATCCCCATCTGCCTGCACCTGGACCACTGCACGGAGATCGATTACTGCAAGCAGTGCGCCGACTCGGGCTACACCAACATCATGATCGACGCCTCCAAGCAGACCTTCGAGGAGAACATCCGCCAGACCAGGGAGGTGGCGGAGTACTGCCACTCGGTGGGGAATATCTCCGTGGAAGGCGAGCTGGGCACGGTATCGGGGGTGGAGGACCAGGTCAAAGTTGCCGAAGACGAGGCCCAACTGGCTAACCCCGCCCAATCCGTCGAGTTTGTGGAGCGCACCGGCGTGGATATCTTCGCCCCTGCCATCGGCACAGCGCACGGCGTCTACAAGACCAAAAACCCTAAGGTCGATTTCGAGCGCCTGGGCAAGATCAACCAGATGCTCAACGGCGGTGGGGTCAAGACCCCGCTGGTGGTGCATGGCGGCACCGGTCTGCCGGAGGATTACATCCAGCGCCTGATCGAGATGGGCGGCGCCAAGTTCAACGTCTCTACTGAGCTCAAGCACACCCTGATCGACACGACCTACGATTACATCAGCGAAAAGCGCACTGAATACGACCCCGGCAAAGTCGATGCGGTGGTCAGCGGCGCCATCCGCAAGGTGGTGGCCCACTGGATCGATATGCTCGGCAGCGCCGGCAAGGCATAAACACACCCACAGGAGCAAAGCATGAAAAAAGTTGAGGATTACTACGTCCCCTGGGTCAAGGGCATAGCGATGTATATCTCCGGTCACATCGAGCTGGCCTGGCGCCAGCCTGAGCTGCACCGCATGATGTCCAACGAAAATCCCATACCGCCTTCGAAAAAGGTGCTGGAGGCGATCATGAAATACGGTGCGCTGGCCAACCGCTATCCCGACCAGGGGCTGGTGGTGCGCTCCAAGGTCGCCGAGACCAACGGCCTGGAGGGGCCGGCGAATGTCATGCTGGGCAACGGCTCCAGCGAGGTCTTCGATAACATCTTCCGCTGCTTCTTACAGCCGGGCGAGGAGGTCATCCAGCACACCCCCTGTTTCGGCATCTACAAGCTGCGCTGCGACATTCTGGGCGGTAAGCTGGTCTCAGTGCCGATGGTATACAAGGAGCGCAAAGAGCTGGCTTACGACCCGCAGGGCATCCTGGATGCGGTGACAGAGAAGACCAAGATCATCGTGATCGCCAACCCGAACAACCCCACCGGCAATTTTATGGACGCCGCAGATTTTGTGCGCATAGCCGAAACGGGCATCCCCTTCGTGATCGACGAGGCCTATATCGAATACGCCGGTCTGCAGATGTCGCAGGTCAACCTGACCAATAAATACAAAAACGTGCTGGTCACCCGCACTCTCTCCAAAGCCTACAGCCTGGCTGGCATGCGCTTTGGCTATGCACTGGGGCATAAAGATGTCATCGGGCAAATCTCGGCGGCTTTGCTCCCCTGGAATGTGGGCACGATCCCCATGTGGGCGGCCCTGGCTGCGTTTGAAGATGTCGAAGGGCTGGCTGAGCGGGTTAAGTTTAATCATCGCGAGATCGACTTTATCGAGGAGTCGCTCAGCGACATCCCCGGTTTGACCATTTTCCATTCTCACGCCAACTACATTCTCTTCGACGGCGGGGCGGCGGGCAAGAAAGGCAAGGATATGGTCGCTTATGCCCAGGGGCGGGGCATCATCCTGCGCCCCGAATCGCCCAAGTACGGCAGCGAGGGCTGGTTCAGGGTCACGATTGGCAGCGCAGAAGAGAACCGCATGGTTGTGGGCGTCATTCGTGAGTTTTTCTCAAGTTAGGAGGACTTTATGACTCGAATCCAAGCGATCTTCTTCGACCAGGACGGGGTGATCATCGACACCGAACGGGACGGGCACCGGGTCTCTTTCAACGAGACGTTCAAGGAGTTCGGCTACGACTTCGAGTGGGGGGTGGATTACTACCACGAATTGCTGCAGGTCGCCGGCGGCAAAGAGCGCATGAAGCACCACCTGCACACCAAAGGCTTCGGCGTCGAGGTCAAGCCCGAGGAGGAAGAGGAGCTCATCAAGGCGATGCACAAGCGCAAGACGGCCATCTTTATCGAGCTGATCGAAAGCGGGAAACTGCCCCTGCGCCGGGGCGTCAGGCGCTTCATGCAGGAGGCGATGGACCTCGGCCTGATCCTGGGGGTGTGCACCACCTCTAACGAGCGGGCCGCCCACGCCATCGCCCATCAAATCCTGAAGGATATCCACTTCAATTTCGTCCTCGCCGGCGATGTGGTCAGCAAAAAGAAGCCGGACCCGGAGATTTACAACCTCGGCCTGGCAAAGACCGGTCTTAAGCCTGAAGAGGTTATCGTCATCGAGGATTCGCGCAACGGCGTCCTGGCCGCCAAGGCCGCGGGGATGCACGTCGTCGTCACCACCAATGGTTACACCGAGAAGGAAGACTTAAACGACGCCGATATCATCGTCACTTGCCTTGGCGATCCTCATGGCGAGAAGGGCCTGCTCAAGAAAGGCCTTGTTGGCGTGCCCTACGACGGCGTGCTTCACGTCGCGCCCCTATTGGAATACTTTGCCCAGTAGCCGCTGAACTCCGCAGCGGGGTAGATGGGCGCGGAAATTACACCATCGCCTCCACTAACGCTATGCCGCTCGAGCTGCACCACTCCCATCCCTGGGACCTGCCTCCGGTTGAAGCGTGCCTGCTCCAGGATTGGCTCCGGGATAAAGTAATCCTCCAGCCGCTCGAATTGGGCGAGATCAAGACCATTGCCGGCGTGGATGCCGCTTACCGGGGCGGGCAAGTGCGGGCGGCTGTGGCTGTGCTCAGCTTCAAAACCCAGGAGCTCCGCGAGCAGGCTGCCGTTCAAATGCCTGTCTCGTACCCTTACGTACCCGGGCTGCTCTCCTTTCGCGAAGCGCCGGCGATCCTGGAGGCGTTGGCGCGACTGAATACCCTGCCGGACGTATTAATAGTGGATGGTCATGGCCGCGCCCATCCGCGCCGCTTTGGGCTGGCCTGCCACCTGGGCGTGCTGCTGGAACTGCCCACTATCGGCTGCGCCAAAGCGGTCTTCGTTGGCCAGGCGGCTCCTGTGGGTGAAGAGCCGGGCAGCACCTCGGAGCTGTGCCTGAACGGCGAGCTGCTGGGACTGGCGCTGCGCACCCGCAGGCACGCCAAACCGGTGTATATCTCGGTAGGTCATCGCGTCGACCTGCCCTCGGCCATCCAGCTCGTGCTGGCCCGCGGGCGTGGCTACCGTTTGCCGGAGCCGCTCCGCCTGGCTCACCGCCTGGCTTCGGAGAATTGGGAGTGAGCCGGCTGCATCCGGGAACAAAATTGAACTTTAGATCGTATATTTATTGATAAGGAGAATACCCATGTACCGTTTTCTGATCCGCTGGGGGATCAACGCGGTGGCCTTGTACGCAGCCATCGCCGTAGTGGAGGGGATCGTCCCCCAAAGCGACAACTGGATTTCTTACCTCTGGCTGGCGCTGATCTTTGGGGTGGTCAATGCCTTCCTGGGGCCCGTGCTGAAAATCCTGACCTGCCCCTTGATCCTCCTGACCCTGGGGGTCTTCACCCTGCTGGTGAACACCTTCCTGTTCTACCTGGCTGGCTACATCGGCACGCAATTTGGCGTGGGCTTCACCGTGGACAGCTTTTGGTCGGCCTTCCTGGGGTCGCTGGTGGTCAGCGTGGTGTCGATCGTGCTGAGCCTTTTCTTCCGCGATGACAGGAAGCGGGCGCGAGATTAATTTTTGGTGAATCACCCCGTTTTTTGTTGACTTTCTTCCTGACTCGGCTTATACTGTAGCCAAGGAGTCAACAGTATGCATGATGGTGTTTCAAGTGCATATGTGGCCTGGGTTTGAAAACACGCGCCAGGGCGCGCGTGTTTTTATTTAATTCTTACCTCGAAAGGAGACCTGCGCGCATGGACTATGGGATGATCGGAAAAATCAATAAAGCCAAGCGGTATGCCGAGCAGCGCAACCGCATCCGTTTTGAATCGTTGGCTGTGACTTTTGAAGGCGAGAACAACCCGCATTCGGTGCAAATGGATCACGGCGTCTGGCGGTGCGATTGTGATTTTTTTCATACGCGCGGGCGCTGCAGTCACACCATGGCGCTGGAGATAATCCTGGAAGACATGCTCCCAGCGAC
>Ga0209751_10001843_pt1 | contig 21485 bp, 18 predicted proteins | sample RifCSP13_1_FD_184019 | JGI IMG/M metagenome (GOLD analysis project Ga0209751, IMG submission 184019) | Soil microbial communities from Rifle, Colorado - Rifle CSP2_sed 13_1 (SPAdes) (version 2) | ecosystem: Environmental > Terrestrial > Deep subsurface > Rock core/Sediment | place: Rifle... | reverse complement strand
TTCTTCGCGGACGAATGGACGGCCGGGTGGCCCGCGATCTCGGACGGGACGAGCTCGAGCTCCGCGTCCGCGAGGACGAGCGTGAGCACGGCGGCCATATTCGCCGGACGGACTTCAACCTCTCTTGGTCCTCCTCGATGGTCCCGGGTTCGGGACGTCACTCGACGGCGAGAGCGCGGCCGAAGGGAAGGAACTCGAGCACGCGGCTCTCCGGACCGGACTCACTCTAACGAAACCCGAAGAATTATCCATTCCGATGCGTTTCGTCGCCCCGGATGCTTGCGACCGCGTCGGACCTCGTCAAGTCTTATCCGCGGGCGAGCGCCCTCGATCACGTCTCCATCGAGATCCGCGAGGGGGAGGTTTTCGGCCTGTTCGGCCCGAACGGAGCCGGGAAGACGACCTGCCTGCGGGTCCTCTCCGGCCTCACGCGCCCCGACGCGGGCGGCGCGACGGTGTGCGGGATCGACGTGCGGGCCTTCCCGAACGAGGTCCGCCGCCACCTTGGGATCCTGATTGACGTTCCCTTCCCGTACGAGAACATGACGGTGCGGGATTACCTCATCTTCTTCGCCAAGATGGCGGGCTCGGGGAGGGACCATGCGTCCGCGAGGGTCCACTGGACGCTGGCCCTCCTCGGGATCAGCCACCACGCGGAGAGCCGGATCGGGAGGCTCTCGATGGGCGAGAGGCAACGCACGGAGCTCGCCCGGGTCCTCCTGAGTCCCGCGCGGCTGCTCCTCCTCGACGAACCCTTCTCGAATGTGGACGTGGCGATGCGGATCGGGCTGCGGTCCGTCCTCCGCGACTGGGTGGGCCGCGGCGGGTCGATCCTCTTCACGAGCCACAACCTGCTCGAGAGTGAGGCGATCGTGGACCGTTTCGCGTTCATCCACCTGGGGAGGATTGTCGCGCTCGGGACCGCGCGTGAACTCAAGGAGAGCCTGCTCGCACCCGCCTACGAACTTGAGGTGGGCGACGCCGAGCGCGCCCTCGCCGTCCTCCGAGCGGTGCCCCACCAGAGCCTGGAGCGCGCCGGTCCGCGGCTCGTCCGAATCGGACTCCTTTCCCGGAACGATGTTTCCCGGATCGCGAGGACGCTCGTCGAGGCAAACGTGGACCTCCTCGAGCTGAAGGGCGTGGGCACGATGGAGGACGTCTACTCGAGACTCACCCAGACCGCGGCCGCATTGGCTTGGGGACCGCGATGACGGACCCCGTCGAGCGGCTCCGGCTCATCGCCACGATTGTCGAGAAAGACCTCCGGATCCAACCGTGGATTTGGGCTACGACCGGGATCGTCGCGGCGGCCGGCTTCCTCCTCATGCTCCCCGCGGCGCTGAGCGCCGCCTACTATGCGTCCCGGTTCCCCTGGACCTGGTACGACGGGTCTCTGCGCCCGTACTACGCAATCTACGCGGCCGTGAGCTCCCTGCTCCTCGGACTCACGTTCGCGGGGTTCCACCGCGGCGAGATCCACCGCGGGACGATCCGTTCGATCATCCTATATCCGGTCGACATGAACGACATCACGTTCGCGAAGCTCCTCTCGAGCCTCGTCTTGACCGCGATCCTGTCGACGATCCTGTTCCTCGGTTTCTTCGGGGGCTACTTCTTCCTCCGGGTGTTCCCCGCGGGGGACTTCCTGAGGATCCACGCCACGGCCCTCCTCGCGAGCTTTCTCGCCCTCTCCGTCGGCGTCTTCCTGTCCCAGGGCCTTGCCCACGTCGCGGGCCGGATGGTCGTATCGCCGACGGCCCTGGGGGCCCTGTTCCTCCTCCTTGCGATCCTCCTCACGGAGACGGTCCTCACGGCACTCGGACTCCAGATCGTCGCCCTCGGCGTCCATACACAGGGCCGTTTACCGGGCCCGGATGATTACGCCCTCGTCGAGGGCCTCGCGAGGAGCCTGAGCGTCCTGTCGCCCCACCACGCGGCCGCGAGGAGCCTCGGTGTCATCTTCAGGATCACGCAGATGTGGGTGGACGTCCACGTCGTCGCGCCCGTCGCGGTCGCGGTCGTCGCCGGAGGGTATCTCGCGGGGAAGAAGCTCTTCCTGGACGTCTTCGTCCGCTAGCCCGTCGCAGGGCCGGCCGGGAGGGATGTCCCGAGCCGGGCCGCCCCTGCCATCGTCGGTCGGATGTTCTTTCATATCACCTCATAGAGCCTTTATGTAGCGCGCCCCCCTTTCGACCGCGAGGATGCACGAAATCGTCTGCGTGGGGGACGTCCACGCGGGCCTCAACTTCGATTTCCGGATCGACCCGGAGACGGGGATCTCGGACCGGGCGATGGACCTTCACCGGAACTTCGCCCAGGCGGCCCGATGGGCGATCGACCACGAGGCCGCGCTGTTCTGCATCCTCGGGGACCTGTTCGACCGCACGCACGTGGCCCCGATCTTCCGGGAGCTCGTCCGCAAGGACGTGATCGAACCCCTCGGGGCCGCGGGGATCGACGTGTGGATCCTCGCGGGGAACCACGATCAGCCGAGGCGGGAGGCACGGTCGACGAGCCTGGACGACTTCCGCGGCTACGCCCACGTGAGCGTGTTCCGCGAGCCGAAGGCGGTCGTCCGCAAGATCGGGGGCCGGAGGGTCGGGTTCGTCCTCCTCCCGTACATGCACCCCGAGCAGGTCGTCGAGCAGATCCGGGCGAAGCTCGACCAGGACGTCCCGCGGGAGGAGGCGTTCGAGGCCGCGCGACGCGCGTGGAAAGGCTGGATCGGACACCGCGCCGAGGAGATGAAGGACCTCGACCTGCGGATCCTGTTCGGCCACTTCGAGTTCCAGGGGGCGCGGTACGCGTCCACGACGGTCCCCGAGATCGTGCCCCACGATTTCACGTTCACGCGGGACATGCTGCCCGACGCGATCGACCTCGTCGTGTTCGGCCACATCCACATGCACCAGGTCCTGTTCGACCGGATCGTGTACACGGGCGCTCCCGAGCGCGTGGACTGGGGCGAGCGGATGGACCCGAAGGGGTTCGTCGCGGTCCGCCCGGACGGGACGTGGACGTTCGAGCCGCTCCCGACGCGGCCCATGGTCAAGGTGGACGTGGCCGCGACCCTCGGGGACGACGTCACGGCGAAGATCCTGGACGCGATCCCGCCCGACGTCGCGGGAAGCCTCGTCCGGATCGACGTGCGCCTGCCCGACGACCTCCGACGGCAGATCGACGAGCGGCGGATTGGGGAGCGCCTCCGGGAGGCGTTCCACTACGAGCTCAAGTTCGTCTCGACGGAGCGCGCGCGGATCGTGACGGACGAGTTCACGATGGACCCGACGCGCCTCCTCACGGAGTACGTGGACAAGGAGTTCGTGGACCATCCGAGGCGGGCGGCAATCCGGGCCGAAGGCCAGCGGATCCTCCGGGAGGCTCTCTCGTGAAGGCGGACGACGCCCTCGAGCCCACGGCCGTGGAGGCGATCGAACCGTCCCACCCCGCCGAGGGGTTCGTCCTCGAGGAGATCGAGATGCGCGGGTTCATGCGGTACGTCGAGCGGACGGACCCGGCCCTGCGCTTCCCGGAGAAGTTCACGGTCATCACGGGCCGGACGGGCGCGGGCAAGTCGTCCATCCTGGACGCGATCACGTTCGCCCTGTACGGCGCGACCGCGCGGACGGACATCCAGAGCGTGAAGATCTCGGACGTGTGCCGGCCGGGCGGGTACGTGCGCGTCACGTTCCGCCAGGCGGACGCGCGGTGGGACGTGAAGCGCGGCTTCACGACGAAGAAGGAGTCGTACCTGGAGGTCTCGCGGGACGGGGAGGCGGTCGCGGGGACGATCCACGAGAAGGAGGCCACGATCCGCGACGTGGTCGGCCTGGACTACGTCGCGTTCCGAAACTCGACGTTCGTGCGGCAGGAGGAGATGAAGGAGCTCGGGTCCGCCCGCGGGGCGGACCGGCTCGCGGTCTTCCAGAAGCTGTTCCGCCTCGAGGTGTTCGAGCGGGCCCTCGAGATCGCGAAGGCGCAGCAGGCGGGCCTCGAGAAGGAGCTCATCGCGCGCGAGGCCGCGATCGCGGCCCAGGTCGAGAAGCTCGCGAAGATCCCCGAGATGCGAGGGGTCCTCGAGGCCGCGAGGGCCGAGACCGGGACGCGCCAGGCGCGGGTCACGGCCCTCGAGGGCACGGTCCGGGAGACGGAGGCCTCCCTGAAGGGGCTCGAGGCGCAGCACGACGACTGGGTCCGCGCGCGGTCCGCCCTGGAGGACCGGACGGCACGGCTCGCCGCGACCCGTGCGCGGGAAGCGGCCCTCCTCGAGCAACGGGACGTCGTGGCGGGCCTGGAGGGCGAACGCAAGGTGCTGGAGGACGCCGTGAGGGACCTCGAGGAGCTCCGGACGGAACTCGAAGGGCTCAAGGAACGTCACGCGCTGCGACAGCAACGCGAGCAGGCCGCGGACGCCGCGAAGCGGATGTTCGAGCAGGCGAAGCGGGACCACGAGCGGCGCCGGGACCAGATCAAAGACAAGATCGATGCCCTGTACGCGAAGGTCGCCTCCCTCAAGACGGACGTGGACCGGGAGGCCGCGTTCGAGCTCCTCCGGGACGAGGGGCGGCTCGAGGAGCGCGTCGCGCGGATCGGGCGGGAGCTCGAGTGGCTCGCGGATCGGGCGGACCTCGTGGGAGCCCTCGAGGAGGAGCGGGTCCGCGCGGAGAAGGCCCTCGACCGCGTGCACGCGAAGGTCGCGTCGATCGACCAGGACTCGTTCGTGCTCACGGAGTTCCAGCGGCAGCTCGAGGGCCTCAAGGAGGACCTGCGCCGGGAGGTCGAGGAGAGCCACGCGACGCTGAAACCGCTCGACGAGGCGAAGGTCGAGGCGCTCCGCCAGCTCGACGCGGTTCCGTTCGCGGACGCGGACCGGACGCGGGTCGGGGACCTCGGCCGGATCGTGACGGACAAGGCGGCGAAGCGCAAGGCCCTCGACGAGCTGAGCGCGAAGGCGCGCGCGATCGGGGACGTCGCGGCCCTCCTCGGGGAGCTCTCGAAGGAACGCGCGGCCCTCGAGGCGGACCGGAACCGGTTCGAGGCGGACGTCGCGCGGCTCGGCCCTTCGGAGGCCGCGTACCAGGAGGGCCGTAAGGGGATCGAGGCCGTGCGGGCGTCCCTCGACGCGGAGCGGAAGGTCCTCCACACCCTGGAGGGGCAGGCGTCCGCCCTCGCGGCCCAGATTGCGGCCCTCGAGGCGGACGCGGCGCGGCTCGAGGAGGCGGAGCGGGAGCGGGACGAGCTCAAGGTGCGGGCCGAGCTGTCCGACCTCCTCGTCGCGCGGGTGTTCCACAAGAAGGGGGTCGTCATGTACGCGGTGGATCAGCTGCTCCCCGAGCTCGAGATCGAGGCATCCAAGAACCTCGCGGAGCTCACGGACGGCCGGTTCAGCGGGATCAAGCTCGAGACGTACGAGGAGGGCCGCGGCCACGGGATCCGGATCCGGGTGCGCGGCGTGGACCGGGAGTGGCACGACGTGGGGGAGTTCAGCGGCGGGGAAAAGACCCAGATCAACGCGGCCTTGCGGTTCGCGATCGCGAAGGAGCTCGCGTCGTTGCCGCAGGCCGGGCGCGCGTACGGCCGGATGAAGACCCTGTTCATCGACGAGGGGGACCTCGGATCCCTCGACACGGAGGTCTCGAGGGAGCTGTTCGTCCAGAAGCTGTTCCGGATGGGGGAGTTCTTCGACAAGGTCATCCTGATCACCCACCTCGCGGAGGTCGCGGACAAGTTCCCCGGCCGGATCCGCGTCACGATGACCCCGGAGCAGGAGTCCCGGGTGGAAGTCCTCGCATGAGTTTCGCGGACGACCTGAGGAAGGAGCTCGACCTCCTCGTACGTCATCATCGGGACGTGCCCCTCCCGCCCGAAGACGTCCCGGAGTTCCGGGAGTTCCGGCGCGCGGACCCGGCGCGGGACATGATCGCCGTCGACGGGTCGTACTCGTTCCTCCTGAACCTGTCCTCGTGGTGGCTCGCCCTCATCTCGGTCGGCCTGCTGCGGTACGCCTTCGACGGTCGCGCGTTCCATCGGAAGGACTGGCGGCTCGTCCAGCGCATGGTCGGCGTCTCGACGTTCGAGGAGTTCGTCGCGCAGCAGGACGACCTCCACCGGTCCCTGTTCGAGTTCACGAAAGGGGCGCGGGAGACCCAACCGAGGGACATGGTGAACGAGTACCGCCGCCTCATCGAGGGACAGACCGCGATCAACTTCGCGGACGACATGGAGGACGCCATCGTCGCGGTGGACGGCACCTTGTCCGAGTTCCCGAAGCAGTTCACGGTCATGGAACGCCTGGTCAAGGTGTGCGAGAAGCGCGGCCACCTGCTCGTCGGGATCTCGAAGGACAGCCAGCTCCACTCGTTCGGGCACGTGCTCACGGACGAGGATCTCATGGCCCGCTGCGAATCGCGCCTCCCGCGGGCTTCCATGGCGTACGCGCGCGCCCCGAAGGCCTCCGAGGCGGTCAAGGAAGGCCTCCTGTACGGCGACATCTATTACGCGAAGCTCCATCCGGGGGCGAGGAAGTGGTTCCGGGTGGACGTGGGCACGTTCCGCGACCGGCCCGACTTCGCGTTCGGGCAACTCGCCGCGTACGCGAAGAGCCTCGTGTCCGTCGGGTACCCGTGGCCCCTCATCGAGGCCCACCGGATGGCCGTGACCGTGCGCCAGCTCAAGCCCATGTACCAGGAGACCGTGCTCAAGGCGGCCCTCCGGATGGGGCTCGACGTGAGGACGGTCCTGGACGGGCTCACGGAGGTCGAGGGCCGCCGGCGGAGCGCGTTCCACGAATACCTCGACCGGGTCGCGAGGGACCTGCGATGAAGATCGGGGAGATCGTCGCGGCGAGCGTCCTGGACGGGCTCACGGCGAAGCTCCAGCTGAACAATCCCGAGGAGCTGCGGATCGCGTATCCCGTCATCGTGGAGGGCGCACGATACGACTTCTACTGCCTCGTCGAGGACGTCGTGAACGAGGAGAGCGACATCGCGGACCAGCTTGCGGGCTCGTCCATCGCGGACGTCGTCGTGCCCCGACCCGAGACGCACGAGGGATATGGCGGCCCGATCTTCTACTCGAAGGCGAAGCTCCGGATGATCCAGCTGATCGACCGGGAGACGCGGAAGCTCGGCGAACCGCAGACGATCCCGCCGTACTTCTCCGAGGTCCGGCACGCGACCCGGGACGACGTGGAGCGGATCTACGAGCCCACCGCGAAGTCGGCCCCCCTCGGCACGATCACGGGGGTCGAGCCGTTCTACGTCCACCTCGACTTCGACAAGCTCGTCGAGAAGCCGTTCGCGATCTTCGGCCGCACGGGGACGGGGAAGTCGATCCTGAACAAGCTCGTGTGCGCGGCGATCCTCGCGAAGGAGGCGGGGAACGTGCTCATCTTCGACATGCACGGGGAGTACGGCGTGTACAGCCAGACGGACGAGACGGAGGGCCTCAAGTACTTCTTCCCCGGCAAGGTCGAGATCTTCTCCCTGGACCCGAAGAACACGGAGGCGAAGCCGTTCGTCCTCGACGCGGGGCAGATCACGCCGGAGGATCTCGTGATCGCCTTCCAGGACCTCACGCCGCCCATGATCGACCACATCTACCAGATCTACCGCCGCAAGCCGCGGGAGGTCGACCTGATCTCCGCGATCCGCGACAAGCAGGCCACAGAGCACGAGGTGGAGGGCGGCTCGATCCACCTCATGGTCCTCCAAGCTCTCCAGCGGCGGATGGGCCGGTTCGAGCGCCTGCCGTTCATCAAGGAAGGCGGGAAGGACGCGTTCAGCCAGATGCTCGCTCTCATCAAGGCGGGCAAGTCGATCGTCCTCGACTTCGGGGACTACGGGACGGATCCCATGGTGTACCTGTTCATCGCGAACGTCCTCGCGCGCCGCCTGTTCGACCTGTACACGGAGCGGAGCGCGGAATACCCGCGTCTCGTCCTGTTCCTCGAGGAGGCCCACAAGTTCCTCGATCCGCGGATCGCGGAGTACTCGATCTTCAGTCGCCTCGCGCGGGAGACGCGGAAGTTCAACCTGATCCTCGCGCTGATCGACCAGCGGCCCGCGCGGATCGACGAGGAGGTCCGGAGCCAGCTCGCGAACCGCCTCGTGATGTCCCTCAAGGAGCCGTCCGATGTGGAGTCCGCCCTGGCCGGGGTGCCGGACAAGGGGATGTGGGTGAACATCGTCGCGAAGCTGCCCCTCCGGGCGGTCGCCGTGATCGGGGACGCGATCCGCATTCCGACGGTCATCGACGTGCTCGAGTACGACGAGTTCCAGGTCCGGAAGCACCTCCTCGCCTCGGACGCGGTCGACGAGAAGACGATGGAGGGGATCGAGACGCGCGCGGACGACGTGTTCGGGCGCGGGTAGGCACGCCCGCATGCGCGGGATGAGAACGCCCGCGGTGCTTTCTTATACCCCGAGCCGAATCGCACGGAGTCCATGACGTTCCACGAGACCGCGTTCGGGCCCGAGGCGACCCTGATCATCGGGGTCATCCTCGTCGTCACGGGGCTCGCCCTCGCGTTCTGGGGCCACGGGATCTGGTCGAGCCTGATGTCCCTCATCGGGGCCCTGATCGGGAGCGCGGTCGGCTACCTGTTCGGGGCCGCCCTCGCGGGCGGATACCTCGCGGGCCTGCTCCTCGCGGCCGTCGGGGCGATCATCGGGAGCATCCTGTTCACGAAGCTCGTGAAGGTGGCCCTCGCGTTCCTCGTCGGGATCCTCGCGGCGGCCCTCGTGTACACGGCCCTCGGAGGGTCCGCCGTGTTCGTCGCGGGCCAGCTCGACGCCCGCCTCATCGTGGCCCTCCTCGTCCTCCTCGTCGTGTTCGCCCTCGCGTACTACTTCATCGACGACCTGATCGGGATCATCACGGCGGCCGTCGGAGGACTCCTCCTCGGCGCCGGGCTGTACATCCTGAACGCGGGCGTCGCGGTCGCGGCCCTCGCGGGGATCGGCGCGTTCGTCCTCGGGGCGATCGTCCAGACGTCCAAGTTGCGCCGCCGGCGCGAGGCGAAGGCGGCCGCCGCGCCGCCGCCCCCTCCGTGACGCCCCCGATGACGCGTGCGGCGGGACCGCGGAGCCCTTGAGGCGCGCCGGCCATCCGGGTGCCCCATGGCCTGGACGTTGCGCGTCGAGCGGACCGTGCCCTTCCCGCGCGAGGCCGTGTACGCCTGGTGGACGGACTTCCGGGAGGACGACCACCGCGGGCCCGACGCGCCGGCCACGAGCACGCGCCTCGTCCTGCCGCGGGAGGGGCGTGACGTGTGGCTCCGCGACGTCGCGACGCGCCCTGCGCGGGTCACCGTGGACGCGCATGTGGTCCTCGACCCGCCCCACGGATACCGCGTGCGGGCCCGCTATCCGCTCGCGGACGCGGACTACGCGTACCGCTTCGAGCCCGTCCCGGAAGGCACGCGCATCCTCCTGACCGGGACGATCCTCCCGCGCCACGTCGGCCGGATCCTCGTGCCCCTGTCGGCCCCGTGGTGGCGCGGCTACGCGGCGCGGGACCTCGACTTCCACCTGCGGGAGATGGCCGGCGACCTGGGCCCGTGAGGCGGGCGGTACTTTCGCCCATCTCCCCCCTCCGCGACCTCCTTTATAGCGTCCCGAACATGGATGGCGAGGGAGATCCATCGCGCTCATCGCGGAGTCCCGGACGGCGCCGCCGGAGGTCCGCGTCGAGCCCCGGAAGGCCCTCACGACGTCGATCCCCACGCTCGACCGGATCCTCGGGCCCCTTGAATCCGGACGCGTCACCCTGATCGACAGCGGCTCCGACTTCGTGTTCCATCTCACGACCCTCCTGTGCGTGCGCGCGGTGATGGACGGGGGCCACGTCGTGTACGTGGACGGCGGGAACTCCGTGGACCCGCACGGGATGGTCGCCCTCGGAAGGCGGGTCGGGTTGACGCGGGCCGAGGTCCTCCCCCGGGTCCACGTCGCGCGGGCGTTCACATGCCACCAGATGGCCACATTAATATTGGATATGCTAGATAGAAAAATCGAGGAGACGGGCGCGGGGCTCGTCGTCCTGTCGTGCCTCCCCGAGATGTACCTCGACGAGGACGTGGAGCGGGACGAGGCCCTCGCCCTGTTCCGGCGTTCCATGGGCGCGGTCCAGGACGTCGTGCGCCGTCACGGCGTCGTCGGCCTCGTCACGAACGCGGGCCTCGCGAAGCTGTACCGGCGCAAGGGGATCCGCCGCCAGCTCTACGAAACGGCGGATCGAGCGATCCGGTTCGCGCAGGGCCCGCGGGGCGTGCTCGTCACGCGCCTCGACGACGGGACGTCGGAGTGGTACCGGCCCGCGGCCCCGGACCAGGCGACCCTGGACGACTTCGCCTCCCACGAGCCGAGGATCATGGCCCTCGGGCTCGCGGACGCCCCGAAGGAGATCCGCGCGGCCGGCTACCTCCGGTTCTCGTGGTGAGCCGCGGACGTCGGGCGGCCGGAGCGTCCTGCGCACGAGGAGCTGGAACTCCCCGAGGCGCGCGTGGACCCGGAAACCTTCCCGCTCGAACAAGGAGGGCGGGCCGGGGTACCAGGCCTTCGCGCCGACGAAGGGGAACGCCTCGACGATCCCGCCTCCCCGCGCGCGAATCGCGGCGAGGGCCGCGCGGAGGGCCGTGCGAGAGACCCCGAGGCCCCGGAACCTCCGGTCGACGAAGAAACAGGTGACCCGCCACACGGGGACGCCCGGGTCCCGGAGGCCGAGCTTGCGGTAGAATCGGCCGTCCAGCCGGGGCAGCTCGTCCTTCGGCCCGAACTGGCACCAGCCGACGGGCTCGCCGTCCGCGCACACGAGGATCCCGTGGGACCGCCCCGCCTGCACGAGGGCGCGCTTCCTCGCGCGGTCCTCCGGTCCGCTCGAGAAGCTCCCGCGGACCTGGCTGAACGGGCACCAGCAGCCGCCCCACACCCCGCCGTGCGCCGCGAAGAACACCTCGAAGTCGGCCCACGTCGCGGGAGACAGCTCCCTCGTCGCGAGCGTCCGCGGGCCGCGCGGGTTCGGGCTCATGGCCCCCACCGGGCCACCGCCAGGGCGTGCATGAACGTCCGGCCGACGCCTTGCGGAGTGGGCCGGGCTACTCCACGTCGAAGTAGATCCGGACCGTCGCGCGGTAGGCTTTCACCTTCGAGCCGTCGAGCTCCATCTCGAACTCGGACGCACGGGCCCACCTCATCCCGCGGACCGTCTTGCCCGCCGTGCGGACCGCGTCCTTCGCGGCGGCCGCGAAGCTGTTCGCCGACACCCCGACCACATCGATCACCTTCTGGACCAAAGGACCACCGGAGGCCGCATGGCCGTCCCGGGCGATGACCGTTTCCTAGCCGCGGACGACCTACGGCACGTCCGTCGGGTCCCAGTCGAAGTGCGCGTCCGCGTCGAGCCCGTCGAGGGCGCCCATGCCGTCCGGCGAGAGGTCGAAGTCGAACACGGCCGCGTTCTCCCGGATCCGCTCGGGACGCTCGGACTTCGGGATCGGGATGAAGCCGTGCCGGAGGCTCCAGCGGAGGAGGACCTGGGCGGGGGACCGCCCGCAGGCCGCCGCGATCCGCCGGACCGTCGGGTCGTCGAGTCGGCGTCCGCGCGTGAGCGGGCTGTACGCCTCCACGGCGATCCCCCGGGAGACGCACGCGTCCACGACGTCCGCCTGGCGCAGGAACGGGCTCAGCTCGATCTGGTTCACGGCGGGGGTCGCCCCGCCCGCCTCGCGGATCTCGTCGAGATGGCGCACCATGTAGTTGCTCACCCCGATGGACCGGACCTTCCCGAGGCCGAGGAGCCTCTCCATCGCCTTCCACGCGTCGAGCCGTCTTCGACGGGAGGGCCAGTGGATCAGGTACAGGTCCACGACCGAGAGGCCGAGGCGGCGCAGGCTCGCCTCGCACGCGTCGACCGTGGCCCGGACGCCCTGGTCCTTCGACGCGACCTTCGTCGTGACGAACACGTCGTCCCGCGGCACCCCGCTCTCCCGCACGGCGAGGCCCACCTCGCGCTCGTTCCCGTACAGGCTCGCCGTGTCGATGAGCCGGACCCCGATCCGGAGGGCCTCCGTGACGGCCGCGACGCACGCCCGACCGGAGGCCCCCGCGGTCCCGAGCCCGAGGACGGGCATGGAGACCCCGCCCGGGAGGGGCACCGTCGAAGCGAGGGTCACGGCCATCCGGACCCTGGACGATCTCGCGCCGGGATGAACCTTCGGGCTCACCCGAGGGCTGCGGCCGCGGACCACGCGAGCCAGGCCGCGAACCCCGCGAGGCAGACGATCGAGGCGCCGAGGACGACGCGGTACGTCCGCGCGAAGCGGGCCTGGGCGGCCCGGAGGGCCCAGGGGAACGCGCTGATCCAGAGGAGGATCCCGCCGAAGAATCCCACGAGGACGGCCGGCCCGAGCTGCGCGACGAGGACGACCCCGGCCGTGAGCCACCACAGGAGGGGATACGGGCTCGTCGCGTTCGTCACGAGGCCCGTCGCGTACGAGGTCGCGTGCGCGCGAGGCCCGGGATCCGGGACCGCGACGGGCTCCCTCCAGAGGCGGAACGCGCTCCACGCGAACCCCGCGAGGACGGCCGCGCCGGCCGCCGCGATGACGGGGAACCAGGACGCGGCGAACGCCGCGAGGGCGGCCCGGGCCGCCACGGACAGCGCGAGGAACCCCGCGTCCGCGGTGAGGGCGCCGCATCCCACGAGGAAGCCCGCCCGCCACGATCGGGACACGGCACGGGACGCGATGACCGCGTTCACGGGGCCCGGCGGCGCGGCGAGGGACAGGCCGATCCCCACGCCGGCCGCGACCGCGACCGCGAGGTCGAGGACCACGACGGGCCATCACGCGGCCCGAGATGAAGGCGACGCGGCAAGGCTTATCTCGGGTCCGCCCATCGGCGCGCCCGTGCGGATCGGGGGCTCGACGTACAGCAAGGAACCGTTCCCGAAGCAGATCGCAGACCTGCGGGAGCTCGGCTTCGACTATGCGGAGCTCGACCTGACCCACGTGGCCCTCGAGCCGGCCGGGCTCGCGGAGGAGGCGAAGGGGCTCGCCGCGGCGCTCCCCCTCGAGACGGCCCATCTGCCGCCCGCTCGGTTCGACCACCGGGACCTCGCGCGGTTCGTCGGGTTCATGGGCGCGCTCGCGCCTCTCGGGACGCGGACGTTCAACGTGCACCTCCTCGAGGTGCGGTCCGCCCCGCGGGTCGGCGTGGAGGCGAAGGTCGCGTGGCTCGCGGACCTCGTGAGGGCCGCGACGGACCGGGGCGTCGCGATCACGGTGGAGAACGTGGACGAGACCCCCGCGGAGATCCGCCGGGTGCTCGACGCGGTCCCGGACCTGGCCCTGTGCCTGGACCTGGGGCACGCCCATCTCGACGGGCGGGAGGACGGCGGCCGGCAGTACCTGGATGCGCTCGGGGACCGGCTCGCCCTCGTGCACGCGCACGACAACCACGGCGGGCACGGGAAGGAGGGGGACGAGCACCTGCCGTTCGGGCTCGGGACGATCGACCTGGAGCGCGACGCGCGGGCCATCGCGTCCGCGGGCTTCGACGGGCGCGCGACCCTCGAGCTGTTCACGGGCACCCTCGACGAGCGGAAAGGGTCCCTCCGGAAGATGCGGAGGTGGTCGCGCGCCTAGGCGCGCGACCCGTCGGACGGGACGCTCGGGACCGGCGGCCGCCCCGCGCCTCCGCGACCTCGCGGCCGAGTACTGGGAGGGCCACCTGCGGGAGAACCCCCTGTTCGCGACCGCGATCGGGGTGAGGCGGCACGACGACCGGCTCGGGGACATCAGCCCGGAGGGCCGCGCCGCGAGCGTCGCGCGGCTCGAGGGCCTCGAAGCGCGGCTCCGGGAGGTGCCCGCCACGGGCCTCCGGGGCGACGACCGGATCACCCGGTCCGAGATCGCGGTCGCGATCTCCACGGATCTCGATTACGCGCGAGCGGGCCTCGAGGACTGGACCGTGGACCCCCTGCACGGCCCGACCGTCGCCCTCCTGAACGTGGAGTCGTACCAGGCCGTGCGGACCGTCGAGGAGGCCCGCGCGATGGTCCGCCGATGGCGTGCCATGGCGCCACACCTCGACGATCACGTGGCGAACCTGCGTCGCGGCCTCGCGACGGGACGGGTGGCGCCCCGCGCGGGCGTCGAGAAGGTCCTCGAGCAGCTCGCGGACCTCGAGGCGACGCCCCTCGATGCGCTCGCGCTCCTCAAGCCGCTCGCCATGCACCATCCGGACTGGACGGAGTCCGAGCGGGCCGAATTCCGGGAGGACCTCACGGCCGCCGTGCGGGACCGCGTCCGGCCCGGGTTCCTCCGCCTCCAAGGCGCGCTCCGGGACGAGATCCTCCCGAAGGCCCGGCCCGACGAGAGGCCCGGGATCCTCCACGTGCCGGACGGCGCGGCCGCGTACGCTCGCCTGATCCGGACGTACACGGCCCTCGAGCTGACCCCGGACGAACTCCACGCGACGGGGCTCCGGGAGGTCGCTCGGATCAACGGGGAGATGGAAGCCCTCGGCGCGAAGGTCCTGGGGACCGCGGACCGCGCGGACACCTTGCGCCGCCTCCGGACGGACCCGACCCTGTACTTCCGCACCCGGGACGAGGTCGAGGCGAAGGCCCGGGAGGCGCTCGCGCGGGCGAAGGCCGCGATCCCGCGGTTCTTCGGACGCCTGCCGCGGGCCGAGTGCCAGGTCGTCCGGATCGAGGCTCACGAGGAGAAGCACTCCACGATCGCGTACTATCGGCAGCCCGCCGGGGACGGGTCCCGGCCCGGCCGGTACTACATCAACACGTCGGCGCCGGAGACGCGGCCCCGGTACGAGGCGGAGGTCCTCGCGTACCACGAGTCGATCCCGGGGCACCACCTCCAGCTCGCGATCGGACAGGAGCTCGAGGGCTTGCCCGACTTCCGCCGGCACCTCGGGATCACCGCGTTCATCGAGGGCTGGGGGCTGTACACGGAGCGGCTCTCGGACGAGATGGGCCTGTACACGTCCGACTTGGACCGGATCGGCGTCCTGTCGTACGACGCGTGGCGCGCGTGCCGGCTCGTCGTGGACACGGGGATGCACGCGAAAGGCTGGACTCGGGCGGAGGCGATCGACTTCATGCTCGCGAACACGGCCCTCGCGGAGAACAACATCGTGAACGAGGTGGACCGGTACATCGCGTGGCCCGGTCAGGCCCTCGCGTACAAGGTCGGGCAGCTCGAGATTCGCCGGCTCCGGGCGGACGCGGAGCGACGGCTCGGGTCGGCGTTCGATATCCGCGCGTTCCACGACGCGGTCCTCGGGAACGGCGCGGTGTCCCTCGGAACCCTCGGGCGGGCGATCGACGCGTACGTCGCGGGGGCGGCGTAGCGACCCGGGACGGTCGGACCGCGCGAGCGAGCTTGTTAACCTTGTTCAAGGTTAACCGCGAAACGACACTTTCGCGGGCCCCTCCCCCGGTCTTCGCCTTATCGTCCCACTCGCATGGTCTCCGGGATGGGCCGCACGGTCCCGACGTACCGGATGCACCTCGAGTCGATCCTGAACGACTGGATGGACTACCGCCGGGCCTTGCGGGAGAAGGACCGGGACGCGTTCGACCGCCTCCTGAACAAGGCGAGGCAGCACGCGAGCGCCGCGAGCTTCTGCGCGGACATGGACCCGACCGTTCTCGCGATCCTGTCCGTCCTCTTAGAGACGGAGAAGGAGATCCAGGACGCAAAGGATATACATATGCATATGAATACGCAGGATGAAATGGCGAAGAACATCGCGGTGGCCGACGATGTCTACGAGATGCTCACGAAGGAGAAGAGGGAGGGGGAGAGCTTCAGCGACGTGATCCGGCGGTGGCACCGGAGCAAGGGGAGCCTCATGGACCTCTTCGGCGTGTGGGGCGACATCCCGGACGAGGAATTCCGACGCATGGAGGAGGCGATCTACGGCGTCGACCGGCCGATCTCCGAAGAACTGGAGCACCTGGAAGGGTGGAGCAGGACGAGGGGAAAGGGGAGCCGATGAAGGTCCTCGACACGACCCTCCTCGTCGATTTCATGCGTCGGCGACCCGAGGCCCGAGAGGTCGTTGAGACAATCGAGAACGCGGGAGAACGCCCCGCGACGACAGAGGTAAACGCCTTCGAACTCGCCGCGGGCACGTTCGTCGATGGCCGCGTCGACCGGGTCAAGTTTGCTCAGTTGCAACAGACGTTAGGCCGCCTTGATGTCTTGGTCCTCGATCGTGCGGGAGCCCATAAGGCGGCCGAACTGCATTCCAAACTCCGGGCCGCCGGCCGGGGCATGGGGGCCCTCGACCTTTTGGTCGCAGGAATCACCCTCGCTTCGAGATACGACACGATCGTGACGCGCGACAAGGATTTCCGCGGCATCCCCGGCCTGCGCGTGGAGACGTATTGAGACGGCCCTCTTGGGCACTTTCACCGACCCCTCCCCCGGACAGTCAGAAGCACGGGGGCAACATCGTTCGTCCCTCGGGGGAGTCCGTCCACGCACGGGTGGATCATCGACGCGTACGGAGACTACGACCGGGACTCGATGGTCCTCTGGCTCTGGAACGAGCGCGGGGCCCACCGGATCGAGGACCCGCGGTTCGTGCCGACGTTCTTCCTCCACGCGAGGCCGAGCGAGCTACCCGCCTTGCGGCGGCGCATCGAGATCCTCGACGGGGTGCGCGAGGTCCGGGAGGTCTCCCGGCGGATCGCCCTCGAGGACGACGAGCCCTCGCCCGTCCTCGAGATCGTGCCCAGGCACTACGGGGACCTGCGGAAGATCGCGCACATCCTCGACTCGAACGGCGGCTACGTGGACCATAGGCTGTTCAACGTGGACCTGAGGTTCAGTCAGCGGTACGCGGTCGAGCACGACATCTTCCCGATGGGGCTCGTGCGCTACGCGAACGGCACGTGGCGCGCCGAGGAGGAGCACTTCGCGCTCGACTACCCGCTCCCGCCGTTGCGGCGGGCCCTCCTCGACCTGCACGTCGACAACCCCGCGGGTATCCCGCGGTTCCAGGACAAGCTCCTCGGCGCGCGCATCGACGACGTGGAGGTCGACGGATCCGAGGAGTCGATCCTCCGCGGGATCGAGGACATCGTGCGGTCGAAGGATCCGGACATCCTGATGACGGACGGCGGGGACGCGTTCGTCATGCCCTACCTGGCGCGGAAGGCCGCGGAGCTCGGCGTGACGATGCAGTTCGGCCGGGACCCGGACAAGTTTGCGGAGCGGAAGGGGAAATCGTACTTCACGTACGGGAAGATCGTCTACAAGCCAGGCCAGTACATCTTGCGCGGCCGGCTCCACCTGGACCGCGGGCACTTCGCGATGCGGGAGAGCGACTTCGCGGGCCTCGCGGAGCTGTCTCGCCTCTCGACCTTGACGCCACAGGAGCAAGCACGGCTCACGCCCGGAACCGCGTTCTCCGCGATGCAGGTGAATCAGGCATACCACGATGACTGCCTCGTCGTCTGGAAGAAAAACCGTCCGGAGGATTTCAAGGATGCAAAGAATCTGTTGCTCGGTGACCGCGGCGGATTCACGTTCGAACCGGAAGTGGGTCTGCACGAGGGCATCTACGAACTCGATTTTTCCTCCCTCTATCCGAGCATCATGGTGAAGTACAACATTTCCGCGGATACCTTGGACTGCTCCTGTTGCACGCTCGACGGCATCAGGGTCCCGGAGTTGCGGTACCATCTCTGCACGCGACGCGTCGGAATCGTCGGCCGGGTGCTGAAACCGCTCATCGAGCGGCGGCGATACTACAAGAAGATGAAGAAAGAGCCGGGGCCGCTCCGAGAAGTCTACGAGGGCCGAGACACGATTCTCAAGTGGACGCTGGTTACCTGCCTCGATGGACGCACGGTAATCCCCTGCAAGATAGATGGTCAGTTGTTCCTGAAACCGATCTCTGAAATCGTCGACCCGCTGCTGACGAACAGCGGTGTTACAGATGCTCCGACAGGCTTGCGGTTGTTTGGCTTTGATTCGAATCTCCGCCTGATGGAGAAGAACGTATCAAAGGTTCTGAAAGTTCGAAGCCCGTCGACAATGGTTCGAATTGGACTCCAAAAGGGACGCGAAATATTCGCTACACCAAATCATCGTTTCTTCGTTCTCGGCAGGGAAGGCGGATTGGACATTAAAAGAGCTGATCAACTGAAAGTTGGGGACTACCTTCCAGCCAGTACCAATCTCCTGCAGAGTCCGAAGCGGGTCGATCGCGTAAACTTGGCGACCGAGCTGAGTCGGAAACTGGCTGGAGATGAACTCTTCACTTGGAGAGTTCGCGGAGAGGCGTTACGGGGAGCCATCTCGCATCGCTATGTTTCGATTCTGAAGGCGGGACGAACTCGGGGCTTTACGTATCGAACGATCAGGCTGTGGCGGGAGCGAGGGATGCTGCCGCTCGCGTTTCTCCCCTTGCTGGACCTTCCCACCGAAGTAACCGACGGCCTAGAAATCGGACGAACCCGACTCAACGGCGGCAAAATCAATTTCCTCCCTTGCAGAATCGACGTAGACAGAGAGTTGGGATTCTTTTTAGGATTCTATGCCGGCGATGGCAACGGTAGAGCGAACATGGTTCGTTTCGCAGTTGGAATGACGGAATCGGAGATTCTAGGCAAGTTAATGGACTGTGTCGATTCGAAGTTTAGACAGCTCGGGAGTGTGCGGAAAGAGAGGCACGCGCGGATGTGGGTTCTCCAGTTCAACAGTGGAGCACTTCGGAGGATACTGGAAACGGTCTTTGGCATGGGAGGGTCCGCAGAATCAGGAAAACTTGTCGTTCCTCCGATTGTTCTGAACGGTGGCACGGATGCCCGGTTAGGTTTTGTTGAGGGACTGCTCGCGAGTGACGGTAGCATAACCCCATCTCGTGACTGGGCATTGATTCATTCTGCAGACCGGGGCTTCGCTGACTCGATCGGTCTGTTGCTTGCGAGCTTAGGCTTGAAGTACGTCGTAAGGTGCCAGCGACCGAACTATTTAACTTTGTACAGTGTTGCTTTTCGACTGAGAGAACTCCCGGAAAAAATCTGGACGAAAGTTGGCCATCGGGAGAGAGCGAACCGATACGTTACAAGGGACCTGAAAAGGGCTGGCAAGGTGCCTGTCCTCGAAAGCGGTCTGTTAGCACTTTGCACGAAATACAATGTGACTCACAGTTTGCCGAGAGGCCCGAACCATTTAGCATCCGCAGAGGACGTTTTGCAGCGAATCCGCCGTATCGAAAAGAAGCACCAGCAGATTTCCGAGCCTGACCGAATGGTCATTCAAAGGTTGGAAAGACTCGCCCAATCTGAACTTACCTTCCTCCGCGTGCGCGCGATCGATGACGTCGCTCCGCAGACCGAATTCGTCTACTGCTTCGAAATGGAAGAGGAACTCAACGGGTTCATCACGCAGGGCAACCTCCTTGTATCGAACAGTTTCGGTTACCAGGGATATAAGAATGCCCGCTTCGGTCGCATCGAGTGCCACGAGGCCATCAACGCATACGCGCGGGACATCCTCGTTCGCACGATGGAGATCTCGGAGTCCCATGGCTACGAGGTCGTCCATGGCATCGTCGATTCCGTCTGGCTGCGGCCCAAGCCCAACGCGGATCCGATCGAGAAGGTCCAAGAACACATCGCGGGATTCCTCGGCCTGCCGATCGAGCTCGAGGGCCGCTACAAGTGGATCGCCTTCCTCCCGTGCAAGACGACCGGCGTGGGCGCGCTGAACCGCTACTATGGCCTCTTCGACCATGACGAGTTCAAGCTCCGCGGGATTGAGCTCCGCAAGCACGACACCCCGGAGTTCATCAACATCTGCCAGGAGGCGATGCTCGGGGAGCTCAGCATGGCGTCGACCGCGGCGGAGTTCCACAAACGGATCCCGCGCGCGGTGGACATCCTCCGCTGGACCGCGAAATGCGTCCTGGACCGCGCGATCCCGGTCCACCAGTTCATCCTCACGAAGAACGTGTCCCGCGCTCTTCCCGAGTACGTCGTCCTCACGTCGACCGCCGCGGCCCTCAAGCAGCTCGCGGACCGAGGGTACACGGTCGAGCCCGGGGAGAGCGTGCGGTACGTCCTCCTCGATGCCCGCGCCCGGGAGTCGTGGCGGAAGGTCCGCGTCGCGGAGTTCCTCCAGGGAAATGAGGAGCCGGACGCGGCGGAGTACATCCGCCTCCTGTGCCGCTCCGGCCAGACCCTCCTCGCGCCGTTCGGGTACACGGAGGAGAAGCTCGTCGCGATGTGCAGGGACCTGAGCGACGTGGACCCCGCGAACGTACCCGAGCGGGCCCTCGCGGTTCAGGAGGACTACAAGTCCGCGGGACACAGCCGCGCCCGCGGAGGCGTCGGCTACCGGAAGCCCTGGCGGGTCGAGCCACCCGAGGAGATGCCCGGCGAGATCCCGGAGGAGACCTGAGACGAGGTCCGCGCGGGAGCGCGAGGCCGTCGCGCCGCGTCGGGCGAGGTGCGCAACGTCACTCGACGGGGAACGGCTCCTCCGTGAGACCCTCCGCGGCGGCCACGAGCTTCGTCACGCGCTGCTCCGCCTCCGCCAGCATGGCGTGGCATCGGCGGTACAGGGCGAGCCCGTCCTCGAAGACCGCGAGGGCGCGGTCGAGCGGCAGATCGCCGCGGGACAGTGCCTCGACGCGTTCCTCGAGGGCCGCGAGGGACTCCTCGAATGTGGGCCCTTCGGTCATGGTGCCTCCTCTCTCTCATCGACGCGAACGTGAATCCGGCCGTCCACGAACCGGACCGCCAGGGCGTCGCCGGACCCGACCTCCGCGACCCGCGCGACGACGTGCCCGTCCTCCCGCTCCGCGATCGCGTACCCGCGCTGGAGGGTCGCGAGGGGGCTCAGCACGTCGAGCCGGCGGCCGACCGCCTCGAGGCGGTCCCGATGCCGGTACACCTCGCGCGGCGCGACGGCGGTCAACGCGGTCCGAGCCTTCTCCAGGAGCGTGCGATTCGCCTCGACGCCCCGACGCAAGCCCCTCGGGGACAGGCGCTCCCCGGAGGCGGCCGCGCGGGCCCGGGCCCGCTCGAGGACGTCGCGGACCTCCTCGAGGAGGGTCCGCCCCGCCCCGTTCACGCGGGCGAGCAGCTCGACCGCATCCGGCGACACGAGCTCCGCGGCCGCGCTCGGGGTCGGCGCACGGACGTCCGCGGTGAAGTCCACGATCGTGACGTCCGTCTCATGGCCGACCGCGCTCACGACGGGCACGCGGCTCGCGGCGACGGCTCGCGCGAGCCCTTCGTCGTTGAAGCACCACAGGTCCTCGAGGGAGCCGCCCCCGCGGGCGAGGATCACGACATCCACCCGGTCCGCGACGCACGCCAGGGCCCGGCGCAGGGAGGCCGCGGCCTCCGGGCCCTGGACGAGGGCCGGCGCAACGATCACGTGGGCGAGGGGGAACCGGCGGCGCAGGATCGTCACGATGTCGTGCACGACCGCGCCGATC
>Ga0209751_10001842_pt1 | contig 21493 bp, 12 predicted proteins | sample RifCSP13_1_FD_184019 | JGI IMG/M metagenome (GOLD analysis project Ga0209751, IMG submission 184019) | Soil microbial communities from Rifle, Colorado - Rifle CSP2_sed 13_1 (SPAdes) (version 2) | ecosystem: Environmental > Terrestrial > Deep subsurface > Rock core/Sediment | place: Rifle... | reverse complement strand
AAATAATCTGCTTCCCGCCATGATCAATTGGATGAAGATTCATAAATACCCCTTTGTTTTTAATACGGAAACCTCAATTAATCTGGCTGACGATGAGCGATTGATGTCACTTATGGTTGAAGCAGGTTTTAACTCTACCTTTATTGGTATTGAAACACCGGATGAAAACACCCTGCGTGAATGCAATAAGGTTCAGAATAATAACCGTGATCTGCTACAAAGTGTAATTAAGATACAAAAATCCGGAATTCAGGTATCCGGCGGATTTATTGTAGGTTTTGACAGCGATACGCCCAGTGTGTTTCAACGGCAGATTGATTTCATTCAAAAAAGCGGTATTGTATCAGCCATGGTGGGTTTATTGAATGCACCCAAGAATACCCGGCTATACAAACGTTTGGAGGAGGAAAACAGGCTTACCATTGATGCCACCGGCAACAACACGGATGCCTCGATGAATTTCATCCCAAAAATGAATTACATTGAACTGTTAAAAGGATACAAAAGCATTATTTATAATATCTATGCGACCAAGCCCTATTATCAAAGGATACGTCAGATGCTGCTGAATTATAGGCGGATTGGTAAAGGACCGGCAAGGATAAATCCTTCCATTCTAGGTGCATTCTTTAAATCGGTTTTAATTCTTGGAATTCTGAACAAAGGGAGGAGTGAATATTGGAAATTATTGATATGGGCTCTTTTCAACCGTCCAGGATCATTGGTTGATGCAATTACCTATACCGTTTATGGCTATCATTATCAGATGGTATATGGGTTGAGAAGTTGAAAAACAGCATAGCATTGCCGATACCCGATTTTATTTACAGAGGAATAGTAATATATGAAGGTAGTGCCTTCTATAATTAACGAATCATTGCAACGGTTGAAATCCCACCTGTGGGACGATGACCTTTCGCAAAAATACGCCGGTGGGGAACCACCCCTGCGTTCGGAATTATTCAGTACCGAACAAATGGAGCAGTATGGCAAAACCTTAGCCGGTTTACATATCCTGGGTCCAAAAGTTGATCATGGCCAGCAACTACTTTCCCGCCTTGCAGAAAATGAGGCTATACTGTTGGAAGTACATGATCTTGTATCAGAAGCAGTGAAGGCCAATCGTCAAATTACACCAGCCGGTGAATGGCTGCTTGATAATTTTTATTTAATTGAAGAGCAGATACGCACCGGGAGAAGACATTTGCCCAAGGGTTACAGCAAAGAACTGCCCCGTTTACTGAATGGGCCGTCTGCCGGACTGCCCCGTGTTTACGATATCGCAAAAGAAATCATATCGCACGGAGACGGGCTGGTCGATCCCGTAAGTCTGCGCCGTTTCGTAACAGCATATCAAACGATAACAGTTTTAAAATTGGGCGAATTGTGGGCTATTCCTATTATGTTGCGGTTGGCCCTTATCGAAAACCTTCGACGTGTTGCTGCCAGGGTAGCCGCCGGCAGAATCGACAGGAATCTTGCTGATTCCTGGGCTGACCAGATGATAGAAATCGCAGAAAAGGACCCCAAAAGCCTGATCCTGGTAATTGCTGATATGGCAAGGTCTGATCCTCCTATGTCAACACCTTTCGTTTCAGAATTTGTCCGGCGTTTACAGGGACAAAGTCCGGCTTTGGCATTTCCATTGACGTGGATTGAACAGCGGCTTTCCGAATTAAATCAGACCACAGTTCAGTTAATTCAGTATGGGAACCAGAAACAAGCTGCAGATCAGGTTTCTATCAGCAACAGCATAAGCAGTCTTCGTTTCCTGAGCGCTTTGGACTGGCGTGAATTCGTTGAATCTATGAGCCATGTAGAACAAGTTCTGCACGAGGACCCTGCCGAAGCATACATCTCAATGGATTTTAACACCCGTGACCATTATCGCCATGTTATCGAAAAGATTACAAAAAAATGCGATTTTACTGAAATTGAGGTGGCACGAAAATCTGTTGAACTCGCAAAGAAAGGAGCTGAACGCAATGGCCCCGGGGACCGTACGGCCCATGTTGGATTTTACCTCATTGGCAGAGGCCTCCCTCAACTTGAGCACACTACAAAAATAAAACACACCTTATCTTCGATAGGTAGAAAGACGATTTTCCGGTTTCCCTTGGTTTTCTATCTGGGTTCCATACTATTGTTGACGGTAATCCTTTCCTGGAGCCTGTTAGAAAAAGCCCGCGTTGATGGAACTGGCAGCTGGCATATCTGGGCCCTGGGATTTCTCCTGCTTTTATGTACCAGTTATCTGTCAATAGCCGTAGTGAACTGGCTGGTCACACTTTTTGTCAACCCCTACCCGTTACCGCGGCTTGACTTTTCAAAAGGGATCCCTCCGGAATCACGATCCCTGGTTGTTGTTCCTACTATGCTCTTAAACACCCAGAATATTGAAGATCTGGCAGAGGCTTTGGAAGTAAGGTTTTTGGCTAATCAGGATATTAACCTGCATTTTGGGTTATTGACCGATTTTAAAGATGCAGCACAGGAAAAATTAGTGGAAGATGGCCTGCTTATTCAACTGGTCAGTAAAAAAATTTCGGAGCTAAACGAAAAATATCCGGGTGAAAATAAGGATACATTTTTCCTGTTTCATCGTCCGCGAAAATGGAATTCAAAAGATAGGATATGGATGGGCTATGAACGAAAGCGGGGAAAACTTTCAGATCTGAATTCCCTGCTGCGCGGAGGCCCTGAAAATGTGTTTTCGCTGATCGTCGGTAATATTGAAGTTTTAGAAAAAATCAAGTATGTCATAACACTGGATACCGATACGCAATTGCCGCGCGATTCAGCAAGACAATTTATCGGGGCTATGTCGCATCCACTGAACAAACCAAAATACGATGCAAAAAAACACCGTGTAACAGATGGATACAGCATTCTTCAGCCCAGGGTTGCTGTGAGTTTACCGGGCACTAACCGGTCCAGGTATGCAAAGCTGTTTGGCAATGAACCCGGTATAGATCCATACACCCGTGCCATATCTGATGTATACCAGGACCTGTTTGGAGAAGGATCCTTTATCGGCAAAGGCATATATGATGTGGATTCATTTGAACAAACATTGAAGGATCGGTTTCAGGAAAACAGAATTCTGAGCCATGATCTCCTGGAAGGTTGTTATGCCCGTTCGGGATTGTTAAGCGATGTTCTTTTATTTGAAGAGTATCCAGCGAGTTATCATACCGATGTAAACCGTCGATCGCGTTGGATAAGAGGCGATTGGCAATTGCTCCCCTGGTTATTGCCATTTTTACCCAAGGTTAAGGGTACATCCCGAAAAAACCCTTTGTCTGTCCTATCGTGGTGGAAAATCCTGGATAATCTCAGGCGTAGTCTTATTCCGTTAGCCTTGACACTATTTTTGTTATCAGGTTGGACCATTTTATCAACATCCTGGTTCTGGACTCTGGTGGTGATCGGAATTATTATGATTCCTCCCTTAATTATTTCTGTAGTTTACATTTTTCAAAAACCTGAGGACGTCATTCTGCGGCAACATGTAAAGGCAACCGGACAATTGTTTGCCCGACAGCTTTACCAGGCTGTATTTATCCTGGTAAGCCTTCCGTATGAAGCTTTTTATAGTATGGATGCTTTATTGCGAACCTGCTGGCGATTGATTATCTCAAAAAAACGTCTTCTCGAATGGAATATTACTGTAAGTGGCAAGCACCCTGGCAGGCATGAACTTATTGATTCATTTCGGACCCTATGGAGTTCTCCGTTTATGGCTTTCCTGTCTGCAACCTGTCTTTTGATTTTTTTTCCAAAAACGCTTGTCCTGGTTTGGCCAATTATCTTATTATGGTTTGTGTTTCCGGTTTTTGCCTGGTGGATCAGCAGACCTCTTGGTACACATGAAGCAAAACTGACCGTTAAACAAGTTCACTTTCTCAGGGAATTGTCGCGTAAAACATGGTCCTTTTTTGAAACTTTTGTTGGGCCTGGGGACAATTGGATACCCCCCGACAATTATCAGGAACACCCCGTTTCAGTGATAGCTCATCGAACATCGCCCACGAATATGGGTCTTTCACTGCTGGCAAATCTGTCAGCCTATGATTTTGGTTACATTGTTGCCGGTGAGCTGCTTGAACGAACCTCGAATGCTTTCAACACCATGAATTCGCTGGAAAGATACCAGGGCCATTTCTTTAACTGGTATGATACCCAATCTTTGAAACCTTTAAGGCCACTTTATATTTCATCGGTCGACAGCGGAAACCTTGCCGGTCATCTGTTGACCCTGCAACAGGGACTTTTAACCCTGCCTGATCAAATGATAATCGGGGCCCGGGTTTTTGAAGGGATCAATGATACATTGCAAATTCTTATAAAACAGGCAGGAAAATCAATACCTGCCCAAATTCTTCAATTCCGGGATTCTCTGCAGGTACTGTTATACGAACACCCGGTTACGCTTGTTGATATGCGAAAATGCCTGGAAAAACTCACCACCTCTTCTGATGAAATTGTAAATTCATTCACTACCGAATCGGATGAACAATCCAGGCTTTGGGCAAATAATCTTTCACGACAATGTAAGGGGGCATTTGATGAATTAACCATGCTGGCTCCATGGATAATTCATCCGGTTTCTCCTGATATACCCGACGAATATAAGGATATTCATGCTATTCCTACCTTACGCGTAACAGCCCAAACCAATGATCACGCAAAGAAAAGGATTGAACTTATCGAAGCACTTGCCCGGCAATCGGGTGAATTTGCGAACATGGATTATGGTTTTCTTTACGATAAGTCGCGTCATTTGCAAACAGTTGGCTATGATGTTGAAGACCGGCGATGTGATTCAACCTATTATGACTTATTGGCATCGGAAGCAAGATTGTCGAGTTTTGTAGCTATTGCACAGGACCAGGTACCCCAGGAAAGTTGGTTTGCACTTGGGCGTCTTCTTACCACGCTTGATGGTGAACCCATTCTTCTTTCATGGAGTGGTTCAATGTTCGAATACCTTATGCCTCTTATCGTTATGCCTTCGTATGCAAATAGTTTGCTTCATCAAACCTGCAAAGCCGCCGTAATCAGACAAATCGAATATGGAAAACTCAGGGGTGTACCATGGGGTATTTCGGAATCAGGATACAACAGTGTCGATGTTCAGCTAAACTATCAGTATCGTGCATTTGGAGTACCAGGTCTTGGTCTCAAAAGAGGACTTTCTGAAGATCTGGTTGTAGCACCCTATGCAACAGCACTTGCCTTAATGGTCCTTCCCGAGGAAGCATGTGCCAATCTTGAGCTTCTTGCTGATGAAGGGTTTATGGGAAAATATGGCTTCTATGAGGCTGTAGATTATACATCAGCACGCATACCACGAGGGCAGTCAAAGGCTGTTGTAAGGTCTTTCATGGTCCATCATCAAGGGATGAGTTTTCTCTCCCTGGCTTATGTTTTAATAGATCGCCTGATGCAAAAGAGGTTTGAGTCGGATCCATTATTCCAGGCGACCCTGTTGTTGCTTCACGAAAGGATCCCAAGGGCCACAACGTTCTTTACCCATACTTCCGGTGCCACCAATGTTCGCCCTGTCGCCAGCAACCTGGAGATGCCTCTTCGCGTGTTTACCACACCGGATACACCATTTCCGGAAGTCAAATTATTATCAAACGGGGGCGAATACCGGGTAATAATTACAAACGCAGGAGGCGGATACAGTCATTGGAAAGATATTGCGGTAACGCGTTGGCGGGAAGACAGTACCTGCGACAATCGGGGCGCTTTTTGTTATATTCGTGATGCAGAAACCGGAAATTTCTGGTCAACTACCTATCAACCTACACTTCAACGACCAGAAAAATATGAAGCCATATTTTCGGAAGGACGTGCAGAATTTCGTCGACGCGACTATGATATTGAATCACATAGTGAAATCGTGGTCTCCCCGGAAGACGACATTGAATTGCGAAGGGTAAAGTTGACAAACAGAATCCGGACAAACAGGATTATAGATATTACCAGCTATGCAGAAGTTGTACTGGCTCCAAATGGAGCTGATTTAGCACATCCTGCATTTAGTAATCTTTTTGTTCAGACCGAAATTATTTACCAGCGACAGGCCATTCTCTGCACCCGGCGTCCCAGGTCAGTAAACGAACATTCGCCATGGATGTTCCACCTGATGACAGTTCATGGGGCTGAAATCAGGAGTATTACTTATGAAACCGACCGTTTGCAATTCATTGGACGCGGAAATACGCTTGTAGCACCGTATGCGATGACAAATGCCAGATTCCTCTCAGGAAGTCAGGGTTCAGTGCTCGATCCGATTGTTTCTGTTCAATATCAAATTGTATTGGAGCCAGAAGGGTCAGCCACCATTGATATGGTAACAGGAATCAGTGTATCGCGTGAAGGAGCATTAAATCTTGTTGAAAAGTACCAGGATAAGCAATTTGCAAACCGGGTTTTTGAACTTGCCTGGACACACAGCCAGGTAGTATTGCGGCAGATCAATGCCAGCGAATCGGATGCTCAATTGTATGGCAGGCTCGCCAGTTCTATTATTTTTGCGAATTCGTCCCTTCGGGCAGAGTCAGGAATCCTTGTAAAGAACCATCGTGGACAATCCGGTTTATGGGGGTACTCTATCTCCGGCGATTTACCAATTGTACTGCTGCAAATTGAAGATCCGGCCAACATAAATTTAGTACGACAGCTCGTTCAGGCACATGCCTATTGGAGATTAAAAGGTTTAGCCGTGGATCTTGTAATCTGGAATGAAGATCGTGCGGGTTATCGTCAGCTGCTCCAGGAACAAATAATCGGATTAATAGCGGCAGGAGTGGAAGCGAATATTATTGACCGGCCAGGTGGAATATTTGTGCGCTCTGCAGACCAGATATCCAACGAGGACCGAATTCTTTTCCAAACAGTTGCCCGCGTTATCCTTAGCGATACCCGTGGTGCTTTGGCAGATCAAATTAACCGGCGTGGTTATGGGGAATTATCGGTTTCAAATTTCAAACCAACACGGACTTACAGGCCCAATCCACAATCAGATGATGTATTGCCCCGACAGGACCTGATCTTCTACAATGGGCTCGGAGGATTTACACCGGACGGGCGGGAATATGTAATTACAACATCAAAAGACAGGATAACCCCGGCACCCTGGGTAAATGTTCTGGCAAACCCGGGATTCGGGACTGTAATTTCTGAGAACGGACTTGCCTATACCTGGGCTGAAAACTCACATGAATATCGTCTCTCCCCATGGTATAACGATCCAATAACCGATGCAAGCGGAGAAGCCCTATATATCCGCGATGAAGAGACAGGTCACTTCTGGTCGCCAACCCCTCTGACCGACAGCGAATCAAAACTCTATCTGTGCCGGCACGGATTTGGTTATAGCGTATTCGAACACAACGAGGGCGGCATTTTCAGCGAACTTTGGGTGTATGTTGCTTTGGATGCCCCTGTAAAGTTTTCGGTATTAAAAGTGAGGAACGAATCCGGACGGTCAGTCAAATTATCCGCTATAAGTTATGTAGAATGGGTATTGGGCGATTTACGGCACAAATCTGCCATGCATGTGAATACCAGTGTTGATTTGATCAGTAGTGCGATATTTGCAATAAATCCATATCATCCGGATTGTGCTGAACGGGTTGCTTTTCTTCAGACCGATGATCCAACAAACTCATTAACCTGTGACCGTACAGAATTTTTAGGACGAAACGGTACATTGAAAAATCCTGCTGCATTGTCACGTTCGCGACTTTCAGGGAAAAAAGGTGTAGCGCTGGATCCTTGCGCAACCATTCAGGTCGCTTTTGAAATGTCTGCCGGACAGGAACGCGAAATAATATTCAGGCTTGGCTCAGGAAGGAATATGGATGATGCAGCCAACCTCATACGACGTTTTCGCGGATCAGGTTCTGCACGTGTAGCACTGGAAGCAGTTTGGCAATACTGGAACCAAACATTGGGTGCCGTGCAGATAGAAACACCCGATCAGTCAATAAATGTTCTGGCCAATGGTTGGCTTTTGTATCAAACGTTGGCCTGTCGGATCTGGGCACGCAGTGGATATTATCAATCAGGCGGGGCATTTGGTTTTCGCGACCAGTTGCAGGATGCAATGGCCTTGATTCATGCCAGGCCAAATCTCCTCCGGGAGCATCTTCTTCTTTTTGCAAGCCGGCAATTTCTGGAAGGAGATGTCCAGCACTGGTGGCATCCACATTCCGGAAAAGGTGTTCGCACACATTGTTCAGATGATTACCTTTGGTTGCCTTTAGCAACCTGTCGCTATGTTATTGGTACCCGGGATACAGGAGTACTGGATGAATCCGTTCATTTTCTCGAAGGACGCCCGGTCAACCCGGAAGACGATTCATATTATGACCTTCCAAACCGGTCGGATGAAAAAGGTACTTTATATGATCATTGTAAACGTTCAATCATGCATGGACTCAGATTTGGCGGTCATGGGCTCCCTCTTATCGGTACCTGCGACTGGAATGATGGTATGAATAAGGTTGGGAACCAGGGCAAGGGTGAAAGTGTTTGGCTGGGCTTTTTTCTATTTGAGGTGCTGACCCGGTTTATAGAAGTTGCACAGGCCAGAGGTGACATTGAATTTGTTGCACACTGCAGGAATGCGGTTGAAATAATCCGGCAGAATATTGAAAAGAATGCATGGGATGGCGAATGGTACCGTCGCGCATATTTCGACAATGGCCAGCCACTTGGATCGGCTGGTAATGTTGAATGCCAGATTGACTCCATCTCTCAAAGCTGGTCAGTGCTTTCAGGTGCAGGCAGTCCTGACCGGTCACGGACAGCAATGGAATCTGTGAATAAAAGACTAGTCCGGCATGAACATGCGTTGGTTCAATTGTTGGATCCTCCTTTTGATAAATCAGATCTGAATCCCGGATATATTAAGGGATACGTCCCCGGAGTAAGAGAAAATGGGGGTCAGTATACCCATGCGGCCATATGGACCGCAATGGCATTTGCAAAATTGGGAGACAGTAAAAAAGCCTGGAAAATTTTATCCATGATCAACCCCATCAATCATACCAAATCTCCCGAAGGGATTTCAACGTACAAAGTGGAACCCTATGTAATTGCTGCTGATGTCTATGCCCTGTCGCCCCATATTGGCCGGGGCGGATGGTCGTGGTATACCGGATCAGCCGGCTGGATGTACCGCCTTATCGTGGAATCCCTGCTCGGGTTAAGGCTTGAAACAGACAAATTATATATTGAACCTTGTCTTCCCTCCGATTGGGTTTCTTTTAAGATTCATTACCGATACAGGGAAACCCCGTACAGTATTTCGTTTACCCAACTGCAGGAAAGCAATACAAAACTAACTATAATGCTTGATGGGACTGCATGTCAGGATAAGTTTATCCCCCTGGTTGACGATCGCCGGGAGCATCGGGCAGAAGTAAAACTCAACAATTATTCTAAGGATTCATAAAGAAGAAGCCTGTTTCTGAGGGCAGTTGACGCCCGAAGGTGATCACTTTTTGAATCCTGAAATATCCACCACCGACAACAGGCAACTCCGGTCGTCGCCGGTAACTATACCTTCGATATAAACATTACAAAATGTTTTTTCATCATAGCCAAGAATCACTTTGCACGATTCTTTGGCATCACCGGCATAGACTTTCCTGAAAAAATCGTTAAAAACAGGTAGCGAATCTTCGGAAATGAAGAGCTTAAAATTGCTGTTTACCAGGCTAATGCGTTTATCGCCCAGCATTTCGGCACCGGTGAAGTTCAATTCACAGATACTGCCTTCGGAGTCGAGCGTAAAATAACCCATAGGAGCAAAATCGTACAGCATGGTAAACTTTTTAAGTGCTGTTTCTGCTGTTTCATTAGCTTCACGTAACTCTTCGTTCTGCATTTCCAATTCAATCTGATGCACCTGCAGTTCATGCATGAGCTTTTTTATATCAGCTTCCAAAACGGGCTTAACACTTTTTTTCTGTTTTTCTTTCAGTCGTTCTTCGGCTTTTCTACGCAGTTGCCGGGCATCTGTAAGATCCGGTTCTTTTTTACTCATGGCTTGACTGTGTTTTTAGTGATAAGATCAACCCCGAGGGCATATTCAGAGTGTTGAACAGTAGATTTACAGACCATTCAAGGACTGGTGTCCTGCCACCGGATGCTTTTACCGTCATTTTATACCTGCCTTCCAATAGTTGGCTCAACTGTTTAAACAGATCCTTTTCAACTTTTTTTTGCACCGGTTCAGGAATAAACAGTTGGATAAAATTCTGATCTACTGCTTCTTTATGTTTTTTGTCAAAAAACTTTTCCGCTTCCGGATTAAACTCCAGTATTTTAAGGTCGTATGATAATTTAATGATTACATCAGCGGATGAATTCAAAAGCAGGCTGCTTAGCTGTTCTGTTTCGTGTAATTTTACTTCCACCTGCCTGAGATCAGACGTATTGATAAAAGTAATGACCAGGCCGTCTATCCTGTCGTCGAGGGTGCGATAGGGCATTATGCGAACGGTAAACCACCGTCCGTCTTTGGTAGGTATTGCTTTCTGTATAAAAATGAGGGTTCTTAATACTTCCAGGGCATCAGCAGCCAATTCCGGGTATATAAGGTCGGATACCTGGTCTGTAAAAGGCCGGCCGATGTCGCTTTTTATTAATTTAAAAATTTTAGTGGCCTGATTGGTATAACGGCGGATATTCAATTCCTTGTCGAGAAACAAAGTGGCAATATCGGTGCTGTTGAGCAGGTTTTTCATATCATTGTTCACGCGGGTAAAATCGTCTACCTTCGACTGCAGTTCAGCGTTTACCGTTTGAAGTTCTTCATTCAGGCTTTGCATTTCTTCTTTTGAAGTAGTAAGCTCTTCATTGGTTGATTGCAGTTCTTCATTTGCGGACTGCAATTCCTCGTTGGTAGATTTCAGTTCTTCCTGTGAAGTCTGCATTTCTTCGAGTGTATTTTGTACTTCTTCCCGGGCATGCTGCAACTCATCTTCCAATTCCTTTTGTTTGATATTGTCTGAAGTTTTTTTCCCTTTTTTTCCCTGCCCTTCACTTTCAGCATGTTCGGGCACATCAGCAAAAATTATCAGGAGCATACCCTGTAAAGGCTCCGGCTTTTCAATCCATTGAATAGTAACATGGATGGCTTGTATGCCGCCGTTTGTACCAACTTTGACATTTTTCAGCATCACGGATTGTTTACTCTTGATGGCTTTACGGAAAGCAACAGGAAATTCGTTGCGTAAACCCTCCCGCAACATGGCAAAAATATTCAGGTTTGCTTTACCAACCGCAGGCTCCAGGTATTTTCCAGTATGTCCGCTGATGTATACGATGTCACCGTTTTCGTTCACCAGAACACCGACAGGTGCGAAGTGTTGCAACAGCAACTGATCGGCCAGGGTTTGAATATTCATGATCACTTTGTCAGGTAGTTGTTTTTCCACGGGAGCTGATCTGGTTCTGGAATAGGAAAAAGGAAAGTCAAATAATTCAGGGTTAAGCATGGTAGCAGAGCGTTTGAAAATCTTCAATCTGGAATCGACAGACGTAAAAAGTTGACTCTGTGTTCCCAGGGTTTCAGCGCTGCCCAACAGGATAATTCCTTCGGGATTGACACTGTGGTAAAATAGTCTGATCAGTTTTTTTTGCAGCTCGGCATCCAAATAAATAAGCAGGTTGCGGCATGAAAGGATATCGATCCTGGTAAAGGGCGGGTGCGCAATAATATTGTGTTGCGCAAATACGATCATTTCTCTTATTTCGGCATTTACGCGATAGCCGTCATCTGTTTTAACAAAGAAACGTCTCAGACGTTCCTGTGATACATCAGAAGCAATAGTTGCCGGGAAAATGCCTTTTCTGGCTATATCAACAGCATCATTGTCGAGATCGGTAGCAAATAGCTGTAACGAAATACCTCCGTGAATATTGGCCTTTTCAAGTGCTTCTTTATATACTATTACCAGGGAATAGGCCTCTTCGCCGGTAGAACATCCCGGTATCCATGCGCGCAATAATGTACCAGCCTGCTGGTTGGCAATAAGAACCGGTATAACTGTCTCTTTCAATTTTTCCCATACAGGGGTATCGCGAAAAAAACTGGTTACCCCTATCATCAATTCTTTGAAAAGAATAACTGCTTCCTTTGGATTTTCCTGCAAAAAATGGACATAGGAAGATATCCTTTTAATATTATGAACACCCATGCGTCTTTCGATGCGGCGATACACCGTATTTTTCTTATACAGGGAAAAGTCGTTGCCGGTATAGGTTCGCAGCAGAATAATAATTTTATCCAGAGAGCTTTTGTCCTTAATCCCAATTTCATGATCGGATTTGACACCAGGAGTATGTTTAAGGAAAGCAATAAGCTTTGATGGCAACTCGTTGGGGGGTGCCACTATATCGGCTAACACGAAATCCATTGCACTGCGGGGCATGCTGTCGAATTTTGCCGTAGCAGGTTCCTGAACAATGGCTATGCCGTTTTTTTCTTTCAGCGCCTGAAGTCCAATACTGCCGTCGGAACCCATGCCTGAAAGAATGATGCCGATACCCCGATCATGCAGGTCGTCGGCAAGTGAGCGTAAGAAAAAATCAATAGGAAGTCGCTGTCCTCTTTCTTCAATGGGTTCAAAAAGGTAAAGCACGCCTTTCAAAATTGACATACTTTTGTTTGGCGGGATCACGTAAACGCAGTTTGTTTTTACTGCCATACGATCCTTTACCTGAAAGACTTTCATGCTGGAAACCCGCTGGAGCAACTCCGGCAACATACCTTTTTGTGTAGGATCCAGATGCTGTATAACAACATACGCCATGCCGCTGTTTTCAGGCACATTACCAATGAATTGCTCCAACGCTTCCAGTCCGCCGGCCGATGCGCCGATAGCAACCACCGGAAAACGACTGGTGCCTGGTGCAGGTATATATGCTCTTGATAATTTTCCTATTCGTGATCGCGGGTTCATGAATGTTTCCTGAAAGATGTTCTTAATGGTCCATACCGTTCAGCATTTCATATTATCCGAATATGTGTTATTACAAAATTAATTGAAAAAACAGCATATGCTAATCAATCATCTGCTTGTTCTTTTTTGCCAATAAAAAAAGTCATCATTTATCTAAACCAAATAAATAATGACTTAAGAAACTAACCCTGTATTTTAAAGTGATGAAATAATTGAATTAATCTCTTCTTTTGTTTTACCCAGCTTGATTTGAAGTTTTCCAAGCATCTCATCCCTTTTGCCTTCTTCATACAGTAAATCATCGTCAGTAAGCACCCCAAAAGCCTTTTTGAGTTTGCCTTTCTGCTCATTCCAGTTTCCTTTTAATTCTGTTTTGTTTGTCATTTTATTTAGTTTTATCTGTTCTTGAAATATATCAATACATTAATCTTTAATTCTTAACAGGAACGCGGTAAGGTAAATTTAAATTTGCTCCCTTTGCCCGGTTGGCTTTGAATCCGTATCTTTCCACCTTGTGTTTCGACAAATTCCTTACAAAGGAGCAACCCTAACCCGGTGCCTTTTTCATTATGGGTACCTGCTGTTGAATGAAACCTGTCAGCCTTAAAGAGCGTTTTCCGGATCTCTTTTGAAATACCAATTCCTGTGTCGCTTACCTGTATATTAACAAACTTGCCCTGATCTGATGCACTTACAGTTATATTACCGCCCGGGTTTGTAAATTTTACAGCGTTACTTAGTAAATTTCTTAATATAATTTTAACCATCTGAACGTCAGCAATTACAATTAAACTGGGTGCTATGGATTGATCCAGCGATAGTTGCTTTTGTACTGCCGAAGTACTGATATACTCAATCTCCTCTGCCATCAATTCGCGTAAATTAATTTCAACCGGATTGAAGCTTTTATCCCCATGTTGCGAAATAGTCCACGTTAACAGGTTATCAAGCAGGTTTAGTGTTTTTATTGCTGAATTGGAAGCCATGTTGATATAGGATTCAACAGATGCAATACGATAATCTTCCAGTTTCATCTTTACCAGTTCCAGGGCGCCTAAAATGGAATGGAACGGACTTCTTAAATCATGCGCGATAATAGAAATGAATTTGGCATGTGTTGCAACAACTTTAGTAAGTTGTTTTGTTTGCTGCCCGATAACTTTTTCCAAACAAGCATTGCGTTCTTCCATTTCCTGCAATCGCAATATCAAATTCTCTGCCGGCAGCTTATCAGCATCCACACTAACGCTAATCCTGCCCGAAGGTTGTGCACTTCCATTTTTTCTGCCGGAAATATTTGGCAGCGACTTGAAATTCGCCGGAAAAGTGGGCTGTTTGTTATTCATATTATTGGATATAAGACTAAAGTGCAATAATAATATTATGCAATTCATCCTTTGATTTACCAAGCTTATAGCCCAGCATCTCCATCATTTCTTTTTCCTTGCCATCGGCAAAGCGCAAATCTTCGTCGGTTATAACCCGGAACTGAAGTTTGAGTTTTTCCTTTTTCTCCTCCCAGTATCCTTTTACATTATTGTTCATGCTGCGAGTTTTTAGGTGAGTCGAAATTTTGCCAGTATAAAAATACCAGATAACCTTTTAAAAATGTTACACAATTCTTTTAAAAGTTTACATAATTCACACTTTATCAGAGTTTTCTTCCTTAAACCGCGCAAGTATTTATAAAAAAAAGTATGCCACATTATGGTGAGCACCTATGAAATTCAATTGCCGTAACAATTCTGCAAATGAGTTACATGATTCACCTATTTGCTTTTTTCTTAGCGCTTTGGTAGCGTAAAGTGAAACTCGCTGCCCTTTCCTTGTTCACTTTTAACCCAGATTTCACCTCCGTGTTTTGAAATAAATTCTTTGCAAAGAAGCAATCCCAGTCCGTTACCCATCTCATTTTGTGTACCCTTGGTTGAACTGCTTTCATCAATCCTGAACAATTTTTCAATGGCATTTTCTGATATTCCTAACCCGTTATCCAATACAGATATCCTCGTTTCGTTATTATTTTTTTTTGCAGAAATAACAATTTGACCTTCCGGTCTGGTAAACTTTATCGCATTTGAAATCAGGTTCCTTAATACAGTGCTAATCATCGCCTTATCGGCAAAAGCAGTGACATTGTGTGGTAAATCCAGGGTAATGGTTATCGATTTTTGTTGGGCAGTGTCGTGAAATAATGCTGTAGCCTCCTTGATAAGTGCAACGATTTCAACATATTCGGGATTAAACACGAGGATGCCCGTTTGTGCACTTGACCATTCAAACAGATTCATGAGCAGATCCATTACCCGCCACGAAGAATCCCGGATTATGCCGGCATACTCCTCAATCCCTTCATAGTCTTTACAACGGATCAGCTCTACCAGAAGATTACTATAACCAACTATAGTACTGAAGGGGCTTCTCAGATCGTGGGAAATAATAGAGAAGAATTTATCCTTGGTGGCATTGAGTTCACGCAAATGGATCTCACTTGCTTTCAACAATTCCTCTGCCATCCGTAATTCCTCATTCTGCATTTCCAATTCTATCCGATGTACTTCAAGTTCATGGATAAGTTTCGCAGTGTCGGCTTCGCTAAATGACCCCGCTTTTACAGAAAACTTCTTTTTATATCGGATCTCTGCCCTTTTTCGAAGCGAAACGTCCTCCTTACTGATATAGCCTGAAAGATCTCCGGTAAATTTCCTTATATCTTTTTTCATAGCTGTACCCATGTTTATCCGGCAATTAAAAATTTTTCTTTTTCACCCAGCTTAATCAATAAAAAATTGATCTCTTTTTTGAGCTCACTCATTTGAACGTCACTAACCTCCATAAGATCATTAAATTGTTCGAGTTCATGAGCTTTGTGCTTCAATATTTCTTCGGCGCGTTTACGCTTTGTAATATCAACCATTGTTATCAGGCATTTGTGCTCATCTTCGGACAATATGCCTTCGATGTGAACAAAAATGGACGGATTCCCGGCATTTATTATCCTCACTTCACAGGACACTTTGGAATTGGTTTGAAATACTTTCAGAAAAAAGTCATTGAAGTCAGCCAGGGTATCCAGTGTAATATAATTTTTAAAATATCTGTTTACCAGGTTGGAACGATCCCTGCCTAGCATCATGGCACCGCTCAGGTTCAACCAGAATATTTTGCCATTGGTGCCGACCGTAAAGTAACCGGTATAGGCAAAATCATACAATGCGTTATATTTTTCAGCAGCCGTTTTTGCCTTATCTCTTAACAGTCGTAGTTCTTCGTTCTGCATTTCAAGTTCTATCTGGTGTACCTCCAGTTCGTGGACAAGTTTCACCGTATCAGCCTTGGTCAGGTGTGCCACTTTAAAGGCATGTTTCTTTTTTAGTTTTTCTTCTGCTTTTTGTCGTAACCAAGCAAAGTCAGCTGAGTTAATATTTTCATTCTTCATGGTTTTTTATATTAATCCCGATAGTAATAAGTCCAATGAGCAACCCCTGGTCATCCAACAGTTTATGTGCTGACCATTCTATTTTAAGCACATTGCCATTAACATCTTTTACAAGGTTTTCAAACCGGTCCGGCAACTCCCCATTCAATAACTTTTTCATTTCTGCTTCTACCTTACCGCGCGATGATTCAGGGATAAAAAGATCGATATAATTTTTACCCATTACCCGGTCGCGTTTGCGACCAAAAAGCCTTTCAGCTTCAGGGTTAAATTCAATAACTTTCCCATCGGCTGATAATCCGATAATAACACCCGGCACGGTCTGTATGAATGACCGAAGCATCATTTGTGACTCCAGCAGGGCCTTCTCCAAATGTTTTGATTTGGTGATGTCGATAAATGTAATCACCAGACCATCGATTTTATCCCCGGAAATGCGGTAAGGCATGATACGAATGGTAAACCACCGTCCGTCGTGTGTAGAAACGGGTTTCTCCTTAAATACCAGGGTGCGCAATACTTCCCTGGCATCTTCAAACATTTCAGGGTAATTTAAATAGGTAAACTGGTCAGTAAACAGCCTTCCGATATCACTTTGAATTAATTTAAAAATTTTTGTTGCTGAAACGGTGAACCATCTTATTTTCAAGTTCTTGTCAAGAAACAAGGTCGCAATGTCAGTACTGTTGAGCAGGTTATTCATATCATTGCTTACCCGTGCGTGTTCATCTATCTTGCTCTGAAGCTCAGTGTTTATGATATGAAGTTCTTCGTTCAGGCTCTGCATCTCTTCCTGGGAAGTGGTAAGCTCCTCGTTGGCCGATTGCAGCTCTTCATTTGTAGATTGCATCTCTTCGTTGGTTGATTGGAGTTCTTCCTGAGAGGTCTGCATTTCTTCGCTTGCACTTTGAAGTTCTTCTTTCAGATGCTGAAGTTCAGATTCCAGTTCAACTACCAATGTGCTGTCAGGAGATCCCCCTTTTTTTCGTTTTAAAGGTTTTACTTTCACTTGCGGCACATCGCTAAAAATCACTATAATCTTGCCATTCAATGACGACGGCTTTTCAATCCGCTGGATTGTAACATCTGCAACTTTGGTTTTGCCGTCCGTTTCCAGTTCGATGCCGTGTAAGACTAATTTTTCATAACTCTTCAATGCTTTTCGGAATGCAATGGTAAGTTCGTTGCGAAGCCCATCACGTGCCATAGCGAACAGGTTCATATTGGCTTTGCCAGCCGCCGGCTCAAGATATTTTCCTGTACTGCCGGTAATGTAGAGTATGTCCCCTTTATCAGTTACCAGCACACTGGCCGGCGAAAACTGTTGCAAGAGCAGCTGATCGGTAAGCTTTTGCAGGTTATCGGGTGCTTTTGCAGGCAATTGATTTTCAATCAAACCGGTTTTGGAACGGGAAAATGAACTGGGAAAATCGAAAAGCTCTTCAGTTTTGGATGAACCGGTATGCTGATAGATTCTTAATTTTGAATCAATTGCAGTGAACAAGTCGTTTTCGGCACCATGGGTTTCAGCGCTACCCAACAACAGTACCCCACCGGGATTAAGGCTATAATGAAACAAGGTCAACAGTTTCTGTTGTAATCCGGCGTCCAGGTAAATCAACAAGTTACGGCATGAGAGAAAGGTAAGTTTTGTGAAAGGTGGGTCCTTGATCACGTTTTGGGATGCAAATACTAACATTTCCCGTATCTCCGCATTTATGCGGTATTGATCATCAACCTGGGTAAAAAACCGGCTTAGGCGGTTTGGAGATACATCATTAACAATATTTGCCGGATAAATGCCTTTTCGGGCTATTTCAATTGCAGCATTGTCGAGGTCGGTTGCGAATATTTGCAGGGATATATTCTTAATCTGTTTGGCCTTTCCCAGAGCTTCCTTAAAGACAATGGCAAGAGAATAAGCCTCTTCTCCCGTAGAGCAGCCGGGTACCCATGCACGCAATAACTGCCCGTTCGGAAATCTGTCCAACAGCGATGGAATAACCTTTTCCTTCATCTGCTCCCAAACAACAATGTCACGGAAAAAGTTGGTGACCCCAATCATCAGTTCTTTAAACAGAATATCCAATTCTGAAGGATTTTCCTGCAAATAGCGGACATAGGAAGCTATCTTATTGATCTGGTGAATGCCCATACGCCGCTCTATGCGGCGATATAAGGTATTTTTCTTATATTCCGAGAAGTCATTGCCGGTTTGCGTCCGCAACAGGATAACAATTTTTTCGAGCGAACTCGTGTCTTTCTCCAGTTCCTTTCCTGATTTTGCTTGCTGAGTATGCCGGGTGAGCGCAATAAGTCGTGAGGGAAGTTCATTTACAGGTGCAACAATATCAGCAATCACTGCTTCCATGGCAGAGCGAGGCATGCTGTTGAATTTAGCGGAGGCGGGATCCTGTACCAGCACCATTCCACCCTTTTCTTTTATGGCCTTCAACCCCAAACTACCATCGGATCCCATACCCGAAAGAATTATGCCGATACTATCTTCGTGCCGGTCATCGGCAAGCGAACGGAAAAAAAAATCAACGGGGAGTCGCAGTCCCCGGTTTTCCTTAGGTTCAAATAAATGCAAGGCACCATTGAGAACAGACATACTCGTGTTGGGCGGTATTACATAAACACAATTTGGTTTAATTTTCACCCCGTTTGTTGCTACAGATACATGCATTCTTGTAACCCGTTGAAGGAGTTCATGCATAATGCCCTTGTGATCCGGATCGAGATGTTGTATAATGACGAAGGCCATTCCGTCGTTTTCGGGCATATTCGTAAAAAACTGTTCCAGGGCCTCCAATCCTCCGGCCGAAGCACCAATACCAACTATGTGGAATTGATCTGCTTTTGATCCGGCGATATTGTCAATTAACGAATCCGGAATCTCGCTCTTCTTCTTTCGAATAGAGGGCATATTATTGAATACCTGCACTTTAATTAAAATTTCTAAATGAAATTAAAACAAAAATGTTAACCCGACATAAACACCATTGGTTTTCCGGGAAGCTTTTGCAATCACATTATAGGTATTGTTTTCGCTGGTAGAAGCATCTATATCAACCAAACCGTAAAATCCACGGTATCCTAGATCCAGGCGAACGGTATGGTTTGCGTTAATGGCTAATTCCAGACCTGCTCCGTAAGCGAAACCAATATCTCCTTTTTTTAATTTAATAATTGCTTTTACATCATCAGGTTCTCCAGTGCCAGTTGTTGTAATGTTTGATCCGGCATTAATTCCGAACTGAGGTCCGGCAACAACATTGAAATTTACCCGCCTTTCCTTGTTGGTATTTATAGAAAGCAACAATGGTATATTTAAGTATTTGATATTAACCTCATTATCTAAATTAAGGTCCCTGAAACTTTGAGAAACCTGATAATAATTGACTTCTCCCTGAATACCAAAGTTTTTGGTCAGATTTACACCCAGCATAATGCCAAAACCGTGATTAACGGAGACCGAACCCTGAATAACATCATCATTGAATGCTTTAAGGTCTATCGCGGAAAATGTTGGCATATAGCGGGCACCAAATTCCACTCGACGCAAAACATTGTAATCCTGCGCTGTTATTGTGCTTACCAAAATTAACATTGTGAAAAAAGCAATAATGTTTTTAAGTAAGGCTTTATGCATAACCTTGATATTGCATGTGTTTCTGTATATTGTTTGTATTGATTTCATGATTTTTCGTTTTAATGATTAATAAATAATTACAGTAAAAATTCACCCACGCTCCTGTGCAAAATGATCTTTGCTTTTAAGGGCGGTAATTAGCCTCTTGTGAGCAATACGATTTGAAAAAATTTTAGAAACAGCACAGCATTCTTGTTTGGTAACCTGCTATCACTGTATTGGATTTCCATTTCTATCCAATTATCCCGGTTCAACACATTTCCAGCCGGCAAAATTTGCCAGGCATCAATCCGCACAGGATTAACCAAAAACTTTTCAAGTTGCCGTCGCTCATATATTTCTGTATATGCCGGCAAGGTCAGGCTGGATTTGTTTAAGTACTTGTCGCTCAGAGTTACATTGAATAACTTGAGATATTCATCCCCATCGGTTAGAGGTAAAACTTCGCCAACTTTTTTTGTCTCCGGATTGGGGTTCTCGCTCGGAACTCCCGACTTATCCTTAATTTCTGCCTTATTATGGACCTTGCTGATGAATTTTTGCATATTTATCCTGCAGTCTCTGAATCCAACCTGTTCCTTATTGATCAATACCGCTCGTATGGATGAAGCAAAGATGAAAAAGGAGACGATAATCAGAAAAGGTGATAATAGTATCATAACTACAGCAGCAAATGCAATTCGGGGCACGTTCTTTGCATAATGAGCTTGCAATCTTCCTTCCTTATCATTTGATTTATGGGTGCCGGTAACCTTTGTTCTTGTGATTCCGGTTACCTCCAGCCATGCTGTTGCATTACCAATGTCCACGCCGCCCAGGGCAAAAATAGCTGCCTTGCTTTCAATATTTTTGTTCAACTTATTCATGGGTTATCAACCTGACTTTTTTGCACCTACCAGAAGAATTATGCCTCCTACCACCATAACCCCCACTCCCACATAAGGTGGCCATTTGACACGGTGGGGCTCTGATGCTGTGATTTCAACCTTTCCCAGGTCAACCACCTTTTTTTTGGTGAAAAAACCAAAACCGGTAAAAATTGTTAACAATAACCCTATGACGATAAGTGTGATACCTGTACTTTTCATAAGCTTGATTACTATTTTGGTTTGCACATCACATTAACTATTTACAGTGTAAAGGTGAGTACCTTTATTAATTGAAGTATTACACAACTTTGGAAATAAGTTACATTATTCACACATTTGGCGTGTGCTACCTGTAGTCTGCCACCTCCGGTTTCGATATTTCAAAATCCCTGAAACCAAAATCACTGGTCTTATAGGCGTTTGTTTTGAAAATATTGTATCCCTTGCCGGGAAGGATTGGATAAAATGCCAATGAAATCTGAAAGGTGTTGAACATGAGATAGTCATTTTTTATTAACATGCCTATTCCCAATATGGA
>Ga0209751_10001840_pt1 | contig 21502 bp, 16 predicted proteins | sample RifCSP13_1_FD_184019 | JGI IMG/M metagenome (GOLD analysis project Ga0209751, IMG submission 184019) | Soil microbial communities from Rifle, Colorado - Rifle CSP2_sed 13_1 (SPAdes) (version 2) | ecosystem: Environmental > Terrestrial > Deep subsurface > Rock core/Sediment | place: Rifle... | reverse complement strand
TTACATCGGCGAGACGCCGGAAACCATCCGCGAAACGGTCGATCTGGTGTGCCAGATGGACGTCGGCTCTTTCGCCGGCTGGTTCCGCTACGTCACGCCGCTGCCCGGCACGCAACTGTACGAGTACGCCAAGGTGAAGGGGCTGATTCAGGATGAGAAAGCGTACATTGAAGAAGCGGGCAAGACCTTCGCCGGGCTGACGACGTTCGACAAGCTTCTGGTCAACGTGACCGAGATGTCTGACGAAGAGCTGCGCGACTGGCGCGAATGGGGCCGGCGCGAAATCCTGCGTCATCACCTGCGCCGCCACCCGCTCCGGTATCCGCTGCAACTCGCGCACGACGGGGTCAACTATCTTCGACGCCACGGTGTCCGCCAGACGTGGCGCCACATCCCGGAGATTATCCGGCAGCATTTGCCAGAGGCCAGCCCATACCACCTGCCGGTCGGCGCGGCGCATGACTAACAGCTACTCGGCGTGCAGTGATCAGTGAACAGTGATCAGTGAACAGTGATCAGTGAACAGTAATCAGTGATCACTGTTCACTGACAACTGATTACTGATAACTGATTACTGGCTAACCGGGGGAGAGATGGCGAGCGAAACAATCTTCTTGATCAACTTCCGCAACCACCGCGACATCTATCCGCCCTTCGGCGTCATGTATGTCGCCGACGCGCTGATGCAGGCTGGATTCAGGGTCAGGCTATTCCACGACACGGAAGAATTCGTCGAGCCGTTCGTGCGGAAGGTCGCCGCCGAGAAGCCGCTGTTCGTCGGGTTCAGCACGATCACCGGCCCGCAATTGAGGCCGACGATCGAAGCCTCGAAGAAAGTGCACGCGCTCGGCGTTCCGGTCGTGTGGGGAGGTGTGCATGCCACGATCATGCCGCTCGACGTGCTGAAAGAAGACTATGTCGATTTCGTCGTCGTCAACGAGGGCGAGGAGACCGTCCAGGAACTGGCGCGCATGCTGGCGAATGACAGCCCGCGCTTCTGGCAGGGTGTGGCAGGGCTGGCCTACAAGGACGTCGGCGGCGCGCCGATGTTCCATCAGGAACGCCCCTTCATCGACGATCTCGACCGCTTCCGGCCGCGCTGGGAACTCATCGACGTCGAGCGATATCTCATTCCCAGTGGGCCGTACCAACGGGCGATCCCTGTGTACATCTCGCGCGGCTGCCCGTTCCGCTGCGGCTTCTGTTACAACGAAGTCGTGATGAAGCGCACGTGGCGGCAGCACTCCGACGCGTTCATCCTCGACCAGATTCAATGGCTGAAGGACAACTACCGCGTCGAGGCCGTCGATTACGCGGACGATTATTTATTCGGCCGTATCAAGCCGATGCAGCGACTCATCGAGAAGGTGGGCATGCCGTGGAGCGGCCAGGTGCGTGTGCAGTTGCTCTCACCGGAGTTCGTCACGTGGATGCGCGACACCGGCTGCCAGTGGGTGAATATCGGCGCCGAGTCGGGATCGCAGGCCGTGCTCGACAACATGCACAAAGACCAGAAGGCGTGGCAGATCGAGTGGGGCATGCGCAATCTGACCGAGGGCGCGCCGAGCATCGAGGCGAACCTGTCGTTCATCGTCGGCCTGCCGGGCGAGACGCCGGAAGACACTCAGATCACGTTCGACCTGATCGAGCAGATCTGCGCGATGAACGAGAAGGCGCGCTGCTCGGTGTGCGTGTACATGCCGTATCCTGGCACGCCGCTGTGGCCGCAGGCGCTCGAACAGGGTTACGTGCCTCCCGCCCACCAGGAAGGCTGGTGCGATATGGATCTCAATCGCGCCAACACGCCGTGGATGGACGACGCCGAAGCGCAGGTCATGAGCGAGATCAACGACATCCTGTTCGTCGGTCGCTCCAAGGGGCACTGGCTTCTTGCGCCGTACTACGCCCTTCTGCGCTGGCGCTGGCGGCGGCGTTACTTCAAGCACTATTGGGAGGGGGCGTTAAAGCGCGCCATCATCAACTCGCCGCTCAGAGGCGTGCTGGCCTGGCTCGTCAGGCGACTGGTGAAATTCAACCCCGTCACCCACAAAGGCCCAACGGCCGAAGCGGTTGAGTTGGTCGGGGCTGCGGATTAGATTTCGGAGTTCGGCCGATGTCTATCAGGTCATCGGCTACTCATCATGTCTCTAAGTCGGATATATGCTAATATCCGTACGTCGGATAATGACCCCCACAGGGGATATTATGCGATATGTTCGTTGGATATTCCCGAGTTAGCCGCTTCTCGTAACACGGGCGCACGCAAATTTCCGCAGGCGCACATACTTGTAAGGAGAAATCTCATGGACGCAATCGCGATAACCACTATTGCAAGTGCTACAGTTTCACTGCTTGCCCCGTATTTAAAAAGTTTAGGTGAAGAATTGGCAAAAAAGGCAGGCGAAGAGATTGGTGCAAAAGCGGGTGAAACAGCATGGGGCAAGGCTAAACAATTGTACGAGACTATCAAAGCAAAGTTTTCTCCCAAGCCCGACACCGCCAAAGTTATCAGCGCACTCGAAAAATCGCCTAACGATGAAGACACACAAGCGGCAGTTCGTTTTCATCTCAAGGAGATGATGGCTTCCGATGAAAGTTTTGCAAAGGAATTGGCAAGCCTTTTGAAGGAAGCCTCCGAAGCAGGGGCGGACACCATATTTCAAACAACGATAATGGGTAACGTGCAGAAACTTGTCCAGATGGGCAACGTATACGGTGATGTGAAAATCTGATATGCGCCCCCGACTCTGAAAGGCTATCTCTATGGCTGAAGATACTGGACACGAAACCAGAATTCACGGTGACGTTGGAAAATTAACCCAAATAGGAACCGTGAATGGCAACGTGCTAATCATCAGCGAGAAGGCTGTCAAAGAAGCCCTGCCACGTTCTTTTCAGTCTTCAATCGCCACAGATGTTTCCGACTTCATCAGGGTTGTAGTCAAATCTAATCGCTTTGGCAGAAAAATTCAATTTCAAGTTCCGTATGATATTACAGTGAGTGCCTTTATAGATCTCATTGTTGGCGTGCTTCACTTGCCATGGTCAAAGCCTATAAGTGAACTCATGATTTCTTTTGATTTCAGCTACTCAATCATCTTTGGCGAAGAAAAACTCTCGTTGCGTAAGAGTTTACGTGATGCTGGCATTTCCGACGGCAATGAAGTGACATTATCTGTCAGGGCTTTGTGGACAGATGAACTTGAAAAAGCGGAGCGAAAGGAAACTGACGTTGAGGTGTATTGGCAGGTGAATTCCCAAATGTTTGCCTGGGTTGAGGCGGTGCGAAAAGCCAGAGGGGTTCTAACACAAAATAGAATTAAGGCTCTAGCAGATAGTTGTTTCACATTCGTTGATGAAATAGGCAAGCAGTGAGTCACTCAAATTTAAGACGCGGCTAACACCGCGTTGCAGCCGACTCGCCTCCGCTTCGCTCCGGCGAGCGGCTGAACGCGACCGTTAGCCGGCACTGACTTTCTACAGCATCTCACATCCGTATGCTAAGAGCTAACAGCCGTTTGCGCCAACGCCTCGGCACACCCGGTGTCGAATTTCTCGAGTACGCCACCAAGGCTATTCACCGCATCCTTCCACATGTTTACGTATCGGCGTGGAAGGAAAGTGCTTGGAACCGACCACAGGCCGTATGGACTTCAGCAAAAAGGACTGAAGTTCGCATGACACTCGCCATTGGAGAGGAAAAGGACCAAGAGAGCCGATCTTTGACGGCTACCGTTAGACGCCGGAGCATCCCTGTAGTGAAGCGGAGGGCGAAAGATACTCTTGACCTTCGGGAGCATGATATCTGCCAGCGAATAGCGCTCCGGATTTCTGAGATAATGGAGCTCACGCCCTCAAGCACAGGCGCAGCATCCATTCACGCGCTCCGCAACACCTTCGATGAGTTTGTTGTGTCTCAGCATATCGAGCAACACCATCGGTTGAATTTGTCGGTCAGCACAGTGCTGGAAGCCCTTCATACGCTTTCGGAACAAAGCTACGAGAATAAGTCCTTGACTTTTGGTTGCATCCTCGACCCCAACCAAACCACAGGAACATCGAGCGCGAAATTCCCCGCCGATTTCCTACCTTCAAAGAAATACAAAGCCTTGTCTGACGGCTTTCGCACCGCCTACGACATTTCGTCTGACGGGCAAGTTCTGAACTTCGTCGACCTCGAGCGCTTCGAGAAGAAGCCTCTCACAGAGAAGCACTACTACCCAGACTGGGCCGAGCCGATTGCCCGCGCAAGTCGCTCGGGGCGGTGCGGGATTGCGCTAAGTCGTCAAGGTGACATTCTCATATTCGATGAGGGAACGCTTCGCTTCACATACCGATACGGCCAATGGCAATACTGGAACCACACACACCTAGTAAACCTTCTTCGCGACAGGGCGAGAGCACAGCGCGTCCCTCGTTCCATCCTAGGTCGCGTTGTGGGCGCAATTTATCGTGCAGCGCTGGATGTGTCGTTCCGACGCACCGGCGGGCTTTTTGTGATCCTTCACAACCGTCAGAGTTTGCGTCATGTTGTCCGGGTCGGTGATGCTATTGGCGATGCAAAACGAAGTGAAACAGATGCGGAATTCGACGAAGTAGTGAGAGAACACAGCATTCAGTCGCTGCCTCGCGCGGTCGTCGTCGAACTAGCTTCTTTGGATGGCGCAATAGTCCTGGACAACACAGGCCGAGTGCTTGCGTATGGGGCCGTTCTTCAACCTAAGAATGCGGGACACCTTCGTGGTACCGAGGGGAGCAGAACAAAGGCCGCGATCGGAGCATCCAACTATGGATTGGCCCTAAAGATCAGTGCTGATGGTGACATCACCGTCTACTACAAAGGCGAGGAGTTCATCCGAATGTAGTCAATACAGGTGCCGGCTAACCCCTCGCTCCAGCGGACAGCGGCTTCGCCGCTCAGGGACGCGCCGTCGGGCAGCGGGCTGACGTGTGAGTGAAGTATCGCTGCCCACCTCGCCGCTGAGCTCGACTGTTCGGCGTCCAGCACATTGCCCACTCCAAAGCGTAATCTGCAATATGAACATCGGCCCTGCTGTTGCTTCAGCAGCGTAACCACTCACTGCGGTCTCGTCGGGCCGCTATGACTCAACAACGAATTGGGGAAGTAACGAATTCGTTTCATCCTGAATTCGTCGTTGTGCTGTGGTTCACCGAAACTCTGCGTTACCCAATCGGGGAGGTCCGAGTTGACAATCCGGTGGGTCAGGTCGTATCATTTCATTGACCTGGATATACTGGCATTCACTAGGACGAGGAAATGTCATCGCGGAAGAAAGGACAAAGGCGTCCACGCAAACAGAAGCGATTCGCAAGCCTGAAACGCAGATTGGAAGAAGGCCCCTTTCCAGTCAAACGGATCGTCGTCGAGCCAAGCGGCCAAGTCAAGATGTCCGATGTGCTGGCGGACTTCGTGGAACCCTACAGCCATTTGGCGGATACCGAAGAGGCGTACCGCAAACTGCTGACGTTGGCGGTCCTGGCGTGGAACGCCTCTTTTCTTCCCAAGAACAAGCAGCAGGAAATGATCGACCAGGTGATTGACGGTGGGATACCCACCGGCACAGAAGAACTGCGCGCGGGCTTAAAAGACATTGTGCGCATGTTGATTGCCAGAAAGCAAAAGCACTTCGCTGAGTACAAACGAAATATGATTGATTTTGAACTGACCGACACCGGCACCGGCTACCGCCTGACTGTCGCTTCGACTTTAGACGAAGTGGCGTCATAATGTACTAACCAGAAAGCACGTCAGCCAGGAGCGCGGGAATGACTTTCACCCGATCCGTCTCCCGTATCATTGAACCGCAATACGTCATCGAGGGCGCAGGCGTGCTCCTCCGTCGCTCCTTTGCGCCGCACGCTTCCAATGAGTACGACCCTTTTCTGCTCTTCGACCACTTTGCCTTCAACGACCCCCTCGAAGGGCCGCCGGTTGGTTTCCCGACCCACCCTCACCGAGGCATCGAAACGGTCACCTACATGCTCGAGGGTTCCGTTCGCCACCGCGATAGTCTCGGCAATGCAGGCCTGATCGGTCCCGGCGATGTGCAATGGATGACCAGCGGTCGAGGCATAATGCACGAGGAAATGCCCTGTCGCGGCCCCAGCGGCGTCATCAATGGCTTCCAGTTGTGGGTCAACCTGCCCGCCGCGCAGAAGATGGCGGCTCCACGCTATCAGGAAGTCAGCGCGGCGACGATTCCGGTATTGACCAAAGACGGCGCGAGCGTCCGCCTGGTGGCAGGCGAGTTCGACGGGGTACATGGTCCGGTGACCGAGATTGCCGCCTCGCCTCTGTATTTGGAGGTCAACTTAGACCCGGATTCGTCGTTCGCGATCTCGATACCGCTCGGGCATACCGCGCTGGCCTATGTCTTCGAGGGAGCAGGCTGCTTTGGCGTCGACAGGCATGTGGTGGAAGCCGTGCGCATGGTGGTGTTTGACGACGGCGACCGGGTCGAAGCCCAGAGCGAAGCCGGGGTGCGATTCATGCTCATCGCCGGCGCGCCGTTTCGTGAGCCGATCGTCCCTTACGGACCGTTCGCCATGAATACGGCTGAAGAGATCCGGCAGGCGTTGACTGAGCTACGCAACGGGATGTTTATCAAGTGACTCAGCATTGACTGACACATTTCCCACCGTCGCCGAAGTCGATCGGATCGCGGCGCTCGGCGATCCTGCAATTCGCAACCTGCAGATCACGCAGTGCTACTACGAGCTGTCGGCGGCGCTCGCGGAGAGAACCGGCCTGAGCGCGAACTGGTGCACGTTCGCGACCTGGGCTTCCAAGCAGGCCGGGCAGGCGATTCGCAAAGAGGACCTCGCGCGGACGCTGGAAAATGCGCTTGACACGGCGCCGGCGGCGACGCAGGCCGCCGGGAACGAAGTCCAGTCCCTACACCAGTCGCTCGATGCATCGCGCGGCTGCCGCAGCGCCGCCGCGCGCCGCAAATTCCGCCGCCAGGTTCCGCGCCCGAACCCTGAAGCTCGGATCGCGCACGACGGTCTCGACCGTGAGCTGTAGCGCATCGAGCGTCGCCTCTTTCGGTCGAACCATCAGCCCGACGCCGCTCGCCTCGGCCCGCAGCGCCTGCAGGCTCTGATCGGCTGCGTGCGGAACGATCACCTGCGGCACGCCGTGCACGACGGCCGCGTGCGTCGTGCCCATTCCACCGTGATGCACGGCGACGGACAGGCGCGGGAACAGATGGTCGTAGTCCGCCCACGCGACGGCGATGCAGCGCGGTAGGCGCGGCGCGATCGCCTGCTTGAGATTCGGCGCCCGCTCGCTGCGTCCCATCGCCACAATGGGAAAAACGCCTGCGCGCGCGCAGGCGTGCGCCGCCAGGAGGAAGAAGTCCGGGTCGTCGGTGAACAGGCTGCCGAGCGTGACGAGCGCAAGCGGCATGCCTTGTGGCAGTCGAGCGAACCAGCCGGGCGCATCTCCTTGCGGCGGCGAGACCGCGCCGCCGACGAAGCGCGTCTGCGGCAGCGCCTCGCTTTCGTCCGCGTACCACTCGCGCGTCCAGTACACGACGTGCAGCTCCGGCGACTGCGGCCAGGGCGAGAACTCGCTCGGCCAGTTGCGGCCGCTCACGCCGAGGCGCGCGATCAGGTCCTTCAGCCGCGCGGCGGCGTCCTGGTACACTGCGCGCTCGGCTTCGCTTAAGGTCTCGGGATCGTGCCGGGTGGCCGGATAGCCGCACACGGCATAAGGTACATCCAGCTTCTCCGCCGCAAGAGCCGCCGCGCCCACGGTCGGTTCCCCGATCAGAGCGTCGGGTTCGAACTCGTCAGCGGCGACCAGCAGGTTCTCGACGGCGCGCACGACCGCATCTTCCGAGAGCATGACGAGGAGTGCGCGTTGAAGCCGGGCGGCGGCGCGCTCGCCTGGCTTCAAGTCCGCAGGAAGCTGCGCTGCCGGCCAGCGCCAGCCGATCGCATCCACCGTGCGGAATCGCACGCCCGCCGCCTCCACGGCCGCGCGCGCCGGCTCCTCGCTGACCCACAGCACGTCGTAGCCCCAGCGTGACAGATGCGCCGCCGTCTTGAGATAGCCACCCCAATCCAGGTGGCCGGACGGCGGCGCGGACGTGAACAGAAACTTCCGTGCCTTTGTGGCTATCATCTACTCATGTTCTTCAAATACCTCGGCCTCGAAGATGTAGAGGTGCGTGTCCGGCTTGCGCCAGGCGTCGCGCGGCAGCCCGGCCTTCATCTCGCATAGCACGTCCAGGTACGTCTCCCGATCCCATCCTTGCTCGACCGGCACCTGGGGCAGGAACAACCCGCCGTGCCCGCCGCGCCGCACCAGCACACCGTGCCTGCCGACGACCACCTCTTCCGGCGACGCGGCCTGCCGCAGCGGTGACAGCACGCTGATCTCGATGTGCGTGTCGGGGATTTCGTGCGCCTGCAGCGGCACGAACCTCGGATCGTCGACCGCCGACAGTACGGTGACGCGCCGCACCGACTCCCACACTTCGCTCCGCGCGAACACTTCGCCGCGACAGCCTCTCAGCTCGCCGCTCGGCTTGCGGCGCAGCGTGACGAACGTCGCGCGCGGCTGGCGCAGCGCCGGCGAATCGGCGCGCAGCTCGGGCCATGGCTGGTTTTCGGCGTTTGCGACCAGCGTCGCGCGCGCGATGCGCAGCAGCTCGGCGCGATCGGCGTCCGTTAGCGCCGGCGGCGCGCCCTTCGAGAACTCGATCGCAGCATAGCCGACCACCCGGTCGCGCCCGCCCTCGGGCACGTCGCCCGAATTGGAGTAGCGCAGCAGCTCAGCCCGTTCCGCGCCGATGCGGCGCGCCAGCATCATCGCGGTCAGCACAGGTCCCTGGCCGCACATGCGCGTGTAGAGGTTGGGCACGTCGCGGCGGTGGACGTCCTCGACGATCGCTTCGAGCGCGAGCGGATCGAGACTGAGCACAGCCGCCACCGTCTCGCGATCGACCATCACCGCGCCCTCGTATGGCGGATAATGCGACAGGTCGGTCGAGGCGACGACGAAGATTGTCTTGCCTTCGATCGCGCGGGCCAGCCCGTCGGCCAGCGCCCGGCAGTTGTCGAGCGTCGGGCGGCCGATCGAAACCGGGACGAAAGACTGGCCGGGCAACACCCGCTGGAGGAAAGGCAGCATGACCTCGATCGAGTGCTCGGTCGCGTGCGCGTCTCGCCCGGTGTAGAAACTGTCCTCGGCGCTGCGTATCGAGCGGGCCAGCGCGGAATCGATCGGCGCGTCGCCCAGCGGCGTGCGCCACGCGCCGTCGAGCCAGATCGACGCGCCGTCGAATTCGTAACTCTGCGCGTGATTGAACCCCAGCACGATCACGCCATCGCAGGCGCGGCCGGCCAGGGCCTTGAAAGTGAATGCGGCGACCGGCCCACTGTACACGTAACCGGCGTGCGGCGCAATCAAAATCGACGGCTCAATCTCGCTCGTCGTCGCCTGAGCCAGGTAACCGTCGATCATGCGGGTCAATTCGATTGGATCGGCCGGATAGAACGTGCCGGCCACGGCCGGCGGCCGAATGGCATGCGAGCCTGCTCTTGCAGTAGGCATGAGAGACCTCCCTCTCACCAGCCCACCCTATGCAATCAGTATATCACCACTTGCAAGAGGATGTACAGACCCATTTCGCCGCGGCCGGACCCTTCGGCTGCCCCTTCCCCTTCCTCTTCACTGCGCTCAGAGTCAGGGTCAGGGCTTCGGCTCAGGGCAGGTGCGTGCCCATCGCTGCGATAGACATCCAGGGGGCGGAAGCCGGCGCGGCGGCAGAGCCTCGTCAATTCAGGCTCGTCAAAGTGGTGCACATAACGCAGGCCCCGCCCGCCGCGCCGCCAGTCGAGCAGGTAGTCCCCCGCGTCGACGTCTTCCGGGCGCAGATCGACTTCCGACCACGGGACGATTTTGCGTCGCAGGCGAGGCGCGTGCAGGAATTGCCAGACCGAGACTGCGCAGCGAGAACCCGGCTCCAGCAGCGACCGGATCCCCCTCAGCAGGCGTAACCTGCGACGCGCGCCGGGAACGTGGTGCAGCGCCGAGAAGCACACGGCGGCGTCGAACGGCGCTTCTTCAGTCCGTCCCCTCCGGGCCTGATTCGGCCAATCGACGCTCGTGAGATCGCACAACATGAACCGAAAACCGGGAGGCATACCCGGTGATGCCTGCCGCAGCAGACCCTCGCTGTAGTCGACGCCGAGGTAGCGGCTCACCCGGTGGCCGGCAACCCCGCCTGCCAGCGCCAGTCCCACCCGCCCGTCGCCACAGCCTACGTCGACGACAGACTCGAACGCCCCCAGTCCGTCAAGCGCGCGGACAATGCCCGGCTGCAGCGCACGGCGCGAATCGGCGAAGTCGGCCGCGAACGTATCGTAGAACTCCCGGTTGAGGCGGAGCAACCGGAGGGCGATAGCCGTCTTCATCGATCTGGATTATACTATCAAGCATGCCAGGCACGAACGGGCGCGACATTGTAGACGTCACTCCATACGCCGGCGCCGTGATGGCGATCATCCGGGAGGTGCGCGCGCGGGAGCGCGTCGACGCCGACGTGCTGGGCGCGATCCTGCGCCGCTACCCTCGCGACGGGCGCAGCATGTTCAGCAAGAACCTGCTGGTGCGCACTTACAGGCATCTGTGCGAGACCGGGCAGTTGGAGTTTGACGAGCAGACGCTGCTGCGCTTGCAAATGAAGCCGACGCGCACGATCTCGGGCGTGGCGCCGGTGACGGTGCTGACCAAGCCCTACCCGTGCCCCGGCAAGTGCATCTTCTGCCCCACCGATGTGCGCATGCCCAAGAGCTACCTGCCGGACGAGCCGGGCGCGATGCGCGCCGAGCAGCACGGCTTCGACCCGTACGCCCAGACGAAATCGCGCATTGACACGTTCGACGGCAACGGCCACGCGACCGACAAAATCGAGCTCCTCGTCCTCGGCGGGACGTGGTCGAGCTATCGGCGCGACTACCAGGAGTGGTTCGTCCGGCGCTGCCTCGACGCGATGAATGGCTGCGATTCGTCGTCGCTGGCGGAAGCGCAGGCGCTGAACGAGACGGCGCGCCATCGGAACGTGGGCCTGGTGATCGAGACGCGGCCCGATCACGTCACGCCGGAGGAAATTCGCTGGCTGCGCCGCCTCGGCGTGACGAAGGTGCAGATGGGCGCGCAGTCGCTCGACGACCGCATCCTCGAGCTCAACAAGCGTGGCCACACCGTCGAGGACACGCGGCAGGCGATGACCTTACTGCGCGCAGCCGGATTCAAGGTCGTGCTGCACTGGATGCCCAACCTGCTCGGCGCGACGCCCGGGGGCGACCTGGTCGACTTTCAGAGGCTGTGGGATGACGAGGCGCTCCGCCCCGACGAAATCAAGATCTATCCCTGCTCGCTCCTGGCGAACGCCGAGCTGTACGAATACTGGCTGCGCGGCGAATATCACCCCTATGCGGACGAGACACTCATTGACCTGATCGCGGCGTGTAAATTGCGCGTGCCGCGCTATTGCCGCATCAACCGGGTGTACCGCGACATCCCCGCGCCGAACATCGTCGCGGGCAGCACGCTGTCGAACATGCGCGAGATCGTCCGCCGCGCCATGCAGGCGCGGGGAGAGCATTGCGAGTGCATTCGCTGCCGGGAGGTGCGCGGGCGAAGGATCGAGGATAGCGCCCTGCACTTCGAGGATTTGGACTACACGACGCGCGCCGGCGAAGAGCACTTCCTCGCATTCAACACTCCGACAGGGAAACTTGCCGGCTATGCGCGGCTGTCATTGCCCCAGGAAGACATCGACCTCGGCATCGACGAGATACGCGGTGCGGCGTTAATCCGCGAAGTCCACGTGTACGGCCCGGCGCTCGCGATTGGCGACGCGATGGAAGGCCGGGCACAGCACCGCGGCCTCGGCACGCAGTTGCTGGCCGAAGCCGAGCGCATCGCCGCCGGACGCGGCTGCAGGCGCATGGCCGTCATCGCCGCCCTCGGGACGCGTGAGTACTACGCTAAAAGAGGATACGTCCTCGACGGGACGTACATGGTGAAGTCGATATCATGAATCTCTCCCAGACCACCCGACTACCCGACCACCCGACCACCCGACTATCACGGCGCTCATTCCTGCGGCTGGCCGGGCTGGCCGGGGCTGGCGGCGCGCTGGCCGCCTGCGCGGCGGCGCAGCCCACGCCTCGCAGCAGCGGCCCGACCCAACTGGTCTACCAGGACTGGCGCACCGAGTGGTTCCCGCCTATGGCCCAGCAGATGCTGGAGGAATTCCACGCCGCGCATCCTAACATCCGCGTTTTCTTCACGCCCGACCCGGAAGGTTTGCGAGAAAAGATGCCGGCCGCGTTCGAGGCCGGCACGGCAGCGGACGTATTTCAGGGTTGCTGCGATTACTTCCCGGCCTGGGCGCAGGCGAACTACCTGCTCGACCTGCGTCCCTACGTGGCCGCCGATCTGGATCAGGCGACCATCGCCGACTGGGATCATGCTCAGTATCGGGCCTTCTTCCTGCGCGATGGACGGCAGTTCGGGCTGCCCAAATATCACGGCGCGCTGGGCCTGTACTACAACAAAGACCTCTTCGACGAATACGGCGTGGACTATCCCGAAGAGGCGTGGACCACCGATGATTATCTGAGCGCGATGAAACGCCTGGCACGCGACCGGGACAGAGACGGGCAGATCGATCTGTGGGGCAGCACGCTGGAAGCTATTTACGATCGGATCCAGGTGCATTTCAATAGCTGGGGCGGCCACTACGTGGACCCAGGCGATCCGGCGCGCTGTCGAATGGCCGAGACGGAGGCCCTGCGGGCGCTGGAATGGCTTCGGGCGCGCATGTGGGACGATAAAGTCATGGCCACCTCACTGGCCGTGCAGAAAGTGAGCACGCGTGAAGCCTTCTCTACCGGGCGCGTGGCCATGGTCGAAGATGGCTCCTGGGCATTGAAGGACATCCTGACAAACGCGAAGTTTCGGGTCGGCGTCGCGCCGTTCCCAGCAGGCCCGGCGCGTCGCGCCACGCTGGCCACGACGGACGGCTACGGCATCTACGCGGGCACCCAACATCCCGATGCGGCCTGGGAGCTTGTCAAATTCCTCGTCAGCAAAGACTACGGCCGGGCGATGGCCCGCGCGAACTTCCTGCAGCCCGCGCGCGCCTCGCTGGTCGAAGAATGGGTGAGCTTCATTCAGGCAGAGTTCCCTGCGCAGGCTGAAGAGATCGACATCGCCGCCTTCGCGGACGGTCACGTGAAGGGCTACTCGGTGACAGCCGAAATCTTCGCCAACATGACCGGGGTGAGAGCGATCATCGATGCCGCCTTCGAGGAAATCCTCACCCTGGGCCAGGCATCCGTGGCGGAGCGGATGAAGGCGGTTTGTGACGAGATCACCCGAATCCAATCGAGTTAGGAGCATTCGCATGCGGTCTCGAACGCGGCGAACGCCTGCCCTCGCCCGCCGTGTGCGGGGGTCTCTGCGCGTCAAGATTATCGCCTGGTCTTTCATCCCCGCGGCTATCATCCTGACCGCCGTGGCGCTGGTGACCTACTACGCCTACCAGCGGGTGACGGAAGACCTGGTGATCGAGCGCGACCGGGAACTGGCCCGGCTGACGGCCGTCGAACTGGCGAACAGCCTGCAAGACTACCCCGACTTGCTGTCGGCGGTGGCGCGCGAATTCCGTATCATGCAAGATGATCCCGACCTGACAGCTGAGCACCTGGCACCTGAGCACCTGGCGCCTGAACACCTGGCACAGGCCAGACACCGCCTGGTGCTCTTCGACGGAGGTGTGTTCGCCCTCAACCATTTGGGTCGGGTGGTGGCCGCCGAGCCTGAGCGGCCCGAGACGATCGGGCAAGACTGGTCCACCCGCCCGTACTTTCGCCGGCTCGTCGGCTCGATGGGCGATCCGGTCTTCTCGAGCATCCTGGCCAATGGCCCCAGCGGCGCAGATGCCATTGCGGTCGCCGTGCCGATCGTCAACGACCGGGGCGAGTTTCTGGGCGCGATGGCCGGCATGTTCCGATTGGGCGCCAGCGCCATCAACCCCTTTTACGGCACGATCTTAAGACTCCGTCTGGAACGAAGCGGCGATGCCTACGTGGTGGACGGCAACGGCCGCGCGATCTACGCTTCCGATCCTGACCGGATCGGATCGGATTTCTCGACGTATCCCGTCTCGACCGACGCTTTGAGCGGGCGGGTCGGCGCGATACGCACGCGCGCACTGGACGGGCGAGACATTCTTGCCAGCTTCGGCCCTGTGCCGAACACGAGCTGGAGCCTTGTCATCGAAGAGAGCTGGGAGACGCTGATGCAACCCAGCCTGGTATACGGGCAGTTTCTGCTTGCGCTGCTGGCGCTGGGTGTGGTGATCCCGGCCGTCGTCGTGGCGATCGGTGTCCGGCGTATCACCGGCCCCATCGCCGAGCTGGTCGAGGCGTCTCGCCAGGTGGCGGGCGGTGATTTTGGCCAGACGGTCTCCCCGAACACGGGCGACGAACTCGAGGATCTGGCCGACCAGTTCAATCGCATGTCCGGCGAGCTGAAGGCGTCCTACGCCCAACTGGAGCGCGACCTCGCCGAGCTTAAACGAATCGAACACGAGCTGCGCCGGAGCGAGGAGCTGTATCGCACGCTGGCTCGCAACTTCCCCAACGGGGCCGTGATCCTGTTCGACGCCGACCTGCGCTACATCCTGGCCGACGGCGCCGGGCTGGCGGAGGTCGGGCTGTCAAAGGAAATGCTGGAGGGCAAGACTATCTGGGAGATCTTCCCAGCCGACGTGGTCGAGATTCTTGAGCCGAGGTATCGCGCCGCACTGGCCGGCCAGGCGAGCGCCTTCGAAGTTTCGTTTGCCGAACGCACCTACGCGCTGCACGCGCTTCCCATCCGCGACGAGCGCGGCGAGATTGTCGCCGGCATGGCGATGACGCAGGACATCACCGCGCGCAAGCAGACCGAAGCGCAACTGCGCGCCTCGGAAGCCGAGCTGCGCGCGCTGTTCGCGGCGATGACCGACGTGATCCTGGTGCTGGACGCGCAAGGCCGTTATCTGAAAGTCGCGCCGACAAATCCCGCGCTGCTGTACCGCCCATCCGACGAGCTAATCGGCAGGACGCTGCACGACGTGTTTCCCGCCGACCAGGCCGACATGTTCCTGGGTCACGCTCAGGAAGCCCTGCGAACCGGCCAGACCGTCAACATGGAATACAGCCTGCCCATCGCCGGGCGCGAAGTCTGGTTCGCGGCCTCGGTCTCGCCGATGTCGGACGACACCGTGTTGATGGTGGCGCGCGACACCACCGAGCGCCGGCAGGCTGAGGCCGCACTGCGCGAGCGCGAAGAGCAATATCGCGGCATCTTCGAATCCACGACCGATGGGTTGTTCATCAATACTCTAGACGGACAACTCGTGGACTTCAATCCCTCCGCCGCCCACATGCACGGCTACACGCCGGAAGAGTTCCGGCAGTTGCAGCCATCGCAGTTCATTCATCCCGACTCGCTCCACGTCTTCGCCGAGTACATCGAGGCGGTCAAATCCGGCCAGCTCTTTCGCAGCCAGGCGGTCGACATCCGGAAAGATGGCACTCCGTTCTACGTCGAAGTGCTCGGCAGCGGATTCACGTATCGGGGACAACCGCACACCCTCGCCGTCGTGCGCGACATCAGCGAACAGGTGCAGGCGCAGGAACTGCTGGAGCGACGCGTCGAACAGCGCACACGCGAACTCCAGCGCCGCGCCGAGCAGTTTCGTGTCATCAACGAAGTGGGCCAGCGCATCACGTCGATCCTGGCCGTGGACGAGATCCTGAGCCAGACGGTCAGACTGATCCGTGAGTCTTTTGGTCGCTCCGCGTATCACGTTCACATTGGACTTATCGAGAAAGACGTCGTCGCCTACAAGTCTACGGCTGGGGTGTGGAGGGATGAGCCTGACTGCCGGTGTTGCACCTCCCTGCGTCTGAGAGTCGGGCTGGACGGAATCACGGGCCTGGCCGCCGGGAGCGGCGAGCCTATCCTGGTGCCGGACGTGAGCCAGGAGCCGCGCTACATTCCTGTGCAGGACGGCCAGACAGGCTCGGAATTGGCGCTCCCCCTCAAGGTGAAGGGACGGGTGATCGGCGTGTTGAACGTCGAGAGCGAGCGTCTGAATGCCTTCGACGAAAGTGACGTGACCGTGCTTCAATCCCTGGCGAATCAGTTGGCTGTCGCGATCGAGAACGCCCGGCTATTCGAGACCGAGCAGCGCCGCGCCGACCAATTCCGGGCCATTAACGAGGTGGGGCGTCACATCACCTCTATTCTGACGGTGGATGACCTTCTGGCTCAGACGGTCCGACTGATTCAAGAGACTTTCAGGTATTACTTCACGAGCGTCGGACTGATCGAAGGGGATCAGGTGATCGTCAAATACGGCGATCCACTGCGCCTGCGGGTGGGGCAGGAGGGCATTATCGGCTGGGTCGCCAGGGCTGGTGAACCGCTCTTGGTGCCGGACGTGAGGCAGGATTCTCGATACGTTGCTTCACCGTCGGCCAGCCAGACGCGCTCTGAACTGGCCGTGCCGATCAAGTCCAGGGGCCAGAGCATCGGCGTGCTGGACGTCGAGAGCGATCGCGTCAACGCCTTCGACGAAAGCGATGTGGCTGTGGTTCAGGCGCTGGCCAATCAACTCGGCGTGGCGATTGAGAATGCCCGTCTCTACGAATCTGAGCAGCGACGCGCCGAGCAGTTCCGAGTTCTTGCCGAAGTCGGCCGCCATATCACCTCCATTCTGGATGTCGATCAGCTTCTATCACAAACCGTCCAGCTCATGAGTCAGGCCTTCGGCTACTACCATGTCGGCGTTGCGATGATAGAAGGTGAACAGGCGATTTACAGAGCCGGAGCGGGCGCCTTATGGAAAGAGCATCTGGCGCAGTTCCAGCCGCCGAAGCTGAAAGTAGGGCAGGAAGGGATCACGGGCTGGGTTGCAGGCAGCGGCGAGCCGCTGCTGGTCCCGGACGTGAGCCAGGATTCCCGCTACGTCTGGATGGAAGGCAGCCAGACGCGATCCGAACTGGCGCTGCCCATCCTGGCTAAAGATCGCACGATCGGCGTGTTGGATGTCCAGAGTGACCGGGCGGATGCCTTCGATCAGAGCGATCTGGTTGTGCTTCAGTCTCTGGCGAACCAACTGGCGGTCGCGATCGAGAACGCCCGGCTGTACGAGCAGGCTCAGCAATTGGCCGCGCTCGAGGAGCGGCAAAAGCTGGCGCGCGAGCTGCACGACTCGGTGTCGCAGGCGCTGTATGGCATTGCGCTCGGCGCGAAGACGGCTCGCACGCTGCTCGATCGCGATCCCATCCAGGTGGCGCAACCGCTCGACTACGTGCTGTCGCTGGCCGAAGCGGGCCTGGCCGAGATGCGCGCGCTGATTTTCGAACTGCGCCCCGAATCGCTGGAGATGGAAGGATTGGTCGCCGCGCTGACGAAGCAGACCGCCTCGCTGCACGCCCGATACCACATCGAGGTGCAGACGGCGTTCGGCGACGAGCCTCGGCTGCCGCTGCCCGCGAAGGAAACGCTGTATCGCATCGCGCAGGAGGCGCTGAACAACATCGTCAAGCACGCGCGCGCCAGTCGGGTGGACGTGCGGTTGGAGCTGGCCGACGGCAGCGTGAGATTAGAGATTGGAGATAATGGCGTGGGCTTCGATCCGAAGGGCGAATTCCCCGGCCACCTTGGCCTGCGCTCGATGCGTGAGCGCGCGGAGAAGGCGGGCGGCACGTTGGCCGTGGAAAGCGCTCCCGGTCAGGGCGCACGTATCCGCGTTCGGATTCCTGTCAACCGAAACAGCGGCGGCGGCGATGCCCCGTCACCGCCGCCGACCCAGAGGAGAACGGCCTAGCCTTCCCGCCCATCGGAGTGGCGTGGATTTGGCAATCCACGCCGAGCGTTTGGCGCACATTTCAGACAGGCTCTTACCCCTGTATCTGTATCTCAGAGACTGTCTTAAAACCTCGTGGTTGACGCATCTCCATGCGTCAACAGCGGGCATGGGGATGCCCTTCTACAGGTCGTCTAATCCAATCATCTGTGCGCATTGTATGCTATGCGCGCCTGCGCGTCATGGCTCAAACGCTGGAAGGGGCATTCCTTCCTTGGGCGAATGGCGGCCTCGGCCAAAGGATGTAGTCAGACCCCATTCGCAGGCAAGAACCCCGACGAAATTAGGGAATAAGAGACTGACGATGAGCATTCTCGGGCCAATGCATCTGAATGCCCGGTCGCTCATCCGACTTTCGGCGTACACGTAAAAGGTTCGTTTAGTCGAATACAGGCGTACGGCAACCCAATACAATCCCACCATGTACGTCGCAGCCGCCGGCCTGGCGCTCATCGCCGCGCTGCAACTGAGACGAGTGGAGAGCCATACGCAGCGCGTCGAGGCGAGGGTCGCTTACGTGAACCGGTATGACCGGCCTACCGTGCAGTCAGCTATACAGCTTAAGCCTCAGTTGCCGGATACTCATCAATTCAGGAGGGCAGCCATTGGCTGCATCTGCTTCGTGCTGATCGACTCAGAAGAACGGCGTCATGATGCCAGGACAACAAGCACACCCTCCTGACTCAGCCACGCCCCAGCCCGAGCTGGCCAACTCGCCGGCCGATCACGCCGTCGTCATCGGCAGCAGCATCGCCGGCCTGATGGCCGCTCGGGTCCTTTCCGAGCATTTCGCCCGCGTCACCGTCGTCGAACGTGACTGGCTGCCCGATGGGCCGGCCTACCGAAAAGGTGTTCCCCAGGCGCATCACGCCCACACACTGCTGCCGCAGGGTCAGATGATCCTGGAGCAGCAGTTTCCCGGACTGGTTGATGAGCTGCTGGCCGGTGGCGCTATGGCTATCGACGCCGCTCGCGACATCGCCTTCTTCGAGGCTGGCGCCTGGCACACGCCACGGGCAAGGGATGTCAAAGTCTCGATCGCCTGCAGCCGGCCGCTGCTGGAAAACGCCATTTACCATCGGGTAGCATCGCGCGCCAACGTCCACATCATGCCAGGATACGACACCCTCGGTCTCCGGACCGGCGAACGGCGCGAGCGCGTGACGGGTGTCCGCATTCGTCGTCGCCAGGCCGGCGCAGCCGAGGCCGTGCTGGCAGCGGAGCTGGTCGTGGATGCCAGTGGCCGGCAGCTGCCTCGTTATCTGGAGGGATTCGTGGTGTGCGGCGATGCGGCGTACGCCCTGAACCCGATATATGCCCAGGGGATGACGGCTGCGGCGACAGGCAGTCTGGTATTGGATCAGTGCCTGCAGGAGCAGCGCCGACGGCAGGGCGCTGGCAGCATCACCGGCTTGGCCGAGACTTACCACAAGCAGTTGAGCAAAGCAGTGGCCGGGCTGTGGCGCACGGCGACGAGGAAGGATTGGGACTGGCTCATCACGGAAGTCGACGACAGCGTCTACCAGCCACATCAGTGAACGGCAATGCCGCCGGAAGCTGATCGCGCAGGCGCTACGGCCGTCCACAGCCGTTTGACCACTTGATTTCTTGGCGGAAATATCTTATACTGACAGTGAAATTAGTGTAAACAATGGAATGCCTCAGGCCGTATTGACACACTGGGGCCACAGCCAAGGCGGAGGGGGTGCCTTGGTGGGGAGCGAATAGAATGCCTGCCCACCAGTCGATGAGGCAGGCATTTCGCTTATTCCGGAGATGTCATGCGTCTCAGAAACGTCGCAACTATTGCCGTCAAGGACCTGGTCGACGCGCTGAAGAATTTTCGACTGCTGGCCATCGTCCTGATGCCGATCGCGTTGTCGATCGTGTTCGGGCTTCTGTACCGGGATGCACCGTCCAGCTCGTCGATCGTCGTCTACGATCCGAGCGGCTCTCAGATCGTCACGTCGATTGGAGCGACCGACGGCTGGAGCCTGCGCGTGGTCGATTCCGAAGCGGACGTCGAGCGCGCGGTGACGGAAGAAAGGGCGCTGGCCGGCATCGTGCTGCCTGCCGACTTCGACGCGCGGCTGGCCGCCGGAGAGCGGCCGCCGCTGGAGCTGGTGTTGAACGGGGCGCAGGAGCGCCGCTTCAACGCGCGGCGCCTGGTGATCGACCTGGTGATCAGCCAGTCGAGCCAGCCGCTGCCGGTCGATCTGACTGAGACGACCGTCAATCAACCCCAGGCGGGTGGAGAGTCTGCACCGACGCCGGCCTCAGCCTTGCAGGGGCTTTCGATTCAAGGCTGGTTCCTCGTGACGTGGTCGGTCATGAGCATCGCGATGGTCGGCATGTACATGGTGCCGACGCTGTTGGTCGAGGAGAAGGAGCGCAAGACGCTGGATGCGATGATGGTGGCGCCAGTGTCGTACCTCGATCTGATCGCGGGCAAGGCGCTCGTCGGTCTGGTGTACGCCCTGCTGTCGGCGGGCCTGATCTTCCTGTTGAACGCGCCGGAGCAGGTCCACAGCGTCGGCGGGCTGATCCTGATCGGCGTGTTGAGCGCGCTGTTCGCCACGTTGATCGGCCTGTGGCTGGGCGGGATGTTCGGCAACACGCAGTCGCTCAACACGTGGGGAAGCCTGCCCATGTTGGCGTTTCTGGCGCCGGTCATCCTGGCGCCGGTGCCGAGCAGCTCACTGTGGAGCGTCCTGCAGGTTTTCCCGCCGACGCATACGGTGGAGGGCGTCGCCCGTGCGCTGTCGGGTGAATCGCTGGATAGGGTCTGGGTGAATGTGCTAATGCTGGCGGCCAGTTGTGCGCTGGCCGGCGCCCTGGTGTGGACCTCGCTGCGGCGGCGCGAACGAGGGTAGGAGAGTCGCGTGGCCGATCCGTCACGCCTCATCTCTGTCGAGAGGTCGGTGCGCCTCTTCGGCTCGTTGGCGATGCTTGTCCCGTTGAGCACCATCCTATGGGGCTTGTTTCGCGGGCTGGGCCGATCCCTCGGCCGGAAGGTCGGCCAGCCGGGGCGAATCATGCGCGCACCGGCTTATCTGGCGATCGGCATCCCCTACTTCGGGCTGTGCGCACTGCTGTGGCGGCCGCTGCCGTTGACGCTCTCGCGCCCGGCGCGACTCGCGGCCTTGATGCTCGGCGCTCTGCTCTACTTCCCGGGCCTGGCGCTCGTTCTGTGGGGACGGCTGACGCTGGGCGAGATGTACAACGTCTCCAGCAGCTTCGGTGCGCAGTTGTACGCCGATCAGCGGCTGGTCACGCGTGGGCCGTTCGCCTACGTGCGGCATCCGATGTATCTCGGCATCCTGATCGCGTCGTCCGGCGGGTTGCTGTTGTATCGCACCTGGACGCTCGTGTTTATGACGCTGAATTTCCTGGCGCTGATCGTCCGCGCGCGGCGTGAGGAACAGGCTCTCGGCGCCGAATTCGGCGAGCAGTGGGAAGCCTACTGCCGCCAGGTGCCGGCCTGGATACCCAGACCCGTTTGAGTTTGGGCAGGGGGATTCTCTGGCCTACAGTGG
>Ga0209751_10001835_pt1 | contig 21527 bp, 16 predicted proteins | sample RifCSP13_1_FD_184019 | JGI IMG/M metagenome (GOLD analysis project Ga0209751, IMG submission 184019) | Soil microbial communities from Rifle, Colorado - Rifle CSP2_sed 13_1 (SPAdes) (version 2) | ecosystem: Environmental > Terrestrial > Deep subsurface > Rock core/Sediment | place: Rifle... | reverse complement strand
CCTTCGCCTGATGGTGGGCCGCGCCGGCGGCTCGCGACCGGAGTGATAGCATCGAGACCCGGCCGGAGGCGTGTCCGGCCCCGAGCCGGAGCGGCAGCCCATGGCCTGGAGCCAGAACTACGACCCCCTCGGCTACTGGCCGCTGTCGACGGTCGTCTCCGCCCTCCCCGTCCTCACCCTCTTCTTCGTCCTCCTCGTCCTGAAGAAGCGCGTCTGGATCTCGGCGCTCGCGGGTATGGTGATGGCGGTCGTTCTGGCGGGGCCGCGTTCGGGATGCCCGCGACCCTGATCGCCGCCGCCAGCGTCAACGGCTTCGTCTTCGGCTTCTTCCGGATCGCATGGATCATCATCGCCTCGATCTACCTGTACAACGTCGCGGTCGAGACCGGACAGTTCCAGGTGATGAAGGAGTCGATCGCTGGCCTCTCGTCCGCCAAGCGCATCCAGGTCGTCCTCATCGCCTTCTGCTTCGGCGCCTTCCTGGAGGGCTCGGGCGGCGGGGGGGCGCCCGTCGCGATCGCCGGCTCGTTCCTCATCGGCCTCGGCTTCCCGCCGTTCCAGGCCGCCACCGTCTGCCTGCTCGCCAACACGGCTCCGGTGGCCTGGGGCGGGGTCGGCAACCCGATCCGAGTGCTGAACGGCGTGACGGGGCTCCCGACGCACGAGCTGAACGCGATGGTCGGCCGCATCCTGCCTCCGTTCTCGCTCATCCTCCCGCTCTGGCTCGTGCGCTCGATGGTGGGCTGGAGAGAGACCCTGGAGGTGCTGCCGGCGCTCCTCGTGAGCGGGGCTTCGTTCGCGGCGATGCAGTTCTACTGGTCGAACTACCAGGAGACCGGGCTCGTGGACATCGTGGCGGCCATCTTCTCGCTCCTCGTCATGGTGGCCTTCCTGAGGGTCTGGAAGCCGCGCACCGTCCTCGAGGTGGGTGCTTCGGCGCGGACGATGGAGGTGCGGACGCACGGTGTCGGGGCGGTGCTCAAAGGCTGGTCGCCCTTCATTCTGGCCTCCGTGCTCATCTTCGTGTACGCCCTGCCCTCCGTGAACCGCTACCTGAAGATCGGGGCGCTCACCTTCCCGACGCCGTCGCTGCACGCCGCCGTCATCCGCGTTCCGCCGGTGGTCGAGGTGCCGACGCCGGAGACGGCCTCGATCGACCTCAACGCCCTCGCTCTCCCGGGGACGGCGGTCTTCCTGGGCGCCTTCCTGGCGGCGCCGCTCTCGGGATGCGCCTCTCGCGCGCGGTACGGCTCCTGGGGCAGACCTTCGGCCAGCTCGTGCCATCGATGCTGGCCATCAGCTTCATGGTGGGCCTCGCCTACGTCACCAGGTATTCGGGCATGGACGCCGTCCTCGGCCTGTCGCTCACTCACACGGGCTGGATCTACCCGTTCTTCGGGACTCTTCTGGGCTGGCTGGGGGTGGCGCTCACCGGCACCGACGCAGGCTCGAACGCGCTCTTCGGAAACCTCCAGACGGTGACGGCGCAGCAGCTGGGGATCTCGCCGGTCCTGATGGCCTCCGCCAACAGCGCGGGCGGGGTGATGGGGAAGACGATCGACGCGCAGAGCATCGTCGTCTCGTCGACGGCCACGCGCCAGGAGGGGAAAGAGGCCCAGATCTTCAAGGCCGTCTTCTGGCACAGCATCGCGCTGGCGTCGCTGGTGGGGCTCCTCGTGATGATCTACGCGTACGTTCTGCCCGGGATCGTTCCCGGGTGAACGTGGCGCGGCGTGCCGGGCGCCGGGTGCTCTCTGTCTACGGCCGGGCTTCGGCGCCGCCGGCAGCCCACAGCCGGCCGACCACTTTCAGGAGCGCGAAGCCGCTCACCACGAAGACAGCCAGGCAGACCGCGGCGTAGCCCGTGCGTCCGTAGAGGACGTTGCCGATCGCGAAGAGCGATGACCAGATGGTCGCGCAGCCGGAGACCCAGCCGACGAGGGCGAGCGGGATGTTCTCGCCGGTCGTGGGCTCGGCGGTGAGGCCCTCGGTCTCGCGGAAGCGGCGCCAGCCGGGGCCGAACGGCTTCACCTTGCGGTAGAAGTTGCGCAGCGTCTCGTGGTCGGTGCCGGGGGCGACGTAGGCCGCGATCACCCAGCAGAAGGTGGTGAAGAGGATGGTGAGGATGAGCCGCGTGGAGGAGGCCAGGTGGAAGCCCTGTTTCTCCGTGACCAGGAAGATGAGCGAGATCAGGAACGAGCTGACCATCGCCACGACCTCGCACCAGGCGTTGATGCGCCACCAGAACCACCGCAGGATGTAGAGGAGCCCGGTGCCCGCGCCCACCTGCAGGATGATGTCGAAGCTGTCCTTGGCCGAGGTCATCAGGTACATCATCCCGGCCGCGCTCAGGAAGAGGCCCACGGTCGCGATCCGGCCGGCGGCCACGTAGTGGTGCTCGCTCTGGCCAGGGCGCAGGAACCGCTTGTAGAAGTCGTGCACCATGTAGGACGCGCCCCAGTTGAGGTGGGTCAGGATCGTGGAGGAGTTGGCGGCGATGAGCCCACCGACCATGAGCCCCATCCAGCCCACCGGGAGGACGGTGCTGATCATCGCCGGGTAGGCGACGTCGTGTCCCAGCCACTTTGGGTCGAGGTTCGGGAAGGCGGTCTTGATGTCGCCGAGGGTGGGGTAGACGATCAGCGAGCAGAGGCCCACGAGGATCCAGGGCCAGGGCCGCAGCACGTAGTGGGCGATGTTGAAGAAGAGGACGCCACCCAGCGAGTCCCGCTCGGACTTCGAGGCCAGCATGCGCTGGGCGATGTAGCTGCCGCCGCCGGGCTCAGCGCCCGGGTACCATACCGCCCACCACTGCACCGCGATCGGCATGATGAAGACCGCCACCGCCAAGTCCCACATGTCCGTGTTGTGGGGGGCGAAGGTCGGCAGGACGTCCAGGTAGCTGAAGCCGGGAATGGCGTTGTCCACCGGGCCCCGCATCGCGCCCACCTTCGCCACCAGCACGTCCAGGCCGCCGATCGCCTTGACCGCAAAGTAGGCAGCGGCGATCACCGCCGACATCTTGATGAAGAACTGGATCATGTCGATGACGAGGACGCCCCACAGACCCGAGTGCGCGGCGAAGGCCACGTTAAGCAGGCCGACGAAGATGAGGGTCTGCCAGTCGTGCAGGCCGAAGAGGATGTTGGCGATCTTCACCGCGGCCATGTTGACCGTGGCCATGATGACGCAGTTGAAGAAGAGGCCCAGGTATACGGCGCGGAAGCCGCGCACGACCCGCGCGGGCTTGCCGGAGTAACGCAGCTCGTAGAACTCGAGGTCGGTGAGGACCCCGGAGCGCCGCCACAGTCGCGCGAAGAAGAAGACCGTCGCGACACCGGTGAGCGTGAAGGCCCACCACTGCCAGTTCCCCGCGACTCCCTGACGCCTCACGATGTCGGTCACGAGGTTGGGCGTGTCGCTCGAGAAGGTGGTGGCCACCATGGACAGCCCGGCGAGCCACCAGGGGACCGAGCGGCCCGAGGCGAAGAACTCCGCCGTGTCCTTGCCCGACCGCTTTCCGAAGAAGAGGGCGGGCAGGAAGCACACCAACAGCGAAGCGCCGACGACGATCCAGTCCAGGGCGGTCAGTTGCATCCGAGGCTCCGTGGAAACCCGCGGCATGCTCGCCGCGGTCACGCGAATGGTAGCGTAACCGCGGCGGTTCGGGCACAGGCTTCCCACAATGGAGCGCGCCCGGCTGCCGCCCCGTCCAGGGGGCGCCGGCCGGTAGGGATGGTATGAGGGGGATAGGGGGGCGGTGGCTGTGTCGGGCGCCCGCCCGGAGGCTAGGGACGAGCCCGGGTCATGGTCTCCTAGGGGCCGAGGCGCAGACCTGGCCTCGGGTCCTCAGAGGACGCTCCAGGACACGGTGTGCGCCATCACCTCGAGCAGGGCCACGCGACAGAATTTGTGGCCCCCGACGGGGACGCGAGGTCGCGCCCCGTCGTGGAGCTGCTTGGCTCTCTGGACGGCGAGCGCCACGATGTGGAAGCGACTCAGCGCCATGCCGTCAGGTGCCAGAACGTCCGGAGGGGCCGGAGCCGCCGCGCGAGGAGTCGCGCTCACGGGATGGGCCGCTCCGCGGGCACGGGTGCGTCCGAGGCGACCACTGGCTTGCGCATTCTCAGGACGTCGGGAGGGGGCAGCAACCAACCGTGACTCGGCGTCGGGTGAGCGTCGGCGGCGTCACCCAAGCCAAGCCAGGTCCGCAGGATCGAGAACAAGCGTTGCAGAGAGGTTGTCATTCGGATTCCTCATGAGGCCCGGCGCGGGAAGGAACCCTGGTCTCAGGACCAGTACGCAGATCGTCGGCAGGAGCGACGCTCTCGATCTGGGGGCCCGCACGAGGTCAACTCACACAGTCTAACACGCAATCGACTCGGAGCCCCGGAAAGGCCCCGACCGCGCTTCGCCTTGACCTACGTAAGGACATGCTGTATCATTATTCGTAGCTAGTCGGCGTCGCTTTGGCGTTAGCAAGAAAGCCGCCCAACGGTAGGCGGCTTTTGTTTTGTGGACGTGCAGGGGACGTGGCGACAGGCGTGAGGCCAAGGAGGCCTGCACGTTCATGATCGAAGGTACAGTCAAGTGGTTCAATGAGTCCAAGGGTTTCGGGTTTCTTTCCCGCGAGGGCGGTCCCGATGTCTTCGTGCATCACTCGGAGATCCGGGCCGATGGGTATCGCACCCTGAACGACGGTGACCGGGTGAGCTTCGAGGTCGTCGACAGCCCGAAGGGGCCGCGCGCGTCGAACGTCACCCGTATCTGACGGACTCCGCCGATCCACACCAACGCCCGGGGCCGTGAGGCCCCGGGCGTTGCTCTTTGCATCCGACAAGAAACCTCCCGCAGACGCTGGAAGGGCTCGAGCCCGCTTCCCCGGGGCCCACGGGTTGCGCATTCCGGTCCCAAGGGGAATACTCTTGTGGCCTTCAAACCCCTGAGGTCCAGCTGCGCCCGCTCCGCGTCGGTGTCATCGACCTCGTCACCAAGGGCCCCGCCCGCGGGCTCTACGCCCGGCTCATGAACGCCAACCTCGCGAGCATCATGCCGCAGGCGGCCGCCGTCTGGTGTGAGGAGGCGGGCCACGACGTCAGCTTCATTTGCTACACCGGCTTCGAGGACCTCCCACGCCGCCTGCCGCAGGCGCTCGAGGTCGTGTTCATCGGGGCGTTCACCCAGGCGGCCCAACTGGCCTACGCCCTGAGCAGCCTCTTCCGGGCGCGCGGCGCCGTGACCGTGCTCGGCGGGCCGCACGCCCGCTGCTACCCGGAGGACGCGCGCCAGTACTTCGATTACGTGCTCGGCTTCACCGACCGTGAGGTCATCCGGCAGGTGCTCGAGGACGCCGGGCCCCACCGGCCACTCGGCCTGCACCTGCAGGCCGCCGCGCAGCCCGCCGCGCTTCCCACCTTGCGCGAGCGGTGGAAGTTCATCGAGCCTACGCTAGAGAAGGCCCCGACCATCAAGATCGTGCCAATGCTCGGGAGCCTGGGCTGCCCCTACACGTGCAGCTTCTGCATCGACGCCACGGTGCCCTACCGCGCGCTCGACTTCGACACGATGAAGGACGACCTGCGCTTCCTGTTGGGGAAGTTCCGTCGCCCCCGGGTCGCGTGGCACGACCCGAACTTCGGGGTGCGCTTCGACGAGTACATGGACGCGATCGAGGAGGCGGTGCCCCCGGGGCGCATCGACTTCATCGCCGAGAGCAGCCTCTCGCTCCTCTCCGAGCCGCACCTCGTGCGCCTTCAACGGAACGGGTTCAAGGCCATCCTCCCCGGCGTCGAGTCCTGGTTCGATCTGGGCAACAAGTCGCGGACCGGCCGGCACCAGGGCATGGAGAAGGTGCGGCGGGTCGCCGACCACGTGAACACCATCCAGCGCTACGTCCCGTACGTGCAGACGAACTTCGTCATCGGCCTGGACGTGGACGAGGGCCCGGAGCCCTTCGACCTGACCGAGCGGTTCGTGGACCTCGCGCCGGGCGCGTTCCCGGGTTATTCGCTGCTCTCGGCCTTCGGCCGCGCGGCGCCGCTCAACCTGGAGTACCAGGGCGCCCACCGCGTGCTGCCCTTCCCCTTCCACTTCCTCGACAACAACCACGCGATGAACGTGAGGCCGGCCCACTACTCGTGGCCGGAGTTCTACGACCAGGTGATCCGGCTCACGACGTACACGTTCTCGTGGCGGGCCATCTTCCGGCGCTACCAGGCGATCAAGGCCGGCCTCCCACGCTGGATGAACGTGGTCCGGGGGATCTCCTCGGAGGGATTCGGGCGCATCCGCTACTACACCGACGTCCGGCACCGCCTCGACGCCGACCGACAGTTCCGCGACTTCTTCGAGGGCGAGAGCCGCGCGCTGCCCCGCTTCTTCCACGACCGCCTGCGGCGGGACCTCGGCGACCTATGGGAATGGCTGCCCCCGGGCGCCGTCCACCACGACCCGAACGCCTACCTCAAAGCCGAGCGCACGCACTCGCTGACGCCGCTCCTGCGGGCCGGCCGGGCCCCCGGACCGGCGGAAGGACAAGCGCACGGTCTCACCGATCGGTCGCGGTCGCAGGGTTGAATACGAGGACCCGGCCCGTATCGGCGAGCCTGCGTCGGCCGATCGAGTGCCGGGCTTCCGGGCTCAAGCGGGAGCGATCGCGCCCTGGTCGGCCACGGTCCGCCGGAGCCGCTTCGGGCTTCCTAGCACCAGCCGCACGTCGTGCGTGCCGCCGTCATCGATCAGGGGAATGACGCGGGGGTCGACCGGCGCGCCGTCCAGCTCCGCCTCCGCGACCCCTCGGCACCGGCTCTCCGGGTTCTCCACCGTGATCTCGTAGCGCGTCCGGCCGAAGCGCCAGGCGATCGCGTAGTCGGGCCAGGATGACGGGATACAGGGGTCCATCTCGAAGCTCGAGCCGCGGCGCCTGAGCCCGAGGATGCTCTCGAGGCCCGCGCGGTACATCCAGCCCGCGGAGCCGGTGTACCACGTCCAGCCCCCACGCCCGGCGTGTGCCGGGTGGGTGTGGACGTCTCCGGCGACGACGTAGGGCTCGGCTCGGTAGCGCTCGACGTCGGCCGCGGTCCTCGTGTGGTTGACGGGGTTGAGCATGTGGAAGAGCTCCACCGCCTCGTCGCCGCTGCCGAGCCGCGCCATGGCCATCACGACCCAGAGCGCGGCGTGGGTGTACTGGCCGCCGTTCTCACGCACGCCGGGTGGATAGCCCTTGATGTACCCCGGGTCCTGTGCGGACAGGTCGAAGGGCGGGGTGAGCAGCAGCACCACCTGCGGCCCTCGCCGGATCAGGTGCGTGCGGACGGCGTCCATGGCGCGGTCCGCGAAGCGCACGGGGACCGCGCCCGAGAGCACCGCCCACGACTGGGCGATACTGTCGATCCGGCACTCGTCGTTCTGGGCCGAGCCCAAGGGCCTGCCGTCGTCGTAGTAACCACGCCGGTACCACTCCCCGTCCCAGGTCTGCTCCAGCATCCGGGCGAGGTGGCCGGCCTCGCTGCGGTAGCGCTCGGCCCGGCTCTGGTCCCCCCGAGCTTCGCAGAGCGGCGCGAACTCGCTCAGGACGCCGTGGAGGAAGAAGCCCACCCAGGTGCTCTCCCCCCGCCCTTCGCGTCCCACGCGGTTCATGCCGTCGTTCCAGTCCCCGCTCCCCATGAGCGGAAGCCCGTGGGCGCCCGTGGTCAACCCCTTGTCGATGGCGCGCAGGCAATGCTCGAAGAGCCGACCCTCTTCGGCCGAGACGCGGGGCTGTAGGTAGGCGTCCTGTGCTTCCGGGGCGAGCGGCGGGGCCTCGAGGAAGGGTACCCCCTCATCGAGCACGCCCGTGTCTCCTGTCGTGCGGACGTAGTGCGCCACCGCGTGGGGAAGCCACAGCAGGTCGTCGGAGCAGCGCGTTCGGGTGCCCCGGCCGCTCGGCTCGTGCCACCAGTGCTGGACGTCGCCTTCTGTGAACTGCCGCCTTGCGGCTCGCAACAGGTGTTCCCGGAAGAGATCGGGCCGGGCGAGCGTCAGGGCCATGACGTCCTGAAGCTGGTCGCGGAACCCGAAGGCACCGCCCGGCTGGTAGTAGGCCGATCGCGCCCACAGCCGGCAGCTCACGTCCTGATAAAGGAGCCAGCGGTTCATGAGCAGGTCGAAGGAGTCGTCCGGCGTCCGGACCTGGACCGTGTCGAGGACTTTGTCCCAGCTCTGGCGCACGGCTTCGAGGGCGGCCTCCGCGTGGTCCACGCGACCGTGCCGGGCCACCAGCTCGCGGGCGTGGTCGACATCCTTCCCCTGCCCCAAGAGGAACACGAGCCGGCGCGTCTCCCCAGGGAGGAGCGTCACGGAGACGTGCAGTGCCGCGCAGGGATCGAACCCGGCCCCGAAGCGGCCCGACAGCGCGTCACGGCGGAGAGCCACCGGTTGCGCCAGCGAGCCGTTGCGACCGAGGAACGACAGACGGTCTCCCGTTGCCGAGCGGAGCGGTTGGCTCGCGTGGGCGAAGGCCACGCGCCCCGCGAACTCCTGGTTGTAGGAGTTCCGGGCCAGGACCGCCCCGGTCACAGTATCGATCTCGGTCACCACGTGCGTGTTCTGGCCCACCCGTGGTGGCCCCAGGACCCACTCGTTGTAGGCGAAGACACTCAGGCGGCGCGCCGTTGCGCTCTCGTTCGTGAGCGTGAGCAGGGAGAACTTCACCGGGTCCTTCGCGTCCACGAAGACGTCGAGCTCCTGGCGCAGGCCGTGGGCCACGCGGGCGAAGCGGCTGAGCCCGGCGGAGTGCCGAATCACGAAGCGACCGTCCGCACGGTTACGGGCCATCGGGCCCGGTGTGGGTGACCACGCCTCCCCCGTCTCCTCGTCGCGGACGAAGAGTGCCTCCGCCGTGGGGTCGGTGACGGGGTCGTTCGCGAAGGGCGTGAGGCGGTTCTCGCGGCTGTTCTCCGACCACGTGTAGGCCGACCCCGAGGCCGTGACCAGCGTCCCGAAGGCGGGGTTGGCGATGACGTTGGCCCAGGGCAGGGGCGTCTCCTGGTCCGCTTCGAGGGCGATCAGATAGTCGCGCCCGTCGTCGGCAAAGCCGCCCAGGCCGTTGGCGAGGGCGAGCGGAGGCACGGCGACTTCCCCCGGCGACGCGGCGGTGGGGCTCGACTCCCCGGCGGGCGCGAGCTCCTCCGGCTCCGGCCATTCGGGGTAGGGGAGGTCGAGCTGGTTCTGCAGCTCGCCCCGCTCGCCGCTCAGTACGGCGCGGGCCACGCCGGCGACGAGGGTGCGCTCGGCTTCCGGCATGCGGTCTCCACGCAGCAGGTACGCCCCCCCGGGCCGGTGCTTCCACGTCCTCCAGGGACCGTTGTCGAGGAGGGCCGCGAGAGCCGCGTGCATCTCGTCGAGATAGCTCACGGGGTGATCGTTCAAGATCACGACGTCGGCGCGGAGCCCCTTGAGCCGCCAGTACTCCTGCGCCTGAAGCACTTGGCGCACCAGCGGCAGGTCGTTTTCCTCGACGACCTGCACGAGGAGGATGGGGAAGTCGCCCGAGATGCCATGTGGCCAGAGACCCTCCTGGCCGAGTGTGCTGCGGGCCAGCAGCTCCGGGCTCGCGCGGAGCGACGCGTCGGCATACAGCACCCGCGAGGCCAGGCGCTCGAAGAGCAGGGCCTGTTCGCTCGAGATGCCCAGGTGACGGAGGCCGCTCTGCGCATGCGCGAAGGCCAGGGCGAAGGTCCGCGCCGCGGCGCTCGGCTCGTGGTAGCGCTGGGCGAGGGCGAGGGCCGTCTCCCGGGAGGGCGCCATCCCCGTGGCGAAGGACAGCCTCATGAAGCCCCCCGGCGCGAGGCGAATGCGCTGCCGGAGGCTGACGAGGGGATCGAGCACGACCCCGGTCGTGCCGGAGAGGGAGCGCCCGTCGAGGGCCTGTGGATTCCCGGGACCACGCCCCCGGCCCAGGAAGCGCGCGCGGTCGGTCTCCCATTCAACCGGTCCCTGCGTCCGGCCTTCGAGGCTCAGGACGTGGACGGCCCACACCGGGGCCTCGTCCGGGGCGCGCGGCCGACGATGGCAGAGGAGGGCGGCGCTTTCGGGAAGGCACTCCGTCTCGACGAACAGCTTGCCGAAGGCGGGGTGGGCGAGGTCGTCGGCGGGTGGGGTGAGGACGATCTCGGCGTAGCTCGTGACCTCGATCTCGCGGGGACGATCGCTGTGATTGGTCACTGCCAGCCGGCGCACCTCGACGTCGTCTTCGGTCGAGACCGCGACGTCGAGCTGGGTGGCGATGTCGTCGTCGCGGCGGCGGAAGGTCGCCTTTTCCGCGAGGAACGTGACCATGTAGTCCTCTGGCTCCTTCGCGACGGGGTGGAAGGTGGCCGACCACACCGAGCCGCTCCGCACGTCGCGCAGGTAGAGAAACTGGCTCCCCGGGTCACGGGTCGGATCCTCCCGATGTCGGGTGACCGCGCGGCCCCGGCAGAAGCTGGCGCCCCCCCCGGCGTTCGTCACGACGGTGGTGTAGTTCCCGTTGGACAGGAACTGCGCATGAGGGAACCGCGTGTGCGGCGACCGGAAGCGGCGAATCGCCAGCGCGGGCACCGGGCCGACCACACGCGTCTCTTCGGCCGGTCGGGGTTGCGTGGTGGGCGCCTGGCGCGGCACCCGCTCCTGCAGCAGCAGCTCCGTGGCCTGCACGCGCGGGTCGGCGTGGAAGCGCTCCACCATCGGGTCGCCGAGGAGGACGTTGGCGAGGGAAACGAGGGTCATCCCCTGGTGATGGGCCATGAACGTTCGCACGACCGTTCCCGAGGAGAGGCTCGCTCGTCTCCCGCCGCTCTGGGGCTCGTCGGTCTTCCCGTGCGTGTAATCGATGGCCTCGTAGTAGCCGTACTGGCCCTCGAGCCCTTCCCGGGCCAGGCGGCGCAGGTTCCGGGCGGCCCGCGTCGGGTCGAGCATGGCGGCGAGCGCGGTGGCGTAGGGAGCGACCACCAGCTCGTCGCTGAGGCCCCGTTTCAGGCCGAGGCCGGGGACGCCGAAGGCCTTGTACTGGTAGTTGTCGTGCCGGTCCACGAGGTTGTAGGCGGACTCCGACATTCCCCAGGGCACGGCGCGATCCCTCGCGTACTCGATGTGCCGCCGTATGGCCATCCGGCATGTCTGGTCGAGCAGCGTCTCCGGATAGCTCTTCATGAAGAGGAGCGGCGTCAGGTACTCGAACAGGGTGGCGCTCCACGACAGGAGGGTGGGAGTCCCGTCCACGCTGGTGATGAGCCGTCCCAGGTGGAACCAGTGCGTCTCCGGGAGGTCGCCCTTGGCGATGCCGATGAAGCTCGCCAGCCGCGCTTCGGAGGCCAGGAGGTCGTAGTAGGAAGGATCCAGACGGCCCGGCCCCTCGGCGTCGGCGAGACGATAGCCGATGGCGAGGATCCGGCGCTGCGGATCGTAGAGGAACCGGAAGCTCATCCCGTCTGCGAACGCGGCGGCCCGGCCCGCCAGGTCGAGAAGGCCCGCCTGGCGCAGCCCTTCCGCAAGGGTCATGAGCGCGCCCGCGAGGTTGCCGCTGTCGACGGTGGAAACGTAGCGCGGCGGGAGCGGCGCCAGGCTCTGCGTGTCGTACCAGTTGAGCAGGTGGCCCTCGTAGCGTTCGAGCCCCTCCATCGTGGTGAGCGTGGCGTCGACCTTGAGGGCGAGCTCATCCGTCTGGATGAAGCCGAGATCGTGGGCGGCCAGGGTCGCGAGCAGCCCCATGCCGATGTTCGTGGGCGACGTCCGGTGGGCCGTCTGAGGTTCGGGTGTCTCCTGGAAGTTGTCCGGGGGCAAGCCGTGGTCCTCGGCCCCCATGAACGTCTCGAAGTATCGCCACGTGTTGCGGGCGATGAGACGGAGGAACTGACGGTCCTCTTCCCCTAGCTCGACACGTTGTGGTACCACGGGCTGGCTCAGCGCATACGCGATGAGCGGTGCTATGGCCCACAGGGCCAGCACGGGGAGGGCCACGGGGAGCGCCGCCGGACGGGCGACCCACGCCAGGATCAGACCGAAGAAGGCGATCAGCGGGCTCGAGATCATCTCCACGAGGAAGAGACGCGCGCCGGCCCGCCTGGCCCCGCGCTCCGCACTCGCCGCGGCCGTCTCCCACTCCAGCAAGCGGCCCCGGGTCGCCGCGAGCCGGCCGAGCGTCAGGACGATCGCGTGGGCGCTCTCGTATGCCTGGCTGGCAAGGAACGTGAGTTGCAGTGCAACCTGGGCGAGGGCGGTCTTCACGTCTTCCCGCACGCCGCGCAGGAACACGCGCCACGGCTGTGGTGGCCGGGGGCCGGCGAGTGCCTTCACGAGCAGCGGATAGAGAGGAAAGGCCACGGCGGCCAGGATGGCGGCGGTCCACACCACCGGGCTTCCTGGCAGGAACGCCCACGCCGAAAGGAGCAGGGCGACGGTCGCGGGGGCCACGAGGCTGCGCCTCAGGTTGTCGAAGATCTTCCACCGGGAGATGAGGGGCAGGCGGTTGCGCCTGAGGCCCGAGCGGGTTGGAGCCCAGGGGAACAGCCACCGCAGGATCTGCCAATCGCCCCGCACCCAGCGGTGCTGGCGCCGCGCATGGGCGAGGACGCTCGCGGGATAGTCGTCCACGACCTCGACGTCCGTGACGAGCCCGGCGCGTGCGTAGACCCCCTCGAAGAGGTCGTGGGATAGGAGGGCGTTCTCGGGCACGCGCCCCTCGAGGGCCGCCATGAACGCGTCCACGTCGTAGAGCCCCTTGCCGGTGAAGATCCCCTCGGCGAACAGGTCCTGGTAGGTGTTCGACACCGCGGTGGTGTAGGGGTCGACCCCGGTGTGGCCGGCGTAGAGCCGGGCGAAGAGCGAGCCGGCGGCGCTGGCCATGGTCACGCTCACCCGGGGCTGCAGGATCCCGTAGCCCTCGGTGACACGGCCGAGGCGGGCGTCGAAGTGGGGACGATGCAAGGGGTGGGCGATGATGCCGATCAGCTTCCTCGCGGCGTCTCGCGGCAGCCGCGTGTCGGAGTCGAGGGTGAGGCAGTAGCGCACGCGGGGGAGGATAGAGACGTCACCGACCTGCACGGAGAAGCTCGTGTCCGTGGCCCCGCGCAGGAGGCGGTTCCATTCCTCGAGCTTCCCGCGCTTGCGCTCCCAGCCCATCCAGACGCCCTCCCTCGGGTTCCACTGCCGCACGCGATGGAACAGGAAGAAGCGGCCCGTGCGCTCCTCGTCGAACCGGGCATTCAGGGCGTCAATCCCAGCCCGGGCGGCTTCGATAATCGCCTCGTCCTCCGGCATCTCGCGAGAGGGGGCGTCGGCGAAGTCGCCGAGGATCGCGAAGTGGATTCGCGGGTCGAGGTTCCCGAGAGCCAGGACCTCGATGTGCTCGAGCAGCCGCGTTACCGCGGGCACGCTCGTCAGCAGCGTGGGCACGACCACCACCGTCCGTGCATCGTCGGGGACTCCGGCGGGGAACTCGAGGCGGGGGAGGCGCCGCGGCGGCGCCCAGCGGGCGGCCAGGCGCTGGACGAACGCGATCGCCACCTCGCTGGCCGGCAGCAACAGGAGCAGCGCGGCGCCTGCTGACACCCAGGGTGATGCGCCCTGCCCGTGGAGGTAGCTGATCCCGAGGCCCAGCAGGAGGGCCGTCACGAGGGCGATCAACCCGAGGTAGACAGCGGTCGCCTGCGCGAAGAGGAAACGCCGCGCCCGCCGGCCGAGGCGGGGACTGTAGGCGACGTCGGTCTCGAGGTCGCGGCGGCCCTTGCCGATGAGGTGATGGCCGACGTGGGCGGCGCGATCCGCCGCCTGTCCCCCCTCCGCCGCCTGGCGAGCGCTCTCGACCGCACGCAGGGCCACGCGCCGCTGCGCCTCCCCGGTGGGCTCGGACAGCTCCTCCACCGCCTGGCGGTAGCGGTCGCGGCTCAGGAAGTCCATCCTCCCGTAGGCACCGGCCGGGTCGCGCTGCAGCACGCGCTCGACCAGGCTGACCGCCTCGAAATACTGGCTCCAGTCGAGGGTTGAGCACAGACGGAGGCTCGTGATGACGTTCGCCACCGAGACCTGGGTCGCGGCCTGGTGCTGATGCTCGCTCCGGATGGCGTCCTCGGAGGTCATCTCCTGGGCGAGGAGGTGCGTGTCGACGGCGGTGCGGACGGCGGAAAGGCGGGGACCGTACTCGCGCAGGCGCGCGAGGAGCTGAACGACGTAGCCGGTGTGGAGGTGCCCGGGCAAGGGCGGCGGCCGGCCGTGGCCGGCGGCGTCGATCCGAGCCACGTAGGCGTCGGCCGCGCGGCGGGCCTCGCGTGCCTCGATCGTCTCCTCCGCGAGCCGCCTCAGGTTCTCGATGAGCGCCAGCTTCAGCATGCTCGGCCAGGCCCAAAGCTCGCCGATCGTCAGCGGGGCCAAGGTCTGGTAGCTGTTCAGGAAGCGCAGGAGCTGCTGCCGGTCCAGGCGACTGTCGCTGTGACGGATGAGCTCGACGGCCATCGCGTAGACTCGGGCGTCACCCGCGAGCTCCCGGAGGGCGAGCTTGGGCAGCTCGCGGTAGTAGCTTTGCGGGAGGTTGCGGCGCACGTCGAGGATCTCGGACGCCACGAGATGGAAGTTGTCGAGGAGCCATTCCGCGGCGGGGGTGATGAACTCGCCCCGGTGCACGTCGTCGGCCAGGGTGACGTAGGCCTCGCGGAGGACGCGGGCGTTGTCCTCGAGGCGCGGTAGGACATTACGCGACGCGCGCCGGGGGTTCGGGTCGAGCGTGAAGCGGGCGGCGAGGGCTCTCGCCCTCTCTTCCAGCCGTTCGATGCTCAGCAGCTCGTCGCGCAGCGGTCTCACGGCCTCCGGCGGAGCGTGTTTTCGAAGCAGGCCGAACAGTGCTTTCAATGTCCTCCCCGCGCTGAATCTCTCCGCCCACGTGCTCGGCGGGCGGGCGCCGTGTCGCCGGACGGTCCAGTTTCCTCTGGTGTTACTGCGGAAACAAGCGTCGCGAGTGACGGGCTGCGAATTGGCCCGCTTCGGGCGGACCTGTCTTGACGCTGGTCGGTCCAATACTACTATCTGCGCTGCACACGGGGCACGTGTTCTTGATTCGCGCCGGTTTCTCCCGCCCGCAGGTCCAGCACGAGCAGCGTCACGTGGTCGGCGAAGGCCGCGCGGGGCCGCCCGGTCCACTCCCCCAGCTCGACGAGCAGGTCCGCCAGCAACGGCTCCGGGGCGAGGCCACGATGCGCGTCGACGGAGCGGCCCAGCCGGGTCGCGCCATAGGCCTCGCCCGTGCGGCCCTCCGCCTCCAGCACCCCGTCGGTATTGACGAGCGCCGTGAAGACCGCCGCCGTCGACTGCTGGCGCTGGGGCACGAGCGCTCCCGAAACGAGACCGGTGGCGGCGAGCGCCGCGAATGCCACGAACACGGTCGCCAGAGTGCGGAGCTCGCCGGGAAGCGCCGCTCAGGCCCGCCGCAGGGCGGCCGCGCCGAGCGTCACACGCGGCCACTCCTGCCGCAGCACGGCCGCAACGTCGATGACCGCCGTCGTCACGCTCGCCTATCGTGGCCCGGAGGAAGACAACGGACCGGCGCCGTAGCCGGAGCTGCGGCGCCGGTGGAGAGCGGGCTACCGGACGATCGTGACCTCGTTGAGCCGCACGGGCTCGCGCTGGTAGTTCTCGATCTCCAGCGTGCTCGTTTCCTTGTTGAAGGAGAGCTTCGCCATGGTGATGGCTTTGCCCTGGCCCTTGCCGTTGGCTCCCAGGCGGATCTCGGCGAGCGAGAACTCGTAGTCCCTGGAGCGCGGGTTGTTGCGCGCCTCCCAGAAGCTGATCGGCCGGTCGGTCGCGACGACGATCTTGCGCGTGCCGTCGGACATCTGGGTCTCGCGCGCGAAGTGAAGGTCCCATCCCAGGCTGTTCGACGTGCGCGTGAAGCCGCAGCGCGGCTTGATCTTCTGCAGGGCGGGCAGCAGCTTGTCGCCGCCCTTCTCGATCAGGATTCCCCTGAGGCTCTCGATCTCCTCGGGCGTCGACCAGCGCTCGATTACGATGTCGATCGTGCTCGTCCGGGCGCCGCTGTTCAGGTCGACCGCCCACGCGCGAATGCGAAGCAGGGCTTCGTCTTTTGCCGCTGCCGGAGATGCGGTGATCGGCAGGGCGAGGGCGACCGCGACGAACAGCGAGAAGGCGGCTCTCGGCGTGTGCTTGCGGCTCATTTCAGACTCTCCTTGTCTCTGGGCGGGATCTTCGGCCCGCGATTCGACCGGGGGTTACAGGAGCAGTATAGGTCACCCGGCCCTCGGGCTGCCCGCGGCGGCGGCTTCCTGACGGGGGGGCCTGACGCCGGATCAGGCCTTGCCCGCCGCCTCCATGACCCGCTTGCGGGTGTAGGCGATGAGGCCGCCCGCGTCGATGATGGCCTGACGGGCCTTCGGGAGCGGCACCAGCGCGAAGGTCTTCCCGGTCGTCTTGTTGACGACCTTGTCCGCCGTCACTTCGAGCTCGTCACCTTCGTTGGCCTCGATGTCGGGTGCCGTGACCACGTTGAGTCCGAGGTTGATGGAGTTCTGGAGGAAGATCCGGGCGAAGCCCCTGGCCACGATCGTGAGCTCGTAGCCCTTGAGGCACGAACAGGCCTGCTCGCGCGAGGACCCGCAGCCGAAGTTCTTGCCCGCTACGATGACCGAGCCAGGCGGGACCTGCCCCGCCTTGAGCTTGGTGTTGAGCTCCGCGTCGTCGGCGAAGGCGAACTGCGGGGTCTCCCCCGGGAGCACCGTGGCCATGTAGCGCCCCGGATAGATGACATCGGTCGAGATGTCGTCGCCGGTCTTGAAGACGACCTGGGCCATGGCTACGCTCCTTTTCTCGGGTCGGTGATGACGCCGGCGAGCGCCGAGGCCGCCGCCACCTCGGGCGAACAGAGGTAGACCTCGGAGTTGGGGTTGCCCATGCGGCCCTTGAAGTTGCGGTTGGTGGTGCTAAGCGCCGTCTCGCCGTCGCCGAGGGCGCCCTCGTGGACGCCGAGGCAGGGGCCGCAGCCCGAGTTCATGACCACCGCGCCCGCCTTCATGAGGTCGGCCACGTAGCCCTTCTCGACCGCCTCCTGGAAGATGCGGGCGGAGGCGGGGAAGACGAGCATGCGCGTGCCCCTCGCCACCTTCTTCCCCCGCATGATGCGGGCGGCGGCGGCGATGTCGTCGAGGCGGCCGTTGGTGCAGGAGCCGATGACGATCTGGTGCACCTTCGTGCCGAGGACGGCCTCGATGGGCTTCACGTTGTCGACGGCGTGCGGGCAGGCGATCTGCGGGACGAGAGAGGAGGCGTCGATCGTGATCGTCCGCTCGTAGACGGCGTCGGGGTCGGGGGTCACGAGGGCGAGGGGGTCCCCTACGTGCGCCTCCTGGCGCAGGTAGCGGACGGTCTCCTCGTCGCCGGGGACGACGCCGGAGGTCGCGCCCGCCTCGACCGTCATGTTGCAGAGGACGAGACGGCCCGAGGTGGACATGTCGCGGACGGTGTCGCCGTGGAACTCGATGACGCGGAAGTTCGCGCCCTCGGCGGTGAGGAGGCCGACGAGGTGGAGGATCAGGTCCTTCGGGCCGACGCTCGCGGGGAAGCTGCCGTTGACGACGACCTTGATCGTCGGCGGCACCTCGACGTTGAGGGCCACGCCGAGGGACCAGACCGACGCCATCTCGGTGGCACCGATGCCGAAGGCGAAAGCGTTCAGGGCGCCGTGGCTGGTCGTGTGGGAGTCGGTGCCCACGACCACCGCGCCGGGGCGGACGTAGCCGTTTTCGGGCAGGATCTGGTGGCAGATCCCTCCCTCGTCCCCGCGGATGTCGTGGAAGCGGGTGATCCCGTGCTTCGCGACGAACTCGCGGACCTTCTTCTGGTTGCTGGCGGTCTTGGGCGACTCCGCCGGCACCCGGTGGTCGAAGATGATGGCGATCTTCGAGGGGTCCCAGATCCTGGGCTCGAGGCCCGTGTCCTTGAAGACTTCGGTGAACTGGTTGATGACGAGGGCGGCGTTCTCGTGGGACATGGCGAGGTCGACGGCGGGCTCGACGACGTCGCCCGCCCGGACCGCGTCGCGCCCGGAGGCGTGGGCCAGGATCTTCTCGACAACTGTCATTGCCATCGACGGCCTCCGCTAGACGATGTGCTTGCCCCTGAGCGTCGCGATCTCCTCCCGCGAGTAACCGAGACCGGTGAGGACCTCGTCGGTGTGGACGCCCAGGCGCGGCGGGGGGGACTCGATCGCGCCCGGCGTCTTCGAGAGCTGGGCGGTCAGGCCGAAGAGCTTGACCTCGCCGATCTCGTCGTCGACACGGACTGCGTGGAGCGCCCGGCGGTGCTGCACCTGCACCTGCTCGAGGGCGGCCTGGAGAGAGAGGATGTCCCCCGAGGGGACGTCCCGCGCGTTCAGGGCCTCGACCCAGCAGGCGGTCGGCTTCTCCTTGAGCTTCTCCTCGAGGAGCGGGGTCAGGGCGTGTCGGTTTCTCTTCCTCTCGTCGCGCTCCTGGAAGCGGGGGTCGGTCTTGAGGTGGTCGAGACCGAGGACCTCGGTGAGCGCCTCCCACTGCTCCTGCTTGTTGGCGGCGATGTTGATGTGGCCGTCCTTCGTGGCGAAGGAGCCGGAGGGGGCGGCGGTGAAGTTGTCGTTGCCCATGGGGATCGGGGGCTGGCCCCCGATGAGGAGGTTCGCCGCCACCCAGCCCATGAGGGGCATGATCGAGTCGAGGAGCGCCACGTCGATCATCTGGCCCTCGCCGGCCTTCTCGCGGTGGTAGAGGGCGGCGAGGATGGCGAAGGCGGCGTTCAGCCCGCCCACCGTGTCGCAGACGGGGAAGCCGGCGCGCAGCGGGTGCAGCCGCTCGTCGCCGTTGACGTCCATGACGCCGGAGAGGCCCTGGATGATCTGGTCGTAGGCGGGCCTCTCGGCGTCGGGGCCGGTCTGGCCGAACCCCGAGATCCCGCAGTAGATGATCCGCGGGTTGATCCCGGCGAGCACGGGGTAGCCGAGGCCGAGGCGCGGCATCACGTCGGGACGGAAGTTCTCGACCACGACGTCCGCCTTCGCCACGAGCTTCAAGAAGATCTCGCCGCCCTCGGCGGCCTTGAGGTTGAGCGTCATCGATTTCTTGTTGGCGTTCTGGGCGAGGAAGCTCGTGCCCATGAGCATCTTGTTCAACTTCGAGACGTTGCCGAGGATGCGCGCGAGGTCCCCGCCCTTGGGGTTCTCGATCTTGACGACCTCGGCCCCGAGGAGCGCGAGGTGCAGCGTGCAGAAGGGGCCGGAGAGGACGTTCGTCAGATCCAGGACACGGACCCCGGTCAGGGCGCCCATGGCTTCACTCCACGGGGACGGCCGCGGGCTCGGGAATGGGGCCGGTCTTGTGCACCGAGCCCCGCATATCCCGGTTGAAGAAGCGGGCAACGTCGCGCGCCAGCTCGATGAGCGCACCAAGGTCGATGTCGCGGCGCCGACCCGTGCGCTGGAGGAAGTGCACCAGGTCCTCGGTGCAGGTGTTGCCGCCCGCCACCGCCGTGAACGGACAGCCGCCGAGCCCGGCCACCGAGCCCTCGAACGAGGTGACGCCCACCCGCAGCGCCGCGTAGCAGTTGGCGAGGGCGAGGCCGTAGGTGTCGTGGAAGTGGCAGGCCCACTCCGCGTCCCGGTCGAGATCGCAAACCGCCGCGTAGAGGTCCTCGACCTGCTCCGGGACCGCATGGCCCGCGGTGTCGGCCAGGCTCAGGCTCCTGAGGCCCGCGTCAAGGAACGTCTTGGCGATCGAGACGACCCGCCCCCGGGGGACCGGTCCTTCGTAGCCGCAGCCGAACGCCGATTGGACGGAGACCTGCACGCGCTTGCCGGCGGCGAGGGCGGTCTTCGCCATGGCGATGATCCGCCGGTTGGCCTCTTCGATTCCCATCCCCGTGTTCTTGCGGCTGTGGGTCTCGCTGGCGGAGACCCCCATGCAGAACATCTCGACACCGCAGGCGAGGCCGCGCTCGAGGCCCTTCTCGTTGAGGACGAGGCCCGAGAGCGTGACCCCCGCCGGCTTGCGCCCGGGGGCGGTGAAGTGGGCGAAGAGCCGGTCGGTGTCCGCCATCTGGGGGACCTTCTCTGGATGGACGAAGGAGCCGACCTGGACGATGTCGACGCCCGAGCGGAGGAGCGCCTCGAGCCAGGCGAGCTTCTGCTCGGTCGGCACGACCTGCTTTTCCATCTGCAGACCGTCCCGGAGCCCGACCTCATGAATGAAGATGTCGGCCATCGAGCCACCTCACTTCGTGGCGGCCACCGGGAGCTTCGCCGCGATGGCCTTGCCCATCTCGAGGGTGGTCGAGCCACCCCCCATGTCGTAGGTGCGGACCTTGCCCTCCGCGATGACGGCGGCGGTCGCTACCTCGAGCCGCTCCGCCTTGTCCTTCTCGCCCAGCCACTCGAGCATCATCTTGGTGGCAAGGATGGTGGCGATGGGGTTGGCCTTGCAAAGGCCGGCGTGCTTGGGCGCCGACCCGTGGGTGGGCTCGAAGACGGCCAGCTTGTCGCCGATGTTGCCGGAGCAGCCGAAGCCGAGGCCGCCCACCATCTGGGCGCAGAGGTCGGAGATGATGTCCCCGTAGAGGTTGGGGGCGACGAGCACGTCGTAGTTGAACGGGTTCTTGAGCAGCCACATCCCGATGGCGTCGACGTTGGCGTCGTCGCAGGCGATCTCCGGGAACTCCTTCGCGACCTTCCTCGCCTCTTCCAGGAAGAGGCCGTCCGTTGCCCGCACCACGTTCGCCTTGTGAACGATCGTCACCTTCCTGCGCCCATGCTTGCGGGCGAACTCGAAGGCGGCGCGCACGATCCGTTCCGAGCCCCTCTTCGTGTTGATCTTGCAGGAGACGGCGTACTCGTCCGCGGGCAGATCCGCGAAGGGCGCGAAGGGCTTGGCGAGCCCCTTGAGGGTCGTGGCCAGCTCCGCCGGCACGGGCGAGAACTCGACGCCGGCGTAGAGGTCCTCGGTGTTCTCGCGGAAGACTACGAGGTCGATCCCCTCTTTGTAGTTGAGGGGGTTGCCCGGGTAGGCCTTGCACGGCCGGAGGCAGACGTAGAGGTCGAAGAGCTGCCGCATCCTCACGATGGGCGAGCGGTAGGTGAGGCCACTGCCCCTGAGCCCCGGGACGAGCTCGGCCTCGGCCGCCTTGACGGGCTTGGAGGTGATGGCGCCGAAGAGCGCGGCATCGACCGTCTTCAGGAGGTCGACGGTTCGCGGGGGGAAGGCGTCGCCCTCCCGGCACCAGAACTCCCAGCCGATGTCGCCGTGGACGTAGTCGGCCGGGAGCTCGAGCCCGTCGAGGACGATGCGGGCGGCCTCCATCACGTCCTGGCCGATGCCGTCGCCCGGCAGCCAGGCGATGCGGTACGTGCTCATGGTCGCGACCTCCAGGGCGCAGGTTCTGCAGGCTCCCGCCCCGAAAGGTAACGAATAGCACGAAGTCTGCCAAAGGGACCGTCCGAACCGCCCGAACCGCTCGAAGCGTCACGTGGCGGCGAGCGGGGTCCGGGGCTC
>Ga0209751_10001832_pt1 | contig 21551 bp, 17 predicted proteins | sample RifCSP13_1_FD_184019 | JGI IMG/M metagenome (GOLD analysis project Ga0209751, IMG submission 184019) | Soil microbial communities from Rifle, Colorado - Rifle CSP2_sed 13_1 (SPAdes) (version 2) | ecosystem: Environmental > Terrestrial > Deep subsurface > Rock core/Sediment | place: Rifle... | reverse complement strand
TCAGATGAACCTCAGGGACATGAAAGGCGCGTCGGTCACTGCCGTAATCCTCATCCTCGCGATACTTACGGCCATAGGCGTGATATTCACCTCCCTGTTTACTACTGGAATAGAGGAATCGACAGGAGAGGTCTTATCCACTCGCGCCCTATATGCCGCCGAAGCAGGCGTCGAGACAGCCATAGGACGGCTCAAGATGAACCCGGTATCAACAAACTGGGGCTGGCATGACGGATATAATGACAAGGCTGTCGGCAGCGGCAGCTTTGACGTCGAGGTGCTCCAGTACGAGGAGCGCGACTCCACGCTCGCGGCCGCCTTTGCCTGCGAGCCCTTTGAGAGCACAATAGACCCAGCTGTTACAAACCCGCCACGTACCGTCTATGTGCTGCTTTCCTGGGCCTCTGCCAGCAATATGGGCGTTGAGCTCTATGACAACGCGGTGGCGGACTGCTCGAACCCGACCGCCTCGGCAAACCTCTTGACAAGCTCGCTTACCGCGGGCAAGCCTGAGAGGATAAGGTACAGGATAACCGCCGCTTCCCCGCCGCCTCTGACATATACGGTCAGGGTAGTCGGAACAGCAGGGGACTCGTACAGGTTGAGGATAGCCCATCCGCAGGAGTCTGCCTTCGGAACAGGCAATACCTGCGGAGCGCCTGCGGGTGCGCCCTATGACGAGTGCATGAGGGCGATCATATCGCTCGGCAAGCACGGGAATGCCAGGCGCGAGGTCTTTGCCGCAATGTCGAGGACGCCATGAAAAAGTTTCTGTACCCGTTCCTCCTGATGCTCTTCTGCATCATTCCCGCGCTCTCCCATGCCGATACCTTCTCGCTTTCAGTGCCGTCAGGCACTGAGGTTGTTATGTCCGACCCCGAGTCAACAGTGCCCGTGAACGTCACCAATAACGGCCCTTCAAAGAGCATCCGCCAGATAACCTTCAATATCGATACGGCAAAATATTCGTTCAGCTCTGCGACACTGCCGCCGGACGGCTGGTGCATAAACGGCATATCGGCTGGTTCGATAACCTTTGCCCTTGTCCAGGGCGGCGGGTCTTGCAGCAACGGCAATACCAGCAGCCGCATAGACCCGGGCCAGAGCCGCATCTTCAATATCACACTTCTGCCAATTGCGGCAGGCTCTGATTCCACCGACACTTTTTCTTCCGTTAGCGTCATATCTGAAAACGGTTTTACCCTCTCCGGCGCGCTCCCTTCATGGACAAGGAGGTCGCTCGAGGCATCGCTGGCGGCCAGCCCGGCGTCCGTCGGCACAGGCGACGGGATAACCCTATTGATGCAGGTGGTGAACCGCTCGACCGCCACGCAGGTCGGCATAGGCTCGAGCCCTGCGCCACCGTCGCCGTCTCTGCCCATAGTTACGCATACAGAGGGGCCGTACTACGCGACGACACTGCTCACGTCTGCCCTAACCGTCTCGGCAACCACGGTCAATGTATCATCCACAGCTGATTTTCCATCGGGCGGAAGCCTGATGATAGGCGCAGAGGAGGTCTGCTACAGCAACAAGACAGCGACCTCTTTTACCGGGGCGACAAGGGGCTGCAATTCGACCACTGCCGCTGCCCATTCGTCAGGCGCAGTTGTCTACGGCACAGACCCCTTTACGCTATTGCCGGGCGAGATGAAGACCATCACCTGGATATACAGGGCAGACTCCAACGGCTCGGTGTATTTCACGGCAAGGGCGCAGAACAGCGGGGGCACCGCACGTTCGGCAAACGTTTTGTCGAACTCCGTCCTCATAGGCGACTTTACGGCCTCGCTCGTACTCGACCCGTCAACGGTCATAAGCGGACAGGACATAACAGTTGAGATGAACGTCGCCAACAACGGCGCCGGAGCGCTCATAAACGTAACTCCCTCCGCGCTCTCGCCCTGCGCGGGCGGAGCCACGGAAACACTCATATCAGGCCCGTCCCCTGCGCTCGTCTCTTCGCTCGCTCAGGGCAGCTCAGGCGTCTTTGTCTGGACCTACCGCATAACCGGGTCGATCGGCCAATCGTATTGCCTCTCAGGCAGCGCGAGCGCAAACGGGCCTGTTGCCACAAATACCGCCTCATCGAACGCTGGCGTAATTTCCAGCTATTCAGTTACGGTCGCGCCGTCTACCATCCCGAGCGGCTCTACGAACAGGACAATAACCTGGACAGTCCACAACGGCGGCGGCTGCCCTGTCCGGAATGTAAATATAACCATACCGTCGCCCTGGAGCTGCTCTTCGGTCTCTGCTCCTGCAGGCTGGTCAGGCGCATGCGGGGCGGCCGCGTCGTTTTCAAGCAACAATCCGGGGAACGACCTCGCTTCAGGCGCTACAGGCTCCTTCTCAATCACATTCTCATCGACCGAGACGGTCACCGCTGACAAGACCGCCTCTTTCCCGGTTGCAGTGACCGCCAGGGGCTGCGGCGGAGCTACAACGACTCTCGGCAGCTATGTGACCGTATCTGCCGACACTCTCGTCCTCTCCCATTCACCCGCAGGCCCCATAAATGCCGACGGCAGCTCTTTTTACACCATGACCGCCACGCTCACATCAGGCGGGGCTCCCGAGGCCGGGAAGACGGTGACATTTACTGCGACGAACGGGACTTTGAGCGCCTCGTCTGCTGTCACCGACGCCAACGGACAGGCCACTGTGGCCCTTACAGCCCCTGTAAGCACGGCCGATGCTTCCGCGACTGTGACAGCCGTCTATGGAAGCGCGGAGGACACTGACACCGTTTCCTTTACCGGCTGGACCGGCGCGAATATCCAGTACTGGGGAAATCTCGACCCCATAACGGTTGTCTGCGGGGCGAATTATTCATTTAAATTAAGGGTTAAGAACATCAGCGCTACCGCCGATATGAATCTTACGAAGTCCAGTTACTTCGCCTTCAATGACTCGGCATCCGGGGGGACTGCCGAGTTCAGGGCGTATCTCGACAGCCCCGTAACCGTGCTCCGCAACACCGAGCAGGACCTCGAATTCGGTTCAGCGACAAGCTCTGTAACGGGCGGTCTGGTTACGCTAAGCTCGTCTTTTATAGCAGGCACATACACCCCCATAGTAAACCCCGCGCCGCCTCCGTCAAGCGGCCTGTTCCTGACCGACGGGACAGTGAGCCAGTGGCGGAGCGTAACCGACAGCATCACTGTCGGCGGCGCCTGCGGGGTCATAAGGGTCAGGGTCATTGACTGGCACGAGATGAGATAGATAACGGGGACGTATAATGATTGTAAGTTGCGAAAATATGGAATATAATGAGGCATTTACAATGGATTCCGGGGCTGGTCGGCCTTCCCGGAGAGCAGTCCTTCGTCAGGATGGCGGGATGTACGAAAGATTCTTCTTTCTCAATGAAAAGCCCTTCCACATAACCCCTGACCCCAGGTTCCTCTATCTCAGCAAAAAGCACAGGGAGGCAATAGACCTTCTTTCCTTCGGCATTAGGGAGAGAAAAGGCTTTATCCTGCTCACAGGCGAGGTCGGCACAGGCAAGACCACCCTTTGCAGGGCCATCCTCGAGAGGCTCCCCAAAGGCACTGAGAGCGCCCTTATTCTGAACCCTGTGCTCTCCGACATTGAGCTTTTAAAGACCATCACAGCCGACTTCGGCATAAAGGCCGTTGAGGACACGCCGAAGGGGCACATAGACGGGCTGAACAGCTTTCTCCTTGGCCTTGCATCGAACGGCGGGAATGCGGTCGTCATAATCGACGAGGCGCAGAACCTGAGCCCCGCGGCCCTTGAGATGGTGCGGCTCCTTTCAAACCTCGAAACGGAAAAAGAGAAGCTCCTGCAGATAATACTCGTAGGCCAGCCCGAGCTTAAAAAGAAACTCGCCATGACGAGCCTGAGGCAATTGAATCAGCGCATCATAATCCGCCACCACCTCGAACCGCTTGACCTTGACGAGACCCGCGAGTACATCGAGAACCGCCTTGCGGTTGCCGGAGGAAACGCATCCGTAGAGTTCACAAAGGACGCTTTGAGATCCATCTACAGCAACGCAAGCGGCATACCGAGGATGATAAACATCCTGTGCGACAGGGCGCTCACTGCCGCTTTCATCGAAGGCAAGAGAGTGATCGATTCAAAGCTCCTTGGAAAGGCCCTGCTTGAGCTCTGTAATGAAGGGTACATCCGCCAGGGTACTGCCGCGCCGGTTGCGATCAACCAGTACACCCCATACATAGTCATGTCCACCTTTGTCATCGCCCTTGTGGCCGGAATCCTATGGGGGCCTGTGCTCCTTAAACTGGCAGCCGGGTATCTCAGCGTATGAGCCTCATACATCAGGCGCTTAAGAAGCTTGAAGGCGAACGGGCGCACTCCGTACCGAGGACCGAGTACGGCTTCAGGGGAGGCGCGCACTCGATCCGCAAGGCCGCGCTCATTATCCCGATTGCAATTGGCATTGCGGCGGCAATCTACTTTGCCGCCCCTTCTAATAAGACGCCTCAGCCCGTAAATCCGGAGACAACGGCCGTAAAGCCGCGCCTCTCTTCCATCCAGGCCAAGCCCTCGGCAGCTGAACTCAACCAGAAGGGCCTGATCGTATTTGCCCAGGGCAGGTACGATGAAGCCGCAACATTCTTCAGGGAAGCGTCAGCCGTCGAGCCCAATGGAGCGCACCTTTACAACAACATGGGCCTTGCCATGATGAGGCGGGGCGACAGGGTCGGCGCAGAGGCGGCATTTAAAAAGGCTCTGGAGTTGAAGGGCAGCTATCCTGAGGCCATGAACAACCTCGCTGTACTGCTGATGGACTCGAACGATCTGAAGAAGGCCCAGGCGCTCCTTAACGACGCTATAATAGCAGACCCGGGGTACGCTGACGCTGTCTTCAACCTTGCCGTATTGCTTGAGAGAAAAGGAGACATCGAGGCTGCGATAATCCACTATGAGAGCTTCATCAATAAGGGCGGGGACGCCGAGACCGTGCTTCAGGTAAAGAAAAAGGTCATGGCGCTCCGTGCATCCCTCATCCTTAAAAACGCCAGGGGAGGGTAGTTGTTCGGACATAATACATTCACGGGCATCGACCTCGGCTCGTGGTCGATAAAGGCGGTGACAATCTCAGGCCGCAGGGGCTCTTATACGCTCAAGAACGCGGCATATATGAAGCTTGCCCAGGAGGACAGGCACGCCAGCGTAAGCGCCCAGACCCTTGCTTCGTTCCTGCGCTCAAATGGCATAAGGCCCGGAAAGGCCGCCGTGCTCATGACCGGCCACTCGCTCATGTTCAGGCATTTTTCGCTGCCTCCAATGCCGGAGAAGGACCTGAAGGAAGCGGTCAAATGGGAGATAAGGAAAGAGGTCTCGATAGCCCCTGCCGACATTGTCGCTGATTTCGTGACGGCTGCCGAAGCAAAAGGCGGCGCTGACCAGAAGTCCTCGATAATCGCCTTTGCGGGCGTGAGAAAGGACATAGACTCCATCATCGGGCTCTACGGCGAGGCAGGCGTCGAGGCGAGGGTGATAGAGGTCGTGCCAACGGCCCTGCTCGCTTCTTTCGACGCATCCAACCTTTGGGAGAACGACGCCAACTACGCGATACTCGACATGGGCCTCCAGAAGAGCACCCTTGCCATATTCAAGAGAAAGAGGCTCGCGTTCACAAGGGAGATATCCATCGGCGGGGACGACTTCACAAGGGCCCTGCAGCGGACTTCAGGCAAGACTTCCCATGAGGCCGAAGATATGAAGGGCTCGGCGCATGCAGGCGACTCGTCCTTTCAGACGGCGACCGAGCGCCTGGCATCCGAGCTTCAGAGGTCCTTTGATTATTACCAGGCCCAGTTCAGGGAAGGCGGGGTGGATAAGCTCTTTCTCTCGGGCGGGACTGCGCTGCTGCGCGGACTCGACAGTATGATATCCGGCACCATTGGCGTGCATACCTTCATAGACGACCCGTTCAGAAAGATAAGGCTTCCCCATGGGGCTGAAGGCCTCACGGGACTGGGCCCATGTTTTTCGGTGGCTACGGGCCTTGCGATGAGGGCTGAGGGCGCATGATAAAGGGCATCAACCTCATACCGGATGACATAAAGAAGGGCTGGCTGAAGAAAAAGGTCAGAAAGGCCCTCTTGGGGGCAGGCATCGCGTATTTTGTCCTTCTCGGCGGCGTCGTCGTTCAGCAGAGGAGCGCCGTTGCCGCCAAGAGGGTAGAAGCTGCCCAGGCCGCTGCCGAAAAAGAAGGGCTCCTGTCAAAGGGCTCAGGCTACCTTGATCTCTCGAAGAGGCTTCAGCTCGCAAAACAGTCCGAGGCAGAGCTTTCAAAGAAGCTGGGAGCGGCAGCCGGTCTCTCAAGGATAGCCTGGTCGAACGTCCTCAAAAGAATAAGCAACGACGTGCCTGAAGGCCTGTGGCTCAGGGGCGTGTCATCCTCAGACGCCGAGGCTGGCGGCAAAAGGATAAGGGTCCTGGGGAGCGCCGCTGCGAACAGGGCTGTGGCCGATTTCATATTTACGCTCGAGAATTCGGGATACTTCAGCAGTGTTACCCTGGCCTACACCCAGAAGAGGGAACTGGAAGCAGGGCATGTCTATGACTTCGAGGTTTATATGAACCTCAGGAAGAACGAAGATACGACCAATGATTGGTAGGATCAAAGCTTTCTTGAAGCCTCTCGACCCGCGCGCGCTTGCCTCTTACAGGCCGGAAGCCATGGGCATCCTTGCGTTTATCGTTGTATCGGTCTTCTTTTATAGATTCGTATTCCTCCAGAACAGGGCCGAGATAGCGGCCCTTGGCGCCGAGATAGAGGCAAGCCGGGCCGAGACCGCCAGGATAAACGCCGAGATACAAAGCTCGCAGGGACTCGACAGGGCAGTTCAAGTTGCCATGAAGAGCCTCGAGGCAATGGAGGGAAAGGTGAAGGGCTTGAACCAGAGGCTCCCGTCTGACAGGCACATCTCCATGCTCCTGGCTGAGTTCACGACAGGCTCTCAGGACGGCATCAGGATAGTCTCTATAAAGCCGCTACAGCCGGAGGACAAGGGAGCACTCGCCCGGCTGCCGTTCCAGATAACTCTCGAGACAAGGTTCGTGCCGCTCGGCAACTATATAGAGCGCATAGAGAACCTGCCGAGGCTCATGGTGGTCGATAACGTCTCGATAGAGCCAAAGGAAGAGGGCTCCTCGCTCCTTAACGCGAACATAACCTTGAGCGCCTATGTAATGGGCTACGGGGGGCAGAATTGAAGAAACTTCCGTTGACAGCCGCACTTGCGGCAATGCTCCTGCCAGCTACGGCCTTTGCAGGCGCGGAGTCGCTATCCTACAGGACCGGCCTGCCCATATCTACCGCCGAGAAGAGGGGCGCCGCATGGGGCAAGGACCCGTTCGTGCCTGTGGTGAAGTCCGCTGTCAAGCAGTCTTCAAACGATCTCAAGCTTACCGCCGTCTTCTACAACAGCAAGAACCCGTCGGCCATCATAAACGACAGGATCGTCTACAGGGGAAGCGCTGTCGGAGGCCAAAAAATCGTTGATATAGGTATGACTCATGTTATACTCCAGGCTGAAAACGGCCCTTTAAGGCTCGATCTGGCCGAGATTCCGGAGCTCCGTAATGTCAACAAGAAGGATTGAGTCGGGTTGTTTTCTCAGCCTGGTCATAGCGGCCTTGCTGCTCCTCGTACCCTGCCTCGCGACCGCCGAACTGAATTCCAGAATTCCCTCTGAAACTTCCGAAGAACGGCTCTTCTCAATAGAGGTAAGGGAGGCCGATATCTCGGACGTGCTCCGCGCGCTCGCTCAGCAGAGCGGCCTCAATATCATCCTCGGCGAAGGCGTTGCCGGAAAGTTAAGCGTCAGCTTCCGGAACATCCCGTTTAACAAGGCAATGGAGATGATAATAAAGGCCAACGGCCTCATGTACACGGTCCAGAACGAAATCCTGTGGGTCGGAAAGAAGGTCGACATAACTGATGAGATGAGGGTCGAGATAATACGTCTCAACAACGCGGACCCGACCGTCGCGGTCCAGCAATTGAAAGGCATAGTGAGCGAGACAGGCACTTCCTTTGCCGACCAGCGGACAAATTCCGTAATATTGAGGGACCTGCCCAGGAACATCGACCAGGCCAGGAGGCTCCTCATGGCCCTCGATACCCAGGCCTCACAGGTCGTCATCGAGGCGCGCATAGTCGAGGCCTCGAACACCTTTGCCCGCCAGATCGGCGTGCGCTGGGGGGCCACGTATTCGGGCCGCAACTCCATTTCCGGCAGCGACCTCCTGCCAGCGACGCAGACAGGCGACAGGAATTTTGCCGTGAACCTTCCGGCGACGAACCCGACTTCAGCCCTTGGCCTTGTAATAGGGTCGCTTTCGGACAAGTTCTTTCTGGACCTCGAACTCTCGGCAGCCGAATCGAGGGGCGACCTCAAGATAATATCGAGCCCCAAGATATCGACCGTAAACAACAGGCCCGCCACCATACACAGCGGCCTTACCTTCAGGGTCAAGCTCTCGCAGGCCATCGTGACTGGCGGGGCTACGACCACCACCACCGGCGAGCTTGGCGGACTGGAAGAGATAAAGACCGGAATAGACCTTACGGTCACGCCAAAGATATCCGACGACGGGTTCGTCCTTCTCAATATCAACACGCAAAAGAGCGACCCTGATTTCTCGCGCACCATAGACGGCATACCCGGCGTGGCGGAGAAGAGCGCGTCCACCTTCGTCCTTGTTAAAGACGGCGAGACAGCTGTCATAGGCGGCCTGTACAGGACGCTCTCATCGTCGCAGAAGAGCTCTGTCCCGTTCCTCTCGAAAATACCCATCCTGGGTTTTCTCTTCAGGAGCACTGGCCGGGATGAGCAGCATGAGGAACTTCTTGTCTTCATCACGCCCAAAATAGTAAAGTATGAGAGCACAAGGGAGGTCTCGAATTGAAGGACAAAAAGATACTTATAATCGCCGCGGCGTCTGCCGTAATAGTAATAGCCCTGCTTTTCATATTCCTGCCGTCGGGCAAGAAGTCCGATGAAGGCCCTGAAGTAATATCCATGAGGGCCAAGGTCGAGAGCCCGGCTCCGGTCGAGACGCAGACCCTTCCGGAGGAGACTGCCCCCGGCGCGCCTGCTGCAGATATTGCGCAGCCTGGAGCGCCTTCTCCGGCCCCAATGGGGGCTGCTCCGGTACACGCGCCTCCCGTTGCCCCTGTAAAGACGGCTGAACCGGCGCCGGTCGTCCAGCCAAAGGCTGTTGTTGCCACGGAGACTCCTGCCGCGCCTGCCGTGAAGAAAGAACAGCCAAAGTCACAGGAGCCTGTAAAGAAGGCTGCAGTCAAGAAGGCGAGCAAGCCCGCAGTAAAGAAGGCCAAGGCGGACAGCGCCTCTAAGCCCTGGGCGATAAATGTCGCCTCGTTTGCCAGCCTCCCTGAGGCCCAGAGCCTTGCAGGGGCGCTTAAGAAGGCCGGTTACAACTCCTATATAACTCCTTTCTCAATGGATGATGTCCAATGGCAGAGGGTCAGGGTAGGCTTCTTCTCGAACCGCGAAGAGGCCCAGTCTGCCGGAGTTGCTATACAGACGAAGTTCAGGGTGGAATCACCCTGGATAGTCAGGCCTGATACCGCTGAGCGCAAGGCCCACTAAAAAGGGGCCTTGCCGCCTTAAAAAGCCTTCTCAAAACAGGAACTTCCCCAAAAGCGACTTGACTGGGGCCTCCCAAAAACCTTACAATGGTGCTGGACCTTTTTTAGCCACTAAAAAGCGTGCAGGACCGCCATGGAAGAGCTTCAGACCAGAAAGAGGCTCGTCTTCCTGGAGACCTTTGGTTGCCAGATGAACGAGAATGACTCGGAGCGCATGCTCGGGCTCTTGAAGGGCATCTCCTACGAGCGCACCCAGGACCCTCTACAGGCCGACCTCATCCTCATAAATACTTGTTCCATAAGGGATAAAGCCGAGCAGAAGGTTTACTCGACACTGGGCAGGTACAAAATTCTCAAGAAAGAAAGGCCCGGCCTCATAATAGGCGTGGCCGGCTGCGTTGCCCAGCAGCAGGGAGAGAAGCTATTAAAGAGGGCGCCTCACCTCGATATCGTGTTCGGCCCGCATAACGTCCATAAGCTCCGTGAGATGCTCCTCGAGGCTGACAGCGGCCGCAAGGTCGTCGCCACTGCGCTCAGCGAAAGCATAGATCCCGAAGAGTACGGCATAGAGCCTGTCGCCTCAGGCGAAAAGGCGTTCGTGAGCATCATGCGCGGGTGCAATAACTTCTGCTCTTACTGCATCGTCCCATACACAAGGGGCAGGGAGGTAAGCAGGCTCTCAAGCTCCGTCATCGACGAAATAGAAGGACTTGCCGAGGGGGGCGCAAAGGAAGTCACGCTCATAGGCCAGAACGTAAATTCATACGGCACAAGCGGCGGCGGGGATGTCTCATTCCCTGAGCTTCTCAGCATGGTCTGCCGCATTGACGCGATAAAAAGGGTGCGGTTCATAACATCCCACCCGAAGGATATATCCGGGGAGCTTATCTATCTGTTCCGGGATGAGCCCAGGATATGCAGGCATATACACCTGCCTGTTCAGTCCGGCTCTGACGCGGTCTTGAAGCGCATGGGCAGGGGATATACCAGGGACGAATACCTCGCCAGGATAGAGCTCTTGAAGGGCCTCTACCCGGATATGGCCATAACGACCGACATCATAGTAGGCTTTCCCGGTGAGACAGAGGCCGACTTCGAGGCCACAATGGGGCTTTTGCGGACGGTGAGGTTCGACAACATCTTCTCGTTCATGTACTCTTCCAGGCCGAACACCGCGGCCGCCGGCTTCACTGACCAGGTGCCGATAGAAGTGCGCTCCCGGAGGCTCCAGGCGCTCCAGGAAGATCAGAAGGAGATAACGACGGAGCGGAGCAGGGCTCTTGTCGGAAAGACCCTGGATGTGCTCGTGGAAGGCTCCAGCAAGGCCGGTACGGGCGAGCTGATGGGCAGAACAGGCTGCTCGAGAATGGTGAATTTCCCGGCCCCGGGCTGGACCGAAGCAGGGCCGGGCTCTATCATAAGCGTGACGATGACGGACGCGTATTCGAACTCGTTACGGGGCGAGGCCCGCAGGGACTGTAACAATTAAAACAGGAGCTGACCCATGCTTTTGAAGATGAAGGTCTTCGGACTTACAATAGACCCGGTCACCAACGTCCCCATCGTGATACTGAAGGACGAGGACGAGAAGAACGCCCTTCCGGTCTGGATAGGCGTGCTCGAGGCGAGCGCCATAGCGTCCGAGCTCGAGAAAGTTCAGTTCACCAGGCCCATGACGCACGATCTCCTGAAAGAGGTCGTAAGGCAGACAGGGGCCAGCGTCAACAAGATAGAGGTCACGGATTTGAAGGACAACGTATATTACGCGACCATATTCCTGACCGGCAGGGACGGAGACTTCAAGGTCGATTCCAGGCCCAGCGACGCGATCGCGCTGGCGCTCCGGACGAACGCGCCCATATTCGTCGAGTCGACTGTGCTGGACAAGTCCAGGAGCATGGACCTCAAGACCGAGCCGAAGCAGAAGGTGAAGGACTCTTCCTCCTCGCTCGACGACTTTGCCCCGGGAGATTTCGGCAAATACAAGATGTAGAGATGAACTGACTTCACCGCTGCCCGGCCAAATTCCTCCTTCGGAGATTTTTTTGGATACTGAGACAAGGTCCGCCATTACCAGGAAGCTCGCGCCGAGCAGGTTCTACGATTCGTATTTCCTCAACGAGTATGGCCGCATCGAGGTCTCGCGCGCCAACAGGTACAACACTTCTTTTTCCATCGTCCTCGTCGACATCGACGGGTACGGCGGGACGCATCTGTTCGAGGACGCGCAGGGGATCGAGTTCCTCAAAAAGCTCGCCACAGCCGTAGTAGACACCACCAGGACTTGCGATATCGCCGGTCTGTCTGATACCCGCCGCATGATGGTCATACTCCCGGAGACAGACCATTTCGGCGCGCTCGCCACCATAAGAAAGCTCTCAAGGTCATTTGGCTCTCTCAAGAGGCCTGAAGACGGCGGCGGCGCGGTATTCTCGCACGCCACCTTCCCGCGCGACGGAAAGGACTTCGGCGAGATCGTAGGGGCAGCCCTTAAGAAGTCCTTTGAAAGAAAGGAATCGCTCTGGGAGAAGCAGGGACTTAAAAACAGGCTCTTCTGGGAGATAATAGGCGAGCTTACGTCAAAGGCCTACAAAGGGCACGAGGCCGCGTCCTTTGACGCCGGGGCCGGCCAGGAGCTCTCGGAATTCTTCCTCGACCAGATAAATGAACTCATCGTCAGGGAGATAGCCAGGACGCCTGAGAAGCGCGGCATAATGTATTACGGGACAAAGAACATATCGGCCTCGCTGCCGGTCGTTAAAACACTTGGCACTGCCGGGGCGGTCTCGACAAAGGTCTTTCTCGTTGGAGAAGGCGAGGGGAGCGTCTGGGACGTAAAGAACGCCCTGCCGCTCCTGCTGGACGACCCGCGGCTCCGCGAGACTTTCTTCACGTTTTTCCTTAACGAGGACACGGCCTACGCCCTTGTCTGCAAGGAGAACTGGGGTGCGACCTTCTCCTGTTTTCATACGGCGGACAACGGCCTTGTGGAAGGCCTCATCTCCAAGTTCCAGCAGGAATACTCCCTACAGGAGCAGCTCGGCTGATGGACAGGCATAAGGTATTGATCGGCCTCAGGGACGAGGCAGAGGCCGCCTCTCTCTCCGAGTTCCTCTCAGGGCTTGGGCTTGATACCATAACGGTCGCCGACGGCGCGAAGGCGCTTGAGCTCGCCATACAGGAGCTGCCGTCGGTCATCGCGGTCGATACGGCCCTGCCCGTCATAAACGGCGAGAGGCTCTTCCAGATATTGAGGAAGAACCCGCACACCTCGCGCGTGCCGTTCCTCTTCATCTCGGAGAGCGTGATAGACGTAAAGGGATTCAGGGCCGGCGTGGACATATTCCTGATACGCCCCTTGAACCTCGAAGAGACATACGGGCGCATAAGGCAGACCCTCTCGGCTCGCGGGAGCATGGCTTCAAAAGAGATAGAAGGCAGGCTCTCGCAGATGTCTCTTGCCGACCTGCTGCAGTTCCTCCACCTCAACAGGAAAGAAGGCGAGCTCAAGGTCTTGTCAGGCGACAGGACCGGGAGCGTATTTATCAAGGACGGCAGCATCCACAACGCCGTAGTCGAAGCGACCGAGCGCGAGAAGGCGCTCTTCAGGATGCTCCAGTGGACGGACGGAAGGTTCGAGTTCATTCCAAAGGCCGTCACGACGCCGAAGAAGATAAGGGCCTCTACAGGAAATCTCCTTATGGAGGGCATGCGGCAGATAGACGAGCTCAGGAGCAAGGAGGAGCAGTTCCCTTCGCCTGATTCGATATTGAAGCTCAAGATTGACCCTGCGACGCTCCCCAAGGGCCTTCAACCCATAATATACGAGCTCGTGGGCCTCGTGAGGGCCAACTCGCGCGTAAAGGACATTGTGGAGCGGAGCCATTCTACGGATTACGAGGTCTACAAGGCCATATCGTCGCTCGTGGCAAAGGGAGTATTCGAAGAGGCAAGGCCGGCAGGCGCGCCGGTGGAGCAGGAGTTCCTGACCACCGACCAGATGATAAGCATACGCGAGAAGATCATGGGCCGGTTCGCGGACATTACCGGCCTCAATTACGGAAAGATACTCGTACTGGCGACGTCCGCGGGCCTGGTCGCCGAGTTCATAAGGGAGTGCCGAAAGATACCCGGCTTCAGCTTCAATGCCAAATCCGCGTTCCCCGATATATCGCTCGTGAACCCCCTTGGCGAAGCAGGCTCGTTCAGGCTCTACGGCGGCATGGACCTGATATTATATTCCATACCGACCGTGAAGAGCATGGGTCCGCTCTGGAGATCGTTTACCTCGAACCTCGTCGGCCTTGTGCTTATATGGGACGAGGAGGGCGCTGGCTCCATTAAGGATCTTGCGGCAGCCAAGAGGGACATAGCGCTCCTGAGGCGCGTGCCCGCGGTGCACGTCGTAAAGGGCCGGATTGACGAAACGGCTTGCGCAAGAGAGCTTGGCATGAAGGCTGACGAACACCTCTTCAGGCTTGGCGCAAAGGAGAGGGACGAGGTGAGCGAGGTATTCTATTCGCTCTTCGGGAATCTCATAAAAGACGACTACGCGGTTGTTTGACCTGAATTACTCGAAAGGAAAAACCCGATGATAGATTTCCACACGCACAGCTTTTTAAGCGATGGAGCGCTAATCCCCACAGAGCTTGTACGGAGGGCGCGAGTTGCCGGGTACACGGCAATGGCCATAACCGATCATGTTGACGAGTCGAACATCGAGGGTGTCCTCAAGCAGCTTATAAAGGTCGCGAGGCAGATAAACACGGACAGGTCCTTCCATCTCCTGCCGGGCGTGGAGCTTACTCACATCCCGCCGAGGCACATACCGCTGATGGTCAGGAAGGCGAGGGCGTTGGGAGCCCAGATAATAGTCGGCCACGGCGAGACTTTGGCAGAGCCGGTCGAGGCTGGAACGAACATGGCCTATATAAAGGCCGGCGTGGACGTACTCGCGCACCCGGGGCTCATCACGGAAGACGAGTTGAAGGCTGCGGTCAAAAAGCAGGTGCACATAGAGATAACGAGCAGGGCAGGTCACAGCATATCTAACGGCCATGTCGCCGCCCTTGCGAAGAGGCTTGGCGCGAGGATGCTGGTAAATACTGACTCGCACTCGCCCGGCGACCTCATAACAGACGAACGGGCGGAGAAGGTCGCGCTCGGCGCAGGGCTCGACAGGAACGATTTCAAGAAAATACAGGCCAATGCGAGGGAACTCATTGATAAGAAACTGGGCTAAGATCTTCGTTCTCATCTCCTTTGCGGCCCTCTCGGGCTGCGCAGGCAAGCCGCTTGCCACGACAGACCCGTGGGGGACGCAGCTATTCAATGACGCCAGGACAAACAGGACCGATGCTGATGTAACAGTGCCCCTTGCTCTCTCTTGGGACAAGGATCTCTCGGAATTCAGGCTCCTTCGCCCTTTTACCAGGGAAGAGCTCTCAACGCCCGCGCTCTCGGACGGACTTCTCTATATAGGCTCGACCAGCGACAGGTTCTATGCCGTTGACCTCTCAAAGGGCAGGGTCAAATGGAAGTTCAATGCCAGGCACCCGCTTGAGGCGGCCCCTGCCATAACGGATGGCATGGTCTGCTTCGGCTCGTCTGACGGGGTTATGCGCTGCTTTGACGCCGCTGGCAAGCTCCTCTGGCAGTTCCAGGCCCGCTCGGAGATACTTTCTTCCCCGATAGTGAAGGACGGACAGCTTTACTTCAACTCGTCGGACGACAGGGCTTACGCCCTCGACGCGAAGACAGGCGAGAGGCTCTGGACATACAACAGGGGCACATTCAAGGCCGTAAGCCCCAGGATATACGGCTCTCCGGCGTATTCGAACGGGCGTCTTTACTTCCTCTTCTCAGACGGCGTGGTCGTCTCTATCGAGGCCTCTACCGGCAGGGAGGTCTGGTCCAAGAAGGTGATCAGCGACTTTTCCCAGGCCGGCAGATGGAGGAGGACGCCTCTCGTTGAAAACGGCTCTGTCTATGTCATCGACGATAACGGCGCCGTAGTCGCTTTGTCGGAGGAATCGGGAGAGGTAAAGGGAATATTCAATCTTATAAAGGCGCGGGATTTCATACTGCCCGACCCCCGCTCGATAGTGATAGCAGGCGAAAGCCAGCTTGTGGCCGTTGACAGGCTCTCAGGCGCGATACTCTGGAAAAAGGACGTCGCAACAGGGACCTTGTCGAGCATATTCGCCTCCGGCGACAAGCTCTTCGTACTCTCGAATTTCAAAAAGACCCCCTTGGGCATAGACTTCTTAGCACGGTACAAGGGGCATGTCGAAGCCCTGAACATCATGGACGGCACGACCGCATGGACCACGAAGCTCGGCTCGAGCATAACCGCAAACGCCTCCTCCGCTTACTCCAGGGTCGCCCTTCTCACCGACAAAGGCGAGATAACCGTATTCGAACCGAAATAGGGACAGAATGGAAAAAAGATTAAACGTAGCCTTCGTGTGGCACATGCACCAGCCGCTGTATAAGGACCCTTTTAACGGGGAGTACACGCTCCCGTGGGTCCTTTTCCATGCCACGAAGGACTATTACGATATGGCGGCGATACTCGAAGAGTTCCCGCAGGTGCACCAGACCTTCAACCTGGTCCCGTGCCTCATCGAGCAGATAAACGAGTACGCCTCGGGCAAGGCAAAGGATAGGTACAGGCGCATAGCCATGCTCCCGGCCGCGAAGCTAACGACCGACGAGAAGGTCTTCATGCTCCAGTTCTTCTTCCAGGCGAACTGGGACAACATGATAAGGCCCATACCGAGGTACTGGGACCTGCTCCGTAAAAGGGGCATCTCGAACGAGAAGGACGAGATGTACCAGGTGCTCCGGTATTTTACCGAGCAGGACTACCTCGACCTGCAGGTCCTCTATAACCTCATCTGGATAGACCCGTCGATAAGGGAGAAGGACCTTTTTTTGAAAGGGCTTTACGAAAAGGGCGGGGGCTATACCGAAGACGAAAAGGCGCTGCTCTTAAGAAAGCAGACCGCGATTGTGGGCACGATAATCCCCAAGTACGCAGAGCTTAAGAAGAAGGGGATAATCGAGGTATCTACGACGCCCTATTACCATCCCATATTGCCGCTCCTGTGCGACAGCGACTCTGCCAAGGAGGCCATGCCGGGGGCCACGCTTCCGAGGGAGAGGTTCCAGCACCCTGAAGACGCGCTCACGCAGATAAGAAGAGGCCTCGCCCTCTTCAAGGAGACCTTCGGAGAGAGGGCGCGCGGCATGTGGCCGTCAGAGGGCTCTGTCAGCATGGACATGCTGCCGCTCGTATCCGGCGAGGGCGTGGAGTGGATAGCCACAGACGAAGAGATTCTCTCGAACTCGCTTAAGCGTCCGATACGGCGCGACCAGATGGGCAACTGCTACGACCCGTTCCTCTACAAGCCTTACGAGATAGCCGTCAACGGCCGCAAGATTACGATAGTCTTCAGGGACCACGTGCTCTCGGACCTCATAGGTTTCGATTACGCGAAGATGGACCCGGAGCACGCGGCCGCCGACATGGTATCGCGGCTCAGCCATATCAGGAACATGCTCGAGAACCCGGAAGAGCACCTCGTGAGCATAATACTCGACGGCGAGAACGCCTGGGAGCATTTCAGGAACGACGGCAGGGACTTCCTCTGCGCGCTCTATTCGAGGCTCACGGCCAATCCGCACCTGAGGTGCGTGACCGTCAGCGAATTCCTCGATATGAAAAACAAACGCGAGAGCCTTGAATGGCTCTACCCAGGCTCATGGATAAGCCACAATTTCAAGATATGGATAGGCCACGTCGAGGACAACACGGCGTGGGACTACATATCCGGCGCGCGCTCCGAGCTGGTGAAATACGAAAAGGCCCTGAAGGGCACGCCTGAATACGAGAGCAAAAAAGAGGCCATTAGCGAGGCTTGGGAAGAAGTCTACGCGTCCGAAGGGAGCGACTGGTTCTGGTGGTACGGCGAAGAGCACTCGTCAATGAGCGACGAGGACTTTGATTCGCTCTTCAGGAAGCACATCAAGAGGATATATCAGCTCATCGAGAAGGAGCCGCCAGATTATCTCGACATATCCATATCGTCGGACATCAAGAGCTACAGGCCGCCGTCCGAGCCGAGGGCGTTCATAAAGCCTGCCATAGATGGCATGGTCTCGAACTACTTTGAATGGCTCTCTTCGGGCTCTCTTGAGCGCACGTATTTCGGAAGCGCCATGCACAAGGAGATACAGGGAGGTCTCATAAATTCCATATCCTACGGCTTTTCCAATGACGCGCTCTACATGCGGTTCGACTACCTCGAAGAGCTCGGCCTATTCACCGGTCCCTGGAACTTTACCGTGAACTTCGTTCATCCCAAACAGGTGCGCGTTGCCGCAGAGATAGAAGGAAGCTCGTCTTCGGCGGAGGCCTTCACGAAGACCTCTGAGAAGGAGAGATGGGCACATAGCGGCCCTCTTGAGATCGCCTCCGATAATGTCGTGGAGCTTGCAATCCCGTTCACTGTTCTCGGGGCGGTGAAGGGCGAGGAGATGAAGCTCTACATCACGATAAACGGCAGGGAGAGGGGAGTGGAGAGGTGGCCTGTAAAGGGTTATCTGCTCTTTGCCGTACCCCCGGAAGATTTTGAACAGCAGGACTGGATTGTTTGAAGCAGTATTCTTAATCTGAATTCATTTTAGAACCTTCTGGATTGTGACCGATGAAAAGCGCTACGACTCCCGCGATGCGCCAGTACCTTGAGATAAAGGCGCACAACAACGACTCCATCCTGTTTTTCAGGATGGGGGATTTCTACGAGATGTTCTTCGACGACGCCAGGGCCGCTTCTGCCGTGCTGGGCATCGCCCTTACATCGAGGGACAGGGAGCGCGATATTCCCATGTGCGGCGTGCCTTACCATGCCGCGGCAGGATATGTCGCGAAGCTCGTCCGCGAGGGCTACAAGGTAGCGATATGCGAGCAGACCGAAGACCCGGCACAGGCAAAGGGGATCGTCGAGCGCGCGGTAACAAAGGTAATAACGCCTGGCATAGCCCTCGATGACGAGCTGCTTGACCCCAAGGCCAATAACTTCATAGCAGCAGCCTTTACGGGTCAGAATGTGTGCGGCTTCTCGTACATGGACATCTCTACCGGAGAGTTCAGGGCGACCAGGCCGCGTGATATCCCGTCGCTCATGGAAGAGATAAGAAGGCTGAGACCCCTGGAGCTGCTCCTTCCCGAAGGCGTTCAAGACTCGTTCAGCCTTCCTGATTCCCCGGTCAAAAAAGTAACCGTGCTGCCGCCTCGGCTTTTCGATAATCAGGACGCGCAAGAGTGCCTCAAGAGGCATTTCGGGACAGCCACGCTCGACGGCTTTGGCTGCTCGTCGATGCCGGAGGCTATTCGAGCGGCAGGGGCGCTCCTCTACTACATTCGCGAGAGCCAGAAGACCGAGCTTGGCCATGTAAGGAAGCTCTCGCCGTATTACGCGGACGATTTTCTCGTGATGGACTCGTCCACGAGCAGGAACCTCGAAGTGACGAGGAACATGCGCACAGGGGATAAGGACGGCACCCTGCTGGCCGCCATCGACAGGACCAGGACGGCAATGGGCGGCAGGCGGCTCAAATCCTGGCTACTTCATCCGCTCAAGGATGTGAAGGCCATTAACAGCCGTCTCGACGCCGTAAGCGAGCTCCTTGAGGCAAGGGAATTGCGCGCGAGCATACAGGAGGCGATGACGCGCGTATACGACCTTGAGAGGCTCACGGCAAGGCTCACGCTCGGCGCTGCCGGGCCGCGGGACCTCGTCTCTCTCAAGGACTCACTGAAGAAGGTCCCCCTCATAAAGGACTACATGAGGATGCTTTCTTCTGCGATGCTCTCAGGCCTTGTTGATTCCATAGACGAGGTCAGTGAGGCATCCGACAGGATAGAGAAGGCGTTGGTCGATTCCCCGCCCTTTTCAGTGAAGGACGGAGGCGTGATAAGGGACGGATACTCGGCAGAGCTCGATGAGCTGCGGAAAATCGGCTCCGGCGGCAAGGACAACATAGCCTCGCTTGAGGCAAGCGAGCGGGCCCGCACAGGCATCAACTCGCTTAAAGTCGGCTACAACAGGGTCTTCGGCTATTATATCGAGGTCACCAGGGCGAACCTCCAGAGCGTCCCCGACGATTACATAAGAAAGCAGACCCTTACGAACGCAGAGCGCTTCATAACGCCCCAGCTCAAGGAATGGGAAGAGAAGGTGCTCACGGCAGAGGAGAGGTCCTTGAAGCTCGAGGCAGCCCTCTTTATCGCGCTTGCCGATGATGTGAAGAGTTATTCCAGCCGCGTGCTCTCAACCGCCGACGCGATAGCCACGCTCGATTGTCTCGCGTCTTTTGCGGAAGCTGCAGAGGCGCTCGATTATACCCGGCCTGATGTCAACGACAGTGAGAGCCTTGAGTTAGAAGGGGGACGCCATCCGGTCGTGGAGGCCGCGACCAGGGAGTTTGTCTCAAACGACCTCAAGCTCGATACGGAAAAGCGCCTCATCATCCTCACCGGCCCGAACATGGCAGGCAAATCGACCTACCTCCGCCAGAACGCGCTTATTATCATCATGGCTCAGATAGGCTCGTTCGTACCTGCCCAGAGGGCGTCTATCGGCGTTGTGGACAGGGTCTTCACAAGGGTCGGCGCGTCGGACGACCTCTCAAGGGGGCAATCGACATTTATGGTGGAGATGAGCGAGACGGCCAATATCCTGAACAACGCTACGTCCCGGAGCTTCATCGTCCTCGACGAGATAGGACGCGGCACCTCGACGTTCGACGGCCTATCGATAGCCTGGGCCGTTGTCGAGCACATACACGACAGCCCTGATCTCGGCTCCAGGACGCTTTTCGCAACCCATTACCACGAGCTTACAGACCTTTCCTTGACAAAGGAAAGAGTCAAAAATTATAATATGGCGGTCAAAGAGTGGAATGACAGGATAATTTTCCTGAGGAAGGTCCTCCCCGGAGGCAGCAGCCGGAGCTACGGCATACAGGTCGCGAAGCTCGCGGGCGTGCCTGAAGAGGTCATAGCAAGGGCAAAGGAAATTTTGAAGAACCTCGAATCAGGCGAGCTGACCGAGTCAGGCATGCCCAGGATAGCGGCAAGGGACACAAGGCCTGAGATGAAGCAGTTGAACCTGCTTGGCGGGTCAGACGGGCTGCACCGGGAGCTCAAACGCATCGACGTGGAGAGGATGACGCCCCTGGAGGCTATCGCCGCGCTCCACAAACTCAAGGAGATGGTAGAGAATTGAAGTCCATTTTCGCAAGGCCTGTCCTGCTCCTAATAGCTATCTTCTTTTTTCTCCTGTCAGCCGGCCTTGCCGAGGCAGCGCCGTCCAGGTCTGTCGTCAAGAGCATACGCCACTGGTCGAACCCCAGCTACACGAGGATAGTCATAAGCCTTAACAAGAAGGCGCAATTCAGCCACAGGCTCCTGAAGAAAGACCCTTCCATCCAGATGGAGTGGAGGCGTCTTTACGTCGATATCGACGGAGCTGAGCTCTCGTCGAGCCTCAAGAAATCCATTCCCATAAACGACGGCCTTCTGAAGGCGGCAAGGGCAGGCCAGTTCAACCCTGATACGGTCCGTGTCGTCCTCGACATCGAGTCCATCGAGGACTTCAAGATATTCTACCTTACAGACCCCTACAGGATAGTAATAGACGTAACCGGAGAGAAGCCGCCGGCGGCCGCTCAAGAGCTACTCCAGCCTGCGACGGACAGCTCTGGCAAGGCTATACCTCAGATAACCCAGGACCGATCGAGGCCGATAATCCCGGACCCGTCGCTTATCCAGCAGCTTGGCCTCAAGGTAAAGAAGATAGTCATCGACCCTGGACATGGCGGCAAGGACCCGGGCGCCATAGGCAGGGGCGGCCTCATGGAAAAG
>Ga0209751_10001830_pt1 | contig 21559 bp, 34 predicted proteins | sample RifCSP13_1_FD_184019 | JGI IMG/M metagenome (GOLD analysis project Ga0209751, IMG submission 184019) | Soil microbial communities from Rifle, Colorado - Rifle CSP2_sed 13_1 (SPAdes) (version 2) | ecosystem: Environmental > Terrestrial > Deep subsurface > Rock core/Sediment | place: Rifle... | reverse complement strand
ATCTTCTGTGTCTCGCCGGTCGGGGTACGGTCTACCACCGGCGCCCACCCCTGCCCGCACACCGGACAGCACCAGCGGGGGCAGGTGGCGAGGATCAGCGGGGCAATCAGAGCGGGCGGGAAGGTGGCGTAGTGAGCGCCTTTGTACGGCGAGGTCGGGATGCGGAGGACGGATCGTGGGTTGCGGCCGGCCCTCTCTATTCGTTCTGATTGTCCTAAGCCTGGTTGAGTTTCTTGATCGTATGGAGACAGAAATGAACTACCGTTCCAGCCCCCGCCCGCTTCCCTTGCCGCCTCCTGATCACTGAAATATTGCATCCCCTTAGTGAGCTGGAAAACGTACTCGTGCGCGCGGGTGTGCCGCCAAGAGCCGCGGTGGAGTTCGTAGTTGTCGCCGTATTCCCATTCCACATCTTCGCGCTCATGGAGTGAGGCGTGAAAATCGCCGGCGGCGTTTCCGCGGACGCCGCCGCTATGCTTGGTCCCGCCGCCCGTTTTATTGCGCTCCTTCTGCCACCACCACCCGTTCACGCTCTCCGGCATCGGGTTGGGCTTGCTCCAGACCAGATCCTGGCGCACGGTCCAGCCGTCGGCTTGCAAGGCGAGGGCAACCCTGTGAGGCATCATCATGAGATTGCCTGGGGCAATGCGCGTCTGTCGTGGATTGTTGCGATAGAGACCATGCTTCTCGGCTGTCTGACCCCCGATGCCCGAGTTGCCATTCTCGCCTCCGCTGCCGGCGTAACAATCTCCATAGTTGAGCCAAAAAACCCCATCGTCTCGAAGTACGCGCCGAACTTCTCTAGCCCATTCAACGGTCCGCTCTATGTGGCGCTCGGGAGTTGGCTCGAGGCCCAGCGGCTCGGGGCCTTGGTCGCCGGCGTACTTGCGCAGGCCCCAATAAGGCGGCGAGGTGACGACGCAGTGAACGCTCTTGTCGGGAAGGGGAATGCGGAAACAGTCGGCCTGGGCGATGAGCGCGGAAGTCATCGTTCCTCTTCGGCCTCGGAACAAACCGGAATCCGCCCGATCAGCCACATCACCAGCAGGAGTAGAGCGGTCATTCAAGCACATTCAATCTTGCAAACTCGCCGTGATATTTCGGGGCGGCGGCATTATATGCAAGCGCCGCTTCTTTGTCTGTCGTGAAACTTCCTAAATAGTATTGTTCGCGACGAAGATAGATGAATGCACGATAGCGGCCTTGAAAGTAACTAACGCCCCTGTAACCAGTCTTGTTTCTAGTGCTGAGGCGCCGATTAATCACGCTTTGGCTTGGGGTAGCAAATCGCAAATTCTGATGTCGGTTATCCAAACCATTGCCGTTGGCACGGTCAACGATTTGTTTGTCTCCGTGCTGTAAACCAAGAATCTCTCGGTGCATTGAAACAATGCGTTTTCCAGCGCGCCTCTGCGCGTAGTAAACATCCGTGTTCTTGTGGGCATACCATTTGTATTGACCTAAGAGTTCATAGTCTTTATCGTCAACAATTGCAACCAGGCCCTGGGTCAGGGGAATCGTCTTAGTCATGGGCTCGGCCGCAGCTGATCCGGTTTCGCCTCGCCAGATGCCGGCACGGCTGGCCGTTCATCATCCCACCTTCGCACAAGTCTCGTTCCCGATCCTTCCCGGCGCCTGCCGAAACGTACTCGGCGTTGACCCGAATCCATTCCGCCACATGCGGCTGGACCGGGCCGGTGTAGGTGTACTCAAACTGGCGGGGCTTAATGCGGAGACTCATGGCGCGCCACTTCTTGGTGCCGGCGTTTTCTGTCATGGTTTCAGAATGACGTCGAATGTGCCATATAACACGCCTACCGCACCAATCACGCGCCGGCGAGCATCATCGTTGGGAAGCTGTGCTAGTATCCGCACGAGCGTTCGCTTCGCCTGAAGAACTTCCTGATCGTGCTTCAGATCCTTGCGCATGAGGACGATCGTTGTATCAGTCATGCTTTCTCCTTTTTGCTAGACGGTTCAACTCGGCTGGTTCCTGACCCTTCGGCTTAATCATCCACGTCTTTCCCCGCTTCCAGTAACTATTCCGGCCGCCGGGAAATCTTACGGCCATCCAATCTTCAATGATCCCTGTCGGACCGGAATCAGTAGCACCGTTCTGCATCACCTCAACTGTGAAGTGCGGCCGCCATCCTAAGTTGCGCCATTTTCTCCAGAGCGTGAACGAGATATTTTTGTGCTTACTCATGTCTCCCTCCTTCGGTTTCATCCCTCAGCCTGAGCCAGAGACAGGCAATGCTTACATACGCCTTTCCCCAGAGACCACGGCGCGTTGATGCTGCGATCAAACGGATGTTTAATTCCACAGAGAGCGGCCGATAGCGGAGTTCCATCTCGTCGGTATTGCTGGATGTGCATGCGTTGCCGGTTCTTTCCTGCGACCCAGATGTAAGTCATTGCTGCTGTTTCTCCTTTCGGAATTGATCCGCCTTGGGACAACTGCTGTGATGGGGAACGTACACCGACACCGAATGCGCTTTCCCGGCCTTGTCCAGCCAGATGCGACGCTCGGGTTTAATGTCGAGCGGCATGAACTTTCCGCTCGCGGCCGTCTTAACAAAGAAGATCGGCGCGGCGCAGGCTTTGCACTTCTGGGCGGCGATAGGCGGGATCACTTAGATTCGGATTCCTTGATGAGATCCAGTACGTCGGGGTCGGGTTCTGCGGTGCCAATTGCCAGCCGAAACGCTGCCTGCGCATCCTCGGATAGCACATCAAGAATTGTCTCGCTGTCGAGTGCCACGACAAGCGCAGCAAGGCGTGGGCGTTCAATGCCCAGCTGCCGCACCGCCTTTCGGAGCAGGGCGAGTTCGGATTCGAGGACGGTGGCCCGTTCAGAATATGTCCGCATCTCGCCAGCGGTCATCATGAAGGATTGACCATCAAAGGCATCGGCGTCCAAAAGCAGATCCTCGCTGAGTTTGTTCTCGCTCATGCCGTCCTACCTCCCTGCGGTCTCATCCGAGTTACTTCGCGTTGGCCTCTTCGATCTTCTCAAGCATCAACGCCAAAGTTCGGGCCTGTATTAGGCTGATTGCCGTCAAGACCGCGAGAATCGTAGCGATCGGGCTGAGTGGGTTGTTGTCTGGAATTGCTGTAGCTGGAATTGCCGTAACAAGCAATCCCGGATTCGTGTTGTCGCGGATCCCGTCGAGTGCTTCATGGATTTCCTTTGCCGTCTTCATCATTTTCCTTTTCCTTTTCTTGGCCCGCAGGCGCGACTATCTTCACCTATCGGAGCCACGAGGCTTCGCTCAAGCGGTCCCGGATGCCCTATCCGACCTCGCTGGCCTCTTCTCTCCGACTTGGGGCGTGTCGCTGATGTGTTGCCGGTCGCTCCCACTATCCCGCTCCTTGTGGACTCTGGGGTTGTCGGGTGCTTTGATGAATGGGCGGGCCGGGCGCTACTCCGGCTCTGTCGGTCTTTCGGCACCCGGATTGCTTGGCGCATTACGGGTTTGACCTGGCCGACTGGTCCTCCGTTTTGTAGCCGCTATAGACCACATCGTTGGCCTGCCAGACCGCTGATGTGTGCGTGTCTGCTTTCCACGCCGCCGCCCATTCTTTTCGCCACGTTCATAACACGCTGACCAAGCGCAGTTTCGAGTCGTTCACTACTTTGAAACAGCGACACCGCTGGCGAGGCGGCATCGCTGCCACCTCTAAAGGTGTCTGTTAAGTTCGAAAAACCAATAGATGAATCGAAAATCCAGTGTCTTGAGATCGAACCATTCCCCTTGAATGTTCCGATCCCCGAGTGCTTGGTGGACTTTGATTTCATCACGGAAAATGTCATCGGAATCATATTGAGCGATTAGTTCTGGATCAATTCCCAGCTCTGATTTAAGCGTTTGAAAGCGGCTTTCCCAATTGGCTGTGACACCAATTTTGTATCTTCTGTTTTCTGGATTACGGATGACATAGAGAATTCCTGCTTTCGGCTTACGGCCGAGTATCTGGTGTACTCGTTGTCTGCTGATCTGAAATGATTCCGCAATCTCTTGGAATGTCGCGCCCGCGTTAAACGACTGATGCACACTGAGGGAGTGAGCTGCGGTTGTGGGCAAGAGACTTTGGTAAGTCTCCGCAGCCACACCCTCTCGGTGTGCATCAATGAACGCGCGGCTTGCGCGCTTTCTCTTGCCCACAGTCCCATCATACTACACTTTTCCCACACGCCAAGCTAGCGCCAGTAGTGGGAAGACTTCAGCGGTTGCACGCCAAGGATGGGGGCCGCGTAGTCCCAGAACCAATTATTCTGCGCGGGGAACCAACTGGTTGCCCTGAAATCGTGCGGATACGCGGCCAATGCCTGTGTGAGTAGTGCTCTCTCTTGTTCTAGTTCCTCAATCCTTCGCTGCAATTTGTTCTTTCTCATTTCGCTCTCCTTTCGTTCGATTGTTTTCGGCCAGCCAACATCTGGAGCATCCCCTCTGAAAAGTTCTTCACGAACTGCTTGAAGTCATCATCGCTTGGGTCCCAGGCCATCGCCCTCACGGTCCGCCAGGGATTGCGGGCCCTCTTGATCCGCAGGTCAGTTACGGACAGGACGGAATAGAGGCCGATGGGAATCGGGATTTCAGGCACAAGATCACGCGGCTCGCTAGGCATTGGTTTCCTCCCACTCGTTCATCTTGGGCGGAGATGGTCCGGCAGTTCATTCACTAGGCGATCGCAATAATGTCCATTCTCTACAGCGACGTCATGCTTGCGGATTACAGCCAGGAGCGCATCGGCGTCGGCCAGAAGTCTCTTGCCTTCCGCCACCAGAAATCCCATGATCGGATCGGGAATCAGGGATTGCGCGGGCATGACTGATAGCGTGTGCCTGATACTTTGCCAAGGGTCACTCATCGTAGAAACTCCTCAAAGGACTTCTGCTTCCGCCTTCCGTTTGAGGCTGGCCCGAAGATTACGCCAAGGAATGACAGCAATTAGCCCGTGACCTTCCCAATAAACGGCGATGCCGCCTCTTTGTTCGTAGTACCAGCAATCGGGGCTGATGTTGATCGGATGAAGGTTGAGACCATCATCTCCGACAGCGACGCGGTTCCTGTTTTTGACATGCAGACCGGCCTGGTTGTATGGCATAAGATACCTAGCCTATTTCACGAGCGGGCCAAGCAACTCAGCCTCATAGGCATAGTTCTTGCCGCGCTCGCCAGCCATATCCTTGCCCATCTGTTTGAGAGCCTTGGCCTCGGCAGCGCCAAAATTCTTCGCCTGCACGATGTATTCTCTTCGTTCACCGCTCAACTCAGTATTCGCCATCTTTACTCGATAGATAGTCATTGGCCCTCCTCTTGGGCTAGAAAGTTCTCAAAGGACTTCTGTATCGGCTGCGGCCAGGTCGGCTCTAAGAACTCAACGAGCTTCCCGGTGATCGGATCAATCGCTTCGTAGACTTTGTGGATCAGACCGGGCTTATCTTGCTCTTCGTCTGGCAGCATTGCATTCACTCGCCCGCAGACTGCATTGATCTCAATGTTCGTGAGCTTCGCGATCTGGCGCCGGCAGAGCGGGACCGCGGACTCAAACAGGCAGGTCAAGATCCGGTTGCGCTGGCTGGTCATTTTGCCAGATAGCATGTGCTCTCTATAGCCGACCAGACTGGTGTAGGTGAACTCAGTCATTTGCGCCAGAACTTTCGAATCAATCCGATGTCGATGAGCGCTCCCATTTGGAAGCAGACAATCCACACGAGCCAAAGAGGACTGCTACTGAATCTCACCCCACTGTCCAGGGCTATCAGGATCATGGTCATTGAGATTAACAGCATGAGAGTTGGCTCCCTAAGACGCGACCCGCCCCGAGCCTATTCGGAGCTTCCGACTTCGAGGGGCCAGGGGCGGGACGTACCGACTTGTGGACATGGGCCGCTAAGGGACCCGATGCCGAGGACATCATAGCATAGCTACTCAAGCGCGCGGTCCAATCGTTCGATCATCTGCCGCGTCAGGCCGTGCCGGTTGATTCCGATCTTCAGCCGGATGCGGTTCAGAAACACGGCCACCGTATGCGGCACGATCTCCAGCTCCTGCCCGATCTCGGTGATGCTCCAGCCCCGAGCCGCGAGCTGGGCGATCTCTCGCTCGCGGGGCGTCAGTTCCTTCTGGTCCCGGAATGGGTCGGCCAGGATCTCTTTCGCGTGGATGACTTTGAGGATTGGCGTAGTCATTGCCACCATCCCGCGAACGAAAAAGCCAATACCAATCCCCCAAACAACAAGGCTAATCCGACACTGATCAACATTAGAATCTCAGGCCATTTTCTTTTCATTGCGGCGGCTCTGGCTCAAGCGAGGCCTTGAGGGTCTCATACGCGTGGTGGAAGTTGTTGTCGTGATTGCGCAGCACTTCCGCCGCCTGCTCTTTGTCGAGCTCGTATTGATTGGCGAGCTGCCAGAACATCGATGTCCAATCTTCGCGTACTAGAGGATCCTTCTTGGGGATCGTAGGACTGGCCTCCTCATGGGGGATTTCCTCGGCGGGCGTGGGATCGAACCCCGCGAGCTGCATGATCCAAGAGAGCGAGAGTCGGAATGCCTTACCGGTGGCTCGGGTGATCGCCATAGATTTTCGGGCGTATCGAGGCCGATCAGCCCATACGGACAGGCCATCCCGGTTCGTCTCGTCCGGGGATCCGCACTCGGCGATCCCGCCGCCGATGATCATTCCGTCCGACATTCGAATGAGTTCGACTCTGGCCTCGAAGATCCCGGGTTCGATCTCTGTCACGCTCACGGTACGCGGGCCAATGCCGACCATTGCGCCCAGCGTCGTCCATCCCTCAACCCGGACATGATCTCGCCCCCGGATGCTGACGAAGAGGCTCTGTTTCTTGATGACTTGGGCCAGGGCTTTGGCGATCTTGGCACCTCGAGCGATTACCTCCTCTGGTTCCAGTTCAATCGTCCCCAGCTGCACCCGGTCGCTTTTAACGATTGCCATCGGCTCCACCTCCACGATCTCTGTTTGGTTGCTCATGGTCTTCTCCTGTTCCTATAGGCTTTCTCGGCACACGTGCGGCTCGGCCTGCCCGCAGACCGGGCAGTCGTTCGGGCATCGGGCGTGGGCATAGTTCAGCCGCCGGTACCCTCCGCCCTCGGTTCGTAGCTTGTCATAGTTGTAGCGTTCAGCGATTTCGATGATCGCTGGACTCTCCAGGCGCCGGATCAGTTCGCCTTTGCGAATGGGGAGCAGGCAGGTTCCGCATCGATCTCGGTATCGGCTGGGGAAGATCTTCATGCCGCCCCCAAGTCTTTTCGGAGCTGCCAGAGAACGGAACCATCCAGCCAACTATCGTGTGGATGCAACTCGTTATAGTAGGCTATGATCTCCAGGGCCTCGGCCTTATCGAGCTGGCCCTCCAGCATGAGGGCATTCAAGCCGTCGATCAGCTGTTGGTGCGGCTCTGGGGCGAACGTCTGTTCTGTCACCGGAAGCTCCTTTCCTTGCCTATAATAGTACCATACTGTACGCACAAGTCAAGTGTTTGATCTTGCACTGGCTCTACAAAGGCTGTAAAATGTGCGTATGAACAAGGAAGAACGCCTTAACATAAGGCTATCCTCTGAAGATCGTAAGAAACTTGACGAACTATCCAGGCAGCGGAATGAAAGCATGTCCCTGGTACTACGGGATCTGATTCGCAAGGCGCATTTCGAGCTGGAATACCGCAAGCGCGAAAAGGCATGAGGCGCCGCCAGCGTCGGCCGCACCGCCAACCTGAAGTCAAGCAGGAAGGGTCTGGGCCTACTCATTGGTTTGCAGTTCTCAACGAGCGCCATATCAGTTCTGAGGTTGTGGATGGTCGGGAGGATCTGGCCGCCTTCTGTGTGCTACATGGGATTCGAAGGGTTCGGCATCCTTATAGCCGGGTGGATGTAAGCCGAAACCGGATCGCTAAGAAGTTCATGGAGATCACCACGCATCCCGAGTCCTCCCTGACGATGCTCGATACCGATCACCTACATTCCCATGATGTGGTCTTGAAACTCATCGAGGATAATCTCCCCATCGTCGGGGCGTTGGCGTTTCGACGAGGCGAGCCATTCGATCCCCAGGTCTATGTGATGAAAGGGGAGGACCTGGCCCAGCCGATCGAATGGACTGCCGGGGTGATGGAGGCGGACATCGTGGGCGCCGCCGCGCTCTGCATTCGTAGGAAGGTTTTTACTGAACTGGAAGCCAAGGGCTTTCGTTATCCCTGGTTCCGAATGATCTATGAGGATGGGGAGGATACTTTCCTCGGAGAGGATTGGGACTTTTCCCAGAAGTGTCGGAAGGCCGGCATCAAGCTCTACTGCGACATGCGCTTGATCTCGCCTCATCAGGATGTGATGTGGATCGATGAGAAGCCCTGGCTCATTCGTCAGGGTAAGTTGGTTCCTGATCAACTGGCTACATCACGTCCAGAACCGTGGTTGAATGATCCCACAGTCATGCAGGATGCCGAGCGGAAATGGCAGGAGCTCAAAGACATCCACAAGGGCGAGACAGGACTCATCGTCGGGAATGGGCCCTCGCTGAAAGACATCCCGCTCGAGTTTCTGCAGAAGTACCCATCTTTCGGGACAAACCGCATCTATCGACTGGCCGGCTTCACGCCCTACTATTACGCGGCAGTCAATCCGCTCGTATTAGATCAATTCGGACGCGAGATGCTGCAAGCCTACAAAGGGAAGGTGAGGCGGTTCTTTCTCTCTGAGCATTACTTGGCGCAGAATTTGGCAGTAGCCCAGCAGCCAACCGTGGTTCCTGTGAGGTCTTTGGGCGATCCCCAGTTCTTCCCCGATCCAAGAGCAGGTCTTTATGAGGGGCATACCGTTTCTTTCGTCGCTCTCCAATTGGCCTACTGGATGGGCTTCTCAACCATTCTCCTGGTGGGAGTAGATCATCGCTATACTCATGAGGGGAATCCGAATCAAGAGCTGATCGCGCAGGGCGAGGATCCCAATCACTTCGACCCGCGGTATTTCTCGGATGGGAACAAATGGCATGCCCCGGACTTGGTAAGATCGGCTGAGGCCTATCAGATGGCGCGGACTGCATTCGAGGCAGATAGTCGGCGCATTATCAATTTGACGCCGAACTCTGCGCTGGAGGTGTTTGAGAGGCAAGAATGGCAAGTGTGGCGATAGTCGTCGTCGGGATCGACGGCTGGCATGAATGGACCCAGCCGGCCATTAAATCCATTCAAGCCTTCGATCCGGGCATCGATCTGATCGTGATCGACAACGCGTCTGACACGCCCTACCCCGATGCGATCCAGCTTCCAGCTCGGGTCTGCTATGCCGCGGCGATCAATGTGGGGATCGCGGCGGCCGGGGATCCTGATTGGATTGTGGTGCTCAATAATGACATCGTGGCGATCGCCTCCATTCAGGAGGCGTTAGCCTGGATGACTCATGACGCACTCTGGGGCAATCAGCTCATCACGTTCGGAGATCTGCGCTGGCTGGGGCTCTGGCTGTTCGCCATTCCAAGATCCGTAAGGGAATCAGTTGGTCCTTTCGATGAGGCGTTCGAAGTCTGCGGCTTTGACGATACCGATTACTGTCTCCGGGCGCAGCAGGCGGGATTCCAAATTGAGAAATCCAACCTCCCGGTTTTGCACTACGGGGGGAAAACCCGCTGGGCTGTCCCGCGCTACTCTGAGATCCGTCTGAAGAATAAGCTCTATCTTGAGACCAAGCACAAAATCCAGATTGGGGATGAGAAGGACTGGAGGGTCTTCAATTGATCGTCGGGATTGTCCCGGCTGCAGGAAAGGCCGAACGCTTCGGAGGACTTCTCAAAGAACTGCTTCCTTGGGACACGGGAGAGTCCCTGTTGCATCGGACAGTGCGCATCCTGTGGACAGTCTCGGATGCCGTGATCGTGATCAGTAATCCCGACAAGATCGCCCAACACGCTCAGGAGCTCGAAGGTTTCTCCGATGTCTACTTCGTGCTCCAGGACGGCGATACCCTTCTCTCGGGCATTCGCTCTATGACGGTTGAGGCAGACTACTACTTCTTCGCCATGCCGGATACGGTCTTTCCCGAAAACATCTTTCCCGATTCTCCTGACCTGAATTTCATGATGGTCGGTCTCTTCGATACGATTGAAGGGCATCGATATGGAGTATGGCGAGACGGTCGGATTGACGACAAGAATCCAGAGAATCGGGGCCAACTCCTCAAAGCCTGGGGGGTGCTTGGCTGGCCCCAATCTGTGATGAAGATCCTGCACGAGACTTATCTCACGAATCACACCGACGCGCTCAATCTAGCCCTAGAACAGGTCAAGCACTACACCATCCAGATGGACTCCTATCATGATGTCGCGGACTATGAGGCATATCGTGACTTGGTTGCCCGATGAATCGAAGAGATCATTCCAACTAGCTTCAGGACATTGGCGCATGGAACAGTTTGAACCCTATATCATCCGACATGGAATCTATGATTTGGAGTTCTTTATTGGGACTCCATTAGCAAAGGATTGGTACGATCCTCCTCGCCCCTATGCTTTATTAGAGTATCAATGGGTGCTCGATAACATCCCACTGAAGAACAAGCGGATCGTGGACGGTGGATGTCACCATGGACATTATGGTCTGATCCTTCTCAGCCAGAAGGCGAATTGGATTTCACTAGTTGATCCGCATCCTTCCAACCTTGACATCGCCGAAGTTAATATCGCCCTCAATGGGTTTCAGGATTGGCCCTGGATACTCAAGGCGGCTGTTCTTTGGAAGGAGAATGGTACCGTTCACTACAATGGACAGTCCAATGGGGCGCTTGTTTCTGTGGGCATTCCAGTCGAAGCGATCCGACTCAAGGACATCGATTCCAAAGCCGAAGTCGTAAAACTTGACATCGAGGGCGCAGAATACGCGGTGGTTTCTGATGGGCTAGAAACCTGCGACGTGGCTTACTGGATCATTGAGGCGCATGCAGGAAATCAGATCGAGACAAATGTCCAAGACAATCTAGCCAGACGATTGAAGGATAGTGGCTATAAATTGGACTGGGTAAATAGGGAATCTATGAAAGTAGAACCCTACGAGCTAGGCACGATCTGGCCTGGACATTCGACGTTGTTTGCCCGCCGATGAAAGTGAGCGCCATTGTCAGTGCCTACTTCTGTGAGTCCTACCTTGAAGGCCGGATTGCGAATCTTATCCATCAGAACCTGCGGCCTCAGATCATCGTCGTTGCCCCCATCCATTCCAAGGAATACGACATCGCGGACCGGCTGCTCAATCCCCTGGCCGGCGACCTCCTGATTGATGCAGAACCCACCATTACCATCTATGAGGCCTGGAATATCGGGGCGGCCGCCGCGCAGGGTGAGTACCTGACGAACGCCAATGCCGATGATAGGCTGGCCCGCTATGGACTCGAAAGGCTCGCCAGCACATTAGATCGTCATCCCCAGGTAGCCGTGGCCTATGGAGACGTGGACATCGTTGAGGATCTTTCAGGAGGCTTTGAATACGCTTGGCGCACTGGGTATTTTCGTTGGGCTGAAGGTGGACTGGAAGAGCTGATGAAGCATTGCTTTCTGGGACCTCAACCGATGTGGAGGAAATCACTTCACGATAAGTACGGTCCCTTTGATGGCTCATTCCAGAGCGCAGGAGATTATGAATTCTGGCTGCGGCTCGCGGCCTACAATGAGGCCTTCTATCATGTTCGAGAAGTCCTTGGCATCTATCTTCGGAGGCTCGATCAGGCTGAGGTAAGATTCAATGCCAATGGGACAGCGGGGAGGGAAATAGAGATCGCGCGTAAGAGATACCAGTAGACCTACCCCCACATCTGTGCTACTATCGCAGCGTGCCCCCACAGCTTACCGCCAAACAGCGGGCGTTTGTGCTTGAGTACCCCAGAGACTTCAATGCAACTAAGGCCGCGATCCGAGCAGGCTTCTCAGCTAAGACTGCGCGGCAAGTAGCTTCGCAGTTATTGACAAAACCTAACATCAGCAAACTCATCGACCAGGAATTCGAGAAGCGTTCTCTAAAGCTAGACGAAATCCTCGCACGTCTCACCGAGCAAGCTACCACCTCGATCGGCGACTTCATGGTAGTGAACCCTGACGGAAACCGGATTGCCTTCGATCCCGAGATCATCAAGGAACGAGGCCATCTCATCAAGCGCATCAAGGCTATCTCGACTGTCCGCTACTCCGAGAAAGGCGAGCAGTACGAATACACAACTCTCAGCCTCGAACTCTATAACGCGCAGAAGGCACTCGACCTCTTAGGACGCCATCGGGGAATGGCGGCCGAAGTGGTGCAGCACACCGGCGAAATCAACATCAAGGTGACGTATCAAAATGACCGCTCTCGACCTCACCGTCACGCTCAGGCGCCCGCACGACCGGCAACGCCAGTTCATTGATTCCTCGGCCAAGCGTAAGGTTATTCGTGCCGGCCGCCGGAGCGGAAAGACCACCGGGGTCGCCGTTCTTGCTATCCGCGCCTTCCTCGAAGGGAGGCGCATTCTTTATGCCACACCTACCCAGGACCAGGTCGATCGCTTCTGGCATGAATGCAAAATCGCCCTGCAGGAACCGATCGATCATGGGGTCTATAACAAGAATGAGACCAAGCACACCATTGAGCTAGAAGGCACTGAGCAGCGCATTCGAGGAAAGACGGCCTGGAATGCGGATACCCTCCGGGGGGACTATGCCGATCTGCTGATTCTCGATGAGTTCCAATTGATGAGCGAGGATACTTGGAACGAGGTCGGAGCCCCGATGCTCCTGGACAACGATGGCGATGCCGTCTTCATCTTCACCCAAAAGCGGGGCAAGAATCATTCCAAGGAACTCTACAAGCGGGCTTCTGAAGACACGACCGGGAGATGGGAATCGTTCTTGTTCTCCAGCCTGGAGAATCCCTATCTCAGTCGAGAGGCCCTAGCCGAGATCTCAACCGACATGACCGAGCTGGCTTACAAGGCCGAGATCCTGGCGGCTGAAGTTGATGATGATCCACGGGCATTGTGGAATCGTGACCTCATCGACCGGGTGAACAAGCATCCTGAGCTCATTCGGATCGCAGTCGGTGTGGATCCCCAATCATCGACCGGGCAGACTGGAATCATCGTGGCTGGGAAAGCGAAGATCGGGGACGAATATCATGCCTACATTCTGGAGGATGCGACCCCCGCTCCGGGAGTCAAGCCGGCCGTATGGGGAAGTGCGGTCGTCTCGGCTTATCATAAGAACAAGGCTGACCGTATCATTGGGGAAGTGAATCATGGCGGAGACATGGTGGAGAACGTTATCCGCAACGTATCTGACGGTTCGGGTGTAGCCTATACTTCTGTGCGGGCTTCGAGAGGAAAGATGGTCCGCGCTGAACCAATCGCGGCACTCTATGAGAAAGGCCGCATTCATCATGTTGGTGAGCAGGCCGAGCTGGAAGACGAAATGTGCAACTGGGTGCCCGGCGAATCCGACTGGTCTCCTAACCGGGTAGACGCAATGGTCTGGGTATTGACTGAACTCATGCTTGGTGGAGAGCCGAGCTTCCGATGGGCATAATCAATCTCGGGAAGATCAACGGGCAGGACTTCAAAGCCATCGTCACCCTTCCAGGCTGGCAGGCGGATAAGGTTTGGGAGCGGGGCGAGGGGGTCTCAACGACCGATCTCATCAAAGCCTATCAAGCCTCGGTGTGGGCTTATGCCTGCATCACTATCCGGGCCGATGCGATTGCGGGCGTCGAATGGGAAATCGTGCCCGAGACCAATGAGAAGAGCCCGCTTCCAACGACCCACCCTGCCGTACAAACCTTGAAGGAAGTCAATCCCGAGATGAATGGGAACGATCTGATGCGGGCAACCGAATCAGATCTGGACATCTTCGGGGTCGCCTACTGGCTAAAGGCCCGAGGACAAGCTACTCAGAGGATCAAGGGCCTGATGAGGCTCAATCCCTCGACCATCAAACTGGAAGCGGATAGCGGGGGCATCAAGGGATTTACTCAGAGACTTCCTGGCAGAGCTTCCGCGGAGCGGACATTCCCGCGGGAGGACGTGATGTATTTCCGGGAATACCATCCCTTCAATGATCTGGGGGGACTTTCTAAACTTTCTGTCGCAATGGCAGCCGTAAACGCTGGAGTGAATGCCGCGGAGTACACGGCGGCCTTCTTCAAGAACTATGCGATCCCCCCGATCGTGTTCTCATCCGATCAATCCATTGACGAATCCACCTTAGATAAGATCGTGGCTGCATGGAAGCGGGCCTTCGGAAAGAAAGAGAATCAGCATCGAGCCGGCTTCACAACCCACGGCATGAAACCGAACATCATCGGGTATCCTACCAAGGATCTGGCACTGGCCGAGATCCTGGCAGAAGTGCGCCGGGATGTATGCGCGGTGTTTCGAGTCCCCCCCGCGATTGCGGGAGCCTGGGAGGCCGCCAACTTTGCCGCCTCTCGGGAACAGATGAAAGCCCTGATCATCAATGCGATCAAGCCTCGGGGTGAATATCTCAGCGGAGTCATCGAAGCGGAATACTTAGATGAGTTCCAGCCCGGCCTGAGATTCAAGTGGCGCTGGGATAAGCTGGAAGTCATGGCGGAGGACCAGCAGATTGAGGCCGAGAGACATGCTACTTTGGTCAGGGAGGGAATTGAGGATCCAGGGGCGGCGGCGGAAGAGTTAGAGGTTAAGCCCGCCAAGGAAAAGCCTCAACGAGAGTTCCCGGTGTTCGCCCAGCAGCCCCGGCCCGGACCTCGGCAGAATGGCCGTGAAGATGGGATGGGGGAAGAGATGCGCCAGTGGGAACGCTTTGCTATCAACCGAATGAAACGCGGCCAAGCACTTCGGGCTTTTACTACGGAACACATTCCTGCTACACTCAAGAAGTCCATTGAGGGTCAGCTTGAAACGGCCAAAACCGCAGCCGATGTAATCGAGATCATGCGAGCTGCTGAGGCGTGGAGAGGGTACCCGTGAAGAAATTGATCATCGTCCTCTTCATTCTGATTGCAATTTCCTTCATCGGATTTCCTGCGCAGGCCGATCAGCCAGTCCCGGAGTTCGCGCCGGGTCAGATCCTTGTCCGATTCAAGCCCGGTTTACCGATCCAGGCGCGTGACGCGCATCTCAAGCAGTTCGGAGCCTGGTATCAGTCAGAACTTCCCGAGATCGACGTGACGGTAGCTGGCGTTCATGAAGGCAAGGAGCTGGCCGTCATTGATCAATTGGAAGGGACCGATCCCGTAGTCTATGCCGAGGTCGCTGGCTTGGTCTTCGCGGTGGAAACGATCCCGAATGACCCGCGCTGGCCGGAGCAGTACGGCCCAATTCGGATCAAAGGACCGCAGGCTTGGGATCTGTCTACCGGATCAGATACGATCATCATCTCCGTGATCGACACCGGAGTCGCCTGCAGTCACGAGGATTTGGCTGGCAAATGCGTAGCCGGATTCGACTTCGTGAACAATGATCCCGATCCGTTTGATGATCACGGACACGGAACGCACGTCGCCGGCATCGCGGCGGCGAACACGAACAACGGCCTCGGAGTGGCTGGGATGTGCTGGGCTTGCCGAGTCCAGCCCGTGAAGGTACTCAATTCTGGCGGGAGCGGAACTTGGGAGGCTGTGGCAGCAGGCAACATCTGGGCGGCCGATAACGGAGCGGATGTCATCAATATGAGCTTGGGCGGGTCCGGCTTCAGCCAGGTCATGAAAGACGCGGTGGACTACGCGTACTCCAAAGGCGTGCTGATCTTTGCGGCGGCCGGGAACTCGGGCGGCGAGGGCGTGCTCTATCCCGCTCGCTATGACAGCGTGATCGCGGTCGCGGCGACGGATGCGACTGATAACCGAGCATCATTCAGTACGACAGGACCGGAAGTAGAGCTGGCGGCACCGGGGGTTGCTAACCTGAGCAGTGTTCCTACCGGCTCCTGTAGCTTATGTGATCCGTCGGGCTATCGTTCCTTGTCAGGCACTTCGATGGCTACTCCGCACGCGGCAGGCACCGGAGCCTTGCTGTTGAGCTTTCGATCCACGTTGACGAATGCCGAGGCTCGACAAGTTTTGCAGCTCACCGCGGCCGACAAGGGAACAGTCGGCTGGGACAAGTTCTACGGGTTCGGCTTAGTCGATGCCTATGCCGCGCTCTCGTTCGGCGGAGAATTCCCGACAGCAACTCCGACCTTAGAGCCTACCGTAACCCTCACTCCAACGGAGACGCTCATTCCGACCGAAACGCCGATTCCTACCGAGACCCCGATCCCAACGTTGGCACCGACTCGCCAGCCCGGAACCGCGGTCTGCGGCAAGATCACGGGCGGGGCTGTTTGGACGGCCTCGGGTTCGCCGTTTTATCTGACGTGCAATGTGGACATCAAGGGTGGTCTAACGGCGATCAATGTGGAGATTGAACTGCGCGGCTTTTCGTTGACCGCGACCGGGACTTATTTTCAAGACGTTAAGATGACTCCGTAGGTGGCCCATCCTGCTCGAGAAGCCCGTGATCGAGCGCAGTCAACTTGGCCTAGCGCCGCAGTGATCGAACGCCGCCGCAACTCCATCAAGCACCAGCATCCCACTGAACCTAGTAGATTCATGCTGGACCTAGGAATCGGCCCGATGCACTTCGGGCCGTCCGAAGACCAGGAGATCGACACCGCCTGGCAGCCCGGCATTGCGCCCTGGCAGTTCCAAATGGTGCAGGCGGGCTATAACGCCTTTGCGCTCTCCAACTTCTCCTCCGGGCAGATCGTCAAGTACGTCCACCCCGGAAGCGGAGAGAGCATCGCCTTTCAACCCCAGCAGCTCCAATACACCAATGACCTAAATCAGATCCAGGCCATCGCCAATCCGCAGTCTGTGAGCGCGGTCGTCCAGGATGAGGATGTCCTGTTCTGGCAAGGGGCTTTCGGAGCGGGGATGGACATCCGCTGGCAGGCGCAGACCGCCAGGCTGGATAAGCGCTTGATCGTGGATCAGGCCTCGCGGTTTCCAGCACCGGAACAGTTCATCCTCGACGGGGGCAATCCGGTGCTGCGGCTGCAGTTCATCTTTGCGGTGTCGAATGGAATAGACGTTTTCGTGAACGGCGTGCTGTGGACCCGCCAGCCGAACAGCATACGGGATACGCAGACTTATGTGGAGTTCCGGCTGCAGGGGGCGGGCGAGGTGCTGTGGAGCTTCAATCTTCCACGCTCCAGCGGTGCGCCAGTCGAGGATCAGGACCCGGATGAGTTACTGGGGACGTTCAGGCTACGCAGGACTGGCCCCAATCTGTTTGTAGAACATCGGATCCCAATTGCGTGGCTTCAGGCCGCAGATTATCCCATTGAGATCGATACGACGATCAATGCCCAAGTAGCGGCTAGCGATGAAGATGCCTGGGAAGATGTAGCAACCGGCGGAATGGTGTTGGATGACACCGCAATATTCATGGGCAATATCGGCGGCACGAAACATGCTGGCTTTCGCTTTAGTGGTATCTCTGGTTTGGGCGGCGCAACCATAGATACAGTCAATTCCTATTTGACGTTCTTTGCTGTTGCAACCGATAATGGCGACTTTATTGGTGACTGGTTTGCTCATGATGCTGTTTCACCAGGGGTATTCACAACCACTACTTCCAATATTTCTGATACGGCACAACGTCCGAGAACTACAACGACCTGCGAAGGTGATGGAACAGATTTTGGCAATTGGACGGTCAACTCATCAACTAACTTCGTCGGCGATGGCACTACGACAATTGGCGACATCATTCAAGAACTCGCCGATAGTTACGATCCGATTGCCATCGCGTTGCTTTGGTTATATACAAGCGGAACTGGAGAACGCGTTGCCGACGCCTATGACAATAGCACAACAAACGCCGCCAAGCTCCACATCGAATACACCGCGGCCGCTGCCGGGAATCCTTGGTACGCTTATGCACAGCAATAGGATGATATATGCCTGATCTTTGGATGGATGTCGACACCGCGCTTTCTGAAGTCCCGGTCAACATCATGTCATTATTGGATGACACAGATTTCAAAACTCGGGAAACCGGCGTTACTTTTGATCAAGCTGGCATGGATCTGGTCTGGAATTTCGTTACTACAGGCGGCGCGTTCACCCAGACCGCCGTGACCCCGACTTCGGCAGGAAACTATGACTGGACAAACCAAGGCGACGGGATATATACGATCGAGATCCCCGCCACGGGTGGCGCCTCGATCAATAACGATACGGAAGGTTTCGGGTGGTTTACTGGTTTTGCGACTGGCATTCTTCCTTGGAGAGGTCCGGTCATAGGATTCCGTGCCTCAGCATTGAACAATTCTCTGATCGATGGAACGACGATTGATGTGAATGTCACCGCGATGGCGGCCAGTGTAGTTACTGCGGCATCCATCGCGGCAGATGCAGCGACAGAATTACGCGGGGCATTAGCTACGGGGACCTCCGATGCTGGCGGTTCGACCACCACGATGATCGATGCAGCCCGGACCGAAGCCGATGATGTCTGGAATGGGGCTTGGATTCTGTTTACATCTGGTGCGGTTTCGGGTCAATGCCGACTGATCGTGGAATTCGTCGCGAGCACTGACACGATTACTTTTGCTCCCGACACGACGGCCTCGATTGGATCGGGAATCACGTATGAAATCCTACCCAATGGAGCCGTTGATCTTCAAAGTTGGGTTGGGACAGCCAACTTTCTTCCGATACCTAATTCCTTGGTGAGTTCAAATGTGCCTGCTTTCGTTAATGGGATCGCTAACGACACGATCACCGCTACTTCCATTGCTGCGGGGGCCATCACCTCTTCCGAGGCTCCGAACTTAGATGCGGCTGTCTCCACTAGGGCTACTCCAGCTCAAGTCAATAGCGAGGTTTTGGATGTACTTAATACCGACACTTTCGCCGAGCCCGGCCAGGAGGCACCGCCCGCGACGACCACGCTGATCAAAAAGATTGGCTATCTCTACAAGTTCCTGAGGAACAAGATCACTCAAACCTCGACCACACTTTCGGTATTCGCTGATGATGCCGCGACCGTGGATCAGAAGGCGACCGTGAGCGATGATGCCACGACCTACACACGAGGCGAGATCGGGACTGGCCCATAATGCCGGATCTGGATACGACCAGCAAGCGCCGGTCCTCGGTGCAGATCATTGAATCCTACAATCTGGCCCCTCCCGCCCCCGACGGAACGATCTCGCAGCTCGATCGGCAGCACATCGCCTGGACCTACTCGGGGATTTCATCGGAAGTAGCCGCGGGCGGCCAGCCCTTCATGAAGCGGACTCAAGGCATCCCAACCGGTCCGGGTAGCCGGGATCGCCCAGGGAGATGGAACTGATTATGGCAACCACCAAGGAACTCAAAATCGGTCAGGTGTATTCCATCCACCACAAGCGGAAAGGCCACTTCGTCGCCCAGCTGATCGGCATCGAAGAAACTCAGCCAGACGACAAGGCAGATGACATTATTCTTAGGGTAAAGTATGATGTTCGAAGGGGAACTCCTCAGGAAAATCTGGCGATCAGTCCGAAGGATCGAGTGCGGGTAAGTGGTTTACGGCCCTCCCTCGTGACGAGTATGGAACCGACCGAGGAACAAACGTGGTTGAGGGAGGTCAAAGTGCCTGAAGAAACACAGCTCAAACCTAACAAGAATCTCAGGAACAGATTGCGAGATTTGTTCGGAAAGGAAGAGGAGTAAATGGCAGACTGGCCTGTAAAAAAGAATGCAGCATTCACTGTCACTTTCCCGATCTATGACAACGACGGGGATTTGGTGAGTTCTGCCGCGGCTCTGGATTCGGAAATAGACAAGGATGCCGGCGGTTTTATCGATGCCACGAATGAGGCGACCGAAGTCGGAGCCAGTGGCATTTACAAGTTGCTCCTGACTTCCACGGAAGCGAACGCCGACATCGTGACTACGATTACCAAGACCTCGACCACCGATGCCAAGACCGCGGTGAATGTGATGTACACCGCGACCCGGCAGTTGGTGGATCTGGCCTTCCCCACTGTCAGCGGACGATCCGTTGATGTGACCGCGGGCGGGGAAGTGGGGTTGGATCTCGACAATACCTCGGGCGCTCTCGGGACGACGAACTATGATGCCTTCTTCTTGACTGCAGGTCTATTAAGCACGGATGCGATCACGGCAGCCAAGATTGCCGCGGATGCCATCGGGGCTTCAGAGATCGCTAACGGAGCCATCGATGCTGCGACTTTTGCGGCTGGGGCTATCGATGCAACCGCGATCGCCAATGCGGCCATCGATGCGGCTACCTTTGCAGCCGGAGCAATTGATGCATCAGCTATCGCCTCTTTTGCTATCACGGCCGCGAAGATCGGAACGGACGCGATTACGTCAGATAAGATCGCGGCCAATGCCATCGGAGCCTCCGAGATCGCCGATGGTGCGATTGACGCAGGGGCGATTGCGGCCGATGCCATCACCTCAGCCAAGATCGCGGACTTTGCGATTCTAGCGATCAATCTGGGGACGGATGCCATCACCGCAGACAAGGTGGCGGCCGATGCGATCACTTCCTCTGAACTGGCGACCTCCGCCGTTCAGGAAATCCGAGACTCGATCCTGAGTGATAGCACACCGTTCTTAGGTGCCAGTATCGCGGCCATCCTCACCGATACCACTGAAATTGGAGTGGCCGGTGCAGGTCTCACTGCCGTTCCGTGGAATGCGGCTTGGGATGCGGAAGTCGAGAGTGAGGTTAATGACGCACTAGATACCGCGATTGCCGAACTATCTCAGGCAATCCCAACCGCTACGCCGACCGTCCGGACCGCCCTGATGCTGCTTTACATGGCACTGCGGAACCGGCTAGACATCGATACGACTGGAGCCTCCGACTTCAAGGAGATCTACAACGACGCCGGAACGGTGATCACCAAAAAGACCCTCACCGATGACGGTGCGACCTACTCTGAAGCCGAAATGATCGCGGGTCCATAATGGCTCTGGATACTGCCGAAAAACGGGCTTCGGTCGTTTCTCTGGCTTACGCAGCTCCTCCTACCGTCACTCCGAACGCGACCCATGACAGTGAGTGGCGGCAGGAGGCTGGCTGGGGATATTCTGGAATCAGCGTGACGGCGGTTGGGGGCCAACCGGTCATGATCCGGATGCAGGGGGTCCCGACCATGCCCGGCTATCGGGACCGCCCAGGCAAGTGGAATTGATGTGGCTCTTGATAGCAAAGAGAAGCGCGCTTCGGTTGTTTCCACAAATCCGGGTGCGCCTTCTTCTGTCACACCCAACGTAGTTCATGATCGAGAATGGCGGCAGGAAAGTGGTTGGGGCTACAGCGGCATTACGATCGGAGCTGGTTTCGCGATTGGAGATGTCTCAATCGCTGACCTGGCGTATTACGATGTCGTTCTTTCAGACCAGCTCCTCTACCATGACGTGACGCTCATGGATAATGTTCGTTTCGATGTCGTCGTTTCGGATACCCTTCGATGAGCAATGTTTACGATGTGGGCGACGGCATCCGCCTGACGGCCAATTTCACCGTCAATGA